>Ga0207416_1002356_pt1 | contig 20968 bp, 16 predicted proteins | sample PaiPotPPM11metaG_FD_184107 | JGI IMG/M metagenome (GOLD analysis project Ga0207416, IMG submission 184107) | Iron sulfur acid spring bacterial and archeal communities from Banff, Canada, to study Microbial Dark Matter (Phase II) - Paint Pots PPM... ...
ACCTCTGGCTGTGTTACCAGGGCCCGGGCCAGCGCGACGCGCTGCTGCTGTCCCCCGGACAACTGGCTGGGGCGCTGGTCCAGCTTCACGCCGAGTTCGACCACACTGGCGACCTCGCGCACCAGGTCACGGTCCACCGTGCGGCCCGCCAGCCGCAGTGGCAGCGAGATGTTCTCCTCCACGGTCAGCCAGCCGAGCAGGTTATAGGCCTGGAAGACGAAACCGACGTGCTCCCGGCGGAATTCGGTCAGCGCCGTCTCCTTCTTCCCTGACCGCTCCTCGTCGCCCAGCCATACCCGGCCCGACGTGGGCCGGTCTAGGGCCGCCGCGCAATGCAAGAACGTGCTCTTGCCTGAGCCGGACGGCCCCATCACAGCAGTGAAGGTGCCGCGCGGCAGGGCGATCGAGACGTTATCGAGCGCCCGCACGGCGCTCTCACCAGTGCCGTACACCTTGCTCACTGAGTCCAGCCGGACCGCGAACGATGTCCTCTCCGGCGCGTGGATGGTCACGTTAAATCCCCTCGTGGAAGGTATCGGAACAGTGACCGACTCTAGGTTTGCGCAAGGGGTCCAGTCTGTGACGCTTACTGGTGTAAAGAAGTACAGCCTGCTATACCGACGGACTCAGCCGGGCGGTCGACGTGAACGTTTACGCCGAATAACGGTCATGTGGAAGGCTGGCGACCGGGCCGGTATTGCGCCGGCATGAGTTCATGCCTCCGTTACGAGACCGAATCACATCCGCAACCAGGTGGCTCCATTGTCAAAATAGGACAGGAGGCGAAAGCACGCATGTCATTGTGGAGAATCCGGATCGCGATGTCAGACGATTGGCGGAGTCAGGAGTTGCTCACCGAAGCACTCGCCGGGCAGCGCGTCCGTTCTCGGCTGATGTCCCCGAATGAAACCGAGATGTCCGTGGACGTGATCATTGAGCTAACCGATGTTGACGGTCTCGGCACCCTGCTCGGCGAGCTGCACATGATCAGCCCGCAGGTGTTCGTGAGCAGCGCGGACCAGCCGTCACCCCTTCCAGCGTGACTATCGCACCATTGGAGCAGCCGCGAAGCGGAGGACGAGCCGGAGACGGCTACGGACGGGCCGGGCGGCCGAGACGGCGCTGGCCTTGCGCGCAGCGCGGGCTTCCTTGACCGAGGCGCGGTGCGTGACATCGGCGAAGAGGTCGGCCTGACGCTGGGCGATGAGCTGGCTGGCGAGGTAGTGGTTCATTTTCTTCTCCGTCTCCGGCGTGCTGTCCGGTAACAACCGGCTGATTTAAGGATTGCGAAATAGCGCGTGGGAGTCAGTCAGCCCGCCGACAGGCATCCTGTCGGCTTGCCGACACACGCCTGTTCCACCACGCGCCCCGCCGAACCGATGACGCACTCGACGAGATCGCCGCCCAGCACGCCGATGGTGCCATCCCCGTCTTCGCCGCCAGGGACGGGCTGACCGTGCGCCTCCGAGGGCAGGTGTTAGTCGGCGACGGGCGCGGTCGCTGGAGGAAGGCTGGCGGCGCGGTCGAGCAACGGCTGGCAGCCGAGCTTAACCGCGATGGCGGTCGCCTCGGTGACGGCGGCTTCAGCGGCCCGGCCGTCGCCGTGGGCGGTGAGCCAGGCGGCGTGGTCGAGCAGGCCGTGGGCGAGGTGGTACGGGGTGGACTGCTGCCGCAGCCCGGCGACCGCGCCCGCCAGCGCGGCTTCCGCGGCATCGGGGGCGGCGTCAAGGGTGGCGAGGCGAGCACGGGCCAGCTCTCGCTCGGCGCGCAGCATCGGGGCGAGCTCGCCCGGCCGGTAGCGGTCCAGTAGCTCGAGCAACTCGGCCGTGGCCTGAGGGTCGGCAAGGTCCCAGGCCGCGCGGGCGGCCAGTGGCCACGTCCACCGCGGGATGTCGTGGCTGATCCCGAGCGCGGCCGCATGCCCAAGCACAGCACGAGCACGGTCAAGGGCAGCGGCGGACTGCCGGCGCGCCGCGGCGATGAACGCCTCCAGCATCGCGATGTTCGCCTGGTCCTGAGGGTCTTCGCTCCTGCGCATCTTGTCCAGGCCCGCCAGGGCCCCCTCGGCGGCGGGAACGTCGCCGCGCAGCGCCTTCACCCAGCCCCGGTAGCAGATGAGGAACTCCATGTCGGCCAAGCCGCCGGCGTCGACGGCCTGGTCCAGTTCGGCGGCGGCAGCGTCCCAGTCGCCGAGCATGCACAGCGCCACCGCCAGGTTTATGAATGCAAATCCGAGGTAGTCCGGAGCGCCGGCCTGGCGCAGGCGGGCCGCGGCATCCCGGGCCGCCGCGGCGCCGGCGGCCGGATCGTCGGGGGTCACCGCGTCGGCCAGGTTGAGCAGGGCGATGCCCAGGTACAAGCTGTCGCCGGCCTGGCCGGCCAACCGGGCGGCCTCCCGGAGGTAGGCCGCTGCCTCTATTCTGCGGCCAGCCATGGCCAGACACATTCCGCGGGTGATGAACGGGCCGGCCAGGGTGGCGTCATCGACGGCGAGGGCCTGGCCCAAGGCGACGGCCTCGGCGGACAGCGTGTCGGCCGAGGCGGTGCCCGCGAATACCTCTACCCTTGCGAGTTCTTCCAGGGCCCGGACGGTATCGGCGTCGGCGGCCTCGCGCAGCACCGCCAAGGCGGCGGTGAGCTGGTCGCGGGCCTCAGCCAGCCGCCCCCACTGACGCAGGGCCCGGCCCGCGACCGCCTGCGCCCGGGCCGCCGGCCGGGTTCGCCCGTGCAACCGGTGATCCTCCCGGGCGCGGCCCGCATGCTCTACGGCCAGGGCGTAGCCGCCGCTGGTGTGCACGGCCAGGGCAGCCATCTCCCACAGCGATCCGGCCGACCGCGGTCCGTCGCCGGGCCCGTCCGCGGCGGCGGTGTCGGGTCCGGGCTCGCCGGCCGACAGGCCGGCGGCAGCCGCGTAACTCGCAGCGGCCGCAGCGGGGGCACCAGTCCGCTCGGCCCGCTGTCCGGCTCGTACCAGCATGCCGATGGCCTGGCCGCGGATCGCGACAGTGTCGGGGTCGTCGGCCACGGCGTGCAGCGCCTCGAGGTAGTGGGCGGCGATGACGTCCGCCGCCTCCTCCCCGTCTTCGGGGAAGGCGCGGCGGAGCCAGCCGGCCGCGGCCAGGTGGCGGGCCTTGCGGTCCCGCCGGGACAGGGTTTCGTAGGCCACCTGGCGCAGCATGTGCTGGACGAAGGAGTATGAGCCCCGTTCCGGTGACAGCGGGTCGGCCGAGATCGCCAGCACCTCGCGGCGCACCAGATCGGCCAGCCCGGCGCGGACGCCGTCCCCATCCTGGCCGGAGACGGCGGACAGCGCCTCGGGGGTGAACGTGGCCCCGAGCACGGCGGCATCGGACACCAGCCGGCGCGCCGTCGGGTCGAGCGCGTCCAGCCGGGCGGCGAGCAGCGCGTGCAGGCTGCGTGGCACCCGCAGCTCCCCGATGTCGCCGACCAGCCGGTAGACGCCGTCGATCGGCTGGACGACGTCCCGGTCGACCAGGGACCGGATCAGCTCGATCGCGAATAGCGGCAGCCCCTGCGCCTGCCCGGTCACCGCCGTCCGCGCCGCCGCTGGCATGCCCGGCACCAGGGAATCAACCAGGGCATCCATCGAAGCCGCGTCGATGGGGTCCAGGGTGAGGGTGACCCGGTTGCGGCCGGAACCGAACCCCGGCCGGACCGTGCCCAGCTCCTGGCGGGCCAGCACCAAGATGAACACCGGCAGGCCCCGTACCCAGTCGGTCAGGTAATCCAGGAAATCCAGCAGCCCAGCGTCCGCGTACTGGGCGTCTTCCACGACCAGCGCCACCGAGCCCTCCCCGGCGAGGCGTTCCAGGAACAGCCGCCACCCCGCGAACAGCTCCTCCCGAGCCAGCGGCCCGCCGCCGTCTCCGGCGAACGACACCCCCAGCAGCCGGCCCAGCCGCACGCCGATGTACGGCCGCTCACCCGGGTCGGGCACATATAGGTCTATGCCCTCGGCCAGCTTCCGCGCCGCTGTCTCGGCCGGGTCGTCCTCCGCGATCCCGAGGCGCTGCCGGAAGATCTGTGCCAGCGCCCAGAACGCGACCCCGTCTCCGTAGGACAGGCACCGGCCCCGGTGCCACCACACCTGCTCCGCCAGCCCGTCGATGTACTTCTCGAACTCCCACCCCAGCCGCGACTTCCCCACCCCAGCCGCCCCGGAGACCAGAACCATCCGGGGCACCTTCCGGTCCGCCGAGGCATGGAACAGCTCTTTGACCGTCCGCAGTTCCGCGTCCCGGCCGACCAGCGGGCCCTCCAGGCCGTCGACCCGCTGCGCCCCGCCGACCGCAGACACCACCCGGACCGCCCGCCACAGCCGGTGCGGCCCGGCCTTCCCCTTCAGCGTGTGCTCCCCCGCATCGGCGAACGCCACCGCTGACGCACTCAGCCGATGCGTGGCCTCGTCGGTCAGCACCGACCCGGGATGAGCCGCCGTCTGGACCCGGGAGGCGGTGTTCACCGCGTCCCCGGCCACCATCCCCTCGTCGACCGCCCCGAGTGTGACCGCAACTTCCCCAGTCACCACCCCGGCGCGCACCGCCAGCCCCGGTACGCCGACCTCGGCACCCAGAGCCGCGACCGCGGCCACCAGATCCAGGGCAGCGCGCACGGCCCGCTCCGCATCACCCTCAGCCGCCACCGGAGTGCCCCACACGGCCATCACCGCGTCCCCGATAAACTTCTCCACCACGCCGCCGTACCGGCCGATCACCGTCCGCGCCACCCCGAAATACTGCGACAACAGCTCACGGACAGCCTCGGGATCGCGGGCCTCCGACAACGGCGTGAACCCCACCACGTCGCAGAACAGCACCGAGCACACCCGCCGCTCCGCCACCGGGCCCCCGGCCGCGCCGACACCCGCCGGAGGCGACGCGGGCGCCAGGGTCGCCGTCAGCGACTGGCCGCAGGAATAACAAAACCGCTTACCCGGAACGAGCGGCTCACCGCACGACGGACAGCCTCCAACCGGAGACCCGCATTCCCCGCAAAACCGGTGTCCGGCTCCCACGGAAGCCCCGCACTGGCCGCACCGCTCCATGAAGTCCCACCCCCGACAAATCCCTAGACAAGAGAAAATCAAGATTCAGGGGATACGTCGTCCTTATCGTAAACGCCGCGCATCCTTGGCGAGAACTGGGGATCCCCGCGTTGAGCACCTGCTTTCGGCCTATTCGCCGGCGAAGTGAGCCAGCATCTCCGGTTGCCGCACCGTGAGGTCCCGCCCGTTCACTACGATCCATCCCCTCTTTTCGAAGCCGCGCAGCGCGGCGTTGACGCTCTGCCGGGTGCCCGCGGCGAGATGGGCGAACTGCTCCTGGGTCAGTTGGGGTGAGATGACCCCGCCGGTGTCGCGGGGCTGGCTGAGCAACACCTTGGCGATCCGCCTGGGCAGGTCGAGGAACACCAGGTCCGCCGACGCGTCGGTCAGCCGGCGCACGGTGACCGCAACCGAGGCGGCCAGCGCCAGGGCCGCCGCCGGGACCCTGGCGCAGACATCCCGGACTCGTTCGCGCGGAATGAGGAGCAGTTGGCAGTCCGCCAGGGTTTCCACATCCGCCGACCGGGGGCCGCCATCGGCGACGCTCACCTCGCCCAGCGTCGAGCCTGGTCCCAAGATCGTCAGCGTGAGCTCGGCCCCGTCGGCGGAGCGGGTCACGACCTTCAGGCGACCGGAAATCACCACAATCACAGTGTCCCCCGGATCCCCGGCCGTGCACACGACCTGTCCCCGGCGCAGCCTCCGTGTTCGCGAAGCTCCGGCGAGGACGGCGAGGTCTGTGTCGGGGACGGAGGCGAGCAGCGAGGTCCGCCGCAAGACGTCGACCAGATCAGCCACGATAACCACCATCCTCGGTGACCGGCCCCGCCCGCCTACTTTCGTTCAAGGACGTTATCTCACGCTCGCGCTGGCTTACACACTGCTGCCCATATGGGGAAATTGCCGATCTGTGGCCGACGGCGAGCGCGTTTATGAAGTCTTTTGCGGGTCATTTGCGGTCCGGCAGCGCACGCAACCGTTCGGCATATCGCTTTTAATATCGTCGTGGGGTCTGTCTTGACGCGGCCCGCGAGGCCGGGCGGACGGCGGCCGTGAGGCGCTCCGGCGCGGCGGGCTCGTCACTGCCCGCCACTGGTGTAGCAGGCGCCTTCCCACGTGTTGCCGCCGATTTTCACCACGACCGCCGAGGGTGCCACATCGCCGAACGCGCAGACCGCGGGTTTGGTATTGAACGGCTCGTATCCACCGAACGTGACCTCGTGATCATACGGGCCGTAGGCAACCAGTCCGCTGGTAAGCATGCCCGCTCCGCGCAATGCCGCCAAGACCGCGGAGGGGCTCTGGCGCTGCGCTCGCGTGAGCCGTTCGAGCGCGAGCCGTATCCGCTGCGTCTCCGGTTGGGCTTTGGCTGCCAGCCAGGCGGGCATGGGTGCGCGCACGTTGTACATCTCGTTGGACCGCTGGTTTTGCTCGACTCCCACGGACACGCACGGCGACGCGGGTACGGCTGCGACGGCCTGAGGGCAGATCGGCGGCAACGGTCTGTGTGTCTGCGCCGTACTTGCTGTGGTGGTGTTCGCGTGCAGCGACCCGCACGCGGACACCAAAGCAAGCACGGCGACGGCGCAGCCCGCCCTGGCGTATCCCCGCATACGAGGATCATTCCATACGGGTCAGGGCAGGAATCAGTACACGGTCAGAGCGCGTACTCGACTGCCGTGGCAGCCTGCGGGGCCGGGTGGACCGCGGTTGCGGGCGACCCGGCGCTGGCAACGGCGACGGCCGCGCCCCCGCCGATGAGCGACGCGATGACCAGGGCGCCGACAACGGTCTTGCTGATGGCCTTCATGTCCTGCCTCCCGTAAGCACAGACTGCGATGAAGGCACCGCCCGTGCACGTGCCTCCTGATAGGGGAACGTACTGCCTGGCCGTCCGGATTGGCACGGGAGAAAGATGTAACGTCGGCGACACCGAGTTGTGGCTTCACGCACGGATCCCCGCGCTACTCGCTGATGAGCTGCTCTCGCAGGATGTCCGCGTGCCCGCCGTGCTGGGCCAGTTCGCGCAGCACGTGGAGGTACACCCATCGTCCAGCTCCGCACAGAACGATGTCGGCGACGGCTGAAGTACTGACCCTTTATCGGTCGTACCAGGCTAAAAAAGCATGTGGGCGTTGCTGACCAGTTCCTTCGTGGCGATCTCGCCGGGGGTGAGGAAGCGCATTGCCTGCCCCTCGCCCAGGATGACATCTTCCTGGCAGGCGTCGGTGCGGCCGGTGAACACATGGAAGCGGACCCCAGCCCCGTCAGCACCGACCCGTTCCACCACCCGGTCAAGCTCAAGGACAGCGGTCAACCCGGTCTCCTCAAGCAGTTCGCGGTGGGCGGCAGTCACCGCGTCTTCCCCCGGTTCCAGCCGTCCACCGGGAGGTGTCCACCTGCCTGGTTCCGGGTGCGCGTCGTGACTGCGATGCTGCATCAACACGCGCCCGACCCCGTCCGTGAGAACAACGATCGCGACCTCTTCGACGATCTCCATGCGACCGACCCTAGACGACACCTACGACACCGATGCCCGGACACAACGTCCTGACCCGCATCACAGGACTGGGCTGCTTCCTCCGTCGAGATTGATGGCCGAGCCCGTCACGTAGGAGGAGCGATCAGACAGGAGATAGGCCGCCAGGTCGGCGAACTCTTCTGACCGGCCTACCCGGCCAAGCGGGATAGCGGTGTTCTCGGCCATCTGGCGGTACAACTCTTCCTCCGACTCGCCCGCCGCGTCGGCCCGCCGCCGCCACTGGCCGCTTGCCACCAGGCCGATAAGCACGGCGTTGACCCGGATACCGTCACCGCCGAGGTCCTTGGACGCAGCCTTGGTTATGGCCAGGCCGGCCGCACGGGAGGCAGTTGTCGGCAACGACCCGGCGCCAGCGGCCTTGGCGCCTATGTTCAGCACGTTGACGATGGCTCCGCCGCCGGCCGCGATCAGGTGCGGCACCGCCAGGCGGGTGCAGCGAACGGCGGCAAGCACCTTGAGGTTGAGGTCGGCGGTCCAGTCGTCGTCAGAGACCTGATCGATCCGTCCTCCGGAGCTCTTGCCCGCGTTGTTCACCAGGCCGTCAAGGCGGCCCCAGCGGGCGACGGCCGCATCGACAAACCGTTCAAGGTCAGCCAGGCGAGTGACATCGGCCTGCACCGCAAGCGCGTCACCCCCGGCGTCACGCAGCCGCTGCTCGGTGGCGGCCAGCCGACGGGAATCCCGCCCACAGACCGCGACCCGGGCTCCCTCCTCGACGAGGCGATCCGCGAGCGCCGCCCCGAGCCCGTCGGTCCCGCCAGTGATAAGCACGACCTTGCCATTCAGGTGCAGATCCATGGAACTATTCTGGCCCCGCCCTTGTTAACCGCCGTTCATTCGCCGATCCGAAGGGACGCGGCGCCGCGGCTGCGCTTCGACCTGATCTGTAGGCCAAGCGCCACGGCCGCGAGCACGGCCAGGCCGATAAGCGGCAGCACGACGGAGGCTACGTCGGCTGCGAGCTTGACGGTGACGGACGACCCGGTGAACACCGACAGGTCGATGTCCGGCGCGAGCACCGGGGGAAGCGCCAGGGCGCAGGCCCAAGCCGCCACCGCCGCCGCGATGACGGCGGGCAGCACCTCGAGGGCCACCACCCACGCCCGCTGTCCCTCGCCCAGGCCCATAGCGGCCAGGCGAGCGAGCGTCGCTTCCTGTTCCGGGGCGCCGAGCGCGAGTTCGAGGAGCATGACGGCGAGGCCGAGGATCGCGGCGACGACGACCGCGAGGGAGAACAGCGTGAACGCCCCGTGCTGCAATGGCCCGCCGGACAAAGAAGACAGTACGTCCGAACGGAAGGTGGTGACTCCCCCCGGCAGCGCATGCTGTACGAGCGCGGTGAGCCCGGCCTGGTCGATGGACCCACCGGTTAGCAGCATCTCATTGACACCGGCAGGCTCCGGCGGCGCGATCGTGGACTTGATCGCGGCCAGCGGCATGATCACGAACGCGCCGCCACCGGGCAGCGCGGGGGTGCTCGCGATCACGCCGGCCACCCGGACCGGGACCGGCCGGAGGGACGCCTGGCTGGTGCTGAGCGTAACCGCGCCGCTGCCGAGGTCGGCCGCGGCCTGCGGGGACACCAGGACGGGCTGGGGCGCTCCTGCCTTCCCGGGCGTCGCCAGCAGCCCGGCCGGCACCTGCGGGAACCCCGAGGTGCGGGCGACCAACTCGGCGTAACTGGCGGGGTCCACGGCCAGGACGTTGACCTGGCTGCCGGCCGGTGTAGTCCAGAACTCGTTCATGACTTCGGCCGCCTGCGTCACGCCGGGCACGGCGGCGACGGCCCGGGCGGCGGCCGGCGAGATCGTGAGGCGGTTTGCCGCGTACGAGGGGGTGACCGTCGCGTCCGCGCCGACCGTCTGCCAGGACGCCGCGACCTCGCCGTTGACCACCGCGTCGCGCACCATGCCGGCGAAGGCCGCCACGGTGAGCGCGAGGACAAGCGCGAACGCGGGCAGGGCCGGGGTAAGCGCGGTCCTGGACGCCCGGGCGAGGCCGAGGAACGCGGGCGCGCGGGAGGTGCGCGCGAATGCTCGCAGCAGTCCGCGCATCACCAGCGGGTACAGCCGGAGCACCACGATCACCGCCGGGATGGCCACCAGTATCGGCGCGGAGCTGGTGTAAAGGTTCACGCCCGAACCGGCCTGCGCGCCCTGATCGCGGAAGACGACGATGCCCGTCGCCGCCGCGGCCACCAGCGCCGCCTCGATGACCAGCCGGATCCTGGCCCCCTGGCGGCGGAAGCCGGCGGTTCGGCGGCGGGGCAGGCGATGCTGCCAGGGCGCGAGGAGGGCGGGACCCAAGACCGCGACGGCCGTCACCGCGATCGGCGGCCACCAGCCACCGGCCGATCCGGCCCCCTGCGCGGAACCGGCCCCGGGAACGACGAGGATCGCCAGAACGACCCCGATCACCGCCGCCGGAACGCAGAGGAGCGCGGCATCGCGGCCGGTTTCGATGCCGATCTGCCGCAGGGACCCGCCCCGGGCCCGGATCACCGTGATCTCGGGCGACCGGCGCATCGCGACCATCCGCGCCCCAAGCAGCAGCACGGCCAGGCCGGCGACCGTCAGGCTGACGTAGAGCAGCCAGAGCAACGCGTCCACGGACTGCGCGGTGGCGATGAACGTCTTGAGCGAGAGCGACAGCCCCGAGGAGGCGGTCAGCGTGGAGGAGACCGGCTCGAGGGGTCCGGAGAGCGTCGGCGTCTGGGTGCCGATCCGGTTGAGCGCGTCGCTCAGCGGTTGCACCTGCTGGCCGTCGAGCGAACTCACGTCCAGCGGGAACACCCACTCCAGCTGGGGATTGCGCGAGCCGAAGTACGACTGCAGCTCGGCGGCCTCGTCCGGCCCGACCATCACCCCGCCGACCCAGTACCGGCCTCCGGCCGGCCCTTGGAGGTCGGCGGCGAGGACGCCGGGGTCGATGCCCCAGAACGACGACGTCGGGTCAACCGGGATCACGATTCCCGTGACCACGACCGTGACCGGAGTGACCGTGCCGGTCGATGCGAGCTGGGAGCCGGGCAGCACAAACTGGGATCCCGCGTGCAGGCCCAGCGTCGCCGCCGTCGGCCTGGTCATGACGACCTGGAGCGTCGCGGCCGGCCGGTTGGCGCCTGGCTTGCCGGCCTCGGCCGCGGGCGCGGGGACCGGCGTTGCTACTGGGACGTGCCCGCTCAGCAACCGCACCTGCGGGCCGAACGGCTGCCGTTCGGTTATCTCGATCTTGACCGCCGTGCTGCCGGTGCCGGGCAGTTCGCCGTTCACCGCGTTCAACGGGACCGTCATGGACGACCAGTCGGTCCCGGCCGGGGTGAGGCTGACCGGGGCGCGGTTGAAGTCGGCGTGCAGCGACGCCGTGATCGCGTCGATCGTGGCCGACGGCACGATCGTCGTGGGATCGCCGGTGTTGTTGACGTACGAGACAACGCCTTGCACGTCATGCCAGGCCGCTGAGACGGTGATGGTCCGGGTCGTCGGGAGGGTGGCGACCAGCGTCTGCCGCACCGCCTGGGTCCTGCTGGCGAGGGTCTCCCGTGCGCCGGCGGTGGCCGCGAACACCGCGCAGAAGGTGAGCAGCGCCAGCCCGAGGTACAGCCCCCGGGGCCGGTAGCGCCGGTTCACACTGCCTCCGCCGCTCGGAGTGTGGCGGCCGGGTCGGGACGCCGGAAGACGACCAGCGCGGCGGCCAGCGCGGGAAGCACCGCGACCACGACCGCGAGCGGGATCGCCTGCGGCAGGTCGAACAGCGTGATCGGCGGCGGGACCGGTATCTGCGCGGTGGGGCTGAGGGTGACGGCGGGCACCAGGAACCAGGCGACCACCGTGCCGAGGAGCAGGCCGAGGGCGGCCGCGGGGACGGACAACAGCAGCTTTTCGAGGAACAACTGCGCGGCCGCGGACCGCTGATTGACGCCGAGCGCCGCCAGCACGGCGTTCTCGGCGCGCCGCTGCCTGACGTTCGCCGCGATCGAGACCCAGAAGCCGGAGATCGCAAGGAGCGCGGCCGCCCCGATCATGGCGAGCAGCGCCTGCTGCGCTGCGGCGGAAAGCGGGTCGGCGAGGGTCGCGGCGGACAGCGCGGCGCTGCTCGTAATCGTCGCGCCCGGCGGCAGCGCCCGGGTCAGTGACGCCGGGACCTGGCCGTCGGCGGTGGCCAGCCACCACTGCGTCACGGCCACCGGCGCGGTGCCGTGGCTGACCAGGAACGCCTCAAGGGCGGACAGGTCCATGACCAGCCCGGCGCCCGTGACGGTGGGGAACTGGCTCGCCACGGCCACAATCTTGGCTGGCACCGTTATGCCGCCGATGGTCGTTTGTACGATGCTGCCCACGCCGGTGTTGTTGGCGCTGTCGAACGCTCCGGTCGCGATGGCGGGCACGGCGGCCGGTACTGTGCCCGGGGCGGAGAGCGAGATCTGCCCGGCTACCGGCTCGGTGAGGGCAAATGGCGCGCCTGGAGCGGGCGACCATTGTCCGTATCCGGGGCTGAACGTGAGCGTCGCGCCGCCGGGCGCGCGCTGCCAGCCGGTCACCTTCGGTTCGGCGGACGGGCCGAACATGTTGTCGGTGGACAGTTCCGAGACCATCTGCGGTGAGCTTGCGACCGCCGTCCACGTGCTGGGCGTCGCCCCGGCGATGGTCAGCGTGACGGGAGTCTTCAGCGGTTGCGCGGGCAGTGTGTAGAAGAGGATGACCTGGCTGAGCCGGAGCGGGTAGGCGGCGTGCGCGCCGCCGAGCGAGGCGGTGAGCACGTGCGGTCGGCCGTCGGCGGAGAACAGCCCCGATGAGAGCTGGAAGGCGGCGCCGGTCGCGTCGGTGACCGTGAACTGCGCAGTGACCGAGTCGAGGGGGGCGCGGCTGAGCGTGACGGTGAACTGAACCGACTGCGGCCTGCCGTTGAGGAGCAGGCCGGTGGCCGGCGACGAAGGTGTGATCGAGCGGATCAGGGCCGCGGGCGGCAAGCTCGACTGATCGGCCCTGAGCAGGGCGACCTTGGGCGCCTGGGCGGTGTCGATAGCCACGACCGGCGCGGGCACCGCCCGGTTAACCGAGACCGCCATCGCCGCCCGCACGCCGGTCGCCCCGGTGATCGAGGTGGTCGTCCCGGGCGTCTGCGGGACGGCCAGGTTCACCTGCGCGTCGCCGCCGGTCGCGTACGCCGCCTGATCGGTGGCGGACCTGGTCCAGCTCTGGTGCTGAGCGAGCGCCAGCGTGCCGGTGGCGACGGCCATCACCAGCAGCAGGGCGGCGCCGCCCTGGCGCAGCGGCTGGCGACTGAACTGCCAGCCGGCCAGCGCCGAGGTGAGCCCGCGGCCGGCCGCCGACACCCGGTCGACGGCGCGGGCCGCGGCGGGCAGCAGCCGCAGCGTGAGCACCGTGCCGGCCGCTAGAGCGAGCGCGGGGGCGAGCACGAGCACCGGATCGATGGCCGCCGGGCCGCTCGTGGACGCTGATACGGCCGAATACCGGCGCAGCTGCCAGCAGGCCAGTACCGCCAGCGCGACCAGCGCCAGGTCGGCGCCGACCCTCGTCGCGCCGGCGAGCGCGGCCTGCCTGCCCCGCCGACCCGGTGCTGCGGCCCGGCCGGGCCGCAGCACCGGGTAGAGGAGCGCGCCGATCGACAGCACGGCGATGACCAGCGCGGCGGCCAGCGCGTCGAGCCAGGTGCCCGCGGCGGCCACACTGATGCCGCCGTTCGGGACGCTGCCCCCGGCGGTGCCGGGAGGGTAGAGGGTACTACCGAGGAGCCGCGCTAGCCAGATCCCGGCGATCCCGCCGATCAGCGCGGTGACCAGCGACAGCGGGATCACCTCGGCCGCGGTGAGCCCGGTCAGCTGCCACCTGGTCGCGCCCCGCGCGGCCAGCAGCGCGGTCTCGCCCTCGCGCTGGGCGGCCAGCAGGCGGGCGACCGCGAGCAGCGCCGCCACGGTGAGCACCAGGAGTTCAAGCGCGCTGATCCCGAGCAGCGACCGGGCGACCGCGAGATTGTCGCCGGTATCGGCGAGCACGGTCGGCAGGTTGGTGGTCAGGGTGACGCCGCTGAGCAAGCGCGAAGTGTCACCGATCGCGCGCAAGTGGGCGGAGGTAGCGGACAGGTCGGAGGCGTTGAAGTCGGCCATGTCGGGCTGAGCGACCCAGGTCCCGGTTCCCTCGGCGAGCCCACCGGGGAACACGCTGGGCGACACGAGGAGGGGCCCGTAGGTGGTGACTCCGCTGGCCGAACTCAATCCGCTGGCGGGGATCGAGTTCAGCTGCCAGTACGAGTCCGCGCTACCGGGCGACTGCCGTTCCGCGTACAGGCCGGTGAGAATGAACCGCACCGGCGCGCCCGTCTGCCGGTCCTGGACCCGGAGCACGTCACCGGGACGGAGCTTGAGCAGCGCCGCCGTGTTGGCCGGCAGCGCGGCCGGGATGACACCGCCGGCCGATGCGGAAAGCTGTCCGGGCCACTTCCCGGTCACGAGCACGGCGTGATCCGCGACGTCGTCAAGCGAAGCGGCCTGCAGCTGGGAGGCGTTGCCCGCGGCTATGCTGGCCGGCTTGGCCGGCAACGACCCGGCCACGAAGCCGAGCGGGTCGGACCAGATGCCTTGCCAGAAGCTGAACGGCACGCCGCCAAGCTCGGTGGCGATGGATGACCGCAACACCGCCGAGGTCTGCGCCGAATTGCCGCTTACGAACGACCCGGCCGCGGCCACCGACGTTCCTGGCGCGACGACCAGGTCGTGCCGGACCGCCTGCGGGAGCGCCTGGCCTGCGAACGCGGCGAGCGCCGCCCCGACCGCGGCCGCCACCAGTGTGGTGAGCGCCGCCGCGGCGAGTACGACCCAGTGTGCGGTCACCCGCCGTACGGCCAGCGGCCCCCTCACACTTGTCACGCGCTTCACAATTCCGCATCCTTCAAACCACGGCAAAAGCTTGAAAATGGCCTGGCTACCGCGCGAGATCTCGGCATCCGGGTTTCCGTATCGCTACGTTGGGTCACTGACCTCCAGGGGCGCCCCGGGGACCGATTCTTAGCGGCCTACGGGGACCTGGGTGAACCCGGCCGGGATCTGCGGGTGGTTGACGAGCTTCGTTAGCGCCGGGGTGCGCCGCGCCCAAAACAATAAGCGACATACCCGAATAAGTCAGGATGATTACGTGGGAAAATTCCGTTAAATGAGGCTTGCATTGCGGGGGGCCAACCCTGCTGAGTGGCTGGCGCTGCGCGCCGGCCTTGTCCCGGACGCGGCGGCGGACGCTTGGGGCGGGATGGCGCTTTCCGGGGTCGTGATCGCCGGCGTTCGCTCCGGGATCACCGCCCGCCTAGCCGCCGGCGACGCGACCGCGGCGGAGGTCGCCGCCGATCTCGGGCTCGACCCCCTGCCCGCCCGGCTGCTGCTCGACTGCCTCCGCTCCGCCGGGCACGTCGCCGAGCGCTCCGGCCGGTACCGGCTGTCGCGGCGGGCGCGGCGCTGGCTCGACCCCGCCTCGCCGCTGTCGGTCGCCGGCTACGTGGCGGGCGCCGCCGACTACTGGCCCTGGTGGGCCGGCTTGGACGAGACCGTCCGGACCGGCATTTCGAGCGGCTCCCACGGCGCGCCGTCGGACGATGCGTACTGGCGCCGCTACATGACCGGACAGCTGGAGCTCGCCCGCCTCTCGGCGGCCGAGGTCGCCCGCAAGCTGCCGCTGCCGGCCCGCCCGCGGGCGCTCCTCGACATCGGCGGAGGCCACGGTTTGTACTCCGCGCGCCTGGCCGAGCGCTACCCGACGCTGACCGCGACCGTGCTCGACCTGCCGGGCAGTGCCGCGATCGGCCGCGAGATGATCTCCGCCGCCGGCCTGGCGGACCGGGTTCGGTTCCGCGACGGCGACGCGACGACGGCGGACCTCGGCACCGGCTACGACGCGGTGCTCTGCTTCAACGTCGTCCACCACCTGACGCCAGAGGCCATCGCCGCCCTGTTTCGCCGGATCAGCGGCGCGCTCAAACCAGGCGGCACCTTGGCGGTCCTCGACGTCTTCGCCGAGCCGGGCCGCCGGGCCAGCGCGCACGCCGACGTGCTGGCCCTGTTCGTCTATCTCAGCTCGGGAGCGCGCGTGCACACGCCACGCGAGCTTGACGGCTGGCTGCGGGACGCGGGCTTCGCCCCGCCCAGGAAGATCAGGATCCTCCGCCTGCCTGGCCTGTCGCTGCGGGTTACGACCAAGCCAGGGTGAACATAGGGGCATGGTCGATCACCCAGAGCGCTGGAGCTCACCGCTCACCCAGGTCGAAATGCACAAATTGTGGACGTACGGTGATGGCACCCTCACGGCTAAGGCGTACCGGTCGCCGAGCGGCACGGCCAGGGCCGGAAGTTGGATACTGGTCGACGAGGCGACCGGGAACGTCCAGGGCGTAGTTCCGCCGGCAGAATTCTCCCGCCGATTCCGGCCGGTGGACCTCTTCGCCGATGTCCCCGCTCTTCCCACCTATCTAGGGACGGTAACCGCCCCTGACGGCACCGCCCTGGTGGATCTGGTACTTGACCGCAACCCGTTCATGCTGGCTAACGGGCCGCAACGGGTGGCGAGGCCCCACGCGCTCATAGTGCCCCGCCGCCATCGCGACGGATGGTCGTCGGCCACGCTTCAGGAACTCGCGGCTCGTCAAACGGCGATGACCCTGCTCGCCGCCTGGTACCGCAGCATGGACGGGGGCCACGTCGTGTTCAGCGCCAATGACAGCGCACCCAATCTCGATTACCTGCGCGACACGGAAGTCGCGGCCGGGACCCGCGCCGACGGCGGCCGCACCGACGTGCCCGTCACCAAGAATCCCCGGCAGGAAGTGCAGCACGCCCACTTGCATGCCTTCTACGCCGAACGCGAGGAGACCGAGAACCACGAGTCGTCGGCGATTGAGGGGTATCCCGTCATTGGAGCGGGTCACCGGGCGTTCAGCACCGCCCTCGGCAGCGACGCCGCGCAAGTGGAGGCCGACCGCACGAATCTCGCCGCCGACGTTAGCGTCGCGGCGCAGCCGTGGGGTGGCAGCTACTGCTCGTACCAACTCGGCGTGGACGGCCCCTTCTGGGTTATGCCCCCATTGGGGCCATCCATGGACGAGTTCAACCGGCGCCTCGCACGGGCCGATGGCCTTAGGGCGGAAGCCGACCCGAAGCTGGGCGGGGCCGTCAACCTGGTGCGGCCAAGCCTGGCCGACGCGAGGCGACTCCATGCGGCTCAACGGGCCACATCCGAACAGCGGGCGAGTTTCGCGACCTTCGCCGAGCACGTCCCCCGGGTCAGGCTCCCCTAGCTGGGGATCCTGACCCGGGCGCGACGCGCGACCTCGTCTTCCGACGGCAGGTCGCGAGCAGGCGACTAGCGAGTGGTGAAAATGGTGATCCAGCCGACCTGCGCGTTCGGCAGCGGCTCACGGTTCGCGCCTGCCGGGATCAGCTGGATGTCGTAGGTGTGCCCGGCGGCCAGCCCTTCCCAGTATCCGACGGTGCCACCGGTGAATCCGATGTGGGGCGAGCCATTGAGGCTAAATCCGTACCCGAAGGTCCTGGTCAGCACGTAATGGACGCCGGGACCGTCGGTCCAGCCGATCTGGGCGTCGTTGTTGTTGACCGTGATGACGTGGCCGCCGTAGAGGTGCGGACGCGGGGCCGGCTTCACGTATGGAACCACGGCCTCGCCGTTGTAGGTGATGTTGGAAACAGTCACTGCCGTGCCGGCGTACCCGGCGTCGTCAACAATGAAAGCTGCGGTTACCTGGTTGTCCGTGCCGCCAGCGCCAACCGCCGCCAGCGCGGCGGCCCAACTCGACTCAGCTGTACCGGCCGGTTCAAGTGACCAGGACAGCGTGGACTGCGACGCGGTGCCGTTAGGCAGCGAGCCGAACAGGTAATCGCCGTTGTGGAACTCAATCACCCAGCGCGGGTCGCCGGCGCTGGCCGAGCTAGCGGTCATCGTTGGCGCTTCCGTAGCCGCGGGCGCGGGTGGCCTAACGAGATCAACCTGCGCCGACGCGCCGGTGGCCTTGCTCGGGTCGAGCGTGACCGCAGTTCCAGAGGAGTTCCATGCCGCCGTGGAGCCGGTGCCGTAGGCGTTGGCATTCGCCCCGATCGTCGTAGCCGCGTGGGCGAGCGGTGCGAGCCCCATGCTCAAGCCGCCCGCGGTTAGCACGGCTGCGATGCCTCCAAGCCACTTCTTTCCGTACCTGACCACGAGGTGGTCCTTTCCGTTGTGGAGCGCGTCCATTGCGCCCCCATATGTAAAGACTCCATAGCAGGCTAAAAGTTGCACCCGTTAACACTTTATTTTCACCGGCTGATCCAAGATTTGCTGGAAGTTCACCTGCGGTCCTTTGTTCCTTACGCTCCGCAGTCGTCTGGCCCGGCACGGTAGGATCTCGGCTGAGCGACGAGCGCCATCCGGTATCCGCGATGCGGACGAGGGAACGAACATGACCGAGGTAAGCCCGGACGAGTGGGGTAACCGCTACCGAGCAAGACGCGCCACTTACGAATCAATGACCACTCGACTACGCTCCTTGATCGCTGATCTAATCTATGACGCCGGGATTGACGTTATCCAGGTCGAGGGCCGGACCAAGACTGTCGATAGTTTTGTCGAAAAGGTCGGCCGCAAGGGCAGGAAGTACATTAATCCATTCACTGACATGACGGATCTAGTCGGTCTCCGGATCATTACCTATTATCACGAGGATGTCGCGCGGATCGGCGAAATTCTCAAGGGAGAATTCAATATCGATGAGAAGAATTCTACTGACAAGATAGCGGGCCTGGCGCCCGATCGTTTCGGGTACCTGTCGATGCATTACATCGTCTCGCTCTCGCCGGCCCGGCGGCAGTTGGCCGAATGGAAGCAGTACGCCGGCATCCGGGCCGAAATACAAGTCAGGACTGCCCTACAGCACGCCTGGGCGGCGGTTCAGCACAAGCTTGACTATAAATCATCGATTGAGGCACCGCTAGAACTCCGGCGGCGCCTCTTCCGGCTGAGTGCCCTCTTCGAGCTCGCCGACGAACAGTTTTCCGAACTTCGGGACGCTCGCGCCCGGATCGAAGCGGAGTACGCGGCGGACGTGCGCAAAGGCCACCTCGATCTCCCGCTGGACGAATCCTCGATCACCGCGTACCTGGACGACAGCGGGAAGCGCGACGTTATCGCCAAAATGATAACGGGCACCGGCGGCAAACTGTACGCGCAGGACGAGCGCGCCTTCGCGAAAGACCGACGTGACCTACTCAAGCTGCTGAACATCGTCGAAATATCGACGATCTCGCAGCTTGACGATTACGTTTCAGCGAACATCCTTCTCGTCCCCGTAACCGGTACAGACCTTTTCCGCAAAGTAGGCGTTGAAAGCGTCGAAGACGCGTTGACCATGCTAATCATGGCCGATTTGCGAGCAGGCCCTGAAATATTCAGCGCGATCTATCTTCCGGACGGCTGGGCCGACTTCGCGGGGCTGATGGGAAAGTGGCACAGCATAAAGTCAACAAATATCGGCTAGCGGGCAGCGCAGCGAAAGTCCCCGCGGAATAGCGATAGCCGGTGCCGGGTTGGGTATCTCATGGATGATCAGCCCGCATCCAGCGGGCGGCATCCTCGGCACAACACCGGGAGTACATCATGACCACTGAGAAGGCCATCCTGGCCGGCGGCTGCTTCTGGGGCGTCCAGGACCTCATTCGCAAGCTCCCCGGCGTGATCTCGACGCGGGTCGGGTACACGGGCGGCGACGTACCGAACGCCACCTACCGCAACCACCACGGGCACGCCGAGGCGATCGAGATCACCTTCGACCCGGACAAGATCTCGTACCGTGACCTGCTGGAGTTCTTCTTCCAGATCCACGACCCGACCACGCTGAACCGGCAGGGCAACGACCTCGGGACCAGTTACCGGTCGGCCATCTTCTACGACAGCGACGCACAGCGGCAGACGGCCGAGGACACGATCGCCGACGTCGACGCCTCCGGCCTGTGGCCGGGCAAGGTAGTCACCGAAGTGACCCCGGCCGGGCCGTTCTGGGAGGCCGAGCCCGAGCATCAGGACTACCTGGAGCGCTACCCCGACGGGTACACCTGCCACTTCGTGCGCCCCGGCTGGAAGCTGCCGCACCGCACGGGCAGCGTTTCCTCCTGAGCACGGTTGTCGGATCGGGGTAGGGCTGTTCGTAGCAGGGGTGAGCGGGCCACCCACGAGAGGCAGCCCAGAACCACGGGAGACGATCCGAGATGCAGTACCTGGTTTCCGTGATCACCGACACGACCGACCGCGCCACCCCGGAAGAGGACGCTGCGATCGACGTGTTCAACGACGGGCTCAAGACGCAGGGTCACTGGGTCTTCGCGGGCGGCCTCGGGGCACCCAGCTCGGCCACCGTCATCGACAACCGGGGCGAGGAGCCGCTGTTCACCGACGGGCCCTTTCTGGAGTCGAAGGAGTTTCTCGTCGGCTTCTGGATTATCGATGCCGCCGACCTCGACGTGGCGCTCAGGCTCGCCGCCGAGGGGTCGAGGGCCTGCAACCGAAAGGTCGAGGTGCGCCCGTTCCTGTGAACAGGGCAGACGCGCGGGCGGCGGTCACCCAGGCCCACCGCGAGGACTGGGCGCGGGTGGTCGCCTCCCTGACCAGGCGTTTCGGTGACCTCGACATCGCCGAGGAGGCAGCCGCCGAGGCGTTCGCGACCGCCGTCGAGCGATGGCCGTCCGATGGCGTACCGCCCAATCCCGGCGCCTGGCTGACCACCACCGCCAACCGCAAGGCAATCGACCGGATCCGCCGCGAGGACAAGCGCGGCGACAAGCAGCGGGAGGCTCAGCTGTTGTACGACGACGACCCGCCCGAGCCTCCCGACGCCATCGAGGACGAACGGCTGCGGCTGATCTTCACCTGCTGTCACCCGGCGCTCGCGATGGAAACCCGCGTGGCGCTGACGCTGCGCATGGTCGCGGGCCTGACCGTGCCCGAGATCGCGCGTGCCTTCCTGGTGCAGGAGACCGCCATGGGCCAGCGGATCACCCGCGCGAAAGCCAAGATCAAGGCGGCTCGCATCCCTTACCGGGTACCGTCCGCGGAGGACCTCCCGTCCCGGGTCTCCGGCGTTCTCACCGTCCTCTTCCTCGTCTTCAACGAGGGCTACCTGGCGACCGGCCCCGATACCGATCCCGTACGTCACGACCTGACCGCCGAGGCCATCCGGCTGACCCGCATGATCCGTGCCCTCAGGCCGGACGACGGTGAAGTGGCGGGGCTGCTGGCGCTGATGCTCCTCACTGAGGCCCGCCACACCGCCCGGCTTTCGGCGAGCGGCGAACTGGTCCCCCTCGACGAGCAGGACCG
>Ga0207416_1002357_pt1 | contig 20960 bp, 20 predicted proteins | sample PaiPotPPM11metaG_FD_184107 | JGI IMG/M metagenome (GOLD analysis project Ga0207416, IMG submission 184107) | Iron sulfur acid spring bacterial and archeal communities from Banff, Canada, to study Microbial Dark Matter (Phase II) - Paint Pots PPM... ...
GCTCGATGTGTCGAACGGCGTGACGCTGACGCTGGACGGCGACAGCCTCACCGGGGTCACGGTGTCGGGCGGCATTGTCGCTCTCGACAGCGCCACTTCGACGGTGAGCGGGGCGACCACAATCGAGAACGGCACGCTGAACAACGGCGACGTGACGGTGGTCGGCAGCGGCACGGTGCTGACGCTGACCGACGAAACAGTGAGCGGCACAAAAATCACGCTGGTCAGCGGCGGCAGCCTGGTGGTCGATCCGACGGTGACGCTTGAGGGCGGTGCCACTATCAGTGGCGGCTCGATCACCAATACCGGCGTTCTGGAGATTGCCGGGCCGGCGACGCTCAGCGACGACACGCTGACTAATGGCGGGGCGACGCTGCGGATCGACGGCAACGATACGCTGACGTTGTCGGGGACCACCATCTCGGGCGGCACGATCGACGATTTCAGCACCAACCCATCGGGCACCGTTATTCCCGGCGATATCGACATCGTCGGCAACAGCAAAATCGACGGCAACGCCACCATTAGCGGCGGCGATATTACGCTCGCGACCGGCGTGACGCTGACGCTCGACGACGTCACCCGCGACAACAATACGCTGGTCGTGAATGGCACAGCCACGATCAAGATCGACAGCAACCAGACGCTGACCGATACCGGTAATGACGTCAATACCGGCGCCGGTACCTTGACCATCGATAACTCCGGCACGCTCGTGCATGCCGGAACGCTGACCAGCAGCTTATCGCATACGACATTCATCGACACCGGCACGGTCGTCTACGACGGCAATAACCATGGAGTTCCGAACCAGACCCTCACCAACGAAGGCAACACCTTCACGGGCTTCCAGCAGTTCGGTAATGGAACGATCGACAACGCGTCCGGCACCTTCGACGCCAATCTGATCGGCACGGCCTTCGTCTTCGAAAGCGGCATCGTCCTCACCAATGCCGGCACCATGGAAGCGACCGGCGGCGGCATGCTGACGTTCCTCGACGACGTCACCAATAGTGGCGCGATCGTCGCCGGCGCCGGGTCATCAATCGACGTCGACCACACCGTCACCAATCTCGGCGCGATCACCAATGCCAGCACCGCAACGGTTACGGTTTCCGGTGCCTTGCAGCTCGACGGCGCCACGATCTCCGGCGGCACTGTCACCAATGGCGGCTCGATCGCGACGACGACGGCCGGCGGCGCCATCGATCATGCCACCATCGACAATGCGTCCGGCTCCATCACCGTGGGCGGCGAGCTCACGCTCGACGACACCACGGTCACTGGCGGCACCATCACCGGCACTCACAGTGGCTACGTCAATGTCGATCAGGGCCATAAGCTGACGCTTGACGGCGTGACCGTGCTCGGCAACGGCGGCGGCACCGGCGAGCTTGTCAATTCCGGCACCGTCACGCTCAAAGATGGGCTGACCATCAGCGGCGGCCCGTCGTTCACTTTGGAACTCACCAACGGCGTTTCGGGCGCCGGCACCGTCTCCATCAACGGCGTTACCATCGAGGGACTCGCTGCCAGCGAGACCTTCGAGAACAACGGCAATACGATTGACTCGACCGGCGCTAGCCAGATCGGTGACGGCACAACCAGCAATCTGACGCTCGACAACGCCGCCGGCGCGATCGACGTGCAGAGCGGGACGCTGACGATCGACACCGGCAACCCGATCACCAATGCCGCCGGCGCCGCCATCACGGTCGCCAGCGCCGCCACGCTGGCGATCGACGACGCCACGGTGAGCAATGCCGGCACCATTACGGTTGACGGCACGCTGGTGTTCGCCGCAAGCGGGGGCAGCGAGACGCTGACCGGCGGCGGCGATGTCACGCTGACTAATGGGACGATCAGCGGCGTGCTCAGTCCAACCGAGACGCTGACCAACGCCGACAACACGATTTCGGGCTACGGCCAGATCGGCACCGGCAGCCAGAGCAGTATTTCCCTCGACCTGGTCAACAGCGGCACGATCGACGCCAATGTCAGCGGCCAGACGCTGAAAATCGAAAACTTCGGCAGCTTCACCAATAGCGGCACGCTGGAGGCGAGCAACGGCGGCACGCTGCAGGTTCATGTCGGCACGATCCACAATACCGGGACCATCGCCGTTGACGCCGGCAGCGCGCTCCAGCTCGACAACCCGACAAGTTTCGGCGCAACGGTGACGTTGAGCGATGCCGGCACGGTGACGCTGAGCGGCGGTACGATCAAGGGCGTGACCGGCGTTCCGTCCGAGACGCTGCTCAACGAGGGCAACACCATCTTCGCGTCGGGATTGAGCCAGATCGGCACCGGCACCAACGCGCCTGTCATCGTCGATAACGCCTCTGGCATCATCGATGTCACCGGCGGCACGTTGACCATCAAGACCGACGAGCCGGTCACCAATGCCGGACTGATCCAAGTGGCGAGCGGCGCCAAGCTGGATTTCACAGTCGGCCTGCTCGAAAATACCGGCGCCAATCCGACCGCGCCGATTAGCCCTAGCGGGGTTCTGCTCGCCGGGACTTTCCTGGTCGACAACCCCGCCGGTTCGCCTGCGCATGGCTCAGTCACGCTTGGCGGCGCCGGAGGAGGCGCCGTAGCGCTCGAGGGCGGCTCGATCGAGGGCAACGGCGCCAACACCGAAACGCTCAATAACGTAAACAATACGATTTCCGGATACGGCGCGATCGGCATCGGCACCGATATGCTCGTGCTCAATAACGAAGCCGGCGGCACCATCGACGCCAATGTCAGCGGCAAGACGCTGACGATCGACACCGGCACGAGCTCCATCGCCAACGCCGGCACGCTGGAAGCGGCCAGCGGCGCCACGCTTGCGATCGACAGCAACGTCGACAATGCCGGCGGCACGGTGGCGGCGACGGGCGTCGGCGCTCTGGTTGAACTCAATAATGTGACCATCGCGGGCGGCACGCTCTCCACCGGCGATCTCACCGATCACAGTAACGGCCTCATCGCGGTCGAGGCGGCGGGGGGGACGAACACAAGCGTCTTGGATGGCTCGGCCCACACGGTGGACGTGGCCGGCTATGTGCAAATCGAGTCTGGGGCCAATCTCGAACTCAAGGGCACTATCGACAATACCGGCACCATCGAGGTCGATGCCGTCGCCACCACAAGCGCGCTGGAAATCAGCGGCACGGTGACGCTTACCGGCGGCGGCGCGGTCACGCTCGACAGCGGCAGCGAGATCGTCGCCGCCTCCGGCGGCGGCACGCTCGACAATTACGACACCATCTCCGGCGCCGGCACGATCGGCCATAGCGGCGACGGCGCGTTGACGCTGAACAACGAGTCCGGCGGCACCATCCAGGCGATCGGCGGCACCCTGACCATCGACACCGGCGCTACCTTCACCAATAGCAGCACGATCGAGACTGCAAGCGGCGGCACGCTGGTGATTGACGACGCGGTCGCCGGGACCGGATCTGGCACCATCGGCAGCCACGGCGTCATGGACTTCGAGTCCAGCGTCGCATCCGGCCAGACGATCACGTTCGCCGACGGCACCGGCACGCTAAAGCTCGCCGATCCGGCGGCGGTCGACGCGACCCTGTCCGGGTTGCAGATCGGCGACGTCATCGATCTCACCAAGGAGAGCGTTAGCACCGGCACCTGGGACGGCACGACGCTGACGCTCAACGGCGCCGCGACCGCGTTCAAGATTTCCGGCCTGTCCGCCACCGACACCTTCTTCTTTACCGGCGACGGCAACGGTTACAACGGTACCGATCTCACGGTCGAGGCGGCGCCGGCGGTGGCGATCGGGAAGATCGACGGCAACGACATCGTCAATGCCGCCGACGCAGCAGCAGACATCCATATCAGCGGCACGGCCACCGACAGCAGCATTTCGCTCACCAACCAGTCGATCACGGTCGATATCCTCAACGGCTCGAACGCGCTCGTCGACACTTATACCACGACCATCACGGGCGGCGCGTGGACGGTGGATGTAACGCCGGCCCAGGCTCAGGCGCTTGCCGACGGCACCTACACCGTGACGGCGAACCTCACCAATGCGGCCGTCGATCCGTCGCCGGAAGCGAGCCAGACGATCACGGTCGATGAGGATCCAGGGGAGCATGTGACGCTGTCGGCGGCTTCGGTGATCAACGCGGCGGCGGCGCTGAGCGCGGCGTTTACGATTGCCGGACTTGATGACGCGGTGACCGGCACGCTGACGGTCACCGACGGGACGAGCACGGTCAGCACGGCGGTGACCGGCAACGGGACCTACGATCTGAATGTGACGTCGCTGACCGACGGCACCATTGCGGCGTCGTTTACGGCGACCGACAGCAACGGCAATCCGGAGAGCGCGAGCACGCAGGCGACGCTGGACACCGACGCGACCGAGCATGTGACGCTGTCGGTGGACGGCGGCGGCAGCCCGACGGTGAACGCCGCCTTGGCGCCGGTCACGCCGTTCACGGTCGGCGGGCTCGACGACGGCGGCAGCGGCACGGTGACCTTCACCGACACGGGCAACCACACGGTCGTGGTCAATGTGACCGGCAACGGCAGCTATACGGCCGACCTGCACACGCTGACCGACGGGACGATCACGTCGTCGCTGACCTTCACCGACGGGTCCAGCAATCCGGCCAGTGCCACCGGCAATGATGTGACGCTGGAAGAGACCTCGCCGTCGGGCCCGACGCTGACGATTGCCGACCACAGTCTGACAGTGGATCAGCGTTACAGCATCCCGCTCGGCATCAGCGAATCGCCCGCGACTACTGGTGACCCCGTCACGGTGACGATCAGCGGCATTCCGTCCGACGCGACGTTGTCCGACGGCAACGGCGATACGCTCACCGTCGCCGGCGGCTCGATCACGCTGACTCAGCCTGAACTCGCCGGCCTCACACTCAACGCCGGCACCACGTCGGGAACGCTGACAGTGACCGCCGATGAGATGTCGGGTGCGGCCGGCACCGGCAGCCCGGTCACCGTCGATTTCGATGCCGTCAATACGTCCGGCGGTGGGGTCACCGGCACGGCGCTGAGCAATTACCTTGCCGGTTACGGCATCGCGTTGAGCGTCAGCGCCGGCGCTCAAGTTGATGTCTACAACCAGAACCAGGAATATGGCGGCGGCGTCGTATTCGCCACCTCGGGCGACAACCTCATCGGCGAGGGTGGCGGCCATCCGGTCAGCTACACGCTGACCTTTGCCACCGCGCTGGCGAGCTTCGCCTTCGATAATGTGAGCGAATCGGCCGGCTCGACCTATCCGATTTGGTCGGCGACGGCCTACGACGCCTTGGGGCATGTGCTGAGCACGGTCGGCAATCCGAGCATTTCCGACGGGCCCTTCGCGTCGACGCATTACACGCTGACCGGATCGGATATTGCGAGCGTGACGTTCAGCGGCAATGACGAGGGCTTTGCCGGCTTTGCCAACGCGGTGACGGACACCTGGGTGCTGACGCCGGAATCCACGCTGACCACCGCATCGCAGACGATTGCGCTCACCGTCGCTACGATCGACAACTGGACCGGCACTACCGGCGATGGTCAATGGTCCACCGCAGGCAATTGGGATAGCGACGCCGTTCCCGGCGCAAACTCCGACGTGAATATCGGTCCTACCGTTGCTAGCGGCACCCTCGTGAGCCTCGATACGTCCGACACGGTGGCCGCCCTACACATCACAAGCAGCACCAAGACCCTCGACATCTCAAGTGGCGGCGCGCTCGCCGTTACGGGCAGCGTCGCCAACGCGGGCGCGATCGTTGTTACCGGCGTGAGCGCACCCAGCTCCAATGCGGTTGCATCCTCCGCGACTTTCGATGGCGTGGTCATTAACACCGGCAGCATTACGGTCGGGGAAGGGGCCTACACATCAGGTTCTTCTGGCTCTACCGTGATAATCGCGCCGTCCCTGACATTTGCAGGAACCGTCACCAATAGCGGCCACGCCATCACAGTGAGCACGTCGAGCGCGAATCTCGTTCTGGCCGGCGCCACCGTCGAAGGCGGCACGATCGTCAACAGCGGCACCATTGTCGTCAATGCGGATTCGACCATCGACGACGGCGCCACCGTGAGCGGCGGCACCATCGCGATCGACGGCGGCGACACGCTCACCTTCGGCAGCGGCGTGTCCGATGCCGTCACCCTGAGCGGCGTTACCGTCAGCGCGAGCGGCGCGATCAGCGTCGCCGGCGGCGAGGCGCTGACGTTTGCGACGAACGATAGTTCGATTAGTAGCAGCAACGGCGGAACAAGCACCGTCGATAATTCAGGCGCCGTCGAGGTGGCGGGCGTAACGCTGGCTCTCGCCGGAATCGAGATCGACAACGGCAGCGCCGGCAAGATCACAGTCGATCATGGCGCGGCGCTGGCGGTTGATCAGACATTCGGACCAAGCGCTAGCATTATCGCCTCGGGTGCGACTTTCGTCGGTGGCACGATCGCGAACGCCGGCACGATTACGGTGCACGGCACGAGCATGGTACAAACCGCCGCCTATATCGACGACGTTTCGGTCACCAACACCGGTACGATTACTCTCGATTCGAACTCCACTCTGACGCTTGAGGATGGCGCGACGGTGATTGGCGGCAATCTGACCGTAAATAGCGGCGCGACACTTTACATCGAGAACGGCTCCGGCACTTCGGGTGCGACGCTTGACGGTGTCACCCTGCAAAACTCGGGCACCATTCAAGTCAATCCAGCACTGCAAACCGTTGACTTGATATTGAGCGATGGCACCGCGATCAGCGGCGGCACGCTGTCGATCGGCAGCTCAGGCGAAGTCGAAATCCAGCATGGCAGCGGCGCCGTGCACGACTATGGCGCCACCTTCGACGGTGGCGTCACCGTCAGCGGCGCCGTCACGGTCGACACCGGCGCAACGCTGACGCTTAACAATGTCACGGTCGACAGCGGCACCATCACCAATAAAGGCGTGATCGATGTCGCCAGCTCTGGTCTTACCCTTGCCGGTGGTACCATCGATGGCGGCACGATCAGCAATGTTGGCGGTATCAGTGTTTCCACGTCGGGCGAGATCGACGGTCACGCCAGCGTGAGCGGAAGCATTACGGTCCAGAGCAGTGCAACGCTGACGCTCGACGACGTGACCTATTCCGGTACGCTGACCAATACCAATCCGACCAGTTCTGTCGTGCAAGTCGATGCGAGCCACACCCTCTGGCTGAACGGCGCGTCAATCGTAGGCGGCACGCTCACGAACAACGGCACGATTGAGCTCGGCACCCAAAACAACGATTATGTCAGCGCCAATGTCGGCGGCGCCTCGGGGAGCGTCAAGCTGGATGCTGACACTTCGGTCGAATTTGCAGGAACGTTTGATCAGAACATAGCGTTTGCCGGTTTCGGAATTCTCGAACTCGCGCAGTCCGCGGCTTATGGCGCCACAATCTCCGGTTACTCGGACGCCGCGGTCCTCGATCTCTCGGACATCCAGTTTAGTTCCGTATCCGAACCGACATACAATGCTGGTGTCCTCCAGGTCATCAGCGGCTCGGGCACTGCTAACATCCACATCGTCGGCAGTTTCAATACCAGTCAGTGGTACGTCTTGGCTGACAACACTGCTACAAATGCTGGCACGCTTGTCATCGATCCCGACCTCGCGATATCGGGCGGCGCGACTTACAGCTTGGGCGCGTCATCCGACATGGTGCTGTTCGCCGGTAGCGGTGGCACTTTCAACCTCACCAGCCCGTCCAGTTTCACTGGTGAAATCGCCGGAATGACAGGACCCAGCGATATCCTCCATCTCGCCGGCTTTAATGCCAATTTCACATTGGTGAACGCTATCTTCAACGCCAACGACACTACGACGCTGACGGTAACCGATTTACATGACAGCTTGTCCGATTCCTTTACATTGATCGGAAATTCTTCGAGTTCGAGCTGGACAGTCACGGAAGACGGCAACAGCACCGGCGTCTACGTCGCCGACCCGCCATCGACCGGCTCCGCCAATGAGCCCTCGGTTCTGTCAACGGCAACATCGACCGCCACGTCAGACAGCGCCAGCGGCAATATCTCGTTCGCCGACTCGCATACCGGCGACACCTTCGCCGCCAGCGTCACCCCGGACGGCTCGAACTACGCCGGCAGCTTCACGCTCGACCAGCCGACCGCGAGCAACGGCCACGTGTCGGTCGGCTTTGCGTTCAACGACGGCCAGGCGAACCTGACCGCCGGCGAGACACTGACCCAGTCCTACAATGTCGCCGTCGCCGATGCGCAAAATCCGGCGGAGAATACCGCGCAGACCGTGTCGGTGACCATCGGCGGGCCGGGCAACGACAATTTCGTGTTCGCCCCCGGCATCGGCGCCGACACCGTGACCAATTTCAATGTGCAGCAGGACACGCTCGCGCTCGACCACTTCGCCAATGTGCAGACGGTGCAGGAATTGCAGGCGCTGCTCTCGACCGACGTGCACGGCGACGCGGTGATTAATCTCGGCCACAACGACAGCGTCACGCTGGCCGGCGTCACCGACGCCCAATTGCAGCAAGCCATCCACGCCGGCCACGTGCTGCTGCATTGAGACGAGCGGCGCGAAGTCACGAGTCATTTCCCTGTCATCATCCGCGTTTCCCTGTCATCATCCGCGAAGGCGGATGATCCAGTAGCCATAAGACTGAACAAAATCGGATTGACAATGACTACTGGATGCTCCGCCGGAGCTTGTCATCGGGCCGGCCACTTCGGGCCGGACCCGTTGGCGGAGCATGACAGGTTAAGAATTGTTGCCGTTGGTGTAGGATTCATCCGCCCCCCGCTTCGCGCTACTTTTCGTCATGGCCGGACTTGTTTCGGCCATCCACGTCTTTGACTCGGTTAGGCACTCTAAGACGTGGATGCCCGCGACAAGCGCGGGCATGACGAGTCGGAATTTTTTGCCATCCACGTCTTTGTTCTTATGCTTTCAATGCGCCGGTGCGGCGGCAACGTCGTTGGCGAGCTTGCCCATCGCCGCCAGGTCGTCGGCGAGGAATTTGCCGTATTGCTCGGGACTCATTGGCGCGGTGTCGAACACCATGCGCTGCAACTGGTTACGGATCGCCGGGATTTGCAGCGCCTTGCCGACCGCGGCGTTGAGCTTGTCGATAATGTCGCGCGGGGTCGTGGCCGGCGCCGACAGCCCGCACCAGATCAGATATTCGCCGATCGGATAGCCGGCTTGCGAAAGCGTCGGCACGCCGGGGAACGACAGCGCGCGATTGGGCGTGCTCACCGCCAGCGGCACCGCTTTGTGCCGAAGGACCAGCGGCACCGCCGGCGCCATGGGGAAGAAATAGAAGTCGATCTTTCCCGCCGCCAGGGCGTCGATGGCCTCGACCGGTCCGCTGTAGGTCACCGATTTCACGTCCAATCCGGCCGCGACGCGAAATGCCTCGGCGGCGATATAGGGCGCGGTGCCGGCGCCGAGCGAGCCGAATTTGAGCGCGCCGGGCTTTGCCTTCGCCGCCGCGACCAGATCGGCCAAGCTGCGAAATCCCGATGCCGGCGACGTCATCAACACGCTCGGCTGGCCGCCGAACATCGCCACCGGCGCCAGATCGTGCAGCGGATCGTAAGGCAGCGCTTTGTGCAGGAACAGCGCCGCGCCGATGGCCGACGAGCTCAGGAAAAGCGTGTAGCCGTCGGGCGCCGCGTGGATCACCGAGGCGACGGCCACGGCGCCGTCGTTGCCGGGCAGGTTCTTGAGGACAATCTGCTGGCCGAACTGCTGGCCGACCTGATCGAGCACGGTCGAGGCGACGAGATCGTCGGTGGTGCCGGCAAAAAACGGGCTCACCAGCGTCACCGGCCGCGCCGGCCATTGCTGCGCCGACGCCGCCGTGGCGAACACTGTCGCGGCCAACCCGGCAACGGCTGCGCGCCAAAAGCCTGACACAGACGGCACCGGATTCTGACCTGTCATGCCCGCGCTTGTCGCGGGCATCCACGTCTTAAACTGCGCGCCGAACCAAAGACGTGGATGGCCGGGACAAGCCCGGCCATGACGACGTTTGTGAGGCACGATCAACGGCCGTTGGTATGACACGGATAACCTCCCCAACTTCCAGAAATCTTAGACCCTGATCCAATTCGATTGAATCGAATCAGGGTGTAGATTCTTAGTTTGAGCATGATCTTTTCCGAAAACCGGCTTCCACGTTTCGGGATCATGCTCTAAAGCTTTTCACCTTTGCTGCATAGCCGAGGCCGGCGCGGAAGCGGACTTCCCCGGCGCCTTATAACAAGCGCGGGATGCCGAGCTTCTCGGCCTCTTCGCGCACCGCCGCGATGTTCTGGTGGCCGGCGCCGAAGTGGCTGTTCGGATCGGGCAGCACGACCTGATCCACGCCGGGAAGCCGGTAATATTTGTCGTGAACCAGACAGCGGTTGCGGATGAGCGGCCACAGCATGCGGCCGAGCATGCGCTGATCGTGGCCGTATTTGGCGTTGGGCCCGGCGGTAAAATAGCGCTTCATCAGGTCGACGATATCGATGCCGCAATCGGTGCGCCCGGCCCACAGGCAGCCGATCATCAGCTCGTTGTGCAGCACATGGTCGCGCATGACGTGAAACGGGTAGCCGCTGTCGATCCATTCCTGAACGTGACCGGCCTCCGCCGCCGACAGCCGTGCGTCGCAATCGCGCACCAGAAAACGTCCCACCGTGCGGTCGTTCATCACCAAAAAACGCTGAAACAGGCCGACGCCGGGATATTCATCCTCGATGTTGCGGACGTCGGCGCCATTGTCGCGCAGATAGCCGACGGCGGCCCGCGGCACGTCGGCGGCGACGTAGAACCGGCAGCTCCAGCCCGGATAGACGGTGCGGCTTGCCAGCAGATTGATCATGGCGCCGTAAGCGTAGTACGGCGCCTTGCCCCACAGCGAAAACGAGATGACGTTTTGTCCCGCCGGCGGCCCGCCCGGCTCGATCGGCGGCGCGACCGGCGGCGGATTGGCGACGGCCTCGGCGTCGCGCAGTTCCAGCGCGCGCTGGCCGTAGCGGACCGCTTCGTCGATTTTGCCGGTGTAGCAATAGGCCACCTTGAGCGCATCGAGCATGGTGAGATCCTCGCCATGCCGCACGATATAGTGGTAGGCCTGCGCGATCGTCTCGTCGTAGCGCTTCATGTTCGACAGCGTCGCGATCAGCGCCTTCTCCAGGCGAGCAACGTCGGGCTCGCGGCGGGCAAGCTCCGCGGCGAGCGCGTGCGCCGGCAGCCAGTCGCGCTTCTGGAAAAACGCATCGAACAGCAGTTCCTTGGCGACGAGATCGTCCGGCCGGATGACGGAGACGGCGCACAATTTGACGATTGCCTCGTCGTTCTTGCCGGCGCGCAGCAGCGCGCGAATGTAATCGTAGACTTGCGGCGCGACCTTGGGGATCGGGCCGCCGGCAGGGTCGGACATCGTCGAATCCCGTCGCAGGGGCGGACTAGCCGGCATCAGCGTAGCGAAAGGCGCAAGCGGCGTCCAAGATTTGCGTCCGTGGCGAAATTCGGCGCTCGATCGAGCGCCGCCATCGTTACTATTACAGCGACCTTGAGGTCGCCGCCGCGCGGCGGCGCGACAATCACATGCGCAACAGCCGCTTGGCGTTGCCGGACAGGATTTTGGCCTTGTCTTCGTCGCACAGCGGCACGCTCTCCATCCATTGCGTCGCCGGCGGGTTCATCACGAACGGCCAGTCGACGGCGAACAGGATATGGTCGATGCCCATTTCCATGACGCAGCACAACAGCGCCGGATTGGAGAAATTGCCGCTGGTGGTGATGTAGAAATTGCCGCAAAAAATGTCGCGGAAGCTCATCGCCTTCTGCCCCGGCCGCGCCAGCGCCTGATCGACGCGCCAGACCAGAAACGGCAGCGTCTCGCCGAGATGGCCGAGAATGATTTTAAGCTTCGGGTGTTTCTCGAACACGCCGGAGAGAACGAGGCGGATGGCAAGCGTCGCCGTCTCGACGGTGTAGCCCCAGGCCGGACGCGCCACGGTCGGAAAATCCTTGACGTAGTCGTCGTAATAAATCCGCATCACGTCGGCGTTCGGCAGCGACGGATGCAGATAGATCGGCACGTCGAGCGCCTCGGCGCGGGCATAAATCGGCCAGAACCGCTTGTGGTCGAGGAAAGCGCCGTTGGCGAGGCCGTGCAGCATGGCGCCTTTGAAGCCGAGCTTGACGGTGCGTTCGAGCTCGTCGGCTGCGGCTTCGGGGACCGCGGTCGGCAAAGCGGCGAAGGCGGCGAAACGCGGATTGCCGGCGACGATTTTGTGCAGCCGGTCATTGACGCGACCGGTCAAGGCGGCCGCGGTTTCGGCCGGCAGTTTCTGCGCCGACGGCGCGCCGTGCGAGATCACCTGAACGTCGATGCCGGCCGCGTCCATTTCCTTGAGGCGCAGCGCGTCGAAATCGTGCAGCCGCTGGAATTGCTCGCCGGGCCGGCCGGCCTCGCCGCCGCTATAGGTCTTGGCGAGCTCTTCGTCCCAATAATGCTCCTCGATGGCGATAACGGGACAATGCGGTTTCTTGAACATCGATTTTCACCTTTTTCGATTGTGTGAGCTGCATGGAACGTCCGTCTTGCGCGGACGTTGGTCGGGGATAGACGACGGAGACAAAATATGCGCGCGATCATGACGGCGGCTGTGCTTGCGGCGGCGTTCGCCGCTTCGAGTGCATGGGCGCAATCGGGCTACGTCCATCACAATTTCTGCCTGAAGACCGGATCGGGTCAGGACTGCGGCTACCAGACAATGGCGCAATGCGAAGCGGCCAAACGCGGCGGTACGGATTCCTGCGTCCAGAACAGCGCTCCCATCAACCACGCGACGCGCCAATAACGCTCACGCGGCCACCGGATGCCGGCGATAATAATCGGCGTCCTCGGCGCTTTGCGTCCAGCCTTGATGGCCGCGCCAGTCCCGGTGCCGCGCCGCCATGTCGCTGCCATAGCGCACCCGGAACAACAGCGTGCGCTGCGATCCGTTGGCATATTCGTGCACTTCGCCGGGCGGATGGACGACGAAAGCGCCGGGAACGACGGCGACGCTGCGCTCCGGCGTGCGCATCGTGCCACCGCCTTCGAAGCAGAAATAGATTTCGGTGGCGTACGGATGGCAATGATAGGGGCTGATCTGGCCCGGCTCCCAGCACGCGACAGTCACGTCGCCGGCTTCGATCTTGCCCAATATCTTCTCGACGTGCTGCTTGGGGTCGAATTCGGCCTGATCCACCACGCTGAACACATGCATCGTTTTCCTCCTCGGGCACGCGTTGTTTGTTGTCGGAGCTTGAGGTTAGGCCAAATCCGCAGCTCTTGCGACGGCCGGTTTTGCGAAGCCTGGATTGCGGCGCGGTTGCAGCGCCTGTGCCACGCCGGGCTTGCAATGCTGGCCTGTCGGGGCGCACCATGCGCGGCGTTCGAGTCGGTTGTTTAATGCAAGCGGGGAGCGGCGTCGGAGCGAGGGCGGCAAGGCTGCCAGGGGGACAGGAATTATGGCCCATCTCGCCGACAAGACCCATTTCGATAAGCACACGCTCGCCCGCGTGAATTCAGCCATCATGCTTGGCCTGATCGGGGGCGGCCTGTTGGTCTGTGTGCTCGGCGCCATGGTCTATGACCTCGGCCGGCTGCTTTGGACTTGGTGATTTTGCGCCATGAGGTTGCGGCAGTGGTAGCGTAACTAACTGATAATACGACAGTTTTTGTATCTTATTTTAGCAATAAGGGCGCATTAAGCCTCTCCCACTATGATCGATTATCAACCTGCGCGCCGATTGAGGAGCTTATGGGCGAACGCCGCGGCTCGAGACGGAGCAAGAGCTTCCTGCGCGGCTTTGTCTATGTCAGCCGCAAGCGCGGGGCGCTGGCTTGCCTGATCCGCGACCTGTCCGAGAAAGGCGCCCGTATCATCTTTTCCGATACCGTGACGCTGCCCGACGTGGTGGAGCTCTATATTCCGCAACGCGAGCAGACATTGCGGGCGCGGGTGCAGTGGCGCCGCAATGACGAGATCGGGCTTGCCTTCAGCGCGGCCGAACGCGTCGCCGATCCGACGTCCAATGCCGCTGAAGTCGTTCAGCGCGTCGCGCTGCTGGAGGCCGAAATCGCCTCGCTACGCGCGATGCTCAAGCGGCTCAAGGCCGAAAAAGCCGACACCGCCGACGAAGCGGCTGCTTAGGCCGCCGGCCTCGCTTTCGGTACGGTTGGCCTGATAATCTGCCCTGATACTCAAGGGAGAACGTCATGGCCAAGGGCTATTGGATTGCGACCTATTTTTCGATTTCGAAACCGGATGCGCTTGCGGAATATGCCAAGCTGGCCGGTCCCGCGATTGCCGCGGCCGGCGGCCGGTTCCTGGCCCGCGGCACCGCCGCCAAGGCTTATGAAAAAGGCCTCCAGCAGCGCGTCGTGCTGATCGAGTTTGACAGCGTCGACAAGGCCGCGGCGGCCCATGACAGCGCCGGCTATCAGGCCGCGCTCAAAGTGCTCGGCAACGGCGCCGACCGCGACTTGCGCATCGTCGAAGGGCTGTCCTGAACCCCGCGCCGGCGTTTCAATCGAACATCCGCTCGCCCTGCAGATCGATGATCTGGCGCGCCTTGTTGATCGTGAAATTCACCGCATCGTCGTAGGAGGCGTAGGCGTCGGCGCGGATAAAGCGGTGCTCCTTGCGTTCGCCGCCGATGTCGCGCGCGATTACGCCGGCGGTCTGATAATGGCCGTTGTTCTTGTACGGCGCGGCGCGGATGACAAAGCCCTTGTATTCGACCGGGTCGGAGACCTTTGCGGCTGCGGCAGCTTTGCCGCGCCCGAACAAGGCGCTGAAAAAGGACATTGCCGGTCTCCCGTCTTCGTGTTTTTCGCCTGTCATACGCTTCCTCGCGCTGCCTCGGAATGCTACTCCTCGGCGCTGTATGATGCATCCCCTGCATGGAGTTTTGCGATGCCGAAAGCCTATTGGGTGACCTGCTATCGCTCGATTTCCGATCCGCAAAAGCTCGCGGCCTATGCCAAGCTCGCGCCGCCCGCGGTGACGCCGTTCGGCGCCCGCTATATTGCGCGCGGCTCGGCGGCCGCCGCCTTTGAGTCCGGACAAAAAGAGCGCATCGTGATCTCGGAATTTCCGAGCCTCGAAAACGCGATCGCGGCCTATAACAGCCTGGCCTACCAGGAAGCGCTGAAGGCGCTCGGCGACGGCGCAGTGCGCGACATCCGCATCGTGGAGGGAACCGATTAACGCTGCGCAAGGCCGGCGAACGAGCGTGATTGCCAAAACGGGAAACCGTCTCTATATACGCGCCATTCGCGATTTAGCCTGCCTTGCCGTCGCGGCCTGCGCTAGAACGGGCCTTTCCCAAGCAACGCAAAATCCGGATTGAAGGCCGTGCGAATGGTTCGCGCGGCCACAAAACGCATGATGCGTTTCACATGGAGGGCCATATGGCTCAAGGTACCGTCAAGTTCTTCAACGCCCAGAAGGGTTACGGCTTCATCGTCCAGGACGCCGGCGGCCCGGATGTGTTCGTTCACATCTCCGCGGTCGAGCGTGCCGGCATGACCAACCTCAACGAAGGCCAGAAGCTGTCCTTCGACATCGAGGCCGACCGGCGCAGCGGCAAGTCCGCGGCCACCAACCTGCAATCGGTGTAACTGACGGCTTATATAGAGCGCCGGCGTCATAATGGCGCCGGCGTTTTCATTCAGGACGGTCCCTGCGCGTGATCCCGGACAGGGCAGGCCGCTTTCGGATAGCGATCATGATCCAACAAAACGGAGAACAACAATGCCGAGAAAGCCGGGACTGAATTCCGAATTCGTCATGTTCGACGTCATCTACGAAGACGGCACGCAGCGCTCCAACCGCAAGGTGCCGCGCGCGCTGACCGGCGGCATCGACGGCGACAAGCCGGCGCACGGCTTTCTGATCGAGCAGGACCGCGATATCGCGGAGAAATCCGGACGGCCGCTGGCCGAGATCAAGAGCATCATCCGCTCCGACTCTAAGAAGAAAGCGCGCGACGCGGACTGGAAAAAAGCCTGCTGAGCTAAACAGGCCGGTGCGGCCTCAGTAGCCGACCCGCGCGAAATGTTCGCGCAATAATGCGACATTGCGCCGGTTGGCGCGGAAAAACACATCGAAAGCATCGCCGGCCACCGGCACGAAGCCGACCGCGCCCTCGAGCAGAACATTGCCGAACATGCGCGCCAGAAGAAGCCGCGGCACGCCGAGCCTTTGCGCCTCATAGAGCAGATAAAACGACAATGCCGAGGCGATGGCGTCACCGACCCCGGGCACCAGGCGCAACAGCGATTCGACGCCGAAGCGCACATTGGTGCCGGGCAGGATGAACGCGGTGTCGAGCGCCGTCGCCAGCATGTCGAGGCGGTCGAGCGCGGCGCGCCGCGACGCCGCATCGTAGCGAGCGCCGCCGGCGAATTCGAACTCGGCAAAACCGGCACGTGAGAAGGCCATGGGCAGGTCCGTCCATTAAGTTCCCAGGAGACAGATGGGAAGCCACGCCCGCCGTGCAAGTGCGCGCGGGCCGCCACCGAATCTTTGTTCGTTCCGGTACGGAATGGCGGAATATAGGAGGCTTGCTCAAGTTGTCGCGCAGGCTAAGCTTTCGATCCCCGCCCCAGCACCATCGAGGAACCGTCCCATGCCGCAAGCTTTCGTGTCGCAAGCCACGCCGAATATCCGGATACTCAATCCCGAAACTCTCGGCAAGCCGCTCGGGCAATATTCGCAAATAACGCGCGTGAGAGCATCGGAGTTCTTGTTCATCGCCGGTCAGGTCGGCGCCGGCAAGGACGGCAAGGCGCCTGCCGATTTCGACGCGCAATGCGGGCTTGTCTTCGACAATATCGGCCTAGCGCTCGCCTCGCAGGGCGCAAGCTTTGGCAATGTCGTCGAGTTCACCACCTATCTCGTGCACTCCCAAGATATTGCCAAATTCATGGTCTATCGGACGCGCGAATTTTCCAAGCTGTTCAACGGCGTTGCCTATCCGCCCAACACGCTTTTGATCGTCGATCGCCTGGTGCAGGAGCAGTTTCTGATCGAGGTGAGCGTGGTCGCGGCGTTGTAGGCAAACGCCGCGGCCGCGAGCCGATGAGCGGGCGTAACGCTAAGCCGGAAGGCGCCGATGGCGCCTTGCTCGATAACGACGAGCCTTGTCGCCGCCGAGCGGCTTCTCCACCTGGAACGCGACCGGTTGGTAAAATCCGGCGCCGGAGGAGTAAGGCGAAAAGCCGTAAGGCGTCATGGCTTGTGCGTTCGTTGGTGCGTTCCGTTGCAATTTCGCTACGTCGTAATAGCCGCGCGCATAGAGCGCAACGGCGCGGCTCTCGTTGCCGCCGGCCGCGCGGTAAGCGCCGGCGAGATAGCGCACCGCATAGGTCATGTTGGTGGCCGGGTCGAGCAGGCCCGCAGCCGCGCCGGAATAACCCATGGCGCGCGCGGTGCCGAGGCGAATCTGCATCAGGCCGTAATTGCCGCGGCTGACCGCACGCGGATTGCCGCCGCTTTCGCGCTTGATGACCCGCTCGACCAGCGAGGCGGGCACGCCGGCCGCGCTCGCCTGTTGCGCCGCCATGCCGTCAAGCGGGGAATACCGAGCAAATCCGCTCTGCTGCCGATTGTCCGGTTCAAACGCGTTTTGCGTCCGGGGACTTCGGCCCCAACTGTTCTGATTCCAACTATCTTGACTCCATCTATTTTCACCCCAGCTGATTTGGCTCCAGCCATTTTGGCTCCAATTGCTGCGGACGTAGTGGTTTCGCCTCCAGCTTTGCTGTTCCATCGCGACCGGCGCGAAGAAGTTCGGAAACGCCGGGGCGGAGTTATTGGCTTGCACGCCGCGCACGTGACGCCTGGCGACAAAATGACGTGCATGGGCGCGCCCATGCGACCGCGCCGAAGCCGCTCCGACAGGAACAAGCATATGTAGTGCGAAAGCTGATAGTGCGGTCATTCCCAACCTGAAAGAGCTGCCGAAAAAACGTGAACGACGCATTGCGCGACTCCGTTTGAAGCCCTCACCGCGCTTGCGTTTTCACGATCGATTCCGGCCATGCTTCGGCCGTTTGTTGATTCACGAAAGGTGATGTCGTGGCGGCGGAACAGTTTGCACGCGCATGCAGCTCTACCGAAATAAAATGTGACGGTGCCGATGCGGAACTAATCCGTCCTCAGCCGCGGATTGAAAATTCACTCGGGAAATTTGCGCCGCGCGGCGGTTGTCGCCAGCACCGCGCCATTCGGTCCGAGCGCCTGTATGGTGAATTCGTAAGTATGGACTTCGCCCGGCGGCGGCGCCGGACCGACGAAGCCCGAGGCGAAGGCGCCGCACGGCACTTCCGGCTGGCCGCGGTAACCGACCGTGCCGCCGCCGTGATGGAACGACGGCTTGTCGAGATCCGCCATCGCGAACCGCAGCGTCACCGTTCCGGCCGGAACGTCGGTGAGCGTAAAATTCGGCGAGCCGCGGCACCACGCAAAAGTGGCCGAGAAGGCCAGCGCGCCGGACGCGCCGAGCATTTGCGCAAGCCCAAACGCCGCGATGCCCAGCGCCGCGGCACGATGGCAATAACGCCCGGCGACCATGCCCGGCTCCCGATGCTGCACCCTAATGAAAATCCTATCACGGATGCGGTTTGCTTGCCGCCGGGTCGCCAGGGCAGGCGGAAACTCAGCTGCCCGGGCTATCGGCCGGCCACTGTCGCGCCGCCGCTTCCGCGCCGGCTTCCAGCGCAATCATTTCCAACAGGTAGCCGATCGAGGACAGCCCGGCACCACGGGCACGATCCGCCAGTTCGAGCACGGCGAGGCCGATGTCTTCGGCGACCTTGGCGCTGTCGATCGGCCCGGCCTCGTCCGCGGTGCCGTCCCGGCCGCTATCGCTGCAAGGTCTGTAAGGGTCAGCCCCACTCATCGCATTCCTCGCCCGCAACTTACAACCGGATCGCTCATCATGCAACCCAAAGCATACGTAATGATTATCAATGATTGTCAATGGAACCTAATCACAACTCAAATAATATAAATAAAATCAATGACTTGCATTTAGCTGCCTTTTCTCTTAGCCACCACGGCATGATCCCGGAAGGCGGTAGCCGGTCCTCCATCAAGCTCACACGCGATCGGGTGCATCGCCCAAAGCAGCCCGCGCCCGCACCTGATTCGCCGGCGCTGCCGCTAATCCGCACGGATCGTGCTCGAGTGCAGGCCTGCAGCGCCAATCGATTCGACATGAAGCGATTGCGGCTGCAGCGCTGCCTTTGACCCGACGCGACGGCGCATGGCCAAACGTCCGCGAGCCCGCCTCCTCAAAGCGCGATTTCCGCGCCTGCGGCAGCTCAGGCAAGAGCAATTGGGTTGGGAAATCGTCGACATTTTGAGCCGCCTGCCGGGCGCCAAGCCGAGCATTTCCTCGATCTACCGCCTCGAACAGGGCGACGCCATCCGCATGTCGAGCGCGCGTCGCGTGTTCGACGTCGTCAACGGCGCGCTGCACAACACCCTCGATGTCTCCAAAGAACTCGAAATGAGTTGGTGAGCGAGACCCCCGTCCCGCAGTCCACGGGGCAGAGGGGGTTCGCGTTAACCCTCCCGCAACGCCTGCGGCGGCATAGCGGCCTTGCGGCCGCCCGCCGGGCTGCGGTTTCAGCCGACTTTGCCCGATTATGGCTTTGTGACGTTTATATTGCGCTGCAATGCATGACCCGCGCGCATGGAATCTATGCGTCCCAAGGCATTGCAGCATACCCCCTGATTCATATATTGCACTGCAACAAGACCAAGAAAATGCCGGAAACGCCTTAGGTTCACGGGCTCTGATCCGGAGAACGACACCATGGCCTATGCCCATACCGCGGAACAACGCCACACGTTCGTCGCGGCCACTCCCAGGCGGACGAACCGGCGCGGATTTTTCAGCCGCCTGTTCGATGCGGTCGTGGAAGGGCGCCGGCGCGCCGCCGACCGTGAAATCGCGGCCTATCTTGAAGGCAGCGGACAATTCCTGACCGACGAGGCCGAGCGCGAGATCGACCGCATCCTGTCGTCCTCGACTCGCCTCTAACGCCGCCGCGCCCGCAACAATTCACGCGTCCCGAAAGACAGCCATCATGACGACCTTATCGCTTCGCGCCAAATATCCGGCACCCGCCCGCAACAGCTTGGCGCGCCTGATCGACGCCCTGACGGCCGCTTTCGAGACGGTATTCGAAGTGATCGATGAGGCGACCGACCAATCGGCTGCCGCGCGCCGGCGGTTTCCCACCTCCGATTGACGCCGAGGCAGGACCGGCGGTTTTGCGTTGCGTTACCGGCCGTGCCGCGCATCATCCGATAGCCGCAAGCCCGAGCCTGTCGCGAATCGCCGCGACGAAGCGCGCGAACGCCGCGGCATCGCCGGGACGCGGCGGCGCGGCGCCCCAGATGGGCTTCGGCCACAGCGGATCGTTCCTTCGCCGCGCGACGATGTGGATGTGAAGCTGCGGCACGATATTGCCGATCGCGGCAATGTTGAGCTTGTCGCAGCGGGTGACGTCCTTCAGAACGCGCGATGTGCCCGAGATTTCCGCCATCAGCCGCGCGGCCTCGCCGCTGCCGAGATCGGCGATTTCAGTAATGCCCGGGCGCCGTGGCGCCAGAATGAGCCACTGATAGTCGGTGTCGTTTATCGCCAGCGCGCGGCAGAGTGCGAAATCGCCGACCGGCGCGGTGTCGCTTTGAAGCTGAGGATGCAGCGTCCAGCCGGACTCCGGCATTCGCCCTCTCCTGTCCCGTCATGGCCGGACTTGTTCCACGACTGTCCGGTTCATGTATTTCCCCAGTTTAGCAGCAATTGTGCCGAATCGAGCGGCGGTGAAGTGTGGCTTTGCCGCAGGCGGGTGAAGTCTTTCCTGTGCATCAGGTTGGCGCGCACGAGT
>Ga0207416_1002358_pt1 | contig 20949 bp, 18 predicted proteins | sample PaiPotPPM11metaG_FD_184107 | JGI IMG/M metagenome (GOLD analysis project Ga0207416, IMG submission 184107) | Iron sulfur acid spring bacterial and archeal communities from Banff, Canada, to study Microbial Dark Matter (Phase II) - Paint Pots PPM... ...
GGTCAAAGCATCCTGCACTGCCGTCGGCCATGCCTCGTGGTGGGAGAGCGCGTACAGGCGGCGGGCGGCGGTCTCCTGTTGCAGGGCGGTAAAGGCGAGGCTGGCCGCGGCGAAGGCACGCTCGTTGGTGGTCTGGCGGGCAAAGGCGGCCCAGGACTGAATGAGGCCATCGAGCGGCATCCACTCCAGGGATGGGAGGGAGGTGTGCAGGGACGCCTCCGGGTGTTGCTGGTCAGGGACGTGATTCGTCAGAGTCATGGGATGATCTCCTTTCCGTTGCACGGCCTATGAGTTGGCCTGACTGCCCTGCACGATGCGCAGAGCCTCGTCACCGGTCAGTACGCCAGCGTTGTACTCCTGGACGACAACGGTGATCAGCGAAGCGTCTTCCCGGCAGGGACACGTCGGGTCATCCGTCGCACAAAAGTAGTACGGGGGCAAGTGCATGGGGTCATCTTCCAGGATGACGGGGAAGGGATCGGGATCGCTGTTGTGCTTCGACATGGGTTACTCCTTTTTGCTGTTCAAAGCAAACATCACAAACACAGCAATTGGCCCATGACCCAAACATCATGCTACAATGTAGATATTGGGGCCAGGGGGTGACGGTTAACGCGCTACTCTGGCTTTCAACGACCATCCAGGTTAGTTGGAATAATCTGGATGGTATCCCTTTACAGGGCGCATTACAAAAACAATCAGCGAAACAAATATAAAGAATTTTGAGAAGCTCTTTTTGCTTGCCTCGTTTCTAAGAATACCATGTTAAAAGCAAATTGTCAACATATTTCGGAAGTAATTTAGAAACTTTTCTTAACATCTACCAAACTTGTTTACAAACATGTGCCAATTATGATAAAATGAAATCTGATTCCAAACCACAACCAACAAGAGAGACCAAATGACGATACGCAGACGAGGACCGAGATTAAAAAAAGTACCTGAGGGGTACGCAAGATTTACCGAAGCGGCAAAACTCTTCGAGCCTCTCAGCAGGAATGCTTTCAATTACCGTGTTCGAGCAGGAGATATCACCGTGAAAGAAGATAATGCTGGAAAAATGTATGAGATAGCTAGCGTTATCAAAACAAAAAACATGCTACTGCAAGATGAAGAAAAGAAAAAAGCCGCACCGGTCAACACTATAGCCGACTGGATCAAAATAGATGATGTTATCGCGGGACTCAAACTAGACCACATAGTTTATAACGAGGTTTTTTTAAGCGATACAGCACACTACCAGGAACGAAAGAAGAAAAATCCTCATACCTCGATAGGCATCTTTGACGCTAATGATCGGGGAACAATGTATGCCTACATCAGCTTGCTACCTCTTAAAGAAGAGACCATCATGGATATTCTTCTCGGCAAACGAGACGAGAATGACATACACTCGCAGGATATCTTGACATACGATGAACCCGGTGAGTACACGCTGCTTGCTAGTAGTGCCGTACACCACCCCGACCATCCAGAGCTAATCACAAGGCTTATCAGAGCATTTATGAATTACTGGGTAGATCAATATCCAGAAAGAAGGATTAAGTGTATCTATGCACAGACCGTCTCCGAGTCTGGAAAGTTACTGGCGAACAAATTACGCATGTCAACAATGCATATTATGGTTGGTGGACATATGGAACGAATCAAAGATGCCTATATGCTTGATTTGAACGAACCAGCAGGTTCAAAGATCATTCAGGAGTTCCAGAAGAGACTAAAAGCTAAAGACCACGCATTAAATCATTCAAGTACATAAGATACTTGATAGAGAACCATCCTGATAGCTCCACTGTCAGGATGGTTTTTAAAAAAAAGGAGATATGACGATGACCAATCACTCTGATGATACGACCGAGGAACAAAACCTATTAACTCAAAAAGAAAGCGCACATGCTGAGATCCGCCAGGCTCAAGAAGATCCTCTGGCTAGCTGGACAGGTCACTTGTTGGATCGCGGCGACACGATCATCTACTCCATTGTGGGAGCCTGTTTCTTTCTCGGCGGCTTCTTCGCGCTCGGCTACAGCTTCTGGAATTTTGGCAACTATCTCCTGACGCATATACCGCTGAACCCTGGCGATGTGGCCGAGTCTATCGTGCAACTGATCTCCGACCTTCTGCTCGTCGTTATCATCATGGAAGTCCTCGGTACGGTTATTCACTATCTCAAATCCCATGTAACTTCGCTGCGTCCATTTCTCTTCATCGGCATCATCTCCGCCACACGCGGTATTTTATTGATCGGCGCGCGGCTCACCGTTGAAAGCGGCGGCCATACCGTCGAGAACTTTAGCAGCGATATGATTGAGTTGGGCGTCAATGCCGCCGTCATCCTTGCTCTCGGCATTACGCTGAAGCTCCTGGGTACATCCGTTGAGGACTACAGTGAAGTATAGCTGGCGCCGATCCGTAGGGGCGTGGGCTTGCCCCGCCCTGGCGAGCAACGCAAGACCCAACCGTTTTTGGGCGGGGCAAGCCCACGCCCCTACAGGTTTCGATCCCATTTTCCCCAGGAGGATGGGATGGAGAACCCAATATCCCTTGTCTTTGAAGTTGAAAGATGTAATTTTAGTACGGGCTAATTGTGAGTACTCCTAAAGCAATACTCTACCAAAGGATTGTATATGAAACGTTTTGCTCTCTCGCCTTCGTGGAAACTTGACACGTTATTTGTGCATGGAGATACCGGCACACAGAATGAGCAGGAAGCTGGCACACCGACCGTCCAGCCAATTTACGCGACAACGACTTTCCTGCATCCGAACAGCGCTGCGCTCGACGCGGCCTTCAGCGGCTCGCTACCGGATGGACAGGCCGCATTTGTCTACGCGCGGCAGGGCAACCCGAACGCCAATACGTTCGAGACAGTGATGGCGGAAGCCGAGCGCGGCGTCGGAGCGGTCGCCTTCGGATCGGGTATGGCGGCCATTCACGCGGCGCTGCTGGCGGCTGGAGTGACACACGGAAGCAAGATCGTGGCAGCCCAGGATTTGTACGGGACCACGATTGGCCTGCTGCGCACTATTTTCGAGCCGATGGGCGTAGAGGTTGTGCTGCTCGACCTGTGCTGCCCCGGCGCTGCCGATCTCATTCGCGCCGCAGAACCAGACGTCGTCTATGTCGAGACGCTGTCCAATCCTCTCGTCAAGGTGATCGATCTTGACGCAATCAGCGCCGCCGCGCAGGATAGCGGGGCAGTCAGCGTCGTCGATAGCACGTTTACGACGCCCTACCTGGTCAGGCCGCTTGAACATGGCTTCGACCTGGTGGTTCACAGCGCGACCAAGTATCTCGGCGGACATGGCGATAGCACCGCTGGTATCGTGATCAGCGCGAAAAAGGCGCTGCTTGACCAACTGCGCGTGTATGGGGCCATGATGGGCGCGATGCTCAGCCCGTTCGAGTCGCATCTTGTCATGCGCGGATTGAAGACCTTGACGCTGCGCATGGAGCGTCACTGCAAGAACGCGCTCAGCGTCGCGCATTTCTTACAGCAACACCCGGCCGTGACGTGCGTGCATTATCCCGGCCTGCCGGATCACCCGCACTACGCGCTCGCCACGTCGCTGCTCGATCACGAGCAGTACGGCGGGCTGCTCTCGTTCGAACTGCGCGAGCAAACGCGCGAGGCAGCCTTCCGCTTCATGAACCGGCTGCAACTCTGCCTGCCCGCTACCACGCTGGGTGATGTCTATTCGCTGGTGAGCTACCCGCCCATGTCGTCGCATCGCGGCCTGAACGATGCCGAACGTCGCAAGATCGGCATCACGGATGGCTGCATCCGCCTCTCCGTGGGCATCGAGGACGTGCAGGATATCATCGCCGACCTGGAACAGGCGTTAACATGATCTTCTCTTTGCCGCAGAAACCACCACCTTTGCGCGCCGGGGCAGGCGCGGCTATGCGCAATAACATCTGGTTTTCGTCACCGCGTATGCCGGGTATATTGCCCCGGCACGATATCATCGGCCTCGCCGCCTTCGGCTGCCGACATGACATGCAGCAAGTCGGCCTTCGGATCGATTACCAGGTCGTTGATCACCGAGCGCACGCCGGGGAACTTGCGCGCAATCTCACCGGCGGCGGCTTTTTGCTGGCTGTTATGTACCGCCCCACTAAGGCGTACCACACCCAGGCGCGGGTACACGCCAATTGGCAAGTCGCGGGTCCGAGTATCGCGGCCCAGAGCCATCGCCAGGTCGGCAGCAAGCCGATCGTCACTCACCAGGTTATTCTTGATCTCTAGCAGCCCCTGTACGCCAAGCACCTGGTCAGCTATGGTATCACTGCGCAGAGCGCTGGAGATATTGCCATCCAGGTACAAAACGCCGTCCAGAACGTGTACTTTGATGCCCTTCATATCGATGTGGACAGGGGTATAATCAAAGATTATGGCTTCGACTTCTTGTTGCAAGACAGCATCCGGGCGATGCGGCGGTAGGGCGTTCAGTATATCGCTAGGAACGTTGATAGAAACATGCCTGGCAGCAAGCGCGTTCACATAGTATTGCTGAATGAGCGTATCCTGCCCGGCCTTCAGGTGATGCGCGATGATATAGGCCAGTTCCGCGTTCTCTGGATGGATGGCCGCCATCAACAGCGTACCCGTAGCCGCACCGGCATTCTCAACGGCGCTTTTCGCGTCCAGGAGAGCGCCCTGTGCGTTCGCAACATGCGCCGCCGGAGCATCATCACGCTTGATAGCGAGCCTGATGCCTTCGCCGGTCGCGCTCGTTACGGCGCTGTAGGGCAAGGAAAAGGTTTTGCCGAAGAAACGGCCCTGCCTGACCCCAATATGCGTCAGGCGGCGAGTAGACGGATCGAAGATAACATGCGTGAGGATTCCGTCCTCGCCATCAACGTAAAATATCTTGTTTCCAAAATGGAATTTCTGCATCTCCGAGATGCGTATTGTTGTTGCCATACGTCCAACCTCATTTCACATACTTTCTCTGGATGAGCCAGACCAGAAGACAGTTTATGTGACAGTTTATCACCTGCGTCAGACGTTCGCAATGCGTGCCGTATTCGGGTCTCCTACAACAGCCCTGGCAGGGCTACCGGGCAGCTACCGTCTGATTCTCTATTTGCCAGAGCTTCCAGTAGAGGCCCTCGCACTGGAGCAGATCATGCTGCGTTCCGCGTTCCCTGATGCGGCCAGATTGCAGCACCAGGATCTCGTCCGCTCTCTCCAGTCCGACCAGTCGATGGGTGATCAGCAACGTCGTTCGTCCCTGGCTCAGTTGGTAGATGGCGCGCAACACTTCCTGCTCGGTACGGGTATCGAGATTGGCAGTTGGTTCGTCAAAAATCATAATGGGGGCATCCTTCAGGATGGCACGCGCGATAGCCAGGCGCTGGCGTTCTCCTCCGCTCAATTTGAAGCCCTGCTCTCCGATCAACGTGTCATAGCCCTGGGGAAGCGCATCGATCACATCGTGAAAAGATGCCTGCCGGGCGGCCTCCTCGATCTCTGCCTGGCTTGCTTCTGGGCGAGCGATGAGCAGGTTCTCACGCACAGAGGCGTTGAACAGGTGTGTGTGCTGTTCCACGACGCCGATCAACCGGTGAATGTCCTGCTGGTGGTAGTCGCGCAGTTCGTGTCCGCTGAGCCGGATGTTGCCTCGTTCGTAGTCCCACAGGCGCAGGAGCAGGCCCGCGACGGTTGATTTCCCGGCGCCGCTGGGGCCAACGATAGCGACGCACTGGCCTTGCGCTATGGAAAAGCTGATATCGTCCAACACGTCGGGACTCTGACGTGCATACCGGAACGAAAGATGGCGTATATCCAGATCGTAGCTGGAAGGAACGGGGGAAGGATGCTCCGGTTCGCATATCATTGGGGGAGTATCTATCACCTCGAAAAGACGCTGCCCGGCTTTGAAACTGCTGCCCAGGTGCTGCGCGGCTGTCGCCAGGGGCGCTATGGCCTCGAAACTACCTATCGCAGCCAGCGCCAGCGCAGCCAGAAACACGCCGCTGAGTTGTCCCGAACGGACGAATGGAATGGCAACGAACAACATTGTCCAGACGCAGCCATCGACCATAATGATGCCGAGGGCCTCCCGCATTCCGCCGATGAAGGCCATTCCTGACTGCATATGTACCAGCCGCCTGTTCAGTTCTCGCCCTTTTTGTAGCTGTGCCCGCTCCTGGTTGTACGCAAGCAGATCGGCAGCGCCCTGGACGCTGTCCACCATGCACATGCGTAATGCTGATCGGACGGCGATAATATTTCGTCCCAACTTCCGACTGAGCAAATAAGTGAGGAGCGGGATACCCACACCGGCCAGCAGGTAGAAGGTACACAAGATGAAGGCGAACCGCACATTGAAAGCTCCCAGCACGAACCACATAATGATACCGAGGAGGATAGCGATGACAGGAGGCGCGATGACGCGGATATAAAACTCCTGCAGCGTATCGATGTCCGCGACGAGGCGGCTCAAGAGATCGCCGCTGGTGTAATCCGTGGAACCGGCCTTTGCCAGCGCCAGTATACGTGCCGGGGCTAATGGCTCAAGCGCCTGATAAAACCACACGCGCAAGCGGGTGAGCAGGCGGAATGTCGTCTCATGCGAGACGATGCGCTCGAAATAGCGGAAAATCCCGCGCACGACCCCCAGGACACGCACGCCAAGGATGGCTACGGCAATCGACGCGAACGCGGGATGCAGCGCCGCCGCCGCTATCAGGTAAGCCGAGAGCGTCATCAGGCCCAACCCGCTCCCTATCGTCAGCAGACCCAGCAGCATTGCCAGCCCCATCCAGCCCAGCAGCGGCGCCATCTGCCGCATAAGGCGGCGTGTAATAGCGAGAGTATTCATAACTTTTCCCTCTCGTATGCATGAATCAATTGCTGGTAGAGGCCCGACTGCCGTGAAAGGGTTTGATGCGTTCCTACCTCAACGACGCGCCCTTTTTCCAGGACGACGATCTGATCGGCATCATAGACAGTGCTAAGGCGATGGGCAAGGATGAGAACGGTGCGCTGGCACATGAGTCGCGCAATCGCTTCCAGCACTTGAGCTTCGTTTTCGGGATCAAGATACGATGTGGCCTCGTCCAGAATCAACAAAGGCGCGTCTTTCAGAAAAGCCCGCGCAAGGCTGATGCGCTGCGCCTCACCGCCGCTCAGATGCGAGCCGCGCTCGCCGATCAGCGTCTCGTATCCCTGCGGCAAAGCGCCGATGAATTCGTGCGCTTGCGCCAGCTTCGCCGCCTCGACGACGGCTTCCATGCTTGCCTGTGGACACCCCAGGCGAATATTGTCAGCCGCCGTCGCGTGCAAGAGATAAGGATGTTGGGGAACCCAGGCGAGCTGGGAACGCCATTGCTGGGAAGGATTTTCGTCGAGCGGCGTTCCGTTCGCGCTGATTGTGCCGCCATCAGGTTGGATGAAGCGCAAGAGCAGGTGAGCGATAGTACTCTTTCCCGCTCCGCTCGGCCCAATGAGCGCGACCTTCTGGCCTCGCTCTATGTGAAAGGAAACGTCGCGTAAGGCGGGACGCTGTCCATCGTAGGTATAACTCACGCGCTCGAAGCGAATGCTGCCGTCCTTGAACCTGTCCTGCTCGCTGATCGACTCGCGTTGTGCATCATCTATAGGCGAGGTGGGAAGCGGCGCTGCGAGTATCTCGTTGATGCGCTGGACGGCGACTTTGCCTTCCATGCCCGCGTGGTACTTTGCTCCAAGCTGGCGCAGCGGCTGGAAGAATTCGGGCGCGATGAGTAAGACGAAAAGCGCGGGCTGAAATGGCATGTTCCCGACCAGCAAGCGCAGACCAACCTCAACGGCGATGATAGCGGTACTGATGGTTGCCGCTTCCTCAAGCACAAAGGACGAGAAAAAGGCAATACGCAGCGTCCCCATCGTCGCGTGTCGAAACCGCTCGCTTATGTCACGCACCTGCTCCTCCTCCGCCGTGCCGCGCCCGAAGAGTTTAAGGGTGGTCAGCCCTTGCAAGACATCAAGAAAGTGAGCATTCAACAGGCGCAGCATGTGCCAGCGCCGTTTCGTTTCAGCTCCCGCCATCATGCCGACAAGCGCCAGGAGGAACGGCAAAAGCGGGGCCATAATCAGCAGGATGATCGCCGACGGTACATCAACGAATAAGACCGTGGCGAGAATGATGCCTGGAACGATTACCGATAGCACGACCTGCGGCAGGTACTGGCTGACATAAGGATCAATCGCCTCAACCCCTTCAATCGCGACGCTGATCAATTCTCCGCTGCGTTCTCCATTGATATAGGCCGGCCCCAGGGCGAACAGATGTCGCGAGATGCGTTCGCGCAAGAAGAGCTTTACCCGTCCGGCGAGATGATTTGTCAGTATGCCATTGATCCAGGCGAGGAGCGCGCGTGCGAGGATCAGGACGATGATCAGCAGCATGAAGCGCCATACCTGGCTCAGTGTCTGGGTATCAAGAAATACCCCGTTGATGATGAAACTCAGGCAGTAGGATTGCGTAACCAGTAAGCCGCCTGAGACAGCTCCAAAAAGTATAGCTCCAGCAAAATATCCAGGTGTTCCCGGTATCTGGAACACTACTCGGTTGCTCTTTTTCATCCCTTTTCCTGATCAATCCAGCCAGCAATGATGTTCGCAGGCGCCTAAGATTTTTGCCGAAGGCATTTCTTCCTACATCACGTACCACCGGTGTATCAGGTTACAGCTAGAGGTTGTTCAGAAAAGTATGGGTGACAAATGGTGGAAGCCGTGTCACGTTTCCACCATTTCGCCCGTATCACCTATGTCAAGATGTTTTTTGAGCAAGATGAAATGGAACGATAAGAACGTTGTTGACCATAGTAACCAGAGAGAATGACACATGTTTTCAAATTTAGTGGCTGCGCGCGCTCAGATGGGCTTCTCACTGATATTTCATGTCGTTTTTGTAGTGCTAGGAGTCGGCTTGCCGCTGCTTCTCTGCTTAGCGGAAGGGCTGGCGCTCTGGCGCAAAGATGGGACCTGGCTGGCGCTTTCCCGCCAATGGACAAAAGCCTTCACAGTCCTTTTCGCTATCGGCGCTGTCTCTGGAGCAGTGGTTGAGTTTGAGATTGCCCTGCTCTGGTCAGGGCTGGTGAAAAACGCGGGCGCGATCATTGGGCTGCCCTTTGCGTTGGAAGGCTTCGCCTTCTTTCTGGAGGGCATCTTTCTCGGCGTCTATCTCTTTGGAGCAAAACGCCTGTCGCCGGTTGCGCACTGGCTCACGTCTATTCCTATTGTGATTAGCGGCATCGTCTCCGCCTGGTTCATCACCAGCGCGAACTCCTGGATGAACTCGCCCGCCGGTTTTCAACTGGTCAACGGGAAGGCCATCAATATTGATCCGTTCGCGGCGATATTGAATCCCAACACGCCCTTCGAGACGACGCACATGATCCTGGCTTGTTACGTGACAGCCGGCTTCGGCGCGGCTGCCGTTTATGCTGTCGGGATGCTGCGTGGCAAGCGCGATGGGTATCATCGCCGGGGGCTGCTTCTGGGGATGCTGATGGGAGGGGCGGCTATTCCTCTTCAGATTATCAGCGGGGATTTCAACGCCCGCTCGCTTGAGCAGACTCAGCCGCTCACGTATGCGGCGATGGAGGGCGTGACCAGGTCAGGTTTTGGCAAGCCACTTTACATTGGGGGCATTGTTGACCCTGCATCGGGTCACGTCTGGTATTCCATCCAGATTCCTAATGGCGAGAGCTTGCTTTCCCATTTCGACCTCAATTCGTACACAAAGGGAATGAATGCGTTTCCCTCCAGCCTGTGGCCGCCGGCGGCCGTCATTCACCTCTCATTCGATGTAATGGTCGGGTCCGCCTTTTTCATGCTGCTCGTTGCAGTCGTATTCTGGGGGCTTTTCCTCAAAAATAAACGGGCGGTACCTGAAAATAAGTGGCTCTTGTGGGGTACGGTAATTACCGGCCCGGCGGCTTATATCGCGCTGGAGTTGGGGTGGATCGTGACTGAAGAGGGCCGCCAGCCCTGGATAAGCTACTTGTGGCTCCTGGTAAAGAATGCTGTGAATCCGGCGCAATGGATGAATGTGAGCCTGGTGGTCTTTATCTGCATCTATCTTGTGCTGGGAACAACGCTCGTGGTGCTGTTGCTACGGCTCGCGCGTGGCCCTAAGCCTTCCGAAAAGTGGGAGGATCTCCTCGTGGATGAAGGCACAACGAAAATTAAGCAGGAGGTAGGCGCCTGATGGAGATTTACGCGTATGCCGTAGCAGTTTTGCTCTGGTTATCGATGATCGCGTTTGCTGTCCTCGGCGGCGCGGACTTTGGCGGCGGCATCTGGAATGTTTTGTTCTTCGGGCGCAACGTAAAGGAAGCGCGCAGTTTGATCAGAGGCGCGTTGGGTCCCGTCTGGGAAGCGAACAATGTCTGGCTCATCTATATCGTGGTGGGCCTCTACACCGGATTTCCCATCGTGGCCGCCAGCGTGGCGAACGCACTCTTTATTCCATTGACCCTGGCCCTTATCGGCTTTGTAATGCGCGGCGCTGCTTTCGCGTTCCGCACGCAACCTTCAAGGACTGGCGGAATGAGTACCGTCTGGGGATTAGGGTTTGGGGTTGCCAGCCTGCTCACGCCCTTCATGTTTGGGGCCATCGCGGCGGCGGTTGCCAGTGGAGCGATTCCTGTTCGCAATGGGCAGGGTCCGGTGGCGCTGATAGGCGCGTGGCTCACGCCGTTCGCGCTCACCGTTGCGGTAATCGCGCTTGCAGTCAGCGCCACTATTGCGGCGATATTTTTGACCGTTGAAGCGCAACGCATCGATAGCAGGGATTTGATGGAGGCGTTTCGGCTGCGCGCTCTCATTGCTCTAGGAGTCACCGCGCTGCTCGGCCTACTGGGTCTCTTTCTTTCCATTAGCGAGGCTCCGGTGATCTGGCATGGCATGTTGGATCATGGATGGTGGGCAGTTGGCATCACCATGCTCATAGGGATTGGCACTGCCGCAGCGCTGTTTTTCAGGCGCTACAAACTGGCGCGCGTCCTGATCGTCATGGAAGTAGCCGCCTTCCTGGGAGCATGGGGCATCTCGCAGCTTCCCTATATCCTGCCGCCCAATCTGACAGTGGTTCAGGCCGCCAGTCCCCCTACAACTATGCGAGAATTTTTGTACAGCGCTCTGGTAGGATTGCTTGTCCTGCTTCCTTCGTTCTGGTTCCTCTTCCATGTATTCAAGTTTCAAATGGCAGTGCCGCAAGTACACGAAGAGGAGGTTAAGGAAGGATGAGCCACGAAAAGTATCCGTGTTGTGGCGGAAGATACCTGGTATCGTACGACCTGGGAGATTGCATATGATACTGCTGGCAACGGTCGATTACGTCCTGATTGTGGTTTTCTTTTTAATCGCAGGTGCGCTGCTGACGATGATTGTCGGAGGAAGTTATCAAGAAAGCGAAGTCGTTGCTCATGAGCAGCAACCTGCGCCGCCTGAGAGAAAGATAGCCTTCGCCGCGTTGGGGGCGATCTTCTTGTTTTTCCTGTTCATTGCATGGGCGGCAAACCGACATTCCAGCGATTGAGCATCAGAAAGACCATCTCATCACGAACTGATACTCCTATCAATTGTGTGAAAAAGGCTGAGAAAAAATACAATGGATTCACGGAGTTCGTTAGAAGAAAGAAATAGAGAGTACACACGCAGGGCGAACAGGTACAGCATAACGGCGCTGCTCGCACTGAGCTTTGCGCTTGTTATCCTGAGCGGTAGTGTGTTGGTCAACCCGACAAGCATCACAGGGACGATTTTTGCTGCTATTGGGATTGTCAGCATGCTGATTTGCATAGCCTTCTTCGTGCTGTACAGCCGCTACATGCGGCGAGCAGAGAAAGAGCAGTAGGAGATAAACATCGGAGCCTCTCTTCCAGTTTATCTCAGGAAGCCTCTTTAAAGCTATCATCACGGTAAACATCAATTAGCAGGAGCCAGGATGTCCGAACAAGTATGCTATATTGAACAATTTCCGCATAGCCTGCCGCACCGCGCGGAGGCGGTATTGCGCCCATGCGGGCATTATGCCTGCGCGCCGCACACCATTACCTATTACGGGACGGGCGATGATGACGAACTGGTAGGAGATTATTGCATGGTGTGCTACGCCCGCCTGTTCCCTCACCTCTGCCCTGATCGCGCATTGCGCAAAGCTTTGCTGAAAGATTAAATGTGACAGGCTGGAAATGTGGCGGCGCAAAGCTTTGCGCCGCCACATTTCCAGCCTGTCACATGAATGGCTCCGCCACATCCCTCTATCCGCCCAATCAGGCAAAGACGCGGCGTAGCCCCGTCACGTTCGCGCCGAAGATGCTGTCCATTGCTTCTGGCGCGTAGCGTTCGACAATGGCTTCGGTGATGGCGTTGGCGCGGCTGATCTCGCCGAACATGCTCGCGCTGGGACGCGGGATGCGCTGCTGCGTGTGTTGGTTCACTTCGACCAGGCCGAAACGGGCCGTCCAACCATCGTTCCACTCAAAGTTGTCCACCAGCGACCAGTAGAGGTAGCCACGCACTGGAATCCCTTCATTGATGGCGTGATGCAGCATGGCAAGATGTTCCAGGATGGCGACTGGCCGGCGATCATCGAGAGCATCGCAGAAGCCGTTTTCAGTGACGTAGAGCGGTTTGTTGCCTCGCGTGCGGCGATAGATCTTACTCAGCACGCGATACATGCCTGGAGGGTAGATTTCGCCGAATGAGTCGTCCAGACCGGGGTCGTTACGCGGCGCGCCAGGGCGCGCGAAGCGCTGCCCGAAGAGCTCCGTTGGCAAGGACGGGTCAAAGCGCACCATCTCGCGGGTGTAGTAGTTGACGCCGTGGTAGTCCCGCGCCCCGGCGGCGCGGGCAATGGACGAGAGAACAAGGTTGAGCGGGAAACTGAACTGTCCCGTTTCCGCTGCCTGCAAGGCGGCCCAGTTGAAAAACGATTCTTGTATAGCGGCTACGCCGCGGTCAAGCGGGGAAAGAACGCTGGCCGGGTCGAACAGGCGATAATGCAGGCAATAGCCGACCATGCTACCCGGCTGCAGGCGACGGATAGCGTAAAATGCCTCGACATGGGCCTGCATGAGATTACGCAGGACACGAAGGCCGCGCAGCAGATTCTGCTCGCCGGGCGGATAAGATTGGGTGATGTAGCCCTGAGTCGCGTAGACATTCGGCTCGTTGATCGTGACCCAGAAGTCGCAGAGGTCGCGCAAAGCATAGACGATATGCTCGGCGAAGCGCACGAAGTAGCGAATGTTGTCGGCATCGGCGAACCCGCCGCGCTCGGCAAACCAGAGCGGCTCGGTGAAGTGGTGCAGCGTCACCACCGGCTTCATGCCTCGCAAGCGCAAGCCGCGCAACATGGTACGGTAGCGGTCGATGGCGGCAGTATCCCAGCGCCCCTCGCGCGGCTCGATACGACTCCATTCCACGCTCAAACGCAGCGCGTTGTTCTCCATCTGCTCCGCCAGATCGAAATCTTGCTCGGCGCTTTTCCACCAATCGGCGGCTTTGCCGCACGCTTCCCCGCTCAGAATGCGCCCTTGCTGCTCCCAACGATACCATTGACTATTTGTATTGCCGCCCTCACACTGGTAGGCCGACGACGCTGTTCCCCAGAGAAAACCTTGAGGGAAACGCAAGCTGCGCTGCTGTGCCATGCACGCTCCTTGTATCCTTGTCTAGCTGTTGCCGTGAACGAGACTACGCCTGACTCTATTGTACCACCCGATGGGTTACGCAAAAGCGGGTGAGATAGGAGGGGTCTCCGTCCTTGCGGGGGAATGCCGTAGGGGCGTGGGCTTGCCCCGCCCAAAAACGGTGCATGGTCTTGTCTTGCTCACCAGGGCGGGGCAAGCCCACGCCCCTACGGGTTTCCATCCCGTTTCCCCTAGAAGGATGGAGACCCGATAGGAGACTTTTCCCATCTGCTTGTTCGTTTTCTTTCCGTTTTAGTTATTAAGAGTACAATAAGAAATGGTTTGGGATCGTGGCATTGGTATGTCTGTATTTTTGCATATGCAAACAGATGATTTGCTTCTACCGAGGAATAGTATGAAATTGGCAACACGTTCACTCTCTAAAAATGCGCTCGTTTGTCTTCTCGCGCTGTGCGTTTTGCTGGTATGCGCAGCATCTCCATCACTGGCGGCATCTCCTACAACGCAAGGTCGAGCGACGGCTGCGGCCTCGTACTTGCCTATCGGGCAATTTCGCCTTGAGGGGATCGACGGTCCTTATCATACGCAGGGGCACCTGATCTATGGCGCGGATGACCGGCCATATCTTTTTCATGGCGTCGCCCGCGACGACCTCGAATATCTCTGTACCGGCGACAGCCACTATACCCCGCAGGAACTGGCCTACATGGGACAGGGAACCAGCACGGCCCACGCCACTTATTGGGGGTCGAATACCGTGCGCATTCCCATGTCTGAGAATTTCTGGCTTTACGGGGATCCGTCGCAAGGCTGCACCGCTGCTCAATACCAGTCATTAATCCAAAACACTATTGCGGCCCTCACCAGAGATAATTTGAACGTGATGCTCGATCTGCAATGGAGCAATGCCGGAGGACAGGCAACGGCAGCGGTCGGCGATTTCGCGGGCGATTCGTGGTCTATGCCCGACCAGGATAGCCTCAAATTCTGGCAGCAGATTGCCTCGATCTATAAAAGTAATGATAACGTCTTGTTTGAGATCTTCAATGAGCCGCATATCGCCTCGAATAGCTGGTCATGCTGGCGCAACGGCTGCTGGGTAGCGAATGACGTCTCAGGCTCCAGGGGACATGACAAGCGCCTTTTCAGCTATCAGGGCATCGGCATGCAAACGCTGGTGAACGCGATTCGCCAGGTAGGAGCCAACAACCTGGTCATTGTGGGTGGGTTGGTGTGGGGCTTTGATCTCTCGCAAATCCCGACCTATCACCTGGATGGCACGAACATTATCTACGATGCGCATCCCTACCCGTATCAAGGCAAAACGGCGGCGTATTGGGATGCGGCCTTCGGCAATGTCAGCGCGACTTACCCGGTGATTTCGGCGGAGAGCGGCGAGTATGACTGCAAGACGGCGTTCATGAGCCAGTTGATCGATTACTTTGACGCGCACGATATTGGCTGGATTGGCTGGGCATGGTCGCAGCCCGCCGGCAGCGTCTGCGAATTCCCGCTCCTGACCACGAATCTCACCGGCACTCCCTCGCCCGCGATGGGAGAGTACGAGTTCCAATACCTGCACCTGTACCTGGAGCTGTCCGAGGGACAGGAGATTCCGGCAAAGCTGAAGTAGCAGAAGTCTTGCAGAAAAATGGGACATGCCCTGGGCAATGTCCCATTTTTCTGCAAGACTGCGCCCTGACACTATTCGCGGATGCCGCGAGGGGGCAGCGGGCGCACGAGCGGACTCATCACGGGCAGGTCCTTCTTGCCGCGCGGCAGGCGCTGGCGCACCAGGTAATTCGAAGAGTGGGCCAGGTCGCCTTTTTCCATTGTCACGTCGGGGCCGAAACGGTTGAAGAAGGACACCTCGTAGTTCGGCGTGATGCCCAGCGCGCCGTGAGGACAAACCTCGATGCAGTCGCCGCAGAAGATGCAGCGATCCAGCGCGTAAGCGTAGCGCGTAAGCGTGCGCTCGGCCATCATCAACGAGCCGGTCGGGCAGACCTGCACGCACGCGCCGCACGAGACGCAGTCAGTATCATGCAGGCTGACGTTGAACGGCGTGGCGACGATGGTATCGAAGCCCTTGCCGAACATGCCGTAGCAGTCGGGGCCGATGACATCGTGACAGACGCGCACGCACTGCGTGCAGTTTATGCACTTGTTGGGGTCGCGCAAGATGAAGCTGTGCGACAGGTCAACGTCATAGTCGTGATAGTCGCTCGGCTCGCCATCATGGAAGCGGTTATCGGCCAGGCCATGCTCGATACTATACTTCTGCAAGTCGCACTGCCCGGCGGCGGGACAAACGCACTGCAGGCAGCGAGCGGACTCGCGCTCCGCCTGTTCTTTGAGGTAGCCCAACTCGATGAGCTGGAAGTTGCGCTTGCGCTCCTCGTAGGGCAGCATAGGCATCTTCACTTTTGGCTCGACCGGCTTGTAGGGTACGATATCGAAGAGATCGGGTTTGCGCTCCTCCAGTTCGATACGGCGCGCCACTTCGTCCATGTTTTCGCCGTTGAGGAAGGCATGGATGGAACGCGCGGCCAGCTTGCCCTGACCCACACACTCGATGATGGTCTTCGCGCCCAACTGCGCGTCGCCGCCGGCGAAGACGCCGCGGCGGTCGGTCATGAAATTGAAGGGATTGGTCTCGATCGTGCTGCGCTTCGACCACTTCACGCCGGATTTCTCATCAAGAACCGTGTCGTCGGGATTCTGGCCGAAGGCAGGAATAATGGTATCGCATTTAATGGTGAACTCCGAGCCGGGGATTGGCACCGGGCGGCGGCGGCCACTGGCGTCTGGCTCGCCCAGCTTGTTGCGGATAAATTCGAGTCCGGCCACCTTGCCATCTTCAACGACGACTTTGGTCTGCTGGACATAGAACATCAACTCCGTACCCTCGGCCTCAGCATCCTCGATCTCTTCCATCGCTGCCGTCGTCTCATTTATAGAGCGGCGATAGCCGGTATGCACTTTCGCGCCGAAGCGCAGCGAGGTGCGCGTGCAGTCATAGGTGGTGAAGCCGCCGCCCAGAACGATAACCTCGCGCCCTTCATACACTGGCACTTTTTTCCCTTCGACTTTGTCGGCCAGGTACGCGATGGCGTTGATTACGCCCTCGGCATCTTCGCCAGGGGTGTGCAAGGGATTGCTGGTCCACGCGCCGATGCCCAGGTAGACGGCATCGTAGTCCAGGGCGAAGAGATCATCGACGGTGTAGTCACGACCAAGCTTGACGTTGCATTGCAAGTCCACGCCAAGCTGCCAGACATGCTCAAGCTCGCGATCGACCATGTCCTTCGGCAGGCGATATTCCGGGATGCCGTAGCGCAACATGCCGCCGGGCTGCGGCTGCATATCAAAGATTTTGCAGTAATGGCCCTTCAACGCGAGATAGTAAGCGGCGGTGAGGCCCGCGGGGCCAGCGCCGACAATGGCGATCTTCTTGCCGGTTGCCGGCTCTTTCGGAAAAGGTATGGGCGGATCGAGCAGGCAAGACTCGGCGGCGTGGCCGTGCATCCGGCAGATGGCGATCTCTTCCTCGACCAGGGCGCGCCGGCATCCTTTCTGGCAGGGCGCGGGACACGTCAGGCCGAGGATATAGGGGAACGGCAGCACCTCTTTGACCAGGCGCGCCGCCTCTTTCATCGATCCCTTCGCGATCAGCTCCAGATAGCCGGGAATGTCGATATGCGTCGGGCAATCGAGCTGGCACGGCGGCTGGCAGTAAGCGTTGTGATCGGAGAGTATCATCTCCAGGTTGGTGCGGCGTATATGGAACAGTTCGTCCGAATTGGTCGTCACCACCATCCCTGGCAAGGCCGCTGTGTTGCACGAGGGCAGCGGGCGCGGCTCGCCTTCGATGTGAACAAGACACATGCGACAGGCGGAGGTCGGCTCCAGCTTCTCGTCATTGCACAGATTGGGAACGTCGGGAAAGCCGTTGTCAACCGTCACGCTCAGGATGGTTTGCCCTTCATACGCCCGCACGACCTTGCCGTCGATGGTCAGGGTAAAGCTGGGATGTCCCACATCATTCCGTTCCACCGGGTCTACAGGCTGTTGAACGGCTGGTGAAAAATTATCTCGGATTGATATTGCCATGAATGTCCTCTTCCGAGTTTACAGGGGCATAAGCGCCCGCGCTATGGTAACACATGCTTTGTCACAAAACGATGAGAACGCAGCGGAATACAGGTTCCCGTCGGACACGTCTGCTCGTCGATATGCTGCTGGAAATGATCGTGCCAGTAAAGCTGGGCAGTTTTGTATGGGTGCGTTGCCTGAATGCCGAAGCCGCACAACGAGCCGTCGGGAATATACCTGGCGAACTCGTCCAGCAGAACGATGTCGTCCCTGACGCCGATGTCGCTGATGATGCCTTCTAGAATGCCCGCCATGCGTTTGACGCCGATACGGCAAGGGACGCACTTCCCGCAGGTTTCATGCGACAGGTAGCGAGTGCGATCCAGCGCCCAGGCAACCATGCAGGTAGTAGTCGGGAGCAGTTCGATCACCCCGGAGCCAACGATTGCGCCCGCGCTTTCCAACGGGTCATAGTCGAAAGGCGTATCGAGCAGCGAGGTGGGCAGCGCGCCGCCCTCCGCCCCGCCGACAACGACGGCGCGCAGATCGCTATCGGAGCGGCTCAAGCCAGCATGGCGCAGGATTTCGCGCAACGTCGCGCCGAACGGCACTTCTACCACCTTCGGCTCGCTGTCGGGTACGTAGTCATAGACGGTCAGGATTTTCGTGCCGCCGGTCATTTCCGTACCGACGCTGGCGAAGGCTGCCGCGCCATCGCGCACAATCACAGGCACGTTGGCGAGCGTCTCGACGCAGTTCACGGCGGTCGGCTTGTCCCACAGGCCGTACTGCGTCGGATACGGCGGTCGCTGCTCCGGCATGCCGCGCCGCCCTTTGATGAGGGCAATCTGCACGGTCTCCTCGCCGCCCATAAAGCCGATATCGACCTGGACAACGTTGATGGCGCAGGTAAACTCGGTACCCAAAATATCGCGGCCCAGCAAGTTGGCTTCTAACGCCTCGTTGAGGGCGCGCTGCACCGAGGCGATACCCTCGACGTACAGGCTGCGCGTAAACAGGTAAGCTTCCGACGCGCCAACGGCATAGGCCGCGAGCAGCATCCCCTCGATTACCTGGTGCGGGTTGCGTTCCAGGAGCAAGCGAGCGGCCCAGGCGCGCGGATCAGCATCGTAGGCATTGCAAATAACGTAGCGCAGCGAATCGTTGGAGCGGCGCACGATGCGCCACTTTTCGCCGGTCAGGCGGCCAGCGCCGCCGCGCCCGCGCAGTTTCGCGTCGATCACTTGCTGGATGACCTGCTCAGGCGACTGCTCGCGCAGCGCTTTTTCCAGCGCGCCGTAGCCGCCAGCACGGCGATAGGCATCAAGGGGGCGCACATCGGGATCGCTGCGGCGGCGCAAAACTCGATAAGTAGAATCAAAATCAGGCATTTGGTTGCCTCTCATGATTAATATTTCCCCAGACGCCGCGTTTATCAGGAGCCAGTCCGCGCGCGGGCTGATCGTCGCGCTTGATGCCTCTGACGGCGGGGGCTGGTTTGAATTTTGGACTCATGGTCGCGATGCCGAAAATGTCGCTCATATCGACGCCGCGCACCTGGACGATGCGCTTGGCCGCCTGCAAAGGAAAGTAGCCGTAAAGGTCCATGACGGCATCGAGGAGAGATGGGAGATCGCCGGCCTCCTGCCCCCATGTTTCGAGCAGGGCATCGACCCGGTTGAGATCAATTTCCGGCTCAAGATAATCTTTGACCGGCATGGCGACACACGCGGAAACTGGCTTGCCCTCGTACTCGACAGCGTATTCCGCGATGCGCTGCGTATAATAGCCCGCCTTTGATGTACCCGTTGTCGTCAGGCGTGACGTATATTTATCGGCGCCCTCCCGGATATAGGACTTGAACCAGGGGCGCGTTCGCCAGCGATGCATGGGTTCATATTCGATAGTGATGGCGCGCGGCGGACAGGCTTTCTCACACAAGAGACAGGCTTCGCAGATCAGGTTGAATTCCGTACCGAGGCCATCTTGCGTGATCAATTGAATGAGGCCGCGGCTGCGCGGCGGTAATTTCGGTTTTTCATAGGGATAGAGACGAGTGACTTTGGGGCGAAAGAGATGGCTAAAGGTCAGCCCCATGCCCTCGAGGATACCACGCATACGCTATACCTCTATTTCTTTTTCGCCGCGCACTTTAAGGCCCTGCTTGGCGATTTTTTCACGCAATTTGAGGATACCTTCGATGAGCGCCTCCGGGCGCGGCGGGCAGCCAGGGACATAGACATCGACCGGCACGATGGTATCGACTCCCTGCACGGTGTAGTAGCTATCATAAAACTCGCCGCCGGAGTTGGCGCATTGCCCCATGCTGAGAACCCATTTCGGCTCCGGCATCTGCTCCCACAGCAGGCGCAGGCGCGGCCCCATCTTGATGGAGACGGTGCCGGCGACGATCATCAGATCGGCCTGGCGCGGGCTGGAGCGAAACACCTCTGAACCGAAGCGGCCGAGGTCATAGTGCGCCTGCGCGCTCGCCATCATCTCAATGGCGCAGCAAGCGAGGCCATAGCCCAGCGGCCACACAGACTTCGAGCGCGCCCAGTTCTGCGCCCACTGCAACATTTCGGCAACGCTGGTAAGGGCGACAGGTAATTCTTGATCCCCTGGCGTATATTCATGGGGGCCAGAAGCCATAACAATTGGAACCGGCTTGCGTCTGCTTCCAACAGCGGACGTCTTCCCATTTTCCGTATCAGTACTCATAGATAACTCCTGTACCAGGCAGCGGTTGAGCAGCACAGTCGCCTGGTTCCTATCGTTTTCAGGGTACGCCGTTTTTGACCTGGTGCGAGGAACATGTTCCACCAGCACGAAAGCGGCCTTCTGCTTTGTTTCTGGCATTATTATAGCACGGTCAGGCATGGGCAACAAGGTTAGCTTTCATTCGTCGGCCCTGGCGCGTCCGGCATTTTCCTATCGGCCATTTCCATTTTCAACTGTCCGATTTTTTGACACTTCACTAGCACAGCAGATCAAACGACCTGACTTTCCCATCTGGAATTGAGCAACAAAAAGATACCAGGATGTATGCTTTGTGCTGGCATGTATCCTGGGCATTCGTTTTTAGCAGGCTGTGAAACTGAGTGTTGTGTCTAGCTATGGCTCCTCTGATGAATTCTCGTCAAACAGTGAAGGTTGTTGTTCGGACTCTGCTGCTGGAGAAGTGCTGGCAAGCTCATC
>Ga0207416_1002361_pt1 | contig 20891 bp, 18 predicted proteins | sample PaiPotPPM11metaG_FD_184107 | JGI IMG/M metagenome (GOLD analysis project Ga0207416, IMG submission 184107) | Iron sulfur acid spring bacterial and archeal communities from Banff, Canada, to study Microbial Dark Matter (Phase II) - Paint Pots PPM... ...
CACCCAGCTTGCCGCCGCGCCCGAGCGCCTGCGCTCCCGCACCGGCTGGGCGTGGATCGCTGATGTGCTCCAGTCTCCTGCCCGGAATGGGATCCCGTCATGACGAATTGGTATTACTGCCTACCCGATCTCGGCTGGTTCTGCTCGACGTCCGTAAGCATGCCGTCCGCCAGGCCAACCGCCATCCTCCTGCATGAAAGCGGCTTCGATAGAACGAGTCGCACATGTACGACACGAACGGTCTTAGCTGGGGAGCCAACCAGTTGCCGGCGGTTTGCGGCGGCACACGGGAAGCCGGCGCTGGGCGAGCACAACGGCGAGGTACTGGGCCAGCTCGGCTTCACGCCCGCGCAGACCGCAGCGTGGCGCGAACGCGGCGTCATACGCTGACGCCCACCAGGTCCGGCGCGAACAGATCGTCCGGTTCGATCAGCAGTATCTCGCCGTGCTCGGCTCGGCGGCGCAGGGCATCGTCGAAGCCGGAGCGGCTGGCCAACACCCAGAGCGGCGGTCGTTCCAGGTCGAGTTTCGCCGCCTTCCGTTGCAAGCTGGCGAGGACGCGCTCGTCCACCGGCGCCGCCGTCCACTTGCACTCACCGACAAGACGAATCTCGTCCTGCCAGAGGCCGACGAGATCGATCTCGTCCTGGTTGTCCCACCAGCGGCCGAGATGGGTGAAATCGACCGGCAGCGTGCGCGTCGCCACGCGCCGCCAGAGGTGCTGCATGCAGACCTCTTCCCACGTCGTGCGCGCGACGAATTCGTCCAGATGCGGCGCGACCTCACCCTCCCAGACCTGTGCAGTTTGGCCAAGTTGCAAGAACGAGCGGTTGGGCCAGACGAAGCGGAACCAGGCGCGCAGGTACGGATCGGCCAGACAGTAGAGTGAACGGCGGCTGCGTACCTGCCTCCACTCGGTGATCGGCGTTTCGCGCTCGATCAGGCGCACCACTTGCAGACGGCGGATGTAGTCGAAAACCTCGTCTGCGCTGTGCTTACCTACCGAGCGCGCGATGTCGCTTGGCTTTTGTTCCCCGCACGCGATCGCGCGCAGGATCGCGGCGTACATCGCCTCCATATAGAATTCGGTACGAAGCAACTCGTCGCCCTCGGTGTAGAGCACATGTCCGGGTGCAAAGAGCGTCCGTTGCAGGTTTTCATGCAGGTTCATATCCGGATCGAAGTGACGCAGATAGGCCGGCATCCCGCCGAAGAAGGCGTAGGCGCGCACACGGTCTGCAGCCGGAACGTTCTGAAGAAACCGTGCAGCGTCCAGATAGTCGAACGGGTCGACCTGCACAGAGGCAGTGCGCCGTCCGTGCAACGCCTCGCTATACACTGTGAGGCCGGCCATAAACGAGTGTGCGGAGCCGGCGATTACCAGCATGAAGCGGGTCGTGTGCTGAATGTGATCCCACCAGCGCTGCACGAGCGTGTCGAGCCCTTGCGTTGCCTCGCAGATGTATGGAAACTCATCCAGCACGATGAGCAGGCGTTCGTCCTTTGGAATAGTCTCCAGATATTGGAACGCGAGATCCCAGGTCGGAAAGGGCACCGCGCCGACGTATCTGTCGCCGGTGACCGCGGAGGCCTGCAGCGCCAGCGCAGCAAGGATCTCCCGTTCGGAGGCACGCGTTCCATACAGATAAATAGCCCGCTTGTTCTGCGCGAAGTGGGAAAGCAGCGCTGACTTGCCCACGCGGCGGCGACCCCACATCGTCACGAGTTGCGTCCGGCACTCCTGCCAGGCCCGATCCAGAATCGCAAGCTCGCGTGTTCGGTCGAAGAAGGGCTCCGGGATCTCATCGGCAGTAGAAGTCATGAAGACCAAGTCTATTGAGTCTCGTCTCAATAAGCCCGGACTCAATGAAGCCAAACTTATTGAGCCACGCCCCCGTAATACCATGACGGACCCGTGGACTCGCGATCGTCCCTATCCCCCACCGAGCGCCGGCAGGATCACGACCTCGCTGCCTTCGCTCACGGGCTGCAGCAGGCCGAGCGTGGCGACCTCGCCATCGACGGCGAAGGCCAGTTCGGGGCGCGGCTCGCCTTCGTCCAGCAGCCGCTCACGCATACCGGGGTAGGAGGCATCGAGCGCCGCCACGAGCTGGCGCAGGTTGCGGCCCGAGACTTCGACCACCGGCTGGCCGCCGGTCAGGTCGCGCATCAACGCGGGAATCCGCACGCTTGCCATCTATCCGTCTTCCTTATCGATCGGGTGGGGAGCCAGGGTTGCGGCGCAGCAGCGTCCCGATCGCGACGTTCCGAAGGACGGGCGCATGCCATGCGCCCCTGCAGCTTCTGGGTCAGTACGCCCGGCCGAACAGCCCTTTGCGGCTCGCGGGGCGGCCGTCGCGGATGCAGGCGCCGCTGCCGCCCGGCTGGTCGAAGGGGATGCAGCGCGAGGTCGCCCGCGTCTCCTCCTTGATCGCCGTCTCGCAGTCCTCCTGCTCGCACCACCAGGCCAGCGCGAAGCCCTGCTGCACCGCGTCGCCGAACTCGGCGTAGCTTGCCGGCGCGGCCGTGTGCTGCTCGCGGAAGCGCAGCGCTCGCTCGTAGAGCGACGTATGGATCTCCTTCAGCAACTCGCCCACGGCCGCCGGGGCTTCGGCGCGCGGCACCGAGGTCTTGCCCTCTTTGCCGGGTCGGTCGCGCCGTGCCAGCATCACCGTACCCTGCGCGATATCGCGCGGGCCAAGCTCGATGCGTAGCGGCACGCCGCGCATCTCCCAGTCGTTGAACTTGTAGCCCGGTGTGAGCCCGTCGCGTTTGTCCACGCGCACGCGGTAGTCGCCCAGCTCGGCGGCCAGCCGATCGGCCTCGGACAGGATTTGTGCGCGTTCCTCGTCCTTGCGGTAGATCGGCACGATCACGACTTGGTGCGGCGCCAGGCGCGGCGGCATGATCAATCCAGTATCGTCGCCGTGCACCATCACGATCGCGCCGATGAAGCGCGTGGAGAGTCCCCATGACGTGGTCCAGCAGTGCTCCAGCGCGTTCTCGGCGGTCAGATACTGGATCTCGAAGGCGCGGGCGAAGTTCTGGCCCAGATTGTGCGACGTGCCCGACTGCAGGGCGCGCGTGTCGCCCATCATCGCTTCGATCGTGTACGAACGCAGGGCGCCGGCGAACTTCTCCGATTCGCTCTTCGCGCCGCGAATCACGGGCACCGCTGCCTCGTTCTCGGCGAAGTCGGCGTAGATGTCGAGCATCTGCCGCGCCTCGGCCTCGCCTTCCTCGGCGGTGGCGTGCGCGGTGTGGCCCTCCTGCCAGAAGAACTCGGTGGTCCGCAGGAAGAGCCTGGTACGCTTCTCCCAGCGCACGGCGCTATTCCACAGGTTGATCAGCACGGGCAGGTCGCGGTAGGAGTGGATCCACTTCGCGTACATATGGCCGATCAGCGTCTCGGAGGTCGGACGCACGACCAGCGGCTCGGGCAGCTCCTCGCCGCCGCCGTGCGTGACCACGGCGAACTCCGGCGCGAAGCCCTCGACGTGCTGCTTCTCCTTTTCGAGGAACGACGACGGGATGAACATGGGGAAGCCGGCGTTCAGATGTCCCGTCGCCTTGAAGCGGCGGTCGAGCGCCTGCTGAATGTTCTCCCACAGCGCCCAGCCGTAGGGCCGCACGACCATGCAGCCGCGCACGGGCGCGTAGTCGGCCAGCTCGCTCTTCAGCACGAGCTGGTTGTACCACTCGTTAAAATCCTCGCCGCGCGAAGGGATACGCTCTTCCGCCATGCCGCCTCCGATGCCGCCGCGCCGGTGTGCTGCCTACCAGTATGGCAGCGTCGGCGCCGGCGGGCGATGGATCGGCGGGAGAGCCGGGCTTGGGAGGCCGCGCGGGGCACCTAACCCTGCTTTCGCTGAAGCGAAACCTGTCCCTTCCCGACACAGGAAGGGTGGGGTTCGTAGAAACTCAAACAGATGGCAGGCAACCCGCCGCGCGTCCCGCAAGGACACCCGCGCCCCACCGCCGTCGCACGGTGTCTGGAACGCTCCAGAAGTCCCTTCCCCGCCTCGGGAAGGGACAGACGTCGCCTGCGACGTCAGGGTTAGGCGCCCCGCGCCAGCAACACAACTGGGGACGGCCGAAGCATCTCGGCCGTCCCCTCGTGTCCTACGCCCTGTGCCCTATGCCCTGCGCCCTCACTTGGGCAGCCCGACCGTCTCCTCGAGGATGCGGCCCGGCGAGATCGGCAGGTCGGTGAAGCGGTGGCCGGTGGCGCGGTAGACCGCGTTCGCCACGGCGGCCAGCGGCGGCACGATCGGCACCTCGCCCACACCGCGCACGCCGTACGGGTGGCCTGGATTCGGCACCTCGACGATGATCGCGTCGATCATGGGCAGGTCGAGCGCCGTCGGCATGCGGTAGTCGAGATAGCTGGCGTTGGCCATGCGGCCCGACTCGTCGTAGAAATACTCCTCGTTCAGCGCCCAGCCCACGCCCTGCGCCACCGCGCCCTGCATCTGGCCCTCGACATAGGCAGGATGCACGGCCGTACCCGCGTCCTGCACCACGGTGTAGCGCAGCACCGTGACTTTGCCCGTCTCCGGGTCGACTTCCACATCGGCGATCTGCGTGCTGAAGGCGCCGCCCACGCCGCCGGGCGCCACCGTGGCCCGACCGACCACCGGCGCGCCCGTGCGCATCACCCGCCCGGCGATCTCCTTGAAGGTCATGCTCTTCTCGGCGTCCGCCGAGGTCTTGAGCACGCCGCCTTCGTACGAAACGGTGTCGAGATCGACCTCCCAGATCTTGGCCGCGCGCTCTTTGAGCTGGCGGATGATGTCCTGGCCCGCCTCGTAGGCCGCGTAGCCGCTGGCGAAGGTCGTGCGGCTGCCGCCGGTCACGTCGTTGTAGCCGACCGAATCGGTGTCCACCACCTGCGGCTTGACTTCCTCAGCGGTGATGCCCAGCGTCTCCGCGAGTTGCATGGCGATCGAGGCGCGCGTGCCGCCGATGTCGGTCGAGCCCTCGGTCAGGCTCACGGTTCCGTCGGGATTGACGCTGGCCGAAACGGAGGACTTCAGGCCGACATTGAACCAGAATCCTGAAGAAACGCCGCGGCCGCGGTTCGGCCCTTCGAGCGGCGTGTTGTAGTGCGCCGAGGCGAGCGCGGCATGCACGCACTCCAGATTGCCGATGCGCGGGAACGTGGCGCCGTTGGCCTGCACCGTGCCCTCTTTCGCGCCGTTCTGCAGGCGAAAGCGCAGCGGGTCGATGTCGAGCTTCTCCGCGACCTCGTCCATTACCTGTTCGATGGCGAAGGCGGCGTTGGGCGCGCCCGGCGCTCGATACGCCGCGACCTTCGGCTTGTTCACGACCACGTCGTAGCCGTCGATCACGGCGTTCGCCACCTCGTACGGCGCCAGCATGGTCATGCAGCCGGCGCCGACCGGCGAGCCCTTGTAGGCGCCGGCCTCGTAGGCCAGCATCGCCTGTGCGGCCGTGACCGTGCCGTCGCGCTTCGCACCAACCTTGACCTTCAGGTACGAGCCGGAGGTCGGGCCGGTGCCCTCGAACACGTCGGTGCGGCTCATCGTCAGCTTGACCGGCTTGCCGCTCTTCTTCGAAAGCATTGCCGCCACTGGCTCCAGATAGATCGGGATCTTGCCGCCGAAGCCGCCGCCGATCTCCGTCGGCACGACCTTGATGCGCGAAACGGGCATACGCAGCAGTTCGGAGAGCTGCGCCCGCACGGGGAAGGCGCCCTGCGTGCAGGTGTAGACGGTCAGCCGGCCGTCCTGGTTCCAGTGCGCCGAGGTGGCGTGCGGCTCGATGTAGCCCTGGTGCACCATCTTCGTCGTGAACTCGCGCTCGACGACGACATCGGCCTCGGCGAAGCCCTGCTCGACGTCGCCCTTCTGGAAGTGCAGGTGCTGCGCCACGTTGCTCGGCTTCTCCGAGACGCCGGCCATGCTCTTTGTCTTCTGGTTCTCGTGCAGCAGCGGCGCATCCTCGCGCATTGCGTCGCGCACGTCCACCACCGGCGGCAGCGGCTCGTACTCGACCCTGATCAGCCCCAGTGCCTCCTCGGCGATGTGCGCGCTCGTCGCCGCCACGGCCGCGACGGCGTGCCCGCGGTACAGCGCCTTCTCGTCGGCGAGCACGTTGTTGCTCAGCTCGCGCAGGTTGACGGCGCCTTCGCCCAGATCCTGGGTCTTGTCCTCGGCCTGCGGCAGGTCTTTGGCGGTGAGGACGGCGCGCACGCCGGGCAGCGCCTCGGCCTCGCGCGTATCGATCGAGACGATGCGGGCGTGGGCATAAGGGCTGCGCAGCACTTTGGCGTGGAGCGTGCCGGGCAGGGTGATGTCGGCGCCGTACTGCGCCCGGCCGGTGACTTTGTCCACACCGTCGGGGCGAATCGGGCGCGTGCCGATGACTTTGTACTTCGTGTCTTTGTCCGCGATGACCATCGCTTCACTCCTGCCCTACTATTCGGGCTCTCGCTGCTATTGTAGAACGCCCGTGGCCCCCTTCCCCCAATAATAGGGGAAGGGGAGATCTTACTGCGGGGCATTGGGGCTGAAGGCGGGGCGATCTGATCGCCTGCAGGGGCGCACGGCGTGCGCCCTTCGCGCCCAAAGGCGCGCCCCGCAGCGCCCCGCTAACCCGACTCCCTCTCGCACCAGCAGCCCAGGATCGCCCTTCCCCTATTATTGGGGGAAGGGAAGGGGTTGGGGGCCACGCGCTTACACGCTCACCGCGCTTTGCATGTCCGCCGCCTTCTGCACGGCGCGCACGATCTTGTCGTAGCCGGTGCAGCGGCAGAGATTGCCGGCGAGCCAGTAGCGGATCGCATGCTCGTCCGGGTGCGGGTTCTGCTCCAAAAGCGCCTTCGCCGCGACGATGAAGCCCGGCGTGCAGACACCGCACTGCAGCGCGGCCTCTTCCAAAAACGCCTGCTGCAACGGGTGCAGGCCGGCGGGCGTGGCGACGCCTTCGATCGTTGTGATCTCCGCGTCCTGCGCCTCGGCGCCGAGCACGCAGCAGGAGTTGACGATCCGGCCGTCCATGATCACGCAGCAGGCGCCGCAGTTGCCGTTGTTGCAGCCCTCTTTGGCGCCCGTCAGCCCCAGCTCGTCGCGCAGCACCTCGAGCAGGCTCTGGCGCGGCTCGCAGAGGAAGTCGACCGCTTCCCCGTTGATCGTCGATTCGATGTGCAATCGTCCAGGCATGGCCCTCATCCCCCTTCCCCTTCTCCCATACGCTTCGCTATGGGAGAAGGGGCGATCGTGTTGTGAGCGTTCCGGTGTGCGGTGAGTCAGCGGGGCGCTGCTGGGCGCGCGCCGTGCGCCCCTACAAGACCGGCGGCGTGGCGGGCGGCAGGTGAGCGTTCTATGACCTCCGCCCTTTGCCCTGCGACCTACGCCCTCGCCCGGTCCACGGCGCCGGCGAGCACGCGGCGGACCATGACGCCGACCAAATGCTTGCGCTGGCCGATGTTGCCGCGCATGTCGTCGATCGGGCGGGCGGCCGCCATCGCGACCTCGGCCGCCCGCTGGAACGACGCCTCGTTCGCCTCCTGGCCGGCCAGTGCCGCGCCTGCCTCTTCAAGGAACAGCGGCGTGGGCGCCACCGCGCCGATGGCGATGCGGGCCGAGACGATGCGGTTGCGCGACTCGTCGAGCTGCACGGACGCGGCAGCGTTGACCACGGCGATGTCCATCTCGTTGCGCGGTATGAAGCGCAGGAAGCGGGCGCCCGAGCGCGGCTGCGGCGTCGGGAAGCGGATCGCGACTAACATCTCGCCCGATTGCAGCACTGTGCGGCCCGGCGCGATGCAGAACTGCTCGACCGGCAGCTCGCGCGTGCCCTCCGGACCGGCGATCTCCGCCACGCCGGCCAGCGCGATCAGCGTCGGGATCGTGTCGGCCGCGGGCGAGGCGTTACAGAGGTTGCCGCCGAGGCTGGCGCGGCCCTGAATCGCCGTGCCGCCGATCAGCGAGGCCGAGTCGATCAGCGCTGGATAGAGCCGCCCCACGATCTCATTCTCATAGATGCGGTAGCAGGGCGCCGCGGCGCCGACGCGCAGCCCGCGTTGTTGGTCGAAGGTGATGCTGGTCAGTTCGGGGATCTTCTTCACGTCCACGAGAAGGGAGACATTGGGCCGCCGCCCCTCGCGTACCTGCACGATCACGTCGGTGCCGCCGGCCAGCACGCGCGCGTTCTCGCCCGCGCCCTGCAGCAGCCCCACCGCTTCGTGCACCGTTTGCGGCGCCTGATACTCGATCGCCTGCACGAACCTCTCCTTCGGGCCTCTCGACCCGCGCTCGCGTCACCGGCACGCCGGTGCCCATACCACTGGTTGTTTCGATCCGCGCCCGGCTGAGCGGCTGAGCACGAGAGCGTCGTTATGCTGGCTTCAGCATAACGAAACACGACCATCACGTGTCCAGCGCGCAGCGTACCGCACGCGGGTATCTCTCCGCCATAGCGAGACGCTTCGGGCCGCCAACCAGCAGATGGGCGAATCGGCGTCCTTGCGACGCGCACCGCACAAGGAAGCCGCCGCTCCTGCTGGGAGCGGCGGCTTACCCGGTATCTGCCTGAGCGCGAGCGGGACGCGGCTACGCCGCAAGCGGCTCGATGGGCGCCGTGTCTGCCTGAGGCTCCGGCTCGGAGATGATCTGTTCGAGCTGGAAGCGGTCCACCAGCGCCTTCAGCTCAGCGGCCGTGGCCGCAAGCGTGCGCGCCTGCTCGCCCATCTCCGTCACCTGTGCCGTCATCTCTTCCGCCGAGGCCGAGACCTCTTCCGTCGTGGCCGAGTTCTCTTCCGCGACGGCGCTGATGCGGCCGATCGCGCCGCTCACCTGCTCGCTCTGCGCGGCCATCTCTTCGGTCGCTGCCGAGTTCTCCTCGACCACGGCGCTGATCGCGGTCATCGCTTCGACCATGCTCTGGGCGCCGGCCTGCATCTCGGCGGCGGCGCCCGCGATCTCCAGCACCTGCGCCACCGTGCTCTCCACGGCCTGCTGGATCTCGGCCAGGGCGCGGCCCGCCTGGTCGGCCCGTTCGGCGCCTTCGTCCACGCGCTTCGTACCGGCCTGAATGGCGCTGACGGCTTCGCGCGTGCCGGCCTGGACCTGCTCGATCAGCCCGGCGATCGCCTTCGTCTCGCGCTGGCTGCGCTCGGCCAGCTTGCGCACCTCGTCCGCGACCACGGCAAAGCCGCGGCCATGCTCGCCGGCCCGCGCCGCTTCGATCGCCGCGTTCAACGCCAGCAGGTTCGTTTGCTCGGCGATGTCGTCGATCGTCTCCACCACCGCGCCGATCTTGTCGCCGAGCCGGCCGAGATCTTCGACCTTGCCCGCGGCCTCGGTTACGACCAGCGTGATCTGACCCATGCCGCGCACGGTCTCGGTCACGGCCTGAGCGCCGTGTTCCGCGGCCTGCCGCGCCTGGCTGCTCGTTTCGGCCACGCTCTGCGCCTTGCCGGCCACGGCCTGCACGCGCTCCGCCATCTGGAGCGTGCTGCTGCTCGCCGTCTGCGCCTGCTGGGCTTGCTCTGCCGCGCCGCGGGCGATGCCGTCGATCGCCTGCACCAGCTGCTGCACCGCTTCGGAACTGTTCAGGGCGGAGCGGCTGGTTTCCTGAGCGCCGGCAGCGATGCCCTGCACCGCGGCGGTAACCTGCTGCACGGCGCCGCCGGTCTGCTCAGCCGCGCTGCCAAGCTGACTGCTGGCCGCGGCCAGATCCGCAGCGGCCGCTTGCATGCCGCGCACGAGCTCGCGCAGTCCGCTGACCATGCCGGCGAAGGCGTTGCCCAGTTCGTCGCGCTCTCCGGCGGGCTGCACGTCGCGGCTCAGATCGCCGCCGGCCAGCGCGCGGGCAGTATCCGCCATGCGCCGCTGGTAGGCGATCATCGCAGCGAAAGCGCGGGCGAGGTCGCCGATCTCGTCCGTCGAGTTCAGGTCGACGCGCTGGTCGAGATCGCCCTCGGCCAGCCCGCGCGCGGCCGCGGCCGCCTGCCGCACGCGCCGTCCGATGCTGCCCGAGAGCAGGAACGCGACCGCGGCGCCGATCACGAGGGCGAGCACGCCCAGGCCCAGGTCAAGATCCTGCACGATCGTCTTCTCGGTCTCCATCGTATGGGTGGAGGACGCAATCTCGCGCTGGACGACATCGATGTACTTCTGTGCCGCATCGAGGCTCGGCACGAAGGGCACGCTCACATAGGCTGCCTGGGCCGCGGCGGCGTTGCCCGCGTCCTTCTTCGCAAAGGCGTCCTCGTTGCCGGCCAGATACCCGTCCTGGCCGCTCCAGAATTTGTCAAACTGATCCAGCGCCGCGCGCTGATCGCGTGTGTCCGCCAGTTGACGGGCCTGCGCCACGGCGCCCTGCACCTGCTGCAGGTCGGCACGGTATGTCGTCATCAGATCCCGCAGCTAAGCGGGGTCGGTGGCCATGACATACCAGGCGCCGTCGTCGTCGGCGCTGCGCACCCAGGTCACGATGTCCCGTGCCGCTGCTTTGGCCGGCTCAAGGTGGGTTACGACCCGATCGGAGGTGCTGGTCTGCTGTGAAACCGCCACGAAGTTGATCGCGGCGGCCGAGCCCGTTATGGCGAGCACGGCGCCGAAGCCAAGATAGAGCTTGGTGCGTATTCCCAACCGTCCAAACCAGGCCATGCCGTGGATCCTCCCCTGTCCGCCCATACGAGCGGTGTGGGCGTCGTCTCGGCTCAACGTGAAGCCGTTGGCGAGTTCACCCTCCTGAGTCTCGGGTCCGGTGTGCCATGCTGCGTAGGGAGATGTCCCTATGTCTGCCTGCGACCAACTGTCCGTGGAAACACGACGGCAACGCCAATCTCCATCGCCGGCGCTTCGGAGCCCGGACATCGCTGCCGATACTCACTGCACGGAGAGGCAGGAGGAGCGCGGAGCGGTGGCGAGCGACGAGGCGAATCGGCGCGAACACTACCGCATCTGGACGCCGCGCCTGGACGCGGAGGCGACGAGCCTGCTGGGCGGCCGTGCGCGGCGCTTCCGTGTGCGCGTCGTCGATCTGAGCGGCGGCGGGGCGCTGATCGTGGCCGAGCAGGTGCTGGCGACCGAAGCGCTGCTGCGGCTGCACCTGCCGCCCGGACGCGGCCTCGACCGTTTCGACGCAACGGCGCGCATCGTACGTTTGCGCGACGCCGCCGGCGCCTGGCAGGCCGCGCTCTCGTTCACGAACCTTACCGAGGCGCAACGCGACCTGGTCGTACGGCGCGTCTTCTATGAAGAGTTGCGCCGCGCCTGGCGCGAGCAGCGGCAGCAGGATGCGGCCCCCCGTGCCGCGGTTCTGTGATAGCTGTGCTGCAGGCACCCGCGATCATGGAAGCAAGAGGCGATTCGGAGGCGGGATCAAGCGCCCGCCCGCTCCGCCTACTGCCCGCCGGGCGGCGGTGCCCACTCGATCACGATGCTGCCGCCTGGCGCCGCGCCCGTGTGGCCCGCTGGCTCAAGCGTGACCTGCACTTCGTCGGGGAGCTGCGTCAGATCCTGCCCCTCGCTGATCAGCAGTCCGCTGCCGGAAGCATCGGGCCGCAGCACGCCCAGCAGCCGCCAGGCAGAGCCGTGGCGCACCCAGGCGCGGTAAACCTCGCCCCGCGACGCCGCCGGCGCGTGGGAGATGCTGACCACCGCCGTGCTCACGCCCGGCCGGGTGCGGTAGGCGCCGTGCACACCCGCCGGCGCGCCGGCCACGGCCGTAAGGTGCAGCTCGGTCGTGTCGCTGGTCGTAACCAGGCGCAGGCCGCGCCCCTGCTGAGCGCTGCGATCCAGCTCGTCGTGGTAGCGCACGCCGATCACGGTGAGCACACCGCCGAGCGCGACGATTGCCACCGCCAGCGCTGGCGCCAGCACGACACGCAGCTTCTGTATGCCTGAGCGGATGCGCGACTTGGTGGTGCCGAGCGGCAGATCGAGCTGCTGCGCCACCTGCTCGTGTGTCAGCCCGCTGAAGAAGGCCAGGTTCAGAACCTGACGCTGCGGCGGCGGCAGCTCTTCCAGCGCGGCGCGCACGGCGGCGCGGCTTTCGGCGCGCTCAGCCAGCTCGGCCGGGTCCGGCTCGCGATCGGGCAGCTCCAACAGGCGCAGCCCCTCCGGGTCGGGCTCGACCTTCGGACGGCGGCTGCGCCGGCGCAGCTCGTTGAGAATACGGTAGTGCGCGATCTGCAAGACCCACGACCGCACCGCGCCGCGCTCCGGGTCGTAGGTGCCGGCCGCCCGCCAGACGGAGAGCAGCACGTCTTGCACGACCTCTTCGGCCGCCGGGGCATCCAGCGAACGCACGCCGAGGCCGTAGATCAGCGGCGCATAGCGGGCGTAGAGCGGGCCGAGCGCCTCTTGTTGCCCGGCAGCCAGCTGCCGCATCAGCTCTTCGTCCGGCGCGTCCGGACGCAATGGGATGGGTTGAACCGCGTTCATGCGTGTGCTTCCTGTCGCCGCTCTGCCACAGTCTACGCCGCCGCGCCTAACCGCCGACGACGATCGTACCCTTCATAAAGGGATGGATGGAGCAGTGATAGCTGTACGTGCCCGCATTGGCAAAGGTCTGGCTGTAGTTCGTGCCGGCGGCGAGCTGGTGATCGGCGATGCCGCCCGCGTCCGGCGTGACCGTGTGCGTTACCGCGTCGTTGTTCGTCCAGATCACCGTCGCGCCCACGGGCACGTGCAGCGTGGCCGGCGCGAAGGCGAAGCCGCCGATCGTCACCGCCATCTGCGCCCCCGACGCGCCCGGCGGCGTTGCGGCGCTGGTCGGAGCGACGCTGGCCGCCGGCGAAGCCGTTGCCGAACCGGCCGCGGGCAGCGACGCGGCAACGGTGGGCGGGGGTGTAGCGGCCACGCTTGCGATCGCGCCGACTGTTGCCGCGGCCTGTGTCGCGGCAAGCTGCGTGGCGGCCGCGGGCGCTGCCTTCGAAGCGTAGCCGTTGTTCCCGTTCGAACAGGCCGCGCCCGCGACCAGCAGCGTGAGGCTTGCTGCGGCGACCAACAGGCCGCGCCTGGCCTCACCCCCGGCCCCTCTCCAGTTCTTGGAGAGGGGTGAGAGCGGACGAGTTTTGCCAATGCAGCGCATCGCCTATCGCCCCGCTTCCGACGCCGAGGCACGCCAGGCGACGAGGCAGGCCGCGGCCAGCAGCAGCGCCGCCGAGAACAGGGCGATCAGCAGCGTGCGGTCCGTGCCGCCGCCGGCCTGGCCGCCGCTGCCGGTGGCCGCGAGGGCGCGCACACCGGACTGGCCGGCGGCGGCCGGCAGGATCACGATTTTGCGCGGCGCGTTGCCAACCGGGATCGTCGCCGTCACGGCGTGGCTGGCGAGATCGACGACGGAGACGTTGTTCGAGTTTTCATTGGTCACGTAGGCCGTTTTGCTGTCGGGCGTGAGCGCGATCCAGTGCGGCATGTCGCCGACCTTCACAGCTGTCAGCAGCGTATTCTTCACCGGGTCGATCAGGTCCAGCTCACCCGGTCCCTGCGCCACGACCAGGCTCATGGCGCCGCCGGGCACGTACAGCGGATGGTGCGGCGAGGCGCCGACGGGGATCTGGGCCGCGATCTGATTTGTGGCCGGGTCGAGCACCTGCAACGCATCGGCGCCCGCAAGCGTGAACTCGAGCTGCTTGCCGTCCGGGCTGAAGTTGAGGGCGCGCGGCGTCTTGTCCAGCGGCACGTTGCCGGTCTGCGTGCGTGAGGCGATGTCCAGAATCACCAGCGCGGTCTTGCCCTGCGGCTGCGCGGCGACGTAGGCGCTGCGGCCGTCCGGCGTGATCGCGATGTTGTGCGGGCTGGCGACCGGCGCCTGTCCGATCACCGCGTTCGTGGCCGTATCGATGAAGGCGACCTGGTTGGCGCCGAACACGGCCACCAGCACCAGCCTGCCATCAGGTGTGATCGCCAGGCCATGCGGCATGGTGCCGACTTCGATCGTCGCCGTGATCGTGTCCGTGGCCGTGTCGATCACGCTGACTTTGGAATCGCCGTCGCTGCTGACGTAGACGCGGCGGCCATCAGGCGTGGCGACGATGCCGTGCGGCCCGGCCGGCACGGGGATCTTGCCGATCACGGCGTTGGTCGCCGTATCCAGCACGGCCACGGTGTTGTCCTTGAAGATGCCGGCGTACGCCTTCGACCCGGCGGCAAGCGCCGCGTTGGGCGCGGCGGCGGCGTGCGGCGGCGTGCGGCCGAGCGTGCCAAACAGCGCCAAAGCGAAGGCGAAGAGCAGCGCCGGCGCGGCGATGCGCCGCAACCCGGCGTGAGGGGTCGATCGGTCGTGCGCGCGAGTCATGGGACTCGTCCTCCCGATGTGTGAACGTGCGAGACGCGCCGGCTGCCCGTGTGCGCCCGCCGATCTGTGGTACACCGGGCGCTGGCGGCCGGATGAGGCGAGGGTGAGCAGTGAGGGGTGAATGGTGAGACGCATTCCATCGAACGGCGGCCGTGTGGCACGCTCACCGTCTCACGCGGGCCAATGGCCGCGCCTGCATCTCATCCCGCGGGGCGTCGCACCGCGCGCCGGCAGCGACAACCGGGAGGCGCTGGCCCGCCGGCTCCGCGACGCGCTGACGGAAGGCTGGCGATTTTGAGCGACGGCGTCGGCCGGGCGGGGCACCTAACCCTGACTCCGCTGAAGCGAAGTTTGTCCCTTCCCGAGCCGGGAAGGGACTTCTGGAGCGTTCCTCCCTGCGCCGGACGGCAGCGGGGCCGTGGTGTCCTTGTGGGATAAGCGATAGGGTCGTCTTCCCAGTCTTTGTCTGTTCTCGAACCAACCCTTCCCGTGTCGGGAAGGGACAGACCTGGCTTCAGCAGGTCAGGGTTAGGCGCCCGCGCGGGCTACAATGCCCTGAAGGAGCAGCGCATGAACGGCGAATGGCCCTCGGATTCGACGTCGCCCTCGGGCGAATGGATCGCGCGCTATCTGCGTCTGCTCGGCGTCGAGCGCGAGGCGCCGTCGCTCGCGGCGCTGCGCCGGCTGACGCGGGCACATGTGCTGGCCGTGCCGTTTGAGAACATCACTGCGCTGCGGCGCCGCCGGGGCAACCTCGGCCGCCCGGTGCCGCCGCCCGATCCGGAGGCGCTGCTGACGAGCTGGGGGCAGGAGCAGCTCGGCGGCGTCTGCTTCGACATCACGCTGATGGCCGGCAGGCTGCTCGCGGGGCTCGGCTACCGCGCCCGGCCGGTGATGGGCACGATCTCGTTTGCCGGCTCGCACCAGTGCGTGCAGGTGGAGCTAGACGGCGAACGCTTCCTGGTCGATGTGGGCAACGGCGCGCCGTTCTTCGCGCCGATTCCGGTGCAGGGCGAGCCCGTGGTGCGCGCCGGTGGCCTCGCCTACCGCTTCCGTCCGGGCGAAGAGCCGGAAACCTGCTGGCAGGACCGCGGCATCGGCGGCGTATGGACACCGTTCTGTTGCTACGACCTGGGACCGCCGGATCTGGCGATACGCGAGTCGGCCTACCAGCGGCATCACACGCCGGGCCAAAGCTGGGTGGTCGATAGCCTGACGCTGATTCGCTGCGAGCCCGAGCAGGTGCTGTCGCTGCGCGACGACGAGCTGACGCGCTTCACACCGGACGGCAAACAGCGCGTGCCGATGGCCGATTACGGGCGGTTGCTGCGCGAAGAGTTCGGCCTGCCGAACTTTCCCATCGATGAAGGCTTGCAGGCGTGGCAGGAGCTGCGCCGTGCCCGTGGCGGATAAAGGGCGGCTACGGCGCCTGCGCCACGTCCGGCAGATCGCTCAGGGCGAGCCGCGCCACGATCGGACCGCTGCTGGAGCCGTGCACGGCCACCGGCGCCGCATCGGGCGCTGCGATCGCCAGGCCGAACTCGATGGGGTCATCGATCTTGACATCCGCCGACACGCTCAGCTCGTCCGCTTGTCCCGCCGCCACCTGCACCGCCAACGGAAACGCGCCCTGACTGCCGGATTCGGCGCGCACGACGTGGCCGCCGCCGGCCCGCACCGTGAGCGTCACCGGGCCGTGCACCAGGTCCACCGCTTCGGCGGGCAGCGCCACGCTGATCGTCTCCGCCGCACCATCGACGTAGACGGTCGTATTGGCGTGGCTGAGCTGGCCGCCGACCGCTGCGCCGCGGATGCGCGCGGCCATCACGCTGAGCATCACCACGGCGAGCAAAGCGAGGATCGTACGCGGGCGGGGCATCGCGGACCTCCCAACCAGGTCGTGCGGCGACGCGCAAGGGTTTTGCAATCAGCCTAACCTTCGCCGCCGAGAGGGCCAGTAACGGTGCGGTAACGGCTGCTGTCGCGTTACCATGCCGTTACCCTGCCCCGAGGAGCACAGCGTGCCCGGTGCCCTGGAAGGCATCCGCGTCGTCGAACTCGCCGGCGGCCGCTCCGTTGCCTACTGCACGAAGCTGCTCGCCGGCCTCGGCGCCGCGGTGGTCAAAGTCGAGCCGCCGGCCGGCGACGACTGCCGCCGCTCGGGGCCGTTCCCGGGCGACGTGCCCAACCCGGAAGCCAGCGGCCTCTTCCTGCACCTCAACACCGGCAAACACGGCGTCACACTGAACATCGAACAGGCGGCTGGCCGGGCGCTGCTGCTGGAACTGTTGGCCGAGACGGACGTGCTGGTCGAGGGCTTCCGGCCCGGCGTGCTCGATTCGCTCGGTCTCGGCTATGAGGCGCTCAGCGAACGCTTGCCCGCGCTCGTGCTCGTCTCGATCACGCCGTTCGGGCAGGACGGGCCGTACGCGCACTACGCGGGTGGCGAGCTGATCGCCCACGCGCTCAGCGGGTACATGTCGATCACCGGCGACCCGCAGCGCGAGCCGCTGAAGCCATACAGTACGCAGATCGAGTTCCAGGCCGGGCTGCAAGGAGCGCTGGGCGCCGGCGTCGCGCTGGCGGCACGCGAGCAGGACGGCCACGGCGATTGGGTCGACGTCTCGGCGATGGAGGCGGCGACGTTCCTGCTCGGCGGGCCGGCGCAGATCGCGGCGCTGACCGACGAGGTGCGCGTGCGCAACGGCACGCGCCTGATCGGCCTGCCGCCGCGCTACTTCTATCCCTCCACGCTGCGCCCCTGCCGCGACGGCTACGTCCACGCCCACACCAACATCCGCCACCCTGACCTGATGGCGGCGCTGATGGAGCAGCCACGCCTGGCCGAGCCAGATCTGCTGGAAGCGCCCGCGGCCCATGCCGACGAGATCGACGCGCTGATGGACGAATGGCTGGCCTGGCACGACCGCGAAGAGGCCGTACGGCTGGCGCAGGAGCTGCGGGTGCCCTTCACCGAGGTCTTCCGTCCGGACGACGTGCTGGCCGACCCGCACCACGCCGCGCGCGGCGCCTTCGTCGAACTCGATCATCCCGTTGCCGGCACGTTGCGCCAGCCGGGGCCGGCCGTGCGCCTTTCGGCCACGCCCTGGCGGGTGACGCGGGCGCCGCTGCTGGGCGAGCACAACGCCGAAGTCTGGGGGCGCTGGCGCACGCCCGCAGAGCTGGCGCGGCTGCGGGCGCTGGGGGCAATTTGACGATGGCGAAGCCGCTGGCAGGCATCCGCGTGCTCGACTTCACCAACGCCGTCGCCGGGCCGACCGCGACCAGCATCCTGGGCGACTTCGGCGCCGACGTGATCAAGATCGAAGGGCCGGACACGCGCCATCTCAACCCGCCAGGCGCGGCTCCGCCGAAGCCCGGCGCACCGGACGAGCCGTGGAACCGCGTGATCCACTTCAACGACCTCAACCGCGGCAAGCGCGGCGTCGTGCTTGATCTGCGCCGGGCGGAGGGGCGGGCGCTCTTTCTGGAGCTGGCGAAGGTCAGCGACGCGGTGGTCGAGAACTTTTCGCCGCGGGTGATGGCGAACCTTGGCCTGGGCTACCCGGACCTCTGCCGCGTGCGGCCGGACATCATCCTCGTCTCGATGCCCGCCTTCGGCAAGAGCGGGCCGTACAAAGACCGCATCTCCTACGGCCCCGGCATCGACGCGATGAGCGGCCTCTCGCATCTGACGGGCTACGAGGACGGCCCGCCGAGCAAGCCCGGCAACTTTTACTGCGACCAGAACGCCGCGCAGCTCGCGGCGCTCTCGCTGCTGGCCGCCGTGCGCCATCGCCGCCGCACGGGCGAGGGGCAGTACGTCGAGTGCGCGATGATCGAGGGCGAGCTGCAGATCGTGGCCGAGGCGCTGCTCGACGTGCAGATGAACGGCCGCGTGCAGACGCGCACGGGCAACCGGCATCCGTGGCAGGCGCCGCACGGCGTGTACCGTTGCGAAGGGAATAGGGATGAGGGAATAGGGAATAGTGGGGACGAGCAGCGCGGCGGGGCTGGCAGAGGCGTGTTGGGGCGCCCCCAACAAGCGGTCTCGGACGACGAGTGGATCGCGATTGGCGTGGAGACGGACGCGCAGTTTGCGGCGCTGTGCCACGAGATGGGGCGGTCGGAGCTGGCCGCCGATGTGCGCTTCGCCGATGCGCTCTCGCGCCACGCCAATCAAGACGCGCTGGACGCGATCATCACGGAGTGGACTTCGCACGAGAACAAGCACGCTTTGCAACGGCGCTTGCAGGCGGCAGGCGTGCCGGCCGGCGCCGTGCTGAACGTGCGCGAACTGCTCGAAGACGAGCATGTCCTGGCCCGCGACGCGTTTCAGGACGTCACCTATCCCGACCTGATGCGGCCGTTCCCGCACACGCGCGTGGCGTTCAAGCTGCGCGGCCGGCATGCCAGCCGCATTGATATGCCCGCGCCGCGCTTCGGCGGGGCGAACCGCCCCGTGCTCGGCGGCCTGCTTGGCCTGTCGCAGGAGATGCTTGACGCGCTCCACACGAGCGGCATCACGGCGGAGGCTCCGGTCGCGGCGCAGGGGGCAGGGGTGTGAGCGGCGCCCGCCAACCGCTGCGCCTTCCCCGCGAACGTGCCATGATGGGCCGGGAAACGCGGGAGGTCGGCTGATGCCACTGCAGAAACCGTGGCGGCGCTGGGAATCGGGGCGGGCGTTCGAGCGCGCGATCCCGAACTCGCTCGGCGTCTACGAGATCGCGGACGAGCACGGCGAGATCGTCTACATCGGCATGGCGGGCGGTAAGAGCCTCTTCGGCCTGCGCGGCGAGTTGAAGCGCCACTTCGAAGGCCAGGCGAACGCCATCAGCGCAGAGCGCGGCCGCCAGTTCCGTTACGAAGAGAACATGCAGTACATGACGCGCTTCCGCGACCTGTTGCAGCGCTTCAACGAGGACCACGGCCGCCTGCCGCCCGGCAACGATCAGCCCGGCGAGTTCGTGCCCACGCTGGGCCGCTTCCACTGGAAGAGCGCTGAGGCAACAGTGTGAAGCGATACAACATGGCCTCAAAACCGGCCGATTCCCTGGCGGAGTGGAATGGTTGAGTAGCCGTGAAGCAAACCGTCTTTGTGCTCGCGCTCAGTGTGCAGGGACTCTGGATCCTCGGCTGGACTGCGTGGATTGCTCACCGCGTGGGGCAGGCGCAGGCATCGCGACCGCCCGCTGGGTATCCGGGAGAGCCCACTCGGCAGGAGTTCAGGCAGATGCTGCTCGCATGCGCCATGCCAACCGCAGGCCTAATCATGGTGTTTAGCTTCACCCTGGCCTACGCCTTGGGCGCTTTCTCCTGAGCGTGGGATATCGGTTGCAAATTCGGCGGCCAAGAGCCGGAGGACGCGATGGACCTGGAGCTGAGCGACGAGCAGCGCCTGATCGTCGAGACGGTGCGGCGCTTTGTGTTGGAGCAGATCGTCCCGCTCGAGCGCGAGCTGGACCCCGACTGCACCGAACTCCCGCGCGATGAGCGCCAACGCCTGATGGCGATGACGCAGCAGATGGGCTTCTTCAACCCGGACGTGCCGATCGAGCTGGGCGGCGCCGGCCTCGACACGACCAACCGCACGCTGATGGCCGAGGAGATGAGCCAGCACCGCGCCGGGCTCTACACGCCCTGCTACGGCGTGTTCGGCGCGGGCGGGCTGGCGCAGCTCTACGCCGGCAGCGAGGAGCAGCGGCAGAAGTATCTATATCCCACGCTGCGCGGCGAGAAGCGCGGCTTCTTCGGCCTCTCCGAGCCCTCCGGCGGCTCGGACCCGGCCCGCGCGATCCGCACCACGGCCGTGCGGGACGGCGACGAGTGGGTGATCAACGGCTCGAAGCTCTGGATCAGCGGCGCGGATACCTCGGACTACGGCCTGCTCTTCACCCGCACCGACGCTTCCAAAGGCCGCAACGGCATCACCTGCTTCATAGTGGACACGGATACGCCGGGCTTCCAGGTGCGGCGCATCGTGCATGTGCTGCGCTCGACGCACCCGCCGACCGAGCTGTCGTTCGACAACATGCGCGTGCCGCACAAGAACATCCTGGGCGAAGAAGGCGGCGGCTTTGCGATCGCCAACGACCGGCTGACACGCAACCGCATCCCGTACTCGGCCGAGTGCATCGGCGTCGCGGTCGCCGCGCAGCGCATGGCCGTGGCCTGGTCCAAAGAGCGCGTCACCTTCGGCGAGCCGCTCGCCAGCCGCCAGGCGATCCAGTGGATGCTGGTGGACAACGAGATCGACATCGCGACGGCGCGCTGGCTCTGCCTGGCGGCGGCCAGCAAGGCGGATGGCGGCAAGCCCTTCCGCAGCGAGGCGGCGATGGCGAAGCTGGTCGGCACCGAGGGCGCAGGCCGTGTCGTGGACCGCTGCATCCAGATCCACGGCGGCCTCGGTGTCAGCAAAGACCTGCCGCTCGAACGCTGGTACCGCGAGCTGCGCATCCGCCGCATCGGCGAAGGCCCCAGCGAGGTGCAGCGCATCATCATGGCCCGCGACCTGCTGCACAGCTCGCTGCACTGACGGTGGTGAGTGGTGAGTGGTGAGCAGGGAGTCGTGAACGCCGAAATCGTCCGTCCCAGGATCTCCCCTTCCCCTATTA
>Ga0207416_1002363_pt1 | contig 20882 bp, 23 predicted proteins | sample PaiPotPPM11metaG_FD_184107 | JGI IMG/M metagenome (GOLD analysis project Ga0207416, IMG submission 184107) | Iron sulfur acid spring bacterial and archeal communities from Banff, Canada, to study Microbial Dark Matter (Phase II) - Paint Pots PPM... ...
GCACCGCACCCTTATTGGCATCTTCATCCGCCGCGTCGAGCGCTACGGATGAGAATGATGCTCCGCCGAAGCCGCTCGCATCGGTCGCCTTTCCGACCAGCACGATATCCCAGCCGTCGGCGTTCGGAGGCGCGAACGAATGGATGATCTCGGACTCTTTTACCAAGCCGATCGCGACCACGTTCACCAAGCAATTGTCGTCGAAGCGCTCGTCGAAGTATACGTCGCCGGCGATGTTCGGGACGCCGATCGCGTTGCCGTAGGCGCTGATGCCGTCGACGACGCCTTGCGCGACATACCGTTGATGCGATAGCGGATCGTCGATGCGACCGAATCGCAGCGGGTCCGCAACGGCGATCACCTCGGCGCCCATGCAGACGATGTCGCGCACGATGCCGCCGATGCCCGTGGCCGCGCCCTCGAACGGCACGACCTGCGAGGGATGGTTGTGCGATTCGTGCGCGATGACGATGCCGTAGCGTTCGCCGTTCCATTCGCCTAAATGCAGGATGCCGGAATCCTCCCCCGGCCCCAACACGACCGCTTCACCTTTGGTGGGCAGCGCCTTGAGGAGATGCCGGCTCGATTTATAGCTGCAATGCTCGCTCCATTGCGCGTCGAAGGCGTGCAACTCGGTCTGCGAGGGCTCGCGTCCTAGGCGCTCGGCAATCGAACGCAATTCGTCGTCGCGTAGCGCGAGGCTTTTAGGCAAGCGCGACTCCGGGGGGCAGCGATCCCTGCTGCTGCATCAGCGCATCGGCATGCAAGACCGCCGACCGCGCGTTCGCCTGCATCAAGATCGTGCGTCCGTACAGCACCGTATCTTCGAGCGCGAGGAGCTTAGCGCACTGCAAGGCGACATCGCTAGGATCCTGGCTGCCGTCGAACACCGGAGACGAGGATGCCGAATCGAGCATGGCGTGCAACGCGCCGCCTTCGCCGACCGCCACGAAAAACAGCCGCGCGAACGTGGCTTCGAGCTGCTGCACCAGTTGCAAAACGAAGCCCGGCGTTTTGGCGGCGCTCGCGACGTGACGGAGCGTCGGTAAGCCCAGCTGCCCGAGCGCTTGAGCGACCGCGCTTGCGCGATCGACATGCTCTGCACCGTCGGCGATCACGGCGGCCATACCCGGCCGCATCACCGGGAAGGTCCCCACCAGATCGGCGACTTGTTCGTAAGCCGCCTTCACCCGAGCGAGTGCCTCGTCGTCGACGGCGGCGAGGTTGCGATAGATCTGCTTGTCGAGCATCAACTCTTCGCGCCCCTGGGGCCAAATGCGCCACGAGTCGTTGTCGATCACATCCGCGATCGCCAGTTGCCCCATGCCTTCGCCGCCGGTCATACGCCCGAATTCGATTTTGAGATCGACGAGCAGCACGTCGCGTTTGCGCCAGGCGTGCGAGAGAATCTCGAAGGTCAACCGCGCCATCTCCGTCATCGCACCGAGTTCTTGCGGCGTTGCGACGTTGCGCGCCACGATCTCGTCGGGGGCGATCATCGGATCGTGGTTCGCATCGTCCTTCAGGAAAAATTCGGTGATACGCGGGGCCAAGAGCGCGCCGCGCTGGATCCCCGCATTGCGCTTGGCAAACGAACCCGCCGCTACGCCGCGCACCACCACTTCGAGCGGAATCATGTTGCAACGACGCACGAGCATCTCGTTGTTGTCGTCGTCCTCGCCGCCGTTGAGATAATGCGTCGGTAAGCCGCACAGGTTGAGCAGACGAAAGACGCGCGCGGTGGTCTGGGCCGCGAGGCGCCCCTTGCCGGGAATCTCGTTGCGCCTGGCACCATCGCCCGCCGATATGTGATCCGTTTGTGCGACCACGAGTTGATCCGGCTGCCCCGGAAACTCGTACAGTACTTTGGTCTTGCCGCGTGCGATCTCGATGCCCTTATTCATATCTATGCTCTTCTCTACGCTTCGTTTTCGACGAGGAGTTGTTTGGGAAAGGCCGCGGTAGCATCGATGCGATCGGCGAGCGCTCGCGCGCGCTGCGGCGCGGTGCCGATGTGCCCGATCGGGTCGAGCAAGCGGCGGATCTGCGCCGGATCGACCAACGCCGTGAGCGTCGCGTCCCCAGAGAGGGCCTGTGCGAGCGGGTTATCCTCGCCGCGCGAAAGCGCGCTCCAGGCTTCCATGGCGGCGCTCCGGATCGATTCGTGCAACGCCTGCCGGTCGCCACCCGCGCGCACGGCCTCCATCATGATCGATTCGGTGCCGGCAAACGGCCCATACGTGCGCACATTATGGGCGATGCGGCGTTCGTCCACACGCAGCCCATCGACAACCTTGCGCGCGAGGGAAATGATTTCGTCCGTGCACAGCAGCGCTTCCGGAAGGATCGTCCGGCGATTCGCGCTGTCGTCGAGAGTCCGCTCGAGGTAGTTGGTGGCGGCGTTCTGCCACGCGACATCGCTATACCCGACGAGCAATCGCGCGAGCGAATCGATGCGCTCGCACATGATGGGATTGCGTTTGAACGGCATCGCCGAACTGCCGACCTGGGATTTTCCGAACGGTTCGAAGACTTCGCCAAACTCGGGCGAGCTTAAAATACGGATATCCGCGGCAAACTTCGAGAGCGACGCGCCGACGCCGGCGAGCGCGCTCAGCAACAGATAGTCGAGTTTGCGGGTGTACGTCTGCGTGGCAATGTCGCGCGCTTGCAAGCCGAAGCGTTCGAGCACGTACGCTTCGAACTCGCCCGACTTGCCGTTGTGATCGAGCAGGTGCTCGTACGAGGCGGCCGTCCCGACGGCTCCGCGCAACCCCTTGGTGGTGAGTTGGTCGAAAACGAACCGCAGATTGGTATCGTCGATCAGCAGATCTTGCGCGTAGACCGCAAGGCGATAGCCCAGCGTCGTCGGTTCGGCCGGCTGCAGGTGCGTGAACGCCATGCAGACCAGGTCCCCGTACTCGCGCACGCGCCCGGCAAGGCTCCCCATCAATGCCCGCAAGCTTTCGCCGACAGCCGCCAGCGCCACGCGCAGGCGATAGGTTTCCACCGTGTCCTCGATGTCCATCGAGGTCGCGCCTAAATGCAGCTTCCCGCCGCCGATCTTGGCCTGCGAAGCGAAGACGCGAATCTCGGCCATCAGGTCGTGATGGATCTCGCGTTCGATCTCCAGCGCCGCTTCGATATCGATCTCTCCGGCGTGCGCGCGCAAATCGTCGACTTCGGCCTGTGAAACGAGTCCCGCACGCTGTTGCGCCTGGGCGAGCGCGACCCACACCGCGCGCCACAATCGACGCCGTTCTTCTTCAGAGAACAGCGCGCGAAGTTCGGCGCGGCCGTACCTCCAGGAGAACGGCGATGCATACGTACGATAATCCATGGGTTGCAGCGGTTCGTTCGCCTCGCCGAGCAGGGCCGCCTCGTCGGCTAAGGTCGCACCGGGCGCGCCATCCGGGCCAACTCCACCGAGATCCGCTCGACCAGCGTGCGGTGATCCTCCGGGTCGTTCCCGGCCTGTCCGGTAACGATAGCTTCCACGCCGCGCACCGCGCGTTCGTAGGCGATACGCGCTCGCCGCTCGCCGACCCGGGCAGCGAGCGGCCGCAGCGTCCGCTCGCGCCACTTTGCACGGGCCGGCAGCTCGCCGCCCGGCCGGGCCATCTCCCACAGATAGCTGCACTCGGTCGCCAGCGCCGAGAGCAGAGGGATCGCCGCCCCGCGCGGATCGCCGGCGAAGAGCTCGTGCGCGATCCCCAACGCCTCGGCGGTCTTCCCTTCGACCAGGGCGCTCGCGTATTTGTAGGCCTTGGGGTCCTCGTTCGAGAGCGACTCCCGCTCGAGGTCCTTAAAGGTGATCTTCTTCCCGCCCAGCGCGAGCTTTTGGAGATCGTTCCGGACCGACGCAAGGTCGGCCTCACCGTTCGCCAGCACCCCGATGACCCGCGGCTCGGCGGTCGCGCCGAGCGCTTCGAGCGTCTCGGTAATGAAGCGCGTGCGGACCTCGGGCGTGGCGGTGGTATCGATGCGCAAGGCCGCTCGCCCCGCCAGAGTGCCGAAGGGCTGCGGCCGTTGCGAACGCGGCGCCAGCAAATCTAGGATGATCAACGTGTTGCCCTCGGGGACCGCCTGCGCCACCTCCCAGAGGTCGCGCCGCGGCTGCGCCTTGAGCGCCTGCGCGTCGGTGACGACGACGACGCGCCGATCCGCCAGGAACGGCATCGCCTGCACCGCCTCGCGCACGCGCCCGGCGTCGCTCCATTCGGCCGCGCCCACGCGCTCCAAATTGAGCGAACGCAGATCTTCCGGCAGCAAGCGGTCGAGGAGCATGTCGAGCGCGCGCTCGGCCAGGGCGCGCTCGGTGCCCTCTACGATCGCCAGCTTCCCGATCGCGGGTTGCTTATCGATGAACTCGTAGAATTTCACTGCAGATCCAGTAACGCCGCAAAGCTCGCGCGCCCTTCCAGCGCGGGAATCGCCTCCTGGAACGGCGAGCGCATCACGCCGTACTCGGTAACGATCGCGGTAATCAAGTGTCCGGGCGTTACGTCGAACGCCGGATTGTAGACGCGCGCATCCTGCGCCGCCGCTAGCGCGCCTCCAAAGCCCGTAACCTCCGCAGCCGCTCGTTCTTCAATCGGTATCGCTTCGCCGGTGGCGAGCGAAAAATCAATGGTCGAACGTGGCGCCGCGACATAGAACGGAATGCCGTGGTGAGCGGCGAGAATCGCTAGGCCGTAGGTGCCGATCTTGTTCGCGGTATCGCCGTTGCATGCGATCCGGTCCGCGCCGACGATCACCAGGTCGATCGCCTTGCGTTGCATCGCGATCGCGGCCGCGCTATCGACTTGCAAGGTCGCATCGACGCCGACCCGCGTGAGCTCGAGATACGTCAAGCGTGCGCCCTGCAAGAGCGGACGCGTCTCATCGACGAACACGTGCGGTCGCTTCCCGTCGCGGTGGGCGGCGATAATCACGCCCAGCGCCGTGCCGCCGCCCGCGGTCGCGATCGGACCGGTGTTGCAGTGCGTTAGAATTTTCGCGTCTTTCGGAATCAGATCGATCCCGGCTTGCGCGATCGCGGCATCGATTGCGACCTGTTCGCGATGAATGACGCGGGCGCGATCGAGCGCATCCGGTGCCTCCAACACTCGGTCGACCGCCCACATGAGATTCACGGCGGTCGGTCGCGCATCGCGTACGCGCCGTGCCGCCAACGCAAAGGCGTCGTCATCGGCGATCGTTCGCCGCAGCAACGCTACGCCGTAGGCGCCAAAGACGCCGATTGCCGGCGCACCCCGTACCGCGAGGGTTTTGATCGCGGCTTCGATCTGCTCGACGGTGCTCGCGCGCTCGTACACGATGTCGTGCGGGAGGCGCCGTTGGTCCAGATAGACGACGGCGTCGCCGTCCCAGCGTACGGCGACCAGGTCATCCTGCGAATGGTGCATCGTTCGCGCTGTTCGCGCGGCGGCACGCTTACACCCCGGCGGGGACCCGCGCCGTGAAGCAGGTACGGCAGTAGACGGGGCGATCGCCGCGCGGACGGAAGGGCAAGGTCGTGGTCTCATTGCAGGCTGCGCAGACCGCCTCGAAGGATTGCCGCGAGCCCGCATCGCTCCCCGTCGCGCGCCGCGTCTGGCGGCAGTCGCGGCAGCGTTGCGGCTCGTTCGCGAAGCCTTTCTCGGCGAAGAACTGCTGCTCTCGCACCGAGAACACGAATGGGCTCGAGCAATCTTTGCAGGTAAGCGTCTTGTCTTCCACAGGCCTCAACCTCCACGGTTCACAGAAAGCAAGGCACCATCAATGCGACTTTCGTCGAGCGATCCCTGCGTTGCTTGCCTGGCTGAGAAGCAAAAGAGGGGCAGGTTGCCCTGCCCCTCTTTCCTTGCCTGGGTTGCCTGGTTCTTAGAAGCCGCCCGTGCCGTTGGGCGTACCGCTTCCGGTTGGGCCGTCGTAACCAATCTCCGCGGTGCATAGATACGTACCACCGCAGCTTCCATTACTGCCGCTGGTGACATCGTAGAGCGCTGAGGTATGGCTGTACGGATACGAACCGGCGACCACCGTGCTCGCATTACCGGCAAGGGCGTACACCGAAGCAAGCGTTGGCGATGAGACACTCGTCCCACCAAACACGAGCCATCCGCTTTGGCCGCGATACGAATAACTGTCGTAGACCGAGACTCCGGTGTTCGGATCGGCATCGGAGGAGACGTCTCCCACGACGCGGTTGCCGCACACTCCTGGATTGTTGGTCACCGTAGCAGTCGCCGACTGCCACGATGGCTGAGGATCGTACTTACTGCACCCGCTCCCGGTGCCTTCGGTGCTGCTGGTGCTCCAAACGCTCTCGATCCAACCGCGCGAAACGGAGGTGTCGCGTGTGAGCGTCGTACCGCCGGCTGCGGTGACATACTGCGAAGCGGCCGGATACTCCACGCCGTAACCGCCGTCGCCGGCGCTTGCGGTAATCGCAATTCCCGGATGATTGTAGTACGACGTGTCGTACGACGTATCGCTCGAGCTTTCGCCGCCGCCGTAACTGTTGCTGATCTCCGTCGCTCCGAGTTGTGCCGCCGTATTCACCGCGGTTCCCAGATTGGTCAGCGACGAGGAAGACGCCTCGACGAGGAGGATGTGGCAGTTCGGGCAGATCGCCGAAGCCATGTCGAGATCGAGCGATTCCTCTTGCGCCCAGCCGCCGTTGTTCTTCGGCAGGCTCGTCCCGCCGCTCTGGTTGACGATGCGCAGGCATCCCGTCGATGTGGTGCAGGCCGGGAGCCCGAACGTCGACCGATAGACCGCCAAGTCCGAGGCGGCATTCGGATCGTTGTACGCATCCACGATACCGATCGTTTGCCCGGCCCCGTTATTCGCCGAGGCCGTCACGAGATTGTATGCGGACTGCAAGTCCGCCGGATGGTAACCCGCTGGATTGGTCGCATTCGAGGTCACGCCGTCGCGCAAGAGCGCGTGGCAACTGGCAAACCCTGGAACCGGAGCGCCGCAGACGGCGTGGTAGGCACCCGGTGGCGGGAGCGTACCGTGAGCGGAAGCCGTAACCCCTGGTCGTCCAAGGGACGAAGACGCCGCAGGGACGCCCGACGTCATTGGGATTGACGAGCCCGAATTCCCCGAACATGCGGCTAGCGCGGTAGCGCACAAAGCTGCCAACCCGATCAGCAGTCGTGATTTCATCTAAACTCCTCTGCAAAGTGCAGCATGCGGGCCCTCCAGCCCGCAGAAAAGTGAGATGCCGCGACTTTACGCTAACGTGACTATATTCCCTTGACAAAAACTGAATCCGCTCAACGTCGCTCCGTCAAGGAGTTCGCCCCTCCGCCCCTTCGAATGGCACCGTATAGGTGGCGAGCGGCTCGGCCGCGGGCCCGCGCAAGACGGCGCTAGACGCCGTTAGCCGCTATACGAACAAATCCGTCGATACGTTGAACGCAGACGATAGCTTTTTGATATGGGTCTTGCTGAGCGATCGTTTTCCTGCCAGCACTTCGGAGGCGATGCCACTCGATCCGAACAGCTTGGCAAGCGCCGACTGCGACATTTCGTTGGCGGCCATCAGCTCTTTCAGAGCATCCAGCGGATGCGGCGCGGCGATCGGATCGCGCTCCGACTCGTAACGTTCTGCGAGAATCGATAAGAGTTCGAGAAAGTCTCCGCTGCCGAGCGTTTCTCCCGATGCACCAACTCCTCGACACGCGCGATGCAGCGGCGATATTCTCCCTCGGTATGGATTGCCCGAGGAAGCTCTTGCGCCGACACTTTATGCCGCCTTTTTTCGCGGGCGTCCACCCTTGAGGCCATTGGCTCGGGATGCCACCGCGCGCGCCAACGATCGCTTCGAGGCGTTGATCCGGGCACCGATCGTGCCAAGCGTCGCCTCGCCGACAGCCAAGACCAGTAGCTGCTCGATCAGCACCCCGTCGTCAAGGGTATCTGACCACAGCCCCGCGCCTCCCGGCGTAATGGATAAGTCCCCGAGTGCCCGCGCCGACACGCTCGCAAAACCTGGAACCGCGCGGCGCGGCACCGTCAGCGTGGCGCCCGTAGATAGTTCTGCAACGATCGCATCGGCACGCTGATCGTAGCGGGCCTCTCGAATTTTTGTCGTGGTTTTCTCGCGCTTGCGGGCAGATGCTACCGCTTCGCGCATTTCCTCAACGGTGGTCATAATGCGCTTCCGCTTATCCGTCTTATCAGTCGTTTTCACCGTCGTTGACTCACTTTCCAAAGCCTCATAAGGGCGGAATGGGCATCGCGCGCCGTGTTGAGCACGATCCGAAGCTCTCGCATCGTTACCCTGCCGCGAATAGGTTCACCGTGCGCAGACGAGAGACGTACCTTGCCACCCGAAAGGAGTTCCACGACCACCTCACCGCTGCCAATGTCCGCATAAAGATGAGGAACCGATGCGCCGGCGTGATCTCCGGAGATCGATCGAAACCGCACTTGCCCTATGCGTTTACTACCCACTCGGTTGAATTATAAAACCCAGGCCTAGGTTTGTCAACAAGGATCCGGCGGCCCGGAATCGTACGAGGCCGGCATGACACGCAACCTGTACGTTGGTGTGACCGACTACAGCTGGTTGGAATTTTTGTCGGATCGACCGAACATCGGTGAGGTCAACTTTTGGAGGCCGGGTGGCGACCTGCTGCGACCGCTGCCGGGAGCGCCTTTTCTCTTCAAACTCAAGAAGCCGTTTAACGCCATTGCGGGCGTCGCGTTCTTCGAATTGGCCGAGCGCATGACGATTTCCGATGCTTGGGAATTTTACGGTGAAGCAAACGGCGTCGGCTCCGCCGAGCAGTTGCTATCGAGCATCCGTCGCAATCGCCAAGGCACGATCGGCTACAATCACACGATCGGCTGCGTCATCCTCTCACAGCCGACGTTTTTCCCGCAGGCGCAGTGGATTCCGCAGCCCCCGGAATGGAAGAGCAGCACGCAGGTGGCAAAAACGTTCGATATCGGGAGCGGCGCCGGCGCTCGCCTTTGGCAAACTGTCGTTGCGTTGCTGGGCGATCGGATTCCACAGCCACAATTGAGCGTCCTAGCCCCGTTTGGCGGAATAAGCAAGCCCGCACTCTACCTTCCGCGTCAGGGCCAGGGCACGTTTCGTCGTCTCGTTCTGTCTGCCTACGATAGTCGCTAGTCGCTGCGCGGTCACCGGTGAGCGAACTTTGCCCGTCGTCGAGGCCGCGCATATCGCGGAATTCGCCGTCCAAAAGCGTCATGAGATTGCAAACGGGGTTGCCCTTCGCGCTGATATTCACAAGCTCTTCGACCGTGGTTATGTCTCGATTCGCCCCGACTACCGGTTCGTTGTTTCCAAAGCACTCGCGGACGATTACAGCAACGGGAAAGTCTACTACGAGCGGCACGAGCAACCTATCCGCTTACCTGAAACGCCCACATTGCAGCCGCGAAAAGAGTATCTCGAGCAGCACTACTACGAGAAATTCAAAGGCTAGCCTATCCCCTTAGCGCATTGGGGCGGGCATGGCTTGCGGGAGTACTACCAAGGTGGCGGCGGCGATCGCGGCTTCGTAGCCTTTGTCGCCTCGGACCGGATCGGCGCGTTCTTCGGCTTGCGCGCGATTCTCCGTCGTGAGCACGCCGAACCCGATCGGGATGCCGGTCGCGAGTTGCACGTCCATGATGCCGCGCGCGCATTCGCCTGCAACAAAATCAAAGTGCGGCGTATCGCCGCGAATTACCACGCCCAGCGCGACGATCGCATCGAAGCGTTCGGTATGGATGAGGTTCCGGCACGCAAGCGGCAGTTCGAAACAGCCCGGCACGTCGTAACGATAGATATCGCTATCGGCCACGCCGCAATCGTGCAACGCGCGCTGCGCGCCGTCGATGAGGTTGTCGGTGAGATCGCGATAGAATCGCGCCGCAACGATCGCGAAGCGACGGCGCGTGCAATCCGGCGCGGCCCCGCGTTCGCCGCCGGTCTTCACGAAGCGACCGTATCGTCGAACATGTGGCCGAGCTTGACGCGCTTCGTCGCGATGTACCGCTTATTGTACTGCGTGGGCTTGGTCTCCATTGCCACCCGCCCGGTAATCTTGAGTCCGTAGCCTTCAAGCCCGAAAATCTTGCGCGGGTTGTTCGTGATCAAGCGCAACTCTTTAAGCCCCAGATCCGCGAGAATCTGCGAACCGATGCCGTAGTCGCGCTTGTCGACCGGGAGGCCGAGGGCAAGATTGGCCTCGACCGTATCGGCGCCTTTGTCTTGCAATGCGTACGCGCGAAGCTTGTCGGCCAGGCCGATGCCCCGCCCTTCCTGGCGCAGATACAGAAACACGCCGCGCCCTTCGGCGGCGATCAGCGCCATCGCGCCGTCGCGCTGGGCCGCGCAGTCGCAGCGAATCGAGTGCAGGGCGTCGCCGGTCAAACATTCGGAGTGCACGCGCACGAGCACGTCTTTACCGTCGCTGATGTCGCCCATCACGAGCGCGACGTGCGTGTTGCCGTCGATCGTCGTTTCGTAGGCGATGCCGGTCCAATTCCCCATCGTGGTGGGGAGATCGAATTCGGCGATCCGCTTGATGAGTTTTTCGTTCTGCATGCGATATGCAATCAAATCCTTTACGGTAATCAGCCGAAGGTTATGCTTGTCAGCAAATACTCGTAACCCATCCAAGCGCTCCATCGTTCCGTCGTCCGCCATGATCTCACATATCACACCGGAAGGGTCGAGCCCGGCAAGCCGTGCCAGATCGACCGATGCCTCGGTCTGGCCCGCCCGCACCAGCACTCCGCCATCGCGCGCCCGCAGCGGAAAGGTGTGGCCGGGACGCAGCAGGTCGGCGGGTTTGGCGTTCGGATCGAGGAGCACTTTGATCGTGGCGGCCCGGTCGTGAGCGGAGATCCCCGTGGTCGTCACCGTGCGGCCCTCGACCGAGACGGTGAAGGCCGTTTCGTGCACGGCGGTGTTGTCGCGCACCATTGGGGGAATCTGTAATTCCTCCAGGCGCCGCCCGAGCATCGGCACGCAAATCAGGCCGCCGGCCTCCTTGCGCATGAAGTTGATCGCCTCGGGCGTGACCATCTGCGCGGCCATGACCAGGTCGCCTTCGTTCTCGCGGTCCTCGTCGTCCAGCACCACCACCATCTTGCCGGCCCGAATATCCGCGATCGCATCCTCGATGCTGTCGAAGGGGCTTTTCTGCGCCGGGGCCTGAGGCGTAAGCGAGGGCAGCACCGCGGACAGCCGCGCCAGCGTTTTATACGAGGGCTCCCGGCGCCCAGAGCGCAGCAACGAAATGGCGGATTCGGTGAGCCCCGACTCCTCAGCCAAAGCGGCGGCGGTAAGCCCCGCGCCTTCCATGGCAAGGATCAGCTGGTCGGCAAAAGCAGTCATCCCTCAACGCTACCCTCGACCCTTGACAGTTGTCAAGGCGGAAAGAAGCAAAGCGACAGCTATGTTCTGCAAACTCGCAACAAGCAGCCGCAAGGTATCGCTTCAGAATCGCGAACCGCCCATTTGGGCCCGATATGTACTTCGGTCTCTTTTTTGCACCGACAATTAACCGGGAGGAACGCCCATGAGACTCCTGATTTGCGCCGTTGTCCTCGTCGTAGCAAGTGGCACGTTAATGCTGTCAAACACCGGTACCGCACGCGCATCCGGAGTCGGCTTGACCATCTGCAACCGGACGTCGGATACGCTCGGCATCGCGGTCGGTTACCACAGTCCAGGCGTCGATGATCCGGCCGACCACAGCGTGCTAACCGGGCCATTCGTATCGACCGGATGGTGGCATGTTGATGCCGGGCAATGCTATACATTTGCCAACCCTTTTAGCGCGCGTTATATGTTCTGGTTTGGATTTACTCCAAATTTCAATGGCGCTCCCATTTTATCGAGTCCTGACGCCCATGCTTCTAACTCAAGTCCGCAATGGACGACGAACAGCGACGTTCAATTCTGCGTGACCAGCTTTTTCTCGAATCCCACCCATGTGAATCATATGACTCCCAGCTTCACGTTTGAGGACGAGAACGAATCGGAGAGTGCGTGTCACAGGAGCGCTTATGCGCTGTGGCTCCCCGCGCGCAAAGTAGACACGTGGGTGAATGCGACCGTGGACTTTACGGGTCAATAGCCGGCGACTCGCGTAGCCCTACCGCCCACACGACGGTTCTCGCTATCTTAATAGTTCAACGCGCCGAGCAATGCGTTGCGCAACGGTTCCGGCAACGGGCGACTCTTTTTGGTGGTGCGGTTCATGCAGGCTGCGGTGAGCGCGAATTGCGCGCCCGCTTCCCCGGTTCGTTCGTTAATGACGACGCTTCTCCAACGCACGCTGGATGCGCCGACGTGCTCCAGATGGGTGCGAATGCGCAGCCAGTCGTCCATGAGTGCGGGCGCATGATACTGCGCTTCGGCTTTCACCCGAGGCAACCAAAAATCCAGCTCGTCGAAAACGGTATTGTAGGGGAACCCGAGTTCGCGGAACATATCCATCTCAGCCAACTCGACGAAGCGCCAGTAGGCGGCAAAATACAGAATACCCGCAATATCGACATCGGCCCACTGCACGCGCAGCCGCGATTCAAACGTCCGCGTGCCGGACGCGAGCATTTCGCGGTACGCGGGCATCAGCGCGTCTCCTCCGGGGCAGCCAAGGCGCGAGCCGCCGCATATGCGTAGCGCGCGAGCGGATCGACTTCGAGATTCACCTTCGATCCGACCGGCCGCGCCCCGAGCGTCGTGCGCGCGAGCGTCTCCGGTATCAGCGCGATTTCGAACCACCCGTCGCCGACCGCCGCGACGGTCAGGCTGATGCCGTCGACGGCAATAAACGCCTTCTGCGCAATCATCGGCGCAAGCTCCGGCGGGCGCTCGATCCGCACGCGTTCGCCCTGCCCTTCTGGGCTGCGCGCCATCACGCGGGCCGGAGCGTCGATATGGCCGTAGACGAAGTGCCCGCCTATCCGGTCGCCCATCCGCAGCGAATACTCAAGGTTTACACTCTCGCCGATACTGCATGCCCCAATCGTACTCAAGGCGAGCGTCTCCGGTATGACATCGAACGTGACCACTGCGCCATCGATCGCGGTCGCCGTAAGGCACACCCCATTGACCGCGATCGAGTCCTTCGGCTGCGGTTGTTCATCCGCCGCGCCTTCGCAAAAGAGTTTTAGCGCTATTCCGCCGCGAGCATCGCGCTCAACTCCAGCAATGCGCCCGCGATAGGCTATCAGTCCGCTAAACATCAGTATGCATCTTTCCTGAAAGCAGCACGTCTTCGCCAATTTTTTCTAAGCGGTCGAATACGACTCGGCCGGCAATCGTTGGCGATTTGGCAAGAACAGGCACCGACGTCGCGCTGGATAAGAATCGCGGCGCAATTACCCAATAGATTCTGTCTATGACTTTCGCTTCGAATAGGCCGCTTGCCAGCAACGGCCCGCCTTCGCAGAGCAGCGAATGAATCGCGTGGTCGCGCCGAAGTATCGTCAATGCTCCGCGCAGATCGACGTGACCAGATAAACCGGGCGAAACCACAACGTCGGCTACCTTACGAATGGCGGTGACCCAGGGCATTGATTCATCGGCGGCAACCACGATGGCTCGGCTGTAGCCGGGCACTTCTTGAAATACGCGCAGCGTCGGTAGGAGTGGCCGTCTCCCCGCTATGATGATTCTTGTAAAGGGAACGCAACGCGATCCACCCCGGACCGTGAGGACCGGATCGTCGATGAGTACCGTTCCCGCGCCTACCATAACCGCCTGATATCCGAATCGCACCTGCTGCAAGGCATCGAACCAAGCATCACCCGTTAAGCGCAATGTCTCTCCGGGAGCGGGCACAACAAAACCATCCAGCGAAGACGCCATCTTCAAGCCCACATAAGGTCGATCCGACGTTATCCACACCGTAAAATCTTCGATAAGCCGCTCGCATGCAGCATCCGCTCGCACTTCAACGTCGATTCCCGCGGCGCGCAGTTGTGCGATCCCAGCGCCGCCGGTGACTGGATTGGGGTCTAACGCCCCAACGACCACACGGCGAACGCCAGCAGCGATAATTGCCGCCGTACAAGGCGGTTGGCGCCCCTCGCGTGCGCACGGTTCAAGCGTTACGTAGAGGGTTGTGCCGCGAGCATCCGCGCAGTTTCGCAACGCGGCAACCTCCGCATGCACGGAACCTGCGTACGCATGAAAGCCTTGCCCGACAATTTCCCCATCCCGAACGATCGCGGCTCCTACCAAGGGGTTCGGGAAAGTATTACCCCGAGCACGCTCAGCCAGCGCGACGGCTCGCGCAAGAGCGTTCATCACCTAAGCCCGAAACCAACGCCGCGCGAGCAGCGTGACAAAAAACCCATTTAGGATTACGGCAATCAACGCTTCGCTCGCCAAGGCAAGACGTGCAACGACCGAAAGCTTACCGTATTCGGTAGCTCCGCCTAACGTGAAATAATCTCCAACCGCCACCGAAATCGAATGCAACCACGTTAGATGCAATAGATGATGAACAAGAAGGGCGGTTATCGCAACCACGGCCAGAGCAATCCAAAAAACGCGTCCGGGAGCATAGCCGTACGAGGCCCCCAAACGTAGCACGGTACGAGCAAGCCACTCGCGAGGAGGAGCTTTCGCCGTCAAGTAGTCCTCCGAGCGTACGATGAATCGATCGCGCACTTCCAACGCATTGCTTTCGAATGCAAATCCAGCCCCGGCCCGGCACGCGGATGCCGCGAGCACATTTCTCCCCCGTCGCGCAAACATTTTTGCGGCCTCAATCACGAGCGCCGAAGACTTTTGTATCCAATCAAACGAAAGCTTGAACGTCTCCGCGGAAGCCATAACGAACACCAGACGAGCGAAGCCCCGTTCTAGATCATCCGCAAGAACGCGATCACACGCTTCAAGATCGACAGGAATACTCCGTTGTTCTACCATGCCCGCATGCGCTACCGAACGCCTAAGTCCCAGGCTCAGCGATGCTGCCTCCGAGAATAACCACGATTCGTCACCTCGATTGCAACGCGCACGCGACCCTAATCTGCGCGCGCAACGGATGAGGTCCTGATGAAGACCGTTGAGCGTTGGCTCGACATCATTCATGAATATTCAACTCGCTCTGGATGATATATCGGTCGGCGCGCATGATATTTACATACTGTTCGACGCACAGCGGCTGCTCTTGCCCGCGCTCCGTAGCGAAGACGCTCCCTACGGCTACGATGACCGGTAGCCGCCAGAGATCGTCGGAGAAACCCAGCAGCGTGCGTTCGTCAGTATATGGAAATCGGACCAGAAGCGACTCCTTACGATGCGAAGGATGCACCCCATTTTTCTTTAACGCGCCGAACACGCCTAACGAGACGAAATCCCCAAGATCGGCAATACTCCCTCTGCGAATGGCTGAGTAGGTCAGGGCCCAGGTTTCCTCTTTCTCAGTGGCAGATGCACGAACGTGGATCTTTCGATTGTAAAGAACCACGGTATCGAGTCCTGCAAACTGCTCGTGATCGATGCAATGTTCCAACGGCGGCGGTAAGCGTTCGAGGCCCACCATGCGCGGGTTGACCTCCCCGGCCGCCGTGCGAATTGCGCTCTCGCGTTCGCCGCGGCCGGCTCGAGCGTGGTCGAGTGGCGCATCGACGCCGCGGTCCGAGCGTTGGTGACGTCGTTCCAAGGCAATTTCACCATTGCGAACGGTGACGAACCCCTCGGATTGGAGATCGTGGATCGCTTCATAGAACGCATCCTCGTCCGCCGTGGAGCGCGACTCTTCAAACATCCCGGGCTCGATCGTGAGATATGCGGCGGGTTTATACGCTGCTCGCGGCCCGTCGAAGCTGTTCGGTGAGGAGAGCGTAGCGCGGCGCACCTTATCATACAGCAATCGGCGCCTCACCTCGAATGGTTCGCGCCCGGTCGTCATTCTCTCACCCTTTGCGCGGCGCGACGACGCTGGACTACCATGACGCTGATGATCGTACCGTTAAACACCACAAATGCGTTGGTTACGTAGATCGCGGCGTCATGTCGAAGAATTCCGTAAGCGATCCATACGAGCCCGCTGATCGTGTACATCACAAAAGTCCAAATGGACACGCCCTCGATCGACCGCGCCCGGATCGTTGAAACCAGTTGCGGTAGCCCCGTGAGAATGACCAAACCTGCGGCGCATACGCCCAATACGGTCACGATCATGGGCACCGCTTACTCGACAGGTCGTTCTCCATGGAAGCTCCTTCTCGCGCTGGCCTTGCGGACCGCCTACCAATTATCTCTGGACGGCTTGCGACGTGGCATAGACCGCAGGGGCGGTCTTGCAACGAATTTCGCTCCGGCATGGTTGCTCTCCGCCCCGTTGCCTAGGCCAATGCGACCACGACCGCTGCAACGACGCGTGCGCCGGCTGCGCGTAACTCGCGGGCGCAGTCTTCGAGGGTGCTTCCCGTCGTGCAGACGTCGTCGCAGAGTACCAGGTCCAGCCCGCGCGCATCGGCCAGGCACGTAAATCGTCCGCTAGCCGAGATGCGTTCGGTACGCGAGCGGCCGCGCTGTGCGTCGCCTCCGGCTCGTCGCAGCGCGATGCACATCGCGTCGCCCGCGGCCCGGCGCGCGATGATGCGCACGCCGTCGATGCCGCGCGTTCGCACGCGCGCGCGCGAACTCGGTACCGGCACCCAGCGCTGCCCCGGCGCATACAATGACGCCATGCGCACGCCCAAAGCGGCCGCGACATCGCGACGCCCGTCCTTCACTGCAAGAATCGCCGAACGCAACGCTCCGTCGTACGTACCGAGCGCGCGGACGTGCAGGGAGGCGAGCGAACGATCGATGCTGCCGCCGCTCGGCACGCAACGTTCGCACAAGCCCGAACCAACCGCAGCGCACGACGCACACTGCGGCGGGAAGACGGCATCGAAGACCGTGCGAAACACGCCCGTCTTTCACGACGAGCGCGGGTAATCGCTAGAGTCCGGGCCTTCTGCCAGGGTGTTACGCCGTTACGGGGTCGTTCGCGACCACGTCGCCATCCAGGACGACATTCGGTCCAACCAGATATTCGCGCCCGACGATCGCATCGGTCAGCGATGCGCCGGCGGCAATCGTCGCGCCGTCCCATACGATACTGCGCACGACCGACGCGTTGCGTTCGACCGTGACGCGATCGCCGATTACCGCCGGTCCGATCACGCGAGCGCCGTCTTCGATGCGAGCGCCCGCGCCGATCCACACGTCGCCGTCGACGATTGCGAGCGGCGCGAGAACGGCGGAGGGGTCGGCCCCGTGGGCGCGCGTCTGCGGGATCGAAAACTGCCCGGTCACCACATCGTAGCTCGCGCGGCGATACTCGCCGGGCGTGCCGATATCGCACCAATACGCTCCGCGCGCATCGAAGCCGTAGAACGCCGCGGCCGCCTGCTGCAATGCGGGAAAGACCTGTTTGCCGAAATCGTAAAACGTATCGGCCGGAATGTGCGCGAAGATCTCCGGCGAGAACGCATAGATGCCGGTGTTCACGAGCTTGCTGCGCTCGGTTCCGGCTTCGGGCTTCTCTTGAAAGCCGGTGATGCGACCACGCTCGTCGACCACGACGACGCCGTACTGCGAGACGTCCCCGCGTTCCACCAAGCCGATGGTCGCAATCGCCGCGCGCTCGCGGTGAAACGCGAGCAGATCGTCGAGCGGCAAATCGGTGAGATCGTCGCATCCTACCACGACGAACGTGTCGCCCGCGAAGAAGCGTTCCATCGCCTTGAGCGCGCCCGCGCTCCCCATCAGTTCGCGTTCGTGTAAATACTCCAAATGCACGCCGAACTTCGAGCCGTCGCCCAACGCTTCGAGAATCGCATCGGCGAGGTAGTGCACGTTGATCGCGATCTCATCGCAGCCATGGGCCTTCAAATAACGAATCAGGTGGACCGCGTTCGGTACGCCCGCAACCGGCACCAGAGGCTTGGGGACTTGCTTCGTCAGCGGATAGAGCCGCGTCGAGAGCCCGCCGGCCAGAATCATCGCCTTCACGAAACGGTTCTCTCTTTCTTCCGTCGTAAGCCGAGCGCGTCCAGCGCGACCAGCCACACGAAATAGGGCAGCGCGAGTTGACGCCGCCAACGGTGCGGTTCTTTCACCAAACGATAGAGCCATTCCACTCCGAGCCTGCGCCAGAGCACGGGCGCGCGCTCGGCGCGGCCGCCGATCACATCGAACGAACCGCCCACGCCGATGCCTGCGCCGGCGCCGCTCGCAGGCAAATACTCCGCTAACCAACGCTCCTGCCGCGGCGAACCCAGCCCGACCAGCAGCAACGCGGCGCCGCTCGCGCGTATCTCGGCCGCGATCTGCGCGGATTCCTCCGGCGCAAAATAGCCGTTGCGTATGCCCGCAATCAATAGGCCCGGGAAGCGCGCTTCCAGCACTGCCGCCGCGTCGGCCGCCGCGCCTTCCGCGCCACCGAGCAGATACACGGATAGTCCATCTCCGGGTGCTCTGCGGGCCAGGTGTTCGATGAGCTCTACGCCGGTAACGCGCCCTTCAAGCTGCGCGCCGCGACGACGCGCGACCAGCAGCAGGCCGACCGTATCGCAGAGCGAGAGCGCGCAGGCGTTCACGATGCGGCGAAACGCATCGTCGCGTTGCGCGTACACGACCATCTCGGTTCCCAGGGTAACGATGTGCGCGCCGGTGCGCTCGCGCATGAAGCCTAGAATTCGCTCCGTCGCCTCATCCGCGTCGATCGGGTCTAACCGGCAGCCGAGGATCTCAAGCGACATAGGGTGCGATAATCAGTTCGAGCCGTTCCGCCAGCCCCGCCGGCATGCCGTCGAGCGGCAAGCGACATTCGCCCACGTTGAAGCCCGTGCGCCGCATCGCCCACTTTACCGCAATCGGGTTGGTCACCAAGAACAGGCCGTCCATCAAGGCAAGCAGTTCGGCGTGAATCTGCGCTGCGCGGGCGACATCTCCGGCGCGGAAGGCGTCGAAGAGTTCGCGGTACTGCGGCGAGCACAGATGCGATGCGACGCCCACGATGCCGTCGGCACCGAGCGCGAGGCACGGCAGAAAGAGATAGTCGTCGCCCGACCACACGATGAAGCCCGGCGCGCGATCGCGCACGATCGTCGCGATCTGCTTCAAATCGCCGCTGGATTCTTTCACGCCCACGACGTTGCGGTACTTGCGCGCCAGCTCCAGCAGCGTCTCCGGCAGCATGTTGGCCGCCGTACGCCCGGGAATATTGTAGATCACGATCGGCAGCGGCACCGCATCGGCCATCGCGCCGAAGTGCGCGATCATTCCGCTCTGCGTCGGCTTGTTGTAGTACGGCACCACCGCGAGCAGTGCATCGGCCCCGGCCGCCATCGCCTCTTTCGCGCCGCTCACCGACGAGCGCGTGTCGTTGGTTCCCGCATTCGCGATCACGATCGCGCTATCGCCGACCGCAGCTTTGACGGCGGAGACCAGCGCGACGCGCTCGGCGGCATCGAGCGTCATGCCCTCTCCTGTGGATCCGCCGATCACCAAGCCGTCGTTGCCGCGCGAAACCAGCCAACGCGCGAGGCGCTGAGCTTCGTCGAGGTTGACGCCGCCGCGGTCGTCGAACGGCGTAATCATCGCGGTGACGATACTGCCCAGAGCCTTCATGTGCGTGCCTCTTCTGCATTGAGTGCGAAGTGTTCGTGGACGGCGGCCTCGGCGCGTTGCACGTCGGCCTCCGGGACGAGAATCGAGATGGTGATGTTGCTATCGGTGCAATGGATGATTTCGACGTCGGCGTTCGAGAGGGCGGTGACGACCTGCAGCACGACGCCCGGCGTCCCGCGCATCCCCGAGCCGACGACGGAGATCTTGGAACAGCCTTCGCGCACGCGCACCGCAAGGTTCAGATCGCCCAGCAACGCGCGCACCGCGTTCGCGCTATCGCCCTGGACTACGAACGAAACGCCGGCCTGATTGATGGAGACTTGATCGATCGAGATACCCGCGTCGGCCATGCGGCGGAACATCTCGAGCTCCGTCTGCATACGTTGCTGCGGGTTTTCGATATCGCCGCGGATGATCCGTACCCACGTGAGCCGGCCCGAGGACGTAACGCCGGTGACCGGGCGATGGTGATCGACGCCGTCCACCACGAGCGTGCCGCGATCGGTGGCTAGGCCTTTGATCGTATATGGCGTCTGCGTGCGCTGCGCGTAGTCGGCGGCTTTGTGATGCATGACCTTGGCGCCGTGCTCGGCCAGCTCGGTCATCTCTTCGAGCGATGCGCGCTCGATCGTGCGCGCGCGTTCGATGCGGCGCGGATCCGCCGTCATGGCGCCGCTCACGTCGGTATAAATGTCCACTCGTTCGGCTTGGATCGCGTTGCCGATGGCGATCGCCGAAAGATCCGTTCCGCCGCGTCCGAGGGTCGTAAGCGCGCCGTCTTCGGTCGCGCCTTGAAAACCCGCCACGACCGGCACGATGCCCTCGTCGAGCATGCGTTCGATGCGCTCGGCCTCGACGCGCAGGATCGTCGCATCGCCGTAGTGCGCATCGGTGACGATGCCGGCGCTCGCGCCCGAAAGCGCCCGCGCGGGAACGCCCGCGGCGGTGAGTTCGTCGGCAAAAATGGCGGCCGAGAGCAACTCGCCGCACGCAAGCAGCATGTCGGCGTTCGCGCTTCCGCTCCGGCCGTCGATCGCCTGGAGCAGCGTGTCGGTCGCGTAGGGCGAGGGCGCGCGCCCCATCGCCGAGACTACCGCAACCGTTGCGAAACCGTCCGCGCGCGCGTCGCGAATGCGAGCGAAGGCCAGCTCCCGCTGGTCGCGCGTGGCAACCGACGTGCCGCCGAATTTGAGAACCGCCCGTCGCTCGTGGGTCACGCTTGCACGAATCCTCTCGCAAGCAACAGTTGCAGAATCTGCACGCCGTTGGTGGC
>Ga0207416_1002364_pt1 | contig 20880 bp, 27 predicted proteins | sample PaiPotPPM11metaG_FD_184107 | JGI IMG/M metagenome (GOLD analysis project Ga0207416, IMG submission 184107) | Iron sulfur acid spring bacterial and archeal communities from Banff, Canada, to study Microbial Dark Matter (Phase II) - Paint Pots PPM... ...
CCACCTCCCCCGCCTCCCCCGCATCCGCCGATGGCGCCGCCCGGTGCCCCTGACTTCTATCCGCCATATCCGCCGCCGCCCATGGCTGTGCGCGGGCGCACCGACGGGCGGGCCACGGCCTCCCTCCTCGCCGGGATCTCCGGCCTCCTTCTCGTGCCGCTCGGCCTGCCGGGCCTGACCCTTGGGCCGGTTGCCTACTTCCTGGGCAAGTCCTCGGTGGACCGGATCGAGGAGTCGAAGGGGGCGCTGGGCGGTCGCAGCACGGCCGTCGCCGGCTGGGTCATGGGAGTCATCGCGACCGCGGTCGGCGCTGCGATCACCCTCGTGTGGCTCGTCCTGCTGCTGATCTCGATCGCGCCGCCCAGCTCCTAGGCGAGGGCGTGGAGCGCATCGCCGACGCGTTCGTCTGGCCGCTGCGCGATCCGGAGTGGGTCACGAAGGTGGTGATCATCGGGCTCCTCCTGCTGATCCCGATCGTGGGCGCGCTCAACGGTTTGGGATGGATGCTCGCCTCGCTCGACCGCCTTCGGGCCGGCGAGGAGAAGCTGCCACCCGCCAACCTCACTTATCTCGGGCGCGGCCTGCGCCTGTTCGTGGTCAACCTCGTGTACCTCGTGGCGTTCGTCCTCGTGGTGCTCGCCATCTTCGTGCCCGGCGTGCTCACGCTCGCGACGGAAGGGCGCCAGTCGGGCCCCAACGTTCCTGCGGTGTCGCTGGGGCTTGCTCTTGTGATGCTGACCTTCAGCCTGGTGACGCTGGGGTCGGTCGCCTTCTATTTCGCCATGCCCTCGATCGTGCTGGAGGTCGAGCACGGTGGCATCGGCGCGGGGCTCAACGTCGGAAAGGTGATTCGCAGATCGCGCAATTCGCTTAACAGCACGCTGATCGCGGGCCTTATGCTGATCGCCGCCGCGTTCGTCGGCCAGGTGGGCGCGTTCGCGTGCGTCGTCGGCGCCGTTTTCACCACCGCGTATTCGCTCGCGATGCAGGCGTGGATTTTTCGGAGTTTCGAGCTCGGTGCGACGTCACCGACCAGTGGGTAGGAGGAGTTGAATGTCGGACGTGCCGCCGCCACCGCCGAGCGGGGGTTTTGAGCCCCCTGCGCCGCCGCCGCCTCCGCCTGGGGGCGGGGGTTCATTCCCCCCACCGCCTCCGGGCGGTGGATTTGGGGCTCCACCACCGCCTCCGGGCGGGGGATACGGTGCTCCGCCACCGCCTCCGGGCGGCTTCGTCCAGCCACCTGCGGGAGGCGGATACGGCGGGGGGTACGTCCCGCCTCCGATGGCCGGCGGATACATGGGGAGCGGCTACGCCATGGCGCCGCGGACCGACGGGCTCGCCATCGCTTCGCTCGTCCTCGGGATCCTCGCGATCGTCTGCTCGATCGCGTGCCTGGGGATCATCCTCGGGCCGGTCGCGGCCATCATGGGATTCATCTCGCGGCAGCGGATCGGCGCGAGCAACGGCACCGTCGGCGGCGGCTCACTTGCGCTCGTCGGGCTGATCCTCGGCCTCGTCGGATTCCTGATCAGCGTCGCCTGGTTCTTCTTCGCCGCCACGCACCAGACCTCTGGCGGGACGCCGACGCCGACCTAGCCCTCCGCACGTAACCGTCGAAGCCCGGGCCTCGTTGCTAGAATCCGCGTGCCCATGTCTCCGGCCAGGCCGAAACGGGCCAGGCGTTCCCGCTACCACGTCTCCTACCGCCTGACCAGGTCGGTCCCCGCGGCGGTCATCGCCGTGCTGCTGGTGGTTGTCGTGGTCGGCGCGACCCTGACCTACAAGCGGCTCGATGATTTCGTCCACGCGACCACGGGCAAGCACATCAACCCGATTGGGGAGGTCGTGCAGGCGGTCCAGCCCTCGCCAGGCACCATCGCCTACAAGCTGAACCACGGCCAGCAGGTCAACATCCTGCTGCTCGGCATGGGCGGCTATGAGAACGACGCGCCCTACCTGACCGACTCGATCATGGCGGTGACCATCGACTCGTCGACGAACCGCGTGATGATGGCCTCGATCCCTCGCGACCTGACGGTCCACATGAACCTGCAGAGCAACCCGAACCGAATCTGGGTTCAGAAGATCAATGCCGCGTACGAGGTCCCCTACACGGACATCATCTGCTGTGTCGCGTCGCAGTACCAGGGCGCGAATGGGGGCGGCCTGGCCGCTGAACACGAGGTGAGCAAGGTCACGGGCCTGACCTTCGACCGCTACATCGCGATCGATTTCGTCGCGTTTCGCGACATGGTCAACGCCCTGGGCGGCGTGGACGTCTGCCTGACCACGAATCTCGACGACTACTCCTACCCCGACTACGCCAACGGTTACATGCCCATCCATTTCAAGGCGGGATGCCAGCACCTCAACGGCGAGCAGGCGCTCGAGATCGCGCGCTCGCGCCACGCGGAGCAGCCGCAGCAGGCTTCGGACTTCGGCCGCGCCAAGCGGCAGCAGGACATCATGCAGGCGATCAAGAAGAAGGCGACCACGGTGAACGGGTTCGCCAAGGCGCCGCAGCTTCTGAACGCGCTGCAGAAGAACATACATACCGACATGACGCTCTCGGACATGAAGGCGATCTACGACTGGGGTAAGAACCTGCCCGACAGCTCGATCATCAGAGTGGCGATCACAGCGCCGTCCGGTGCGGCGGCGGGAAACCTGCTCGATTACGGGGACTGCGGGCTCGGGCCCTACACGTCACAGCTTTGCGCCGACGACCCGAGCTTCACGATGATCCACAAGTACCTGGCTGCGATGTTCATCGATCAGAAGACGCTGGCCGAGAAGGCGCCGGTCCAGATCGTCAACGGCGCGAACAACTTCCCGGGTCTCGACGGCCGGGTCACGACGATGCTCGATCCGACCGGGCTGCAGCTGGCGGATCCCGTCTCGCATCGCGCGTCGTCGCAGACGTTGATCCTCGATTACTCGGGCGGGAAGTTCCCGCTGACGGCGCAGTGGCTGCAGGGGTTCTTCGGCGGCACGATCGTGGCCGCGACGCCGACCAGCCCTGCGCCGTCGCCAGGCCAGCAGACGTATGGGCTGGTCGTGGTGGTCGGCCACGACTTCGCCCTACGCTTCTTGGGCGAGTAACGACCTAACGTCCGATTCCGACCTGCTGGCGCGGTTTCGCGCCGGCGACGTGCGTGCCCTGGCGCGGGCGATCAGCCTCATCGAGCGCCGCGACCCGGCGATCCGCGAGATCGAGGAGTCACTTCGCGATTCGGGTCGCGCGCCAGGGGTCGCCGGGTTCACCGGTGCGCCGGGGACCGGCAAGTCGACCCTTGTCGACGCTGTGGTTGCCTTGCTGCGCAAGAAGGAGGAGTCCGTCGCGGTCCTGGCCACCGACCCGAACTCGCCGTTCACCGGGGGCGCGATTCTCGGCGACCGCATCCGCATGCAGCGCCACGCCCTCGACCCGAAGGTGTTCATCCGGAGCATGGGCGCGCGCGGCCATCTGGGCGGGCTGTCCCTCGCGGCGCGCGAGGCGATCCGGCTGCTCGGCGCGTTCGGCTTCGACGAGGTGATCCTCGAGACGGTCGGCGTCGGCCAGTCGGAGCTCGAGGTGGCGACGGTCGCCGACACCACGGTGGTCGTCCTCACGCCCAACCTGGGCGACAGCGTGCAGATGATCAAGGCCGGCATCCTCGAGATCGCCGACGTGTTCGCCGTCAACAAGTCGGACATCGAGGGCCACGCGCGCGTCGTGACCGAGCTGCGGACGATGCTCAACATGGGGCCGAAGAGCGATTGGAAGCCGCCGATCATCCCGACTATCGCCACCAAGCAGGAGGGCATCGAGCAAGTGTGGGAGGCGGTGGTGGCGCATCGTCGCCACCTCGAATCGAGCGGCCGGGCGAAGGAGCTGGGCGAGAAGCGCCTCCGGGACGAGACCGCGGAGGTCGCCGCCGAGTTGGCCCGGCGGCGCGCCCGGCGGGCGCTGGACGAGGACCCCCAATTGGCCGAGCGTTTGCTTCGCGACGGCACCCCGTACCGAACGGCCGAAGAAATCCTGTCCCGAACCGATAATGAGTTGAACGATGAGAGGTAACCCGCAGCCCCCACCCGGCGCTACGCGCCGACCTCCCCGGCGAGCGGGGAGGTGAAAGTCAGAGCCCGCGACGCGAACCAGGTGTGGCAGGAGGAGTTCGAGGGCGCGCCCGCGCGCGATGACGGCATCGAGACGTCGACCATCTCGGGGGTCTCGCTCAAGCCGCTGTACACGCGGGAGGACCTACCCCGCCGAGACGAGGAGTTCCCGGGACAGTTTCCGTACACCCGGGGCATCCACCCGAGCGGCTACCGCGGCCGCCTGTGGACGATGCGCCAGTTCTCAGGTTTCGCGACCGCCGAGGAGACGAACCGCCGGTACAAATACCTGCTCGCAAACGGGCAGACCGGGCTCTCCGTAGCGTTCGACATGCCGACCCTGATGGGCCAGGACTCGGACGCGCCGACGAGCCGCGGGGAGGTCGGTCACTGCGGGGTGGCGATCGACTCGCTTGCCGACATGGAGACCCTCTTCGCCGGCATCCCGCTCGGCGACATCACGACGTCGATGACCATCAACTCGCCCGCCGCGATCCTTTTGTGCATGTACATCGCGGTCGCCGAGAAGCAGGGCGTGCCGGCGGACAAGCTAGGAGGCACGCTGCAGAACGACATCCTGAAAGAGTTCATCGCGCAGAAAGAGTTCATCTTTCCGCCGGCGCCCTCGATGCGCCTCGTCGTCGACTCGATCGAGTACTGCGCAAAAGAGGTGCCGAAGTGGAACACGATCTCCATCTCCGGCTATCACATCCGCGAGGCCGGGTCCACCGCGGCGCAGGAGCTCGCGTTCACGCTCGCCGACGGCATGGCGTACGTCGACGCGTGCCTCGAGCGCGGCATGCACATCGACGACTTCGCGTCGCGGCTCTCCTTTTTCTTCGACGCCCACATCGACTTCTTCGAGGAGATCGCCAAGTTCCGCGCCGCGCGCCGGATCTGGGCGCGGTGGATGCGCGAGCGCTACGGCGCGCAGCAGGAGCGGTCTTGGAAGCTCCGGTTCCACACGCAGACCGCAGGCGTGTCGCTGACGGCGCAGCAGCCCGAACTGAACATCGCGCGCACCGCGATCGAGGCTCTCGCCGCGGTGCTCGGTGGTACCCAGTCGCTTCACACCAACGCGATGGACGAGGTCCTCGCGCTGCCGACGGACAAAGCCGCGCGGCTCGCGCTGCGCACTCAGCAGTTGATCGCTTACGAGACGGGCGTGGCGAACACGCTCGACCCGCTCGGCGGGAGCTACTTCATCGAGTCGCTGACCGACGAGATGGAGCGGCAGGCGGAGGCCTACTTCAAGCGGATCGACGAGATTGGCGGCGTCATCCCAGCCATCGAGTCGGGCTTCTTTCAGAAGGAGATCGCCGACGCCGCGTTCCGCTATCAGAAGGAGCTGGAGGAGAAGAGCCGCCTCGTGGTCGGCGTGAACGAGTTCATCAACGACGAGGCGGACGAGTCGATCGAGATCCTGCGCATCGACCCTCTTCTCGAATCCCAGCAGTCGGAGCGAGTGCGTGAAGTTCGCCGCAAGCGCGACCAGGCGATGTGCGCGAACGCGCTGCAGAGCCTTCGCAAGGCCGCGGCCGGCACGGACAACCTGATGCCTCACATCCTCGAAGCGGTTCGCGCCTACGCGACCGAGGGCGAGATCATGCAGGCGATGATCGAGGTGTTCGGCACCTACACCGAGACGGCTGTCGTCTGATGCCGTCGACAGCCGTGCGGCCCGTGCGGATCGTGGTGGCCAAGGTCGGGCTGGACGGCCACGACCGCGGAGTCAAGGTCGTCGCGCGGGCGCTGCGCGACGCGGGCTACGAGGTCATCTACACGGGGCTGAGGCAGACGCCGGAGATGGTGGTCGACGCGGCGCTGCAGGAGGACGCGCAGGTCATCGGCCTGTCGATCCACTCGGGAGCGCACATGACCTTGTTCCCGGCGGTGATCGCGGAGCTGAAGCGCCGCGAGGCGACGGACATCATCCTGTTCGGTGGCGGCATCATCCCGGACGACGACATCACGGCGCTGAAGAAGAAAGGGGTGGAGCAGATCTTCACCCCGGGCACGCCGCTGCAGGAGATCGTCGACTGGCTGCGCAAGCGCTTGCCCGAGTCTGCCGTCTAGCTCGCGGTCACGATCGTGCCCGTGATCTTGTCGTGCAGGGCCTGGCGCCGCGGGTCCCAGAACATCCAGGCCCAGGCCAGTATGCCGATGAGGCAGAAGGTGCAGGGCACCACCTCCAGGCTCCAGACCAGGCCTCGCACCGCGGCCTGCGCCACGCCGGGGTAGCGGCCGGACGCGGCGTCGCGCACCCGGAATCCGAACACCATCATCCCGATCGACTCGCCGCGCTGGCTCCAGAAGTAGGTGAAGTAGGCCACCCAGACGAGCAGCCCGACCAGGCCCGTGGTGAACCGGTTGTCATGGGTGACCAGGTCGAGCAGCCCGCCGAGGATCAGCAGGATGACGACGTCAATGAGGCCGCCGACGACCCTCAGACCGGGGCTGGCGAGGTTGCCTGGGACCGGCATCGCGCCGCCCGGCTGCAGGTAGGGGGGCGGAGGAGGCTGCACGGCTCGGCGTATCATATGCGGGCCTCTCCAACCGAGGCGTAACCATGCAACTCAAAGCTCTTCCCCGCCAACCGCTCGGCAAACGCTCGCGCCGCCTCGTGCGCGAGGGCAAGATTCCGGCCATCGTCTACGGCCACAACACGGAGCCGACGCCGATTGTGCTCGACCGCCTGGAGTTCCAGAAGGTCTTCGTCAAGTCGGGGCGGACGCACCTGGTCGACCTCGCGCTCGACGGCCGCACCGAGAAGGTGCTTGTCCGCGAGATCCAGACCCACCCGCGCCGGCTCGGCCCGATCCACGTCGACTTCTATCAGGTCAACCTCCAGGAAAAGATCGAGGTCGAGGTCCCGATTCGCCTCGCCGGCGAGTCGGCCGCGGTGAAGCGGGGCGACGCGGACATCCTGCAGCCGATGCACTCGGTGCGGATCGAGGTGCTGCCGTCCGAGATCCCCGAGGCGTTCGAGGTCGACCTCACGCCCCTCGAGGAGATCGAGTCCGAGCTCCGCGTTTCGGAGCTCACGGTGCCGAAGGGAGTCACCATCCTCGACGATCCCGAAGACCTCGTGGTCAAGATCGTGCACAAGCGCGAGCTCAAGGTCGAAGAGGAAGTCCCGGCCGCCGAAGCCGCGGTGCCGGTCGAGGGCGAAGAAGGCGCCGCGGGCGAGGCTCCCGCCGCTCAGGAAGCAGCCGAGACCGAAGAATGATGCTCGCCGCCACTCGAGGCGGCTACGACTTCGGCAACGACTTCAAGACCAACGGGCCTGTGCGCGAAACGCTCTTCGTCATCGCCGGCCTGATCGTCTTCATCGCATTCATCTTCGCCGCGCGCTTCGTCGCGCATCTGGTCGGCGAGTGGCTCCGCAGGCGGCAGGTGCGTTCCGACATGATCGTCCTCGGGCGCCGCGCGGTGACGGCGGTCGTCCTCCTTTTTGGTCTGTTCGCCGCCCTCGGCTTCGCGGTCCAGAGCGCCAACGTCACTCTCTTCGGTCTTCTGCTGGCCACGATCATCGCCGCGCTCGGCGTGCAGGACCTGCTCAAGGACTACGTGTCGGGCTACTACGTGCTGCTCGAGAAGCACGTCCGGGTCGGCGATCACATCGCGATCGACACGCACACCGGCGTGATCGTGGAGGTGAAGCTGCGCGTGACCATGTTGAAGAGCGACGAGGGCAACCTCATCGTCATCCCGAACTCGGACCTGTTCACGAAAGCCGTGACGATCTACAACGCGTCGGTCGAAGCTAGGACAGCGCCCCCAACGTAATCCGGTAGAGGGCCTCGAGCTTCGCGCCTTCGAGGTCGCATTCTTCGGCCAGGAGCTCGCGGATCATCTGTGACCCGAGCTGGACGTGGATCCCCGCCGCGACCTGCGTCGCGAGCGAGCGCAGGTGATAGGTGTGGTCGGGCCTGTCACTCGATTCCTCGAGGCGCACCTTGACCTTGTCGAGCTGGACGAAGTCCGACCACCGCCTTACCTCGGTGGCTCCGGTCTCCACCGCGTCGGAGAGATGCAGGCAGTTGAGGCCGCCGAAGATGCCATACCGCTCGCGCAGCGAACCGGGGCGCGACTTGGCGATCTGCGTCTCGCCGAGGTCGTGGCGCATCTGCTTCAGGGCATCGCCCGACGCCGTGACGCGTCCGACGATGAGCGGCAGCGCGGTCATGAAGTCGACGAGCCACGGAAAGAAGGGGCGTCCTTGTAGGAAGTCGTAGTGGTTCTCGATGAGCGCGGTGGGCGGCTGGAACCACTGGAGCGACTCGACCTTCCAGTCGCGCTCGGCCGAAAGCCAGCCCCAGATGCCGGCGCGCGCGTCGAGCCGGTAGGCGGAGTCGGGTTTGAAAATCAGCAGCGCGTCAGCCACGGGAGTGTTTATTTTCCCGGCTTGCGGTCGCGGGGGTTGGGCGAGTACACCTTACGGCCCTTCAGCTTCGCGGGCATGTGCACCTGCTCCGAGGCCACGCCACCCTCGTAGTCGTGCGCGTAGCGGTAGCCGCTGCCGTATCCCATCGACTTCATCAATCCGGTGGGCGCATTGCGAAGGTGCATGGGCACGGGCTCGTTGCCCGTCTCCTGGATGAGCTCGCGCGCGGCCCCATATGAGGTGAGGGCCGAGTTGGACTTGGGCGCCAGCGCGAGATAGAGGGCAGCCTCGGTCAGCGGCAGCACGGCCTCCGGCATGCCGACGAAGTGCGCGGCCTGCTGCGCGGCCATCGCCACCGAGAGCGCTTGCGGGTCGGCGAGGCCGATGTCCTCCGCCGCGAGGATGACGAGGCGCCGAGCGACGAACATCACGTCCTCGCCAGCCTCGAGCATGCGCGCCATCCAGTAGACCGCCGCGCCGGGATCGCTACCGCGGACGCTTTTGATGAGAGCCGAGACGATGTCGTAGTGCTGGTCGCCGGCGCGGTCGTACAGAAGGTGGCTTTGCTGCATCGCCTTCTCGACGTGGTCGAGGGAGATCGCGGCTTCGCCGGCGAGGGCGGCCGCGGCCTCCAATCCGTTCAGCGCGACGCGCGCGTCGCCGCGCGCGGCCTCCAGCAGACCGTCCATAGCGTCGTCGTCGATCGTCGCGTTCAGCTCCTTCAGCCCGCGCTGGACGACATGCTTCAGCTCGTCGCGAGTCAATTGCTCGAGGCGGAAGACCCGGCTGCGCGACAGCAGCGGCGAGATGACCTCGAAGGACGGGTTCTCGGTGGTCGCGCCGATGAGCGTGACCGTGCCGTCCTCGACGTGGGGGAGGATCGCGTCCTGCTGCGCTTTGTTGAAGCGGTGGATCTCGTCGACGAACATGACCGTGCGCAGCCCGGCGCGGCGATGGACCTTGGCCTCGGCCACGACCTTGCGCAGGTCGGCCACCCCGGCGGTCACGGCGGACATGGCGACCATGCGGGCGTTGGTCTCGGTGGCGAGCAGGCCGGCCAGGGTCGTCTTACCGCTGCCCGGCGGCCCCCACAGAACGATGCTCGGCAGGTTGCCCGATCGGGTAAGGCTGCGCAGGACGTCCACGACCTTGGTCTGGCCCACGAGCTGGTCGAAGCTCTTGGGCCTCATCCGGGTGGCCAGGGGCGCTTTGGGCTCGGCTCCGGCGGGGAGCGGAAACAGCTCGCCCTGATCGGTCATCCCCAAATTCTGAACTGGAACGCCCTGAGGGCCCTGGAGCCTAGAATGCCGGGGCATGACCACCTGCTGGTATTGCAGTTCCGAGGTCCCGGAGACCTCGCAGTACTGCCCAACCTGCGGCCACAGCCAGCTCGACCGGACGTCGAGCCCGCTTTTCGGTGTGGTGGACCCGGTCACCGGGATCTGGAACTCGAAGTTCATCAACGCGCTGGTCGGCCAGGAGGCCAACCGGGCAGTGCGCTACCACCGGCCGCTGTCGGTGCTGACGGTCGAGCTGGACCACGCCGAGCACATCCACAAGGAGCTGGAGCAGATCCAGATCGAAGGCCTGCTGCGAGAGATCGCCGAACGGCTAGGCCAGGCGATTCGCGACACGGACACGGTGGCCTTTCTCGACGTGGAGGGGCCGCCGCACTTCGCGATCGTCCTGCCCGAGACCGACAAGGAGGGCGCCGCACTGGCGGCGGACAAGATCCGCCGCTCCATCGCCACGCACGACTTCTCGACCAGCGGCAACTGGCGCCGCATCACCGTCAGCTGCGGTGCGGCCACCATCGACTCGGACTACCGTCCGAAGGATGAGGCCGGCATGGTGAACCGACGCGAGTACACGGGCAACCTGCTGCGCGAGTCCTACCAGGCCCTGGACTCCGGCCGCTCGGCCGGCACCAATCGCACCACGGTCGGCGCCTACCGAAACTGACAACTTTCTATCTGATCCGGCACGCGGACGTCGAAAACCCGCACCGAATCCTGTACGGGCACCTCCCCGGTTTCCACCTGAGCGACCTCGGCCGCGCGCAGGCAGCCGCGCTGGGCGAGATGCTGCGAGGCGCCGGGATCAAACGCATCGTCCACAGCCCGCTCGAGCGCGCCGTGGAGACCGCGCGGATCATCAACGAGAAGCTCGCGCCGCCGGCGGTGCTCGAGACCGACCCGCAGCTGACCGAGGCTGAGTTCAGCCGCTACCTTCAGGGCGTGCCGTTCTGGCAGATCCCCGTGCGCCGCCCGCTCTGGCTCGTGCACAAGGCACGGCGGGGCATCTTGCCTGGCGATGAATCCATCGAGACGATGGGCAAGCGCGTGCTCGGCGCCGTCCGCCGCCAGGCGCGCGAGTATCCGGGCGAGACGATCGCGCTCGTGAGCCACGCCGACCCGCTGAACGCCGCGTGGATCCTGCTCGACGGAAGGCCACAGAACGAGCGCGAGATGCACCGGTGCAGCGTCGACAAGGCGGGGATGCTGCAGCTCGAGCTCGACGGCGAGACGCCCAGATCGTGGCACTACATCCCGCCGCCGCAGGTCGGCAAGCCGGCGACCGCAGCCGCTTAGGTTGGCCGGGCGCCGTTTTCCGGAGCGCTTTCTGTGGGGCACCGCCAGCGCCGCCCACCAGATCGAGGGCGATAACCGCAACAACGATTGGTGGGAGTGGGAGCAGCAGCCGGGCCGGATCGCGAACGGTGATTCCTCGGCGGTCGCATGCGACAGCTACAACCGGTACCGCGAGGACTTCGCAATGCTGCGAGGTCTTTCGCAGAATGCGCATCGGCTTTCGATCGAGTGGTCGCGCATCGAGCCGACACAGGGCGAGTTCGACTCGCGCCAGATCCGGCACTACCGAGACGTTCTCGGCGAGCTCCGCGAGCAGGGCATGCTGCCGATGGTCACGCTGCACCACTTCACGAACCCGCAGTGGTTCGCGCGCAAGGGCGGATGGGCGGTCTCGGATTCGCCGCACGCCTTCATGCCGTTCGTGAATCGCGTCGTGGACGAGCTTGGGGACCTCGTCGGGATGTGGTGCACGATCAACGAGCCGAGCGTCTACGCCGCGAACGGCTGGATCGGGGGCGAGTTTCCTCCGGGTCGCCGGGGCGACCTCGTGGGCCAGTACCGGGTCACGCGGAACATGCAGCACGCCCACGAGCTGGCATACGGCGCGATCAAGCGGCGCTGGCCGGACACGCCGGCCGGCCTGTCGCACCACAAGTTCCTGTTCATGCCGGCCACGAACTCGCGGCGCGACCGCCTGGCCGCGAGCGCGGCGCAGACGGTCGTGGACAGCTGGCCCGCCGGACCGGCGCAGCTGCAGCGGATCGTCGCTGCGTCGAGCGACTACATCGGGATCGCGCATTACTGGGGCCAGATGGCGGCCTTCGATCCGCGCCGGCCGCAGGACCAGTTCGTGCGCCGATTCACGCCACCCGGAGTCGACACGACCGAGATGGGCTTCGCCTCCAAACCTGAGTGGATGCGCGGCGTGCTGAACGAGCTGCGCGATTACGGCAAGCCCGTGTACATCACTGAGAACGGGATCGCCACCACGGACGACGCCTGGCGCGAGCGGTACCTGACCGAGGTGCTGTCGAGCGTGCTCGACGCCATCGACGACGGGGTGGACGTGCGCGGGTACTTCCACTGGACCAGCCTGGACAACTTCGAGTGGGCGAGGGGCTACACCGCGCACTTCGGCCTGATCGGCGTGGATCGCAAGACCCTGGAGCGAACGGTGAAGCCAAGCGGCCGCCTGTACGCCAGGATCGCGGCCGCGAACGCCCTCCCATAGCTCCGGTGCGGTCCGGAAAACCGGACTCCGGTCCGGATATCCGGACCGGAAAGCTATAATCGTTTATCGATGGACGTGGCTGCCGGTCTCTTTGGGGGCGAGAACTTTGCGCGGGTGATCAAGTTTCTCCTTGAATACCCGGGAGTAATCATGACCCCCACCCAGATTGCTGCTGGGTCAGGGATCAAGTCGAAAGACAGCCTTTACCGCGCACTAGCCAGAGGCCAGGCGGCCGGCCTTGTCCGACGTCACGCAGTCGGTGCTGCGGGCGCCTACTCCATAGATACCTCGTCGCCGATCTTTCCAGAAGTCAAGGTCCTGATTGACAAGCTGACTGGATTCCACACTGACCTGGCCGAAGCTTTGGCGCGCCTCGATGGAGTTGAGGTTGCGTTCATATACGGATCGGCTGCGACCGGCCGCGTTCGCCGGGACAGCGATGTCGACATTTTCGTAATTGGAGCTGTTTCCGCGTTAGAAGTTTCGCGAACCGTCACGCCGGTTGGCGCCAAGTATGGCCGACAGGTCATTGCTACGGCGTATACGCGCCAGGAGGTCAGTCAGCGTCTTCAGTCGGGCGACCCATGGGCCCATCAGGTCATGGGCAGTCCCAAGGTGTTCCTACTAGGCGGAGAAGATCTTCTACCGACGCCCACTTCAGGCCCCACCAGGTGGTCGCAATGAGCTTGGAGCAATACCGCCAGGGGCTCGATGACCTTCTCAATCGGCTCCGCGACCAGGAACGCTTGGAAGCGATTCCGAAGTCGGAGTATCAAGTGAAGCAGTTACTTGAGGTGGCTTACACCAACGTCGAGCGCACGCGCTTTTTGCTTGTTGACCGAGCGACTGACTATGACTGGCACGTTGCGACATTGTGGGGTGCAGTGGTAGAGGCGTCAAAGGCGGCCCTGGCGTCTTATGGCTGGCGGATCAAGGGCGCCGAAGGCGTACACGGCGACCTCACACGCGCGGCCGCCTACATCCTTGCTCCGACCCAACCGGACGCAGCTCGAAGCCTGATGGATGTGGCTGCGGACTGGCTCAGCCTTCGAAATAAGATCAAGTACGAACGTCGGGGTGTCGTCGGCAAAGCCACCCGCGATGACATCATTCTCAAAGCCGAGGCTATCCTCCGCGCCCTCTCCACGGTGAGCTCGGCTGCGGTTGGCGCAGCCCCAAGACTTCGAAGACTGGTCCATTGAGGTCAAGTAGTGCAGCCTTTCAGCGCGGCCTGCGGCCGACTGTGTAGCTCAAGATGTCTGGAACTTCGGGGTCGCGATACTCAATTAGACTCCTGAGTCGTGAACCGCAAGTCGGCGGTGATCGGGTCCACGGTCGTCGTCCTCGGCTCGATCCTGGTGCTCTCGCTCGCCTGGGGGCTGCAGCACGCCGCGCTGCAAAATCCGCCCCTGCTTGGTCGGGCCGCGCCTCGGCTCGCGATTCAGACCGCCGCGGGGGACCAGGTTCGGGTATGGGAGCTCCAGGGAAAGCCGGTCGTGCTCAACTTCTGGGCCTCGTGGTGCGGCCCGTGCGTTGAGGAGGGCGGTGTCCTCGCTGGAGGCGCCTCCTCGCATCCCTCGGTTGCTTTCGTCGGCGCTGACAACCGCGACACCGATTCCGGTTTCCAGGCCTTCGAGCAGCGACATCCGCACAACTACCCCACCGGGCCCATCGTTACCGGCTCCTATCAGTCGTATGGCGTGGCAGGCTTGCCGGCGACGTTTTTCATCGACTCGAACGGCGTGGTCGTCGCGTCGTTCACCGGCCCGCTCGACGCCAACACTCTCGACCACTACCTGGCTTTGATCGGGCCATGAGGGTGATGCTGAGCTGGGGGCTGCCGGCCGGCGTGGTCGCCGGGTGCGTGGGCTACCTCATCTACACCGCCTCTGGTGGGTCGGCCGAGTACTACGTCACCGTCTCTCAGTTGCGCGCTAACGCCCCTGCCGGCGACGTTCGCGTCGCGGGCGTCGTTCAGAACGATGTCCAGAAGAGCGACGGCGGCCTGCACATCACGTTCACGGAGAAGGACGGCACGGCTTCGATGCCGGTCGAGTACACGGGTACGGTGCCCGACATCTTCAAGCCGGGCATCACCGTGGTCGCCGAGGGGCGGCTGGGGAGCGATGGCGTGTTCCACGCGCGGACGCTGCTCGCCAAGTGCCCGTCGCGCTTCTCGACGCAGCCCTACACGCAGTGATCCTCGGCTACCTCGGCGCGGGCGCGCTGCTCGCGGGGCTCGTGATGGGTGGATTCTCGGCGCTGCTTTCTTTCTGGTCTGGATGGCGGGAGAACGAGACCCTCGTCCGCGTGGGTCGGCGCGCTTTCTATGCGGCCGCGGCGATGACCGTGCTCGCGGGCGTGATTCTCGAGGCCGCGCTGCTCACGCATGACTTCTCGCTCGCCTACGTCGCGGAGCACACCGACCTGTCGACGCCCATCGCGCTCGTCGCGGCCGGTTTCTACGGCGGCCAGGAGGGCTCACTTCTCTACTGGACGCTGGTCCTCGCTCTCCTGGGCAGTGCCTCGCTCGTCGCGAGCGCGCGGCTCGGGGCGCGTCTCGCCGCGTACGCGGCCGGCGTGCTCGCGGCGATCCTCGCCTTCTTCCTCTTCGTCCTCGCCGTGGTCGCGAGCCCATTCGACCTGCTGTCGATCACGCCGCCCGACGGCCTCGGGCTCAACCCAGTGCTGAGGGATGGCGGCATGCTAATCCATCCGCCGGTCGTGCTCGCCGGGTTCGCCTCGTTCGCGATCCCGTTCAGCTTCGCGTGCGCGGCGCTGCTCGCGGGCCGCGCCGACTCCGCTTGGATCATGCACACGCGGCGCTTCGCGCTCCTCGCGTGGAGCCTGCAGAGCATGGGCCTGCTGCTCGGCATGTGGTGGGCGTATCACGTACTGGGCTGGGGCGGTTACTGGGGATGGGACCCGGTGGAGAACGTCGCGCTCATGCCGTGGCTCGCGACCACCGCGTACCTCCATTCATCGCAGGTCCAGGAGCAGCGCGGACGCTTGCGCGCGTGGAACTTCGGCCTTGTGATCACCGCGTTCCTGCTCGTGGTGTTCGGCACGTTCATCGTGCGCAGCGGCGTCGTGCCCTCGGTGCACACGTTCGCGGTGAGCGCGATCGGTCCGTGGTTCCTCGGCTTTCTCGCCGCGTGCATGATCTTCTCGGCGGCACTGCTCGCGTTCCGATCTGGCGCCATCGCGGTCGCCAAAGAGGCGGCGCCCCCGCTTTCGCGCGAGGGCGCGTTCGTGCTGCAGAACCTCCTTCTCATCGGCCTCGTGGCGGTCGTGATGTGGGGCACGATCCTGCCGCTCGTGTCGGGGCTGGCAGGCGCGGAGCGCGTGGTTGGCGCGCCGTACTACGAACGCGCAGCGGCGCCCCTGTTCGCCGTGATCCTTGGGCTTCTCGCGGTGGGGCCGCTGCTGCCCTGGCGCCAGGCGGGCGGGCCGACGCTGCGCGCGCTGCGGTGGCCCGCTGTGGCGGCCGCGGCCGTCCTGGTCGTGACGCTCGTCGCGGGCGAGCGGTCGATCGGGGCGCTGGTCGCGATTCCGTTGGCGGCGGGCGCGGCCGCCACGGTCCTGACCATCTTCGCTCGGGCCGCCCGAAAGCCCCAGGTGCTCGTCCGCCGCCGTAGGCGCTACGGCGCATACCTCGCGCACCTCGGCCTCGTGGTCGTGGTCGTGGGGATCGCCGCGTCGCATTTCTGGCAGCAGGAGAAGGACGTGACGCTTGCTCCCGGCCAGCAGGTCTCCGTCGCAGGTTACACGCTCACCTACATCGGCTCGGATCAGCGGCAGCTCGCCGACCACACGGAATTCGGCGCGGTGATGAGGTTCGGCGACCAGACGCTGGAGCCCTCGCGCGCCACGTACGCGGGGCTAGGCGGCCAGGCGCTCACCCATGTCGCGATCACCACGACGCCCGTCGCGGACGTTTACGTGGTGCTCGCCCAAGCCAACGAGGACGGTTCGGCCTCGTTCCGTGTGTTTGTGAACCCGCTGGTGACCTGGATCTGGGCCGGCGGCGCGATCATCATCCTCGGCGTCGTGCTGGGCAACGTGGGCCAGAGGATTCCCGTTCCTGAGTTGGCAAGGCGCCGCCAAACGGTTACCCTCCCCGCGTAGCGATGGCGATCATCGTCGCGACGCTGCTCTTGTTCCTGGCCGGGCCCTTCGTCCTGTGGCCTCTCCTCAAGACGCCGCCTGACGAGACTCCATGAGCATCCTCGTCGCCGACGGTCTGACCCACTGGTTCGGCAGGGAGCTCGCATTGGAGGGCGTCGACCTCGTGCTGGACACGGGCGAGCACATGGCCGTGCTGGGCGACAACGGCGCGGGCAAGACCACCCTGCTGCGCATACTGGCCACCGCCCTCCATCCGACCGCCGGCCGGCTGCAATTGGCCGGGCTGGACGCGTTTCGGGAGCGGCGCCGCCTGCGCCACTACCTGGGCTACGTCGCCCACGCACCCGGGCTGTACCCGGCGCTGACGGCCGCCGAGAACCTCGAGTTCTTCTGCGACCTGCAGGACGTGAATCGGTCTCGCGCGGCCGAGGTGCTGGAGACGGTCGGCCTGACGCCGTTCGCAAGCAAGCGCGCGGACCAATTGTCGCGCGGCATGCAGCAGAGATTGGCAATCGGCCGCGCGATCCTGCACGAGCCCAAGCTGCTGTTCTTCGACGAGCCCGACGCGAGCCTGGGCGCCGACGCCGGCGACCTGCTGGCGGGCATCATGCAGGGCCGCACGGTCGTCCTCGCGACGCACGACCACGCGCTCGCCAACCGCCTGTGTCCGCGCACGCTCGTCCTACGACATGGACGATCCCTGGGCACGGCGACTCATCTCCGGGTCGTCAAATGAACCCGGTTCGCGTTGCGGTCGCGGTCCTTCGCAAGGACCTTCGGTCCGAGTGGCGGACGCGTGAGCTGGTGCCCGCGCTGGCGCAGTTCGTGATCCTCGCGCTGCTCATCGGCAACTTCGGGTTTCAGATCGACTCACGTAACGCCGCCTCGATTGCGCCTGGCATCTTGTGGCTCGCGCTGGTCTTTGCCGGGCTCGTCGCCTTCGGCCGCGCGTTCGCGGCGGAGCGGGAGCAGGCATCGCTCGAGGCGATGCTCATGACGCCCGCGTCGCCGGTCGCGGTCTTCGCTGGCAAGGCGATGGCCGCGTTTGGTCTGCTCGTCTTGTGCGAGGCGGTCATGCTCCCGGCGCTATCGCTGTTCTTCGGCACGCCGCTGTCGATCGGAGTGATCGCGGCGGTGCTGCTGGCAAGCGTCGGCATGGCAGCACTGGGCTGCCTGTTCGCGGCGATGGTTGCCCGCGTGCGGGCGCGCGAGCTGCTGCTGCCCCTGCTCACGCTGCCGCTGTGGATCCCGTTCATCATCGCGGGCGGATCCGCACTGCAATCGGCGATGGGACTGCCGGGCAACTACCAGGAGGCGGTCGGTCTCCTCATCGACTTCGACATACTCTTCATCGTGCTCACCTCACTCGCGGCGCGTTTCGTGCTCGATGAATAGACACGAGAAGGCTGCCGTGGGCGCGGTCGCGCTGATGCTGCTCGCGGCGGGCGCGATCTTTCTCTACGCGCCGACCGATTACCTGCAGGGACCGGTGCAGCGGATCTTCTACCTGCACGTCAGCTCCGCGATCGCAGCCTACGGATGCTTCGCGGTCGTGCTGATCGGGGGGATCGTCTACCTGCGCAACGAGAGCCTGGCCGCGGATCGCTTTGCGCGTGCGGGCGCGCTGGTGGGCGTCGTGCTCACCACTGTGACGCTGGTGATGGGCTCGCTGTGGGCGAAGAAGGTCTGGGGCGCGTACTGGGTATGGGACGCGCGCCTCACCTCGACGCTGGTGCTGTGGATCATCTACGCGGGGTACCTGACGGTGCGGCGCCTGGCCGAGCCCGGCCGGCAAGCCGCGCGGTTCGCCGCGGTCGTCGGCATCTTCGGGTTCATCGACGTCCCGGTGGTGCATTTCAGCGTCACATGGTGGAACACGCAGCACCCCGGGGCGGTGATCATCAACGACGCCCTGCCGCCTGAGATGCTGGCCACATTCTTCTTCACGATGTTCTGCACGCTCGTCCTGGCCGGCGTGATGATCGCGATCCGCTACCGGATCGAGACGCTGCTCGACGAGCGCCACGGGGTGACCGAACCGGCACGGGTCGTCGCGGCTCGCGGCGCCGAGGCCGGCGCGGAGCCGGTGCCGTGATCTATCTGGTCTTGGCATATACGTTCGCCGTCGTCGTGCTGGGCGGCTACCTGGCGTGGTCGCTCCGCCGCCTGCGGGAGCTTGAGAACCCCACGAACCCAGAGGCTCACGCCGTGGGTTCGCGGGGGCCCCAATAGGAACGGCCAGAGCGCTGATCGCCGGCGCCGGCCCCGCCGGCGACGCCGTTGCGGCAGGTCTGCGCGACGCCGGCTTCCAGGGAGTAATCACCCTCGTCGGAGCGGAGCCGGTCGCGCCGTATGAACGCCCGCATCTGAGCAAGGGCTACCTGCAGGGAACCGTGTCGCGCGAACGATTGCCGCTGCGGCCGCACGATCAGTACCGGGAGCTGCAGGTCGACCTGATGCTCGGGGAGACGATCGCCGATCTCGGTCTCGACAGGCGCCTCGCCGTGCTCGAAAGCGGAAGGACTGTCGCGTGGGACAAGCTCTGCATAGCCACCGGATCGGACGCGCGCCCTCTTCGGGGCGTCCTGGAAGCGATCTACCTGCGCGAATTGCCGCAGGCGGAGCACCTGCGCGGGCTCATCCAGCGCGGCGAGCCGCTGGACATCGTCGGCGCCGGGTTCATCGGCTGCGAGGTGGCCGCCGTCGCCGTGCAGAAGGGTTGCGCCGTACGCGTGCACGAGGCGCTCGAGCAGCCGCTGGTGCGTGTCCTCGGCGCCGACGTTGGCGCTTTTCTCGCGAACGTCCACCGCGACCGCGGTGTCGAGCTTGCCTTGAACGTCGAATCGTTTTCAGATCCGCGCGGAGCCGTGCTAGTCGCCATCGGGTCAGCGCCGCGCGTCGAGCTTGCGGAGCGTGCGGGGCTGGAGGTCGATCGAGGCATCGTGGTCGACGAGCTGGGGCGGACCTCAGAGCCGGACGTTTTCGCCGCGGGCGACGTGACCCGCTTCTTCAGCCCGCTCTACGAGACGCGCATTCGCGTCGAGCACTTCCAGACCGCGCAGCGGCAGGGTTTCGCGGTGGGTCGGGCGATGGCAGGCGCGACCGAGCCGTACGGCGAGGTTCCGTGGTTCTGGTCGGACCAGTACGACCTGAACATTCAGTACGCGGGCGCCGGCTTGCCCTGGGAGGAGACGGTGACGCGAGGCGAGCTGGGCAAGGCGCCGTTCACGGTCTTCTACCTGCGCGCCGGCGAGCTGTCGGCCGCGGCGGGAGTAAACGACCACCACACGGTCGCCAGAGCTCGGCACGCGATGCAGGCGCGCGCTCGCATCACGCGCCGGCAGCTGGAGGATCCGAGCTTCGACCTTCGTCGAGCGCTTGCCTGAGCTTGGGCGCCAGGCCGTACACGATGCGCTCGGTCAGGCCCCACACGACGCTCTCCTCGTGGGCGAGGTAGCGGAATCGCCAGGGCTCGTCCGACTGCAGCCAGGCGCTGTCGTCGAGCAGCCGGTCGAGGGGTATGGAGAGAACTCCGTCGAGCTCCCGTGCGTCGTGGACGAACGAGTCGATCGGGTCGGGGAGGTAGGCGACGAACGGGACGACCGAGAAGTTGGACACCGCGGCGTAGATCGGGTCGCCGGCGCCGAGGGGGACCAGGCGCCCGACCGGGACGCCTATCTCCTCGGCAACCTCGCGCTGGGCCGCCTCCCAGGCCGACTCTCCCGCCTCGACGCTCCCCCCCGGCAGGGCCACCTGGCCGGGATGGTCCCTGAGGTCGGCCCGACGACGGACAAAAGGAACCATCCACAGACCCGCCTGGCGGTAGAGAATGAAGGCGACGGCCGCGGGCCGGGCGCCCTTTCTGAACTCACCCCAGCCATCGACCGGCCTGAACAACTGTTCGAGCCGGGAGAGGAACTCGTTCAAGCGGCTCTCGGCAGCCGGTAAGCTAGAAAAGGTAGCTGACCATGATTGACAACACTTCGAGCCGAATCGAGAAGCTGGAGACGGCGCTGCGCCGGGAAAACCGCCGCCGCTACGCCTTTCACCGCATGCTCCAGGCCACGGACCGGGTTCTGTGGCGGCTCGAGGAGATGAACCGGGACGGCGTCAAGACGGTGCCGCCTCGGGTCCGGGCGGAGATCCGCGGCGTCGCGGGAACCATGCCGAATCACGTCCGCGAGCCGCTGCGCGATACCGGCCACGTCCAGGACACACTGGACAGCCTATTCGAGGTTCAGGAGCGGCTTTTCAGGTGGCGCTACCCGGACTGGAAGGACTGGGACCCCGACGCGGACGGCGCGCTGGACGTCGTAGCGAGCTAGAACCCATAGGGTCTTGTCAAGTCCTGGGGCCTCCCAGGGTGGGGTCGAAGTCGAGACCTGAACGCCAGACGCCCCAGACGATGGCCAGGGCCTTGGACATGCAATGACGAATGGCGTTCA
>Ga0207416_1002367_pt1 | contig 20825 bp, 24 predicted proteins | sample PaiPotPPM11metaG_FD_184107 | JGI IMG/M metagenome (GOLD analysis project Ga0207416, IMG submission 184107) | Iron sulfur acid spring bacterial and archeal communities from Banff, Canada, to study Microbial Dark Matter (Phase II) - Paint Pots PPM... ...
GTCGAGGTCAACTGGATCGTAGAGAGTGTCACGCCGGCATCGCCGCCATCCGGCTGTTCCAGGAGGAATCACCGGCGTGACACTCTCTACGATCCAGTTGACCTCGACCCCGCATCGCCCTAACGTTAACAATGTGCTGATCACCCCGATACAACTCGAAAAAGAGCCCCTCCTGTTCGAAGAAGCCATCCCCGTCGGCGCGCTGGAATATGCCCCCGACATCACCCAGATCGGCCCGCTGCCCGTCACTGGCCGCGCAGACCTCATCGTCGAACACCGCGGCCACCGCGAGGAAGTTGCCGACATCCGGCTGCGCGCGGCCTACCACGGGGACTTCGAAGTTCTCTGCGCCCGCTGCGTCGAACCTGTCCGCAGCCCGGTCGCGGGCAGCTTCGACCTGATCTTCCGTCCCCAGTCTGCCGACGCCGACCCCGGAGAGCGATCTATTACCCCGGATGAGACAGAAATCGGCTATTATGAAGAAAGCGGTCTTTCCCTTGAGGATGTCGTGCGCGAACAGGTGCTTCTCTCCCTGCCCAGCCGTACGCTCTGCAAAGAAGACTGCAAGGGACTTTGCCCGCGCTGTGGCCAGAACCTGAACCTTGAACCGTGCAACTGCAGTCCCACTTCCGACCCGAAGTGGAGCGCGCTCGCGGGCCTGGCCAGCACAGTCAAATCCAGCTAGAACAAGATCTTCTGAGGCCGGAATCCGCAGCGGCCGTCTTTCGTTGCGCCGGGCCATTTTGAAAGGAATCCGCAATGCCGAATCCGAAACGCCGCCACTCCAAGCAGCGCACCGCCAAGCGCCGCAGCCATGACTTCCTCACCCCGGTCAGCACCTCCGTGTGCCCCAACTGCCAGGAGCGCAAGCTGCCTCACACCGTGTGCCGCAAGTGCGGGCAGTACAAGGGTCGCGAAGTGATCGCGATGAAGGAAGCCAGCTAGTCCCAGTTCTCGCAAGACCCTCCTGATGCCGATTGACATCGTCGTAGACGGAATGGGTTCCGACAAGGCCCCCGAGCCAGAGATTCGCGGGGCCATTCTCGCGTGCCGCCAGCACGACGTCCGCGTTCATCTGGTCGGCCCGGAGGAGATTCTGCGCCCGGCGCTCCATCGCGCACTCAGCGCGCCGCGCTGGCCGGGCGACGGCGAGCCCGACGTCCACGTCGTCCACTCTTCGGAGTGGATCAGCATGGACGACAAGGCAGCGCAGGCAGTCCGCGCCAAGCGCGACTCCTCCATGCGCGTCGGCCTGCGTATGGTCCGCGAAGGCTCCGCGGCAGGTTTCTTCACCGCCGGCAACACGGGCGCCGCAATGGCAACCGCCAAGATGGTTCTCGGCATGCTCGCCGGTGTCCACCGGCCTGCCTTGGCGACCATCATTCCCACGGTGACCGGCAGTCCGTCGCTGCTGCTCGACGTGGGCGCCAACGTCGACTGCGACCCCGACAACCTGGTCCAGTTCGCCGTGATGGGCCACATGTACGCCCGCAACGTGCTGTTGATCCGCCACCCGCGCGTGGGCCTGCTCTCCATCGGCGAAGAAGACTCGAAGGGCAACCAGCTTACCCACGACACGCTCCCGCTGCTGCGGGAGTTGACCGGCCTCAACTTTATCGGGAACGTCGAAGGCCGGGACCTCTTCAACGGCCACACCGACGTCGCGGTCTGCGATGGCTTCGTCGGCAACGTCGCCCTGAAGACCTGCGAAGGCACAGCGAAGTTGGTCAGCACGCTGCTGCGCGAGGCGCTGAAGTCGACCGTGACGTCGCAGGTCGGCGCGCTCCTGTCGCGCCGGGCGTTCAACGACTTCAAGAAGCGCCTAGACTACTCGGAGTACGGCGGCGCGCCCCTTCTGGGCGTTCGTGGCGTCTGCATCGTAGGCCATGGCTCCTCAAACGAGCGGGCGATCATGAACGGTATCCGCGTTGCCGCCGAGTTTGCCGAGGCCGAAGTGAACTCCGGCATCGAGGCGGCCCTCCGCAGGCCGTAGGCGCTAACGCTGGATGGCCTTGCCGGGACGAATTTTAGGGTATGGTATGTGCTGTCAGTTCAGTATTTTAGCCTTTGGGTCTCGGCTCGCCGGCGGAAAATGCCGGACCCCTTGACGGTAATTCTTCGTCGATTCACAACTGCAAGCCCAACGCCTACGTCAAACTGCTCACAGCTTGGCACCTTCAGGAGAAACAGTTCATGCTTACGTCGCAGGAGTTTCCGCTCATCCTTCCTTCCCTTAGCCCAGTTCTCCCTCCAGCCTCGGAAGACGCCGGCATCTTTCCGCAATTCGCTTGCGGCGATGAGTTGCTGACTGCTCGAATCAGCGATGACGACGAAGAGGACGAAGACGAGGAAGACGATCTGGACGAGGAAGAAGACCCGGAAGACGAAGACGATTACGAAGAGGATGAAGACGAAGAGGATGACGACGATGACGGCGTCATCATCGAAGACGACGACGAAGAAGAGGAGGAGGAAGACGACGATGATGAGGAAGAAGACGAGCTCGAGGACGACGAAGAGCCCGACTCACTGAGGATGGCGAGAGTCGGCTAGTACCCGGCATCCGTCACTACGTTTTCCAGGGGCTCGCCGGCGATAAATCGACGAACCTGCATCGCGGCAAAGCGGAACGCGCGATAAATGAACTCCGGCGTCGATCCGCCAATGTGGGGCGTGATCAGGCAGTTCGGTGCCGACCACAGCGGATGGCCCGCAGGCAGGGGTTCCGGATCGGTCACGTCGATCGCGGCGCGAATCCGCTTCTGTTGCAGAGCCTCAACCAACGCATCGGTCACGACCACCGGCCCCCGCGCCGCATTCACCAGCAGCGCGCCATGCTTCATCAGGGCAAGTTCCGCCGCACCGATCAGCGAACGCGTTGCTTCGGTGAGCGGCACGATCAGAACGACGATGTCCGCCAGCGGAAGCAGTGCGTGAAGTTCGGAGACCGCACTGACCTTCGGCGTTTCCCGCGCGCTGCGCGCCACGCGGAGTATGTTCACGCCGAACGGCGTCAGGCGCCCCTCGATCGCCGCTCCAATCGATCCGTAGCCCACGATGAGCACGGTCTTGCCGGACAGGTCTTCGGCCAGCACCTTGTACTGTCCGCGGGGCGCGCCGGCCTCATTCAGGAAGCCGTCGGTGACGGTTGCAAAGCCTCTCCACTGCTGCTGGTTTTGTAGGTCGCGGTAGAGCGGGATGCGCTTCATCGTGGCCATGATCGCCGCCATCACCCACTCCGACGCAGAGATGTCGTGGATGCCGCGGCCATCGCACAAAGTCACATCGGCGGGCAGCCACGGCAGGATCCAGTCCACGCCTGCCATCAGCGATTGCGCGACTTTGACTCCGCGCATCTGCTGAAACGCGGTTGCCGCATCCTTGCGATAGAACGGCAGGATCCAGAAGTCGATCTCGACCGGAGAGGCAATCGTGCGGGGCAGCCGCACGATCTGCGCTTCAGGAGGGAAGTCGGCCAGCAATTCATCCGCAAGATTGTCGTCGACGCCAACGCGTACCATGCTCACAAGTGTGCCTCACCGGGTGCGATTGTTCCAAGTTGACGGACGTGCCGCCCGGGCAAGTGTTGCAGAAGACGGCAGCCTCGGGCAATACTTGGGGGTACTTTTGCACTGGGCTGGCGGTTCGCGGGCGCCGGCGGATTGAGGAGATTGGATGAAACGACGCATTCTGCTTGTAGACGATGAAGTGGCCGTGTTGCTGACGCTGAAGGCGGTGCTCGAAATCAGCGGGTTCGATGTGGACACGGCGGCTTCCGCGCGCGAAGGCAAGAGCAAGCTGCGGACCCACGAGTACCACATGGTGATCACCGACATGCGAATGGAGAGCGAGGCGTCGGGGGCAGAGGTCATTCAGGCGGCCCGGTTGGCGAGCTATCATCCCGCCGTCGCGCTGCTGACGGCTTATCCGCTTGCCGAAGAAGACTGGCAATCGATGGGCGCCGACAAGATGCTGGTGAAGCCCACGCACACTCGCATTCTGCTGGAGCAGATCGAGAAGATGCTGGCCTCGCACGAAGCGAAGCTGAAGATATGGAGCACTCCGGCTCCCAGGCCGCTGGTCGCGGGAGCGGTTGCAGCAGCGCCGTCGAAGACCGCAAAAGGGAAGACGGCAGCGAAGAAGGCCGCTGGCAGGATTGTGAAGAAGAGCCCGGTGAGAGCGAAGAAATCCGCAGCGACGCGGGCCGCCACGCGCGCGGCAAAGACGACGAAGCGGTAAGTGCGGCTTAGTGGGGCGAGTGGGACTTGATGTAGGTGCGTAGCGCAAGGTTGATGTCAAGGGCCTTGCGGACGCCGCTGTCGAGCATGCGCAGCCAGTCGGTGCCTGGCTCCTTCATCTCGACGGTGCCCAGCAGGTAGCTGGTCTGGACGATGACTTCGAGGGCGTTCGACAAGTCATGGGCGAGTTTGCGAATCTCCAGCGCAACGTTTTCGGGAATTTCCTCTGCTCCGGATTGAGTTGCGGACTGTGTTGGATCGCTCATATTTCAGGCCCATTTCCTTTGAGTGGGGGTAAGGGGATCAAGCCGTCTCAGTGTAAGGCAACCGGCGCGCAATTGACAGCGAAGGCTGGGTTTGAAAGACTAAGTACTCACGACTGCCGTGTCCGGCCGCAAGGTTCGCGACAAGCAGTGCCGAAGTGGCGGAATTGGCAGACGCGCATGGTTCAGGTCCATGTACTCGCAAGGGTGTGGGGGTTCGAGTCCCTTCTTCGGCACCAAACAAACTCTTCAACTCCACAATCTGTTGATGGAAAGACCGGCTCGACCGCGGGATTTCTTTCGTTGCCGGTCAAACCTCCAGAGGGATTGCATGTCGACGCAGCTTGAGAAGATTCTTGCGCACACCCGGGCCGAGGTGAAGGATCGCCGTGCGGTGTCCGACTTGTCGCTGCTGGAGCGCAGAGCGGCAGCGCACCAGCCGCGCGGCTTTGAGGCAGGACTGCGCAGGGTAGCGGCCCATGGGCCGGCCGTTATCGCTGAGTTGAAGAAGGCTTCGCCTTCGCGGGGGCTGATCCGGGGGGACTTCCAGCCGGCTGAACTGGCCAGGTCCCTGGAGACGGCCGGGGCAGCTGCGCTCTCGGTGCTGACCGACCAGACCTTTTTCCAGGGGTCGCTGGAGAATCTCGAGCGCGCGTCGGCAGAGGTGAAAATTCCCTGCTTGCGCAAAGACTTTATCGTTGACCCCTTCCAGATTCTTGAGGCGCGCGCCTCGGGGGCGGATGCGATTCTGCTGATCGTCGCGGCACTCAGCGATTCGGACTTAAGGAGCCTGTCGGAAGAGGCGGAGGTCATTGGGCTGGACGTGCTCTGCGAGATTCACGATCGCGACGAGCTGGAACGTGCCAATGCGCTCGGGTTCAGCGTAATCGGCGTGAATAGCCGGAACCTGCATACGATGGAGGTCCAGCCGCAGACGCAGATTGAACTGGGCCAGTGGCTGCCGCAGACGGCAGTGCGAGTGGCTGAAAGCGGCATCCGCACTCGGGCGGATATCGCCCTGATGGCGGCGGCGGGGTACGACGCTTTTCTGATCGGCGAGTCGCTGATGCGCCAGGCGGACCCAGCCGCGGCGCTGGCCGGGTTGCTTCAGCGCGAATACTCGCCCAGGTAGCGCGGATCGGGACCGAAAGAGAGTCATGCGATGTGGGTGAAGATCTGTGGGAACACGAATCTCGAGGATGCAGCGGTGGCGGCGGAACTGGGCGCGGATGCCGTTGGCTTCGTGTTTGCGGAGAGCAAGCGGCAGGTGACTGCAGCCCAGGTCGCAGCGATCACTGCGCATCTGCCGGCGGGAGTGGAACGAGTCGGCGTGTTTTATTCGCACGACGCGGAGGAGATTGCCGAGACGGTGGAGACGGCGGGACTGACTGCTGTGCAGCTCCACGGTGGGCTCGACGAGGGCTTGCTGGTGCGGCTGAGCGAGAGATTCGGCGAAAGAGTCAGGATCATCCAGACCCTGCACTGGACAGTTGGCGGAGAGAACGGGTCGGCGACCGCTGAACAGCTTGCGGACCAGATCGAGCGCATTGCGGCGCTGCGGATTGTCGACCGGGTGCTCATTGACTCCAAGGTGGGCGCGGCTGGTGGCGGGACCGGGGTGACGTTCGACTGGGCGAGGGCCCGTGGGCTGTTCGCCTCGGCGCCTCGCGGCGTGCACCTGATCCTGGCCGGAGGTCTCAAGCCGGAGAATGTCGCGCAGGCCATTGCTGAACTGGAGCCATGGGGTGTGGACGTCTCCAGCGGGGTTGAAGCCACGCCCGGCAAGAAATCCCCGGAACGGCTGGCGAGTTTTATCGAAAACGCGCGCGCAACCGTTCTGCCCTGAAGATAGGGCGGATTTCCTGCTCAGGATGTAGGGTTATTTAGTGGCGGTGAGAGTGCGTCCCATGGGTGTGAACCCTGGGAGTGCGGTCATGGTAGGTCTGCGTGCGCGTAGGGGCCTCGTTTGAGGTTCTCGACGCATACGCGGACGCAGGCACGAGAACTCCTAAAACGAAAACCAGAGACGCAAATGCGACCTGTAGGATGAATTTCATAGGAGAAGCTCCATTCTTACACCCATAAGACGCCCCAGACAATAGGTTGGATTCGAAAAAATCAATATTTCGTAAAGAGTCCTTGCCGAGTAACCCTTCCGACTGAGTACGGGCGTAATCCGGGCCTGTCGGAGCATCGCTGGCTTTCGCGTCCGTCCAGGTTCGGGGCCTTCGGTTGCGTCGCGGCGGCGAAAGGATATATCTTGAAAGACAAGATGACAGCTCACTTCAGCCGCTTTGGATTTACGTACCGCTATTGGCGCACAATAGCGGGCTCGGCGGACTAGCTTCATCTGAACGATCTGTAAGACGATCTGGAATCTTCAGTTGATTCGAAATCCATGCGAGCCGCGACCCAATCTGTCGCGGCTTTTGCTTTGTCGTAAAGGCGATTTGGAGGAAACAACGATGGGCGTGACTGCGGGTTTGACATCGCCGATGACGGCTCCGGCGAGCGCGAAGGCGGGGCGGTTTGGAGTCTACGGCGGCCGGTACGTGCCGGAGACGCTGATGGCGGCGCTCGAGGAGTTGGAGCAGGCGTACGCGGTGGCCGACGCCGATCCGGCCTTCCACGCGGAGTTGGACGGCCTTCTGCATCACTATTGCGGGCGGCCGACGCCGCTCTACTTCGCCAAACGCATGTCCGAGCAACTAGGCGGCGCGAAGATCTACCTGAAGCGCGAAGACCTGCTGCACACCGGCGCACACAAGATCAACAACGCGCTGGGCCAGGGGTTGCTGGCGCGGCGGATGGGCAAGCAGCGGATCATCGCCGAGACCGGCGCCGGGCAGCATGGTGTGGCCACTGCGACGGTGTGCGCGCTGTTCGGGCTTGAGTGCGTGATCTACATGGGCGAGGAGGACATGCGGCGGCAGGAACTGAACGTCTTCCGCATGCGGCTTCTGGGTGCCGAAGTGCGCGGCGTCAGCGCCGGTTCGGCGACGCTGAAGGACGCCATCAACGAAGCGATGCGCGACTGGGTCACGAATGTTCGCTCGACCTACTACATCCTGGGCAGCGCGCTAGGCGCGCATCCCTACCCGACGATGGTGCGGAACTTCCATCGCGTGATCAGTCGCGAGGCGCGGGCGCAGATGCTGGAGCAGGAGGGCAAACTGCCGACGGCCATTGTGGCATGCGTGGGCGGCGGGTCCAACGCGATCGGCGCGTTCTACGAATTCCTCGGCGACAAGGACGTCCGGCTGGTTGGCGTTGAAGCCGGCGGGCGGGGAACCGCGCTGGGTGAGCACGCGGCGCGCTTCCAGAATCCAGGCGGCGGCCTGCCCGGCGTGCTGCAGGGGACGTACTCCTACGTGCTGCAGAACGACGCGGGGCAAGTGGCGACGACGCATTCAGTCAGCGCCGGGCTGGACTACGCCAGCGTTGGTCCGGAGCATGCGATGCTGCACGATTCGGGTCGCGCGGAGTATACGTCGGCGAGCGACGCGGAGGCGCTGGCGGCGACGTCGGCCCTGGCGCGGACGGAGGGGATTCTGCCCGCGCTCGAGAGCGCGCACGCAGTGGCCGAGGCGATGAAGATGGCGCCGAAGATGGCGAAGTCCGACGTGATCATGGTGAACCTGTCGGGCCGCGGCGACAAGGACATGGGCATCCTGGCGCGGGAGATGGATTTGAAAGGGGCAAAGGGCTAGCGATGCCAATTGAATTCAGAAAGAAGCCGGGGATTGTTGCGTATTTGACCGCGGGTGATCCGGACCTGGAGACGACGCTCGCGATTGCGCTGGCCGCCATCGACAACGGTGCGGACGTGATTGAGCTGGGTGTGCCCTTCAGCGATCCGCTGGCGGATGGCCCGGTGATCCAGCGTGCCAGCGAGCGGGCCGTGGCGCGCGGAGTTCGTCTGACGGATGTGCTGGAACTGGCGCGCAAGCTGCGCCCAGCGCGGCCGGCCTGCGGACTGGTCATCTTCTCGTACCTGAACCCGGTGGTGCGAATGGGGATGAAACATTTCTGCGGAGCAGCGAAAGAGGCCGGTGCCGACGGCGTACTGCTGACCGACATGATCGTTGAAGAGTCCGGCGAGTATCTTGCGGAGATGAAGGCGAATGGCCTGGCTCCGGTCTTTCTGGCGGCGCCGACCAGCCCGGACGTGCGACTGAAGGCGATTGCGGAGGCATCGCGCGGTTTCGTCTACGCAATCTCGCGCGTCGGCATCACTGGAACGCAGCAGAAGGTTGCGGGCGATGCCTCGGAGCTTGTAACCCGGCTGCGCACATTTACCGCGCCGCTGGGAATCCCGATTGCGGTGGGCTTCGGAATCTCCAACGCCGAGCACGTGGCTGCGGTGGGTCAGTTCGCTGACGCAGCGGTGATTGGCAGTGCGCTGGTGGCGCTGATCGAGAAGACATCGCCGGCGGAAGCGCCAGCGGCGGTGGGGCGCTTCATCGCGGAGTTGCGCGCGTGACGACGTCTCAGAGTGCGGGGGCCACCGTTGCGAGACGCGACGTCGGTTTCCTTGCCATTTATCATGGTGCGGGCAGAGTTAGCTCCGGGCGCGCAGTATTGCGCCGAGGACATTGGCAGGGTGAGGCGAATTGCATGGACATCTCCGACTGGAGACAGAAGATTGATGAGCTTGATGAGCAGATTGTGCGGCTCATCAGCAAGCGGGCGGAGGCGGCAAAGGCCATTGGCGAGTTGAAGAGCAAAGCCAAGCTTCCGGTTTATGAGCCCGGCAGGGAAAAGACCGTCTTTGACCACGTCTGTGCCGTGAATCCGGGACCGCTGCCGAACAGCGAGATGTTGCACGTCTACGAACGGATCATCGATGTGATGCGCTCGCTGCAGCGGCGCGAAGACTGATGGCCGGCGATGTCGGCCCGTTTTACAGGAATCACTGTTAGTTACAAATAAAGAAGAGTGGATGGAACGCGATGATTGTTGCAATGCAGGACGACGCTACCGAACAGCATATTCAGGACGTGATCGAGCGCATGGTAGAGCTCGGCTTCAACGTTCACCGCACTACCGGGACGCAACAGACGATTCTCGCCGGGGTTGGCACGCCGGCGCACTTTGACGTGGTGGAGTTCAAAGTGCTCCCGGGGGTGCATGACGCCTATCGCATCTCGTCGCCTTACAAGCTAGCTGGTCGCAGCTTCCGGCCCGAGGGCACGACGATTACGTTTGCCAACGGCGTTGTTGTCGGCGGCCCCGAAGTGGTCGTGATGGCCGGGCCGTGCTCGGTCGAGTCGCGCGAGCAGATCCTGCAGAGCGCGAAATTGTCGGCCGCGGCAGGAGCTAAGTTCCTGCGCGGGGGCGCGTACAAGCCGCGCAGTTCGCCGTACAGCTTCCAGGGCATGGGGCTCGAAGGGCTGAAGCTGCTCCGCGAAGTCGCGGACGAGACCGGCCTGCTGGTGATCACCGAGGTGATGGAGATCTCGCAAATCGAGACGATGACCTCATACATCGACTGCTTCCAGGTGGGCGCGCGCAACATGCAGAACTTCAACCTGCTGCGCGAACTGGGCCACACGCGCACGCCTGTGCTGCTGAAGCGCGGCATGTCGGCGACGATCGAAGAAGTGCTGCTCTCGGCCGAATACATCCTCGCCGGCGGTAACTACGACCTGATGCTGTGCGAACGCGGCATTCGCACGTACGAGACGTACACCCGCAACACCATGGACATCTCAGCGATCCCCGTGTTGCAGAAGCTGACGCACCTGCCGGTGATGGCGGATCCCTCGCACGGCGTGGGCATTCGCGACCTGGTGCCTCCGATGGCGTTGGCGGCGATTGCGGCCGGCGCGGACGGCCTGCTGATGGAGATGCACCCCAATCCGGACAAGGCGATGAGCGACGGCGCGCAAAGTCTGTACCCGGATCAGTTACAGAAGTTGGTAGCGCAGTTGCGCCTGCTGGCTCCCATCGTTGGGCGAACGGTCGTGTAGCCGATGATCCGTCGCGTGCTCATCGTCGGGACCGGGTTGATCGGTGGATCGATCGGGCTTGCCCTGCGCGCTGCGGGTTTCAGCGGCGAGATAGTCGGCACAGGCCCGCGGGCAGAGACGTTGAACATCGCGCAGAAGTGCGGGGCCATCGATTCGTGGCAGGAAAGCGTCGCGGCCGTTTCGGCTGCCGCGACGTGTGACGTGATTGTCCTGGCAGGGCCTGTGCTTTCGATCCTCGACTGGATGCAGCGTCTGGCGCCGGTGCTTGGCGAGCGTCAACTGGTCACGGACGTTGGCAGCACCAAGGTGCAGATCGTCGAGCTGGCCACGAAGCTCTACAACCAGCCGGGCAAGGCTCGCTTTCTACCCGGGCACCCTATGGCGGGCAAAGAGTCAGGCGGCGCGGCACTCGCCGAGGCCACACTCTTCCAGAATGCGATGTGGCTGTTTACGCCCGTGGCTGATGCACAACCCTCAGAGTTGGAGACGGAGTTTCGCGCGTGGGTGGCGAAGTTCGGCGCGCGCACGATGGATCTCGATCCGGCTCGGCACGACGAGATTTGCGCGTGGGTGAGTCATCTGCCGCAGATGCTCTCGACTGCACTGGCTGCGCTGCTGGAGGAAACCTTTGCCAACGACGCCACCCGCCGCGAAGAGATCGCCGCGATTGGCGGCCGCGCGCTGCGAGAGACGACGCGCCTCGGCGCCAGCCCCTACAGCATGTGGCGCGATATCGCGCTCTCCAACACCGAACCAATCGCCGCGACGTTGCATGCTCTGGAGCAGCGGCTGGCGCATCTGCGCGAGAACCTGCGCACACCGGAGTTGAAAGAAGAGTTCCGCCTGGCTAACGAGTTTCGCTCGCGGCGCGACTGAGCCGCGAACGCGATACCATCAGAACTCCATGGACACACAGACAACTTCTAACCTGAGCATCCGTCTTGACGATGTGCTGGCTGCGCGCGAACGGCTGCATGGGTCGATCTACTACTCGCCGTGTCCGCATTCGCAGATGCTGTCGGCGCTGACCGGCCAGCAGGTTTATCTGAAACTGGAAAACCTGCAGATGACCGGCAGCTTCAAGGAGCGCGGTGCGCTGAACCGCATCGCGCGGCTGACGCCGGAGCAAGCCGGCCGTGGCGTGATTGCGGCGAGCGCAGGCAACCATGCGCAGGGCGTCGCCTATCACGCGACCAAGCGCGGGATTCGTGCGCTGATCGTGATGCCGCTAACGACGCCGCTGGTCAAGGTGACGGCGACCCGGGACTTCGGCGCCGAGGTCCTGCTTCATGGCGCGAATTACGACGAGGCGTTCACTGAGGCGATGCGCCAATGTGACGAGCAGGGGCTGACCTTCATCCATCCCTTCGACGACCCTGATGTAATGGCCGGGCAGGGAACCATCGGGCTCGAATTGCTGGAGCAGGTGCCGCAGCTTGAGGCCGTCGTAGTGCCGATTGGCGGCGGCGGTTTGATCGGCGGTATCGCCTGCGCGATCAAGGAATCCCGGCCAGGAATCCGTATTGTCGGCGTGCAGGCCTCGCGGCTTCCTTCGATGGCAGCGGCTGTGGAGGCGCACCACCCCGTGACGATTGAGCCGGCGACGACGATTGCTGACGGCATTGCGGTGCGCCGCGCGGGCGATCTGACGCCGCCGGTGGTCGAGCGCTACGTCGACGAGATCGTGACGGTGGATGAGGACGAGATTGCATCGGCCATCCTGATGCTGCTGGAGCGGGAGAAGACGCTGGCGGAGGGAGCAGGCGCGGCCGCGCTGGCTGCTCTGCTGCAGCACAGAACGAGCCTGAGCGGCGCAAATACGGCGGTGCTGGTGTGCGGCGGCAACATTGACGTCACGCTTTTGTCGCGCATTATCGAGCGCGGCCTGGTGCAGGATGGGCGGCTGATCCGCCTGCGCATTCATCTGCTGGACAAGCCGGGCGCGTTGCACGACCTGACGCGGCTGATCGCGGGTCACCGCGCCAACATCGTGGATACGTTGCACAACCGCGCGTACTACGGCGTCAATCTCGGCGACACGGTTATCGACATCACAATGGAAACGCGCGGGCCGGAGCAGGTCGCGCAGCTATTGGCTGCATTGACCGCCGAAGGTTACAAACACACCCGTGTCTTATAGTCAGGAGGCGATGCGGCGCGTCAGTTCGCGGTCGCCAGGAAGCGTTGTGGGGAGCCCCCTGGAAACATGGGCCAGCGCTTCGGCCGCACGAGCAAGTTGGAGCGCCGGACGGTAGGCGCCGCGGTCGAACGCGAGGCGGGCATCTTTGATCGCGCTTGCGAAGATATTCGCGATCACTGCGCGGCCGGCGGTGTCCTCCGATTGCATCCAAAGTTCCTCTGCACGCCGGATCAAACGGTCCAGCTCTTCGGCAACTGCATCTTTGAGTTCGATGGGAATGCGCGCGGTTAGACGCGCAGAATCGCTCGGGGCGAGGGCGGCGAAGCTAAGGTGTTCAGCGGAGCGCAGGAGATTTGCAGCGTTCTCCGCGTTGCCACAGTCGAGCTGTTGCTGAGCAAGATTGGCGAGCACGTTCACGTCGACGAAGGGCGAGCCGGCCAGTCCCCCCTCCAGGATGTCGATCCGGCCGAAATGCTCATAGGCACGCAACGGGTCTGACGGTGCGCGTTGAGCAGACCGGTTGCCGGCTCTATCGATCGATTGATGAACTGTTTTGTGTCTGGGCATAATTCTCCCTCTCTCGAAATGCGAGCCCGTCTTGTGTTTGACGGCAGAGGAGGAAAAAGGGGTTGCTCACTCCAAGCCTTGACTACTGTGCAAAAGTGGCCTGAAACTCATCCTTATCGGCCTCGCATTGCACTAGCGCTGAGGCATTTTTAGTGCGGGTGCGGGCGAGGTTGGTGCGGGCGTGGGTTCGGTTGGTTTGAGATTCGCCGGAGAGGCGTCGGACTGAGTTGGGGTAGATCCTGTTGAATCGGTTGACTCTTTCGCACCGCCCTTTAGCGCTTCGCTGGATTCAGACGGATCGGATGACTTGGCATCTGGCGGCTTATCTTCGTCGGGCTCGGGCAGGAACGCTGTGTCGGGGTAGGCTGCATTTGTTGAAATCTTTTGCAGTATCGGGAGATCGACTTGGACTTGCGCAAGCAATTTTGGCTTGTCTTTGAGGTATCTAACTTTGTCCATATCCGCGAAATACGCGAGCAGGTCCCGCTTGATGCCGAATGGAATCGGGCTGCCCGGATCGCGGGTCATCTTGTGGAGTAAGTCGACGTACGTGTAGTCCTCCAGCGAATACGTGCCCGGGTAAACGAGATCGCCTGTGTCCAGATCCTTGTTGACCAGGCCGTCCTTTCTGGACGCGTTGGCGAGCGTCTGCCGGAGGACGCTCACAGTCTGAACTAGAGAGTTGACGTAGTCCTGTTCGGCGGAGGGAGTGGGGCCGCGGAGAGACAGGTCGGACAGCGACCCAAACTTCGGAACGATGAAGATGAACGCAGCGAGCAGATGTGTGCCAATGCCGGCGTTGCCGCGGTATGCGTCCCAATTGTTCGCTTTGGAGAGCGAGGTCACCTCCTGCCTGAGTTGGTCGAGCGCGGGGCTGGGGACGTCCGGTGGAAGATGCTTGCGGTGAAGCAGAGTCTCGGCGTAAGCGACGCGGGGCAGAAGACTGCGAACGGAATAGCGGTATCCGCGCAGTTTGGGGTTGGAGTTGTGCAGGACCTTTGCGAGATCGAGTCCGTAGGTGTCGTAGAAAGCGCGTGTCAACAACGGGACGGGAACCGCGAAGCCAATACGGTCGAGGTAACGCTTGGGCGCGAGGCGATGCTTGTCGATGTCATTGATGTCGAAGGCGAACTCAGCGCGGACGTGTTGGTGCGGTCCTTCCGCATAATTAACGTTCGGGCCGTACTTCGCGGCAAGCTCGGGGAAAGACTTGCCGACGGCGAGGTTCACAGCATTGGGATGGCCGATGGTGTCGCCGAGGTAGTGCGAGAGCGCTCCGATGGCGAAGGCCACGTCGTTGGCGTCCTTGGAGTCACGGAAGAGCGCGCGGATAAAGTCGCCGGTGCGCACGTAGTGCAGCAGATCCGAAAAGATCGGCTTGCCAAACGGATAGTAGCCGAGGTCCTGGATGACGCATCCGCCATACGCATAGGCGTGCGCCTCGCGCAGCTGCGCGGGAGTCAGATTGGGGAAGCGCTTCAGCAGCAGGGGCTGAATCGAATCAGCCCAGGCGAGGTCGATGATCTCTTCGTGCGTGAGAACCGCATAGGCTCCGGCGGGCGGCGCGGAGACGAGGAGCAAGCACAGGATCAGAATCGACGAGACCGCGAACGTACGGAGTGAAGCCATAGACGTAGGCGATTGGATGCCCGACTGCGGCTAAATGTTGGCGCGCAGGGCTTTGGAGAGATTTCCGCCGGCGCTTGCCAGCCGCTCTTCAGCGGCTTCGCGCGGCAGCGAAAGCTCCTGCATGGCGATCGCAACTTTGACTGAGCCACCCTCGATGAGGAGGCGCGTCGCCGTGTAGCGGTCGCACCCGGTCGCCGCCATGATGATGCGGTGGGCACGATCGATGAGCTTGTCGTTGGTCGGCTTCACGTTGACCATCAGGTTGCCGTAAACCGCGCCCGTGCGCACCATCACTCCGGTGGAGATCATGTTGAGGACGAGCTTGGTCGCGGTGCCGGCCTTCATCCGCGTCGAGCCCGTGATGACCTCGGGCCCCGTGACTGGCGTGATGGCGAGGTCGACGATCTTCGTTACCGGCGAGCCCTCAACGCACGAAAGGCCGATGGTGAACGCACCCAGCGAGCGCGCGTGGAGGAGCGCACCGAGAACGTAGGGAGTGCGTCCGCTGGCAGCGATCCCGACCAGCACGTCGGGGGTCGGCGCACTGGGATCAGCCGCGTTGGCGATGCCGAAAGCAGCAGCCTTCAGATCCTCCGCGCCGCCTTCGGGTACGTCTTCGGCGTGTTCGGCGGAGTTGCGCAGCGAGTCGTCACCGCCGGCGATGAGCCCCTGCACCAGCGCGGGCGGGACGGAAAACGTCGGTGGACACTCGGAGGCATCGAGGACGCCGAGCCGGCCGCTGGTTCCCGCACCGATGTAGAACAGGCGTCCGCCCTGTGCGAAGCGCTCGGCGATGGCGTCGACCGCCGCGGCGATGGCGGGGAGTTGGGACGCGACCGCCGTGGCGACAGTCGCGTCCTCCCGATTGATGACGGTGAGCATCTCCAGCGTCGAAAGCTCATCGATGTGCTCGGAGTTGAGGTTGCGTGATTCGGTCGTGAGGGAAGCCAGGCTTTGCATGTCTCCCTCAGTCTATTACTTGCCGACCTCGATGATTGAGAATGATCCGGGCACCATCGGAGCGCGGGGACCACGGAAGCCACCGGGGCGGGCGCCACCGGCAGGCGGCGTTGCCCCGGCGGGCGGGGCAGCAGGTGTGGCCGCGGGAGCTGCGGGCGCCGGGACCGGACCGTATTCGGCCGTGATCAGGAAGAGATGGCCCGTCTTGCTATCGAGGGTGATGGTCTTCGCGCGCACCGGCGTAGCCACCGTCTGCTCAACCGCGAAGCTGGTCGGCGAGTTCTCCTTGATTACCGTCAGCGTACCGTCGCCCTGGGAGCTGAAGGCCTCCATCGTGGCGGGGTTGAAGGTCGCGCCATCACAGCCCACGCCGGTGGGCAGATCCGTGATGATGTGGCCATCGGTTGCCGAGAGAATGATCATGTTGTTCTTTTCGCGGCAGGCGGCAAACAGGATGTTGTTCTTCGTATCCAGCGCCAGGCCTGCGCATCCGCCGCCCTTGCTGGAGATGTCGTACTTGCCGATCATGGTCATCTTCTGGGCATCAATGACAGCGATGGCGTCCTTGTCTTCAATGTCGACGTAGATTCTGCCCTTCCCGTCGGATTGGGCCTGTTCAGGAGCGCCGCCGATGTCGATGGTGCCGAGGATGGCGCCATCCTTGTCGTCGAGGACAGTGATGTTGGGCGCGGAGTGCGACAGGATATAGAAGTGGTGGTTGAAGGTGTCGTTCAGATAGCCATCGGGATTGCCCTGAACATCAATTCTCTTGATCTCGGCAGAGGTCTTTGCGTCGAACATGAGCACCGGCTTGGAAGTGGCGAAACCGTGGCCGGTGCTGGTGTCGACCATCGCACCGTGGGCGCTGACGCCGGTCAGATCGCCTACCTGGGCGAGTGTGTCCAGATTGAAAACGCCGATATGGGCGGTTCCAGCGGGGCCGGAACGGGCGACGTAGAGCTTGCGGCCATCGGAGTCCGCTGTGACGTAGTCGAAGCCGCCGTCGCCGCCAATCTTGACGGTCCTGAGAACCTTGTAGGGACCCTGCTGGGCGAACGCGGCGAGCGGAAGCGTGAGGGCGAGGGTGGCGATGAGCAACGGTTTGCGTGACATGAATACGTCTCCTGGCGGTTGATCAGCGGTGCGAGTGGGCGCTTCGGGGCAAAACGCAGACTTCGCGTCGCAATGGAAGCGGTTCATCGTAGCACCCGCGAGGATAGTCCACCCAACCTTAAGCCAGCATGAAAATCTCTTCATGCAGAGTTGGAGTGCCAGGATTCGCAAAGGAGGCCGTCGAGGAAGATTGTTTTCAACCGCCTACGAGGCGGCTAGTTAATCGGGCGCCCAGCCCCCTTCAGCGACGGCGTGACTGCGAAAAGCAAATCTCCGTCGCGATGTCCGAAGCCCTTGCCGACCGCGAAAACTTCGGTCCCTTCCGGGACGGTAATGGACAGAGCGTCGTGCGGCATCAGGGTGTAGACCCGCCCGGCTACCTTCACCTGTCGGACGCCGCTGCCTTTGTTGACAAGCCGAAACGTTATCGGCGCGGCGCTCGATTGAGTGATGGGAGGTGATTGGAGCGATCTGCCGAGCGGCCACGCATTGTCGGTGGCAGGCGCCATCGACCCCGCGAGGAGAACAACCGCCAGCGAGTTTGCGAGGATGCCGCTTCGTGGCTCCATGGGGATCCTCCTCCTTGGTTGAAGTCAATTTTGTAATTTTCTTCAACTACGAATGAGACTCAGCTCAATCGCAAGGAGTTACAATAAAAATGTGTATATATGCCAAGAGTCCGAATCTCATTCGGAGACGGCGCTCAAAAGGAGCTATCCATGGACCTGGACAGAAAGGATTTCGCCCTGCTGGAAGCGCTTCAGCAAAATGCCTCGCAACGGCTGGAGGATCTCGCTCGCCTGGTGAATCTGGCGCCGTCCTCCGTGCATGATCGCCTGCGCCGGTTGGAGCGTGGCGGGGTCATTAAGAATTGGACAGTGAAACTCGATGCGGTCAGTCTCGGGCTCGGCGTCATGGCCTTTGTCGGCCTGCAGACGAGCCGGCCCTGTTCGGAGGTATTGGAGGCATTGCGGGACATCCCAGCCATCGAAGAGTGCCATTCTGTCGCTGGGAGACTTTGCATTGTGCTCAAAGTCAGATCGCCTGATACCGCGGGACTTCTCGCGTTAGTGGAACGGCTGCGCAAGATTCCCGGAATTGAGAACACGGAAACGACGATTGTTCTGCAGACAATGTTCGATCGGCCGATCGCGCTGAAGACACTTGCGGCAACGAAGAAGGACAGCTAGCACTCGCCGTCGAAGCTTTGCCGAGGCTTGGCTATCCGCCGGACTTTAGTCCCAGAAGTTTCTGCACAAATGGGGAGACATACGTGCTGGGCAATTGCCAGGTCCGGTTTACCGGGCCGTCGGTGGTGACCGGTCGCTTTTCCTTGCGTAGCTGAAAAAAGACGTGGGTCATTCGGTTGGCCTTTCTGGGGAGAGTTGACGGGTAGCTGCAACAGTGACGTGGGGAAGTGCGGGTAAGAATTCCTTGTAGACGCTGATGTGGAAGCAGGACTGCTGAAACTCTTCTTCGACGTCGATCTTGCCCTGATCGATGAGCGGAGCTAGATAAGTCCGCATCCATGCGATCTCGGTGAGCGACAGACCCTTCTTGGCGATGTCGATGGCCTGGCCGGTGAGATGAGGGGACGCAGCGTCGCCCGTGACGGCCGCGGCGTTTCCGTTGGTTCGGACCAGGCGCTGCTGGACCGCGACGGTGCGAACCGCAGAGGTGATTTGCAGCGGCTGGTGGAAGATCGAATAGTAGTCGTGGGAGAGAATCGCGAGGAACTCTGCCGTCCAGGGACGCGAGTAGCGGCGATTGTCGGGGAGCCGCTCGTCGACCAGAAGTGCCTGGTCCGCGGGGAGAGGTACAAGCTTCTTTTCGCGGAGCAGGTCGACCAGGTCGGCGTCGTCGCGGACACGGAGCAGGCCGTCGTGATCCGCCATTTGGTTCTGGTGCAGCAGAATTTCGTGCGATCCCTTGAGTGGTGCCGGAACCTTGAGGTGGCCGCGAGTGTCGTACAACGAAGTCACGCTCAGCGGCGGCGCCAGGACCGGCGCGACTGCCTGTTCTTCAATGGACTTCATGTGGGACAACTCAGGCGCAGCGTTGAGAGCCTCCGCCGAAGCTTTGCTGGAGGATTCGTCTCCAGTCGCGATGCCGTCGCCGGGCAGGCGGGACTTCGCGGAGAGGGCTCTGGACGCGGAGCGGTCGGCGGCCCGGATCGCGTCGCGGGCAGCGGTCTCGCGCTGGGCTTTCTCCTGTGCTTTGCTGCGGCGTCCAGTTGTTGAGCGCACCGAGGGACTGGCCGCTTCGGCTGCTTTGGCCATGCGGCCGGAACGATGGGTGTTGGTACGAGCGGCACTGGCAGGCTCCGAATGGCGTCCCGTTCGCGCGGATTGGCCCGGGGAAGCCGCGTGCGAGGCTCGCACCGTGCCGGAATGTGCTGCGCGTGCCCGGCTCGAGTGCGGGGCAGGCGAAGTGGCCATCAATCGTGTGGCGGGGCGCGAGGGGATCCTCGTCGGCTTGGCCAGCAGCGGCCCGGGGCAGATCCAGACCAGTGCCATGAGCGCAGCAAGAGCAGCTCTTCGTTGCATGCTGATTTTTGGAGGTGCGGAGAGCACCAGAGCAACTTTTACCCTATCTGGAACGTAGACATGCGATAAGTGTTCAAACAGGTTCCGTGTACCGATCGGTTAATGCTGCCGGTCGTCCTTTGGTTTTAAAAGCATCTGTAGGAAAATTACTCATGAAGGGTTCGGAGCCAGGTAGAGTCAGTGCTCTCGAGCAAGAACCGGTTTCCCTTAGCCGAGGGAAGCGTATGCAAGTCAAAGCGGATTTTTGAGGAGGATGGGTGCGTCGAATACTGGCAGCAGTTGGGGTAGCGGCAGCGACAGTGGCTGTGTTTGCGGGATCGAGTTTGCGATCGGTGGCGGCGGACGATGCAGCGAACACGCCCGCGTTCTACACGGAGAAGGTGAAGCCGATTCTGCAGACGAACTGCGGCAAGTGCCACTTCGACATCAACCACAAGGGTGGGTTGAGCCTGCAGACCAGGGCGGGCGCGATGAAGGGTGGACGCGACGGCGTGGTGATTGTGCCTGGCGATCCGGCGAACAGCATGCTGGTGAAACTGATCCGGCATGAAGGACCGGCAGAAGATCCGAAGCCGATGCCTCCGAAGTCGCCGAAGATAAGCGACGCGGATATTGCCGTGATCGAGCAGTGGATCAAGGCTGGCGCGGTAATGCCCGCCGATCCGCCGCCGGCGCACTAAGTCTTCGGCGGCTGATTTTCGGGGGTATTGGAGTGGATGCTCCCGGCGAATTGTCTCTGTCCTTTAATATGCGAGGACTAGCGTCGTGTCATGCGGCTTAGTTTCGTGGTGCCTGCGTACAACGAAGAGACGTATTTACCGGCGTGTCTGGATTCGATTCTGAAGCAGATCCAGAGCCTGGGCGACGACGTCGAAATCATCGTAGTCAACAATGCCAGCACCGACCGGACGCGCGAAGTAGCGCTGAAATATCCCGGCGTGCGCGTGGTGGACGAGCCGCACAAAGGGCTGACGTTTGCGCGGCAAGCGGGCTTTGCGGCCAGCTCGGGCAAACTGATCGCGAATGTCGATTCGGACTCGCGGCTGACGCCGGGCTGGGTCGATCGCGTGCTGAAGACGTTTGCGGACGAGCCGAAGATGGTGGCGCTGAGCGGGCCTTTTATTTACTACGATTTGACGCCGCAGCAGCTGGTCAGCGTGCGGATTTTCTATGCTGCTGCGTTCCTGGTTTACGTCACGAACCGGTACATTCTGCGGGCCGGATCGATGGTGCAGGGTGGAAACTTTGTGTTGCGGCGGGATGCGCTGGATAAGATTGGCGGGTTCAATACTTCGATCTCCTTTTACGGCGAGGACACGGACATCGCGCGGCGGATGAATGCGGTCGGCGAGGTGAAGTTCACGTTCGACCTGAAGATGTTCTCGTCGGCGCGCCGG
>Ga0207416_1002369_pt1 | contig 20811 bp, 23 predicted proteins | sample PaiPotPPM11metaG_FD_184107 | JGI IMG/M metagenome (GOLD analysis project Ga0207416, IMG submission 184107) | Iron sulfur acid spring bacterial and archeal communities from Banff, Canada, to study Microbial Dark Matter (Phase II) - Paint Pots PPM... ...
GGTATGGGTGGCACACGGGTGAGAGTATCCAGGTTTGTCGCGTGGCTATCTCCCATCAATATAGGAGACTCATGCTCACGGGTGGAGGCGGAGAAGCATATGCTATTGCACTTCGCTAATTTCAAAGGCTCGAACTGAGACGAATTTAGCGCCTGGTCTTGCCTTTGCACCGACATGGTCGTTCGGAGATACTAACCTTACTCGTTCCATCAGGATCCGCTGCTGATTTCGGAAAACCGCGATGCTTTGCGCGATCAAGGCGCTACGTTGCATGGCGAACTCCCGCGCTCGTGCCTGGGCTTCGCTCGCCAAATAGTTGCAAACCGTGGATTTGTCTATGCCGAGGATCGAGGCGATCTCGCGCAGTTCTTCTCGGAAGGCTATAAATTCCAAGTCGGCCCTAAGTACGGGGTCGATACTTACTCCAAGAGCTTAAGGCGCTTAGGAAAAGCTCAGACTCACCGTCCGAGAGGGCACGTCCGTAGTGGCGGGCTCTGAGGTTACCCCTGGTCATCAGCCGCGCCATCGAATGCCACACGAGGCGGTATCTCTTGACCGCGGATCGCAGGCGAGCTTGGGCGCCCCTAAGCGACGGTCCCTGAACAACCGGGTCTCGTGGGCCTGACTGGAGCAGCCGCCTCCCAAATCGAATCAGGATCGACCTTTTCTTCCGCAGGAAATTACTCAACCATCGACGCTGCTCCGCAGCTTTATAGCGCTCACGTTTTGCTGGTATCTCATCGTGGATCGAATTCACAGCGTAAAATTCGGCCAAGTCCATAACCGTGAATAGCCGAGGTGGAGCTGAGGCTGAGGGCAAGCGCACGAGCTTTTGCCGGATACTCTTCTCATTACGCGCAGGGTCGAAGCTCTCAGAAAGCTCTTGCAGTGGCCATGTAGCATGCGCCAAGAGATTCACAATTCTTCGATAGACTGGAAACCTATCTCGATCTATTGGTGCGGATCCGCCGACCCGTAGGTCCTTCAACCGCACGTCACGCTCAATAGTCTTTTTGGAGATTGAGCAACTACAGTTAACAAGCACCGCAAAATCCTGTTCGCTAAGTGCGCCGTCGCAAAGCAAATGCAACAGGTCGGCTTTGAGTTTTAGAACCGCTGGGTGATCCGCCGCGAGTTTGTTACGAAATGGTCTACCCATAGTTGTTGTCCGTTGCTACTTCAGTTAGATGGGCCGAGGTCCCCGTAAAACTCTTCCATTATTTAGGGATTTTTATTAAGATGTTCTTGGGGAGATCCGACTGTGTTTGGGACCCTCACCCCGAGGCTGGCTAACCTCGATAAAAACCATCGCACCTTTGGGGATACTGTATGCTCACGAGAGGCGGACTGGAGAGACTGCTCCGTCAGCTGGGGAATCACATTCGTTTCGTGGCACGTCCGTATCGCGCGCCCTTTTCGCAAAAAAGTGATGCTTGGGTCGAAGCACCTAAATTTGAGCGAGAAGTTAATCGTTGGGATTCTGATATATCGCAGCGATCCATTGCGGAAGAGAAACTTGGCGAGCTTCGGTCGATGATGCCAGACTTTCACCATGTGCTGGTCGCGTTCTACTGTAACGACGTTCCACTTCAAAGGATAGCCGACAGCCTCGAAATCTCAAAAAAGCAGGTTGTCGGTCGACTGCGAGGGGGACGACAGAAATTGCTCAGTCTCATCAACCAAGAAATAGGAGTGGCCAGTTATGGAAATAAGCCGCAAGACAACGCTTGCGCTATTGCGCTGCGCGCGCGACGAAACTCTACAACAGGTCGCAGAGCATCTAGGCATCACTGCGGCAGCGCTATCGTATCTGGAGCGCGGTCAATTGACCCCATCTAAGGAGCTTGCTGCCAAATTGGTGGACTACTTTCGCCTGCCGCTTGACATCTTGTTATCGAAACCCGAGATCGCCACATCCTCGAACATGGAGAAATGAGAAAATAGAAAAAGCCAAAGATCGGCTATAAGAGGTCCATATTCTTCGTGCGGTGCTTTGAGCGCGATCCGGCTCGTGCGCCCGAATCGACATCACGTGTCGCACGTCGCAATGGTACCGGTGATCACAACGTTTTGACTGATCAGCGGTCTTCAACGCGTGCAACCTTGCCGGAAGGCGCAACGGCCGCCCAATAGAGCAAAGCACTCATCCTAACCCAAGCTCCGCAGCTAAGGATAAGGCCGCCGGAGCTTTTTCTTTTCCGTAGGACTGACAAATGGCTCAACACATGCTGCGACCTCGGCTAATCCGCGTTCTACCAGACACTGCAGAAAGCAAACGCTTCCTTGTCGTCTTGCAACGCATTCGCGATGCGGCTATCGTGAGTTCAAAGATGTCGAATCCCGAAGGGGTGTCACGAGCGCAGGTCGAGCCAAGAAGTCCGGACGTGCGTAATGACTAACGACAAAGTGTTTCCGTGGTTCAAGTTCAACGCGCGCGACTTTATCAGGGATCCCCGCTACACGGGTCTCTCGCTCGAGGAAAAGGGTCTATTTACTTGGCTGCTTTGCATGGCCTGGGATAGCTATGACGGCCGCACAATTCCAGATGATCGGAAAAAGCTAGCAGCTCTCCTATCAACGCGGATCAAGGTACGGACCTGGGAGGCTGTACGCAAGCTCTTCGAGGTCGACGCGAATAGCAGGCTATTTCATCCAGAGCTGATGGCGGAGCGTACGCGAGCTGAGGTGGTGTCAGAGGAAAGAGCCGTGGCTGGGAGACTAGGCGGCTTAAAAACTCAAGCAAATGTTCAAGCAAATGCTGGGCACCCATTTCCAGCAAATGGTATAGCAAATGCTTCAACCGACACCGAGCACTTGCTTAAGCGATTAACAGTAGACGGAGAAAGAGAAAAAAAGAACAGTAACGGTACCGTTCTTTCTAAAAATTCTTCAGAAACGACGAGGGATCAACTCTTCGATGATGTTCGTAGAATGTTTCCTGAAGCAAGACGAGAGTGGGTCGAGGAGGTCTTCAGTCAACACGGGCGCGAGAGCATCGCGAAACAACTAGAGTATTTCCCTCGGCGCAAGTTCTCCGATGGCGGTCGGAATAAGTGGGCGCTCTTCCGAAAATCGCTGGAAGGCGACTGGGATGCGCCCGTCACTCTCCCGCGACGAAGCAGGTGACGACCATGACGTACGGGACAATTGAGGGTTCCACCACAGAGTTTGGCTCGCCGCTAGTCATGCCGGCCAGGGTTGAGCAAGCTAGACTAAACGCAGCGAAAACATGCTAAGCAAACGGCAGCCGCGTGTCGGTCGCCTTCAACGTCACGAGCGCGAGCAGAAAATAGAGCAAATTATTAACGCGCTTGTCGAGTCGGGCGAAACTAGACATTCTCGTCTTGCTGAAATTGTTGGCGTATCTCGCCGCCGCATCGGGCCGCTGATCGACGCTGCGCGTCGAAGTATTTCGGATGAGGTTGATCAGAACCCGATCGGCACGCGAAATCGGTTGTCGGCTCGGCTCGATTTTCTACACAGGGAAGCAATTATTAGCTATGTTCAAGCAAAACAAAATGGGAAATTTAGAGAGGCTGCAGACTTTCTACGAACAGCCACCGATGCGGTCGCGAAGCAAGCGAAAATCTGTGGAATTGAAGGGCTCTCGGCAAATTTTGGCACGAACAACCCCAAGGTCAGGATTACGTTCGAGCAATTCGAAGGAGCGCCGCCAGCCGTTCTCAGTGCTATCGCTCGATTACAAGCCCCACCAGGGGCAGTCACTATTTCACAACTCGCTGGCGAGGTTTCGGATTCTGGCGTGCGGAGCACGATGGGGCAAGGATTACGCGACGACGATGGAGCTTCTCCGAACGGTCACGTATCTGTCGACGACGAGGCAGAACAGTGATCTGATTCCGAAAGTCTGGGTCTGGTGCGTCGCTCCGACCTACGCTCTGCTGCGGCCAGTCTGGAGAATGCTAAAGACAATGACGCCGCCCGATCTAATTACAAAAATCAACGAAACAAACTTCACGATGGAGCTGGCGGGTGATGTCTTGATTGAGCTTAAGAGCGCGGACCGCCCCGAGCACCTTGTCGGATCGGGTCTTGATCTCTTGGTGCTCTACGAGGCGGCGTTGATTCCAGAAGAGGCATGGACCGTCTACTTGCGCCCAAGACTTGCGTCGCCTGGCCGACTCGGGCTGATGATTGGCTCCGGAACACCAAAGGGCCGCAACTGGTGGCACCGCCTTTACTTGGGTGGGCAAGATCCCGAGAAATCTGATATTTGGTCTTTGCGACAACCGACCGCCGAAAATCCGCACGTACTACGAGAGGAAATAGGGGCGCTACGCGATTCGATGCCAGATCGCGCGTTTCGTCAAGAGATACTAGCCGAGTTCCTTGACGACGCCGGCGGTGTATTCAGGGGTGCGAGATCATGCATTGTCGCGCCGCGCGAAGTCTGCGGTCCCTGCATTATTGGAATTGATTGGGGGAAAACCCGGGATTATACCGCCCTGACTGCCATCGATCGGACTGGATATGTAACTGCATTTGAAGAATTCAGGGCCGATTATTGGGACACAATTTTGAATCGGGTGGCGGCATTCATTCGGCGCCAGTTTCCAGTCAGTCTCGTGGTGCCCGAAGTGAACTCTATTGGCGATCCGCTTACAGAGCAACTCAAGAAATTATTGCCGCAGGGCGTGGGTTGCGAACCATTCTTGACAACGGCGGCGTCAAAACGCGATGTTATCGAGAGCCTTGCGCTGGCCATTGAACAGCGCAAGATTAGTTACCCGGACTACCCCTCGCTGATCAACCAGCTGGAGATATTCGAGTTTACTACTGGTGCTGATAACAAGCCAAGGTACAACGCGCCTCCAGGACAGCACGATGATGGCGTTATTAGCTTAGCGCTAGCTTGGCGGGGATATTTGCTGGGGGGGCAGCGGCATGCGCCGTACGGAGTGCAGAAGTTTTATCCCCCGAATAACTACGGATGGTGGTAGGAGAGCGGGAGCGAGGAGTTTCTTGGAATGTCGACGTCGACAAAGGCCATTATATTGGCGAAAGCGCCCGAGGAATTGCGGGTCGCGATTGAATCCGGTATTCGTTCGGAGATTGAGTGGTGTGACAACGAAGGCCCCCGCTGCGATGTGGCATATCCAGCGGACTTCGTCTCAAGAGCAGAGTTTGACTTCGTTTATGCGCATCCACCCCTGGATGAGCTTCGCCTCGAATCTATATGGTGGCCCAAGAACAGATTCGCCATCCATTGGATGAACGGGAAGACGCTGCAACCGACTCAAGATGCCGTCTACCTTCAGATAGGCAGACCCAGCGCACCTCAAATGGACGAACTCTTGGGGTAGAATATACTCAGCTCGTCAGCGCGATCTCCGTCGATAGCAGGCAGATGGTCGTTAAGGGCCAACGAATGCCTGGAATTGCCGCTGCGCACTTTGTTCAAATAGACGGTCAATGGGCCCGGTATCAGATTTTCTTTGACGAGGAAGACTTAGACGATAAGGATCTGCGGGATTCGCTATATAGTTGGATGCTCTTTCAACTCTACTTGGCTGCGAAGGTGACTGCGCATATACTTGACTGAGCCCGCTCGAGCCTCGCACGCTAATCGTCCCAATCGTCACTTCCGGAACCTCGTAGAGTAACGACCGAGGCCCACGAGGCGTAACTTTTCGCTCGCTTGACTTTGCATAGCCAGGACATTTTCGCGCAGTTTGGTGCCGTATTGAACTGCGCCGCTAATATTTTAAACCGTCGCGAGTCCTCATTCGACCGTTACAACCTACTGGAACTAGTGGCCGTCCAGTCGCCGCCATAATGCGATTCCGTTACAAACAGGTTCTGTGATCCGCCGGGATGAGGAAAATCGAGCGAGCTTGGACGCACCGATAGCAGACGGCCGATGAGTTGGTCAAAAAGCGAGACTAGTTCGAGGCCACGGCCGCCTACCGCAGAACGGCGACAGACGCCACCGACGCTGCCTCGCTAAATTCAGAAGATAAAGACTTTTCCGGTTAGCCTCGACGCGCTTTGGCACCATGCCGTCGCAGAATGGCTGCGAGATCGGCCTTTGATAGAAGCTCGCGCAGCGCGATCTCGATAATGGCGCTGGTGCTTGCCCTCACGCCATGAGCGCGCAGCTTTGCGCGAGTCTCCTCGACCTGAATGGCCAGCTCGTTCGGAACGAGGCCCGTAATGCGAATGTAGCCCGACCCAGCTGGTGCCCTTTTTGGCATCGTGGCCCTAGATTCGCCCCTGTTGGGATGTTGGCCTGTCCCGCTTTTTCCCAATTTCCCCTCTTACTCTATTGGGAAACAGAGAATATACTGTACACAACGGAGCGGAAGTGTACAGAAGGGAGCGCTGTGAGAGGTCGGAGGACCGTTCGGATGGCACCAGTTGACCGCAAGACGGTCGGCTATGTTCGCGTTTCAACAGAGGATCAGGCGCGTGAAGGAGTGTCACTCGCCGCTCAGGAGGCACGGATTCGAGCCCTAGCATTGGCTACAGACCGCGATCTGTCAGAAATCGTAGTAGACGAAGGAGAGAGCGCGAAAAGCCTTTCTAGGCCCGGATTGCAGCAAATTCTGGGGGCTGTGCGAGCGGGAACTGTAAAGGCGATCGTCGTGTTGAAGTTGGATCGGCTGACTCGGTCAGTCAGAGACCTCGGTGAGTTGCTTGAGACATTTGCCAAGTATGACACGGCATTGATCTCGGTCAGCGAATCGCTCGACACGGCATCTGCCGCCGGCAGACTCATGGTTAACGTCCTCGGCTCGGTGGCGCAGTGGGAGCGTGAGGCTATCAGTGAACGAACCGCCTTCGCACTGACCCACAAGCGTCAAAACGGCCAAGCATATTCACGAACACCGTTCGGTTACGATCGCAAGGGCAATGCGCTGGTTCCAAACGTCGCACAGCAGCGAGCCGTCGCGTTGGTGAGACGAATGGCAAAAGATGGTGCCTCGTTGCGTCAGATCGCAAGCACTCTGACAAGGCGAGGCATCGCACCACCCCGCGGCCGCCAATGGTATGCCTCCGGAGTCCGTTCAATACTGAACGCCAAGGAGGTTGGCTTATGCAACGCAAGGCAGACGAACAGTGTGTGAAACTTCAACAACGTGTGATCCGGGGAGTACAGATCGAGATTCAGCGCGCAAGAAAGGATTTGCAGTGGGAGCTTAGGGTTGGCGCACGCAGGCTACAAAACTTGCAGAGCCAAGAATCAAGATACATTGCCAAGCTCGAGGGCGCTTATCGGCGATGTGGCAGATTTGATTGCACAAGGGAAGAGGCTGACCCGCAAGCAGCTGGATCATCTGCGGATGGCGCTCGCCCGACACGACAACCGCAAACGGTCAGACCTATACGATCTTGTAGTGCAATTGAAGAATGGTGATGGGGGCTCAAATCACCAAGAGGACTTGTCACAACGGCGCGAGAGTGTTTCTCATGACCCGATCGCCGAGACTACGGGTCGAGAGCAGGTGCAGCTCGTGAAAGAGGTTGCCAACCTTATGGAGGCAATTGAAGGCCTTGAACGTGGCCTAGGGATGCCACAAGGCGAGCACCTAGCCGAAGCTAAGCACTGCTTGGCTGGGGAATTCCAGTCGCTAGGCGAGCCACTCCCTCAGTCGCTTCAGCCGCGACATGCGGGCGTGATCTACCTTGAGGACCGCCGCTCTCATCCCCCTTATGATAGCTGAAACGCGGACCACAAAGACCTATATGAATGCCGGGCGAAGGTTCATCCAAGAGGGGTTTAAGTTGATGTGGCTTCGTGTTATTGTCGTTGCTCTTACTCTATTTTGCATCAGTTGTTCGAATATTCGAAATGAGCAAGTGACTAAATCGAATGTCGACACGGTTGGTAGGGACGTCGCAAACAGCAAGCTGCCTGATGCTGACAAAACCGCCTTCATTGCAGCGGTGCTTCGCAGTGCAATGGGGGCAGGATCATCGATCGATGGCAAGACGGTCGGTCAAATCATAGACCAAGAAAAGCAGGACGAGGCAACACAAGCCGCTCGCGAACAAGCTCAGGCGGCACTGGATGCTCAAGCCAAGACTCGCGCAGATGCCGCAGAACGCGCGATGGCAAGTGCGGTCATATTATCGGTGTACAAGATCAACTATGTGTCCATGGATCCTAACTGGTTTGAAACCGGCGGCGCTTCAGAAGACCAGGTGAAGTTCTATTTCAACGGCTCGAATCAATCCACAAAAACCGTACGGGCCTTTCAGGGCACGATGACAATAGAAGATACTCTAGGCAACAAAGTCCAAGATTTACAATTGAAATTCACGCCCAACAATGATATTCCGCCGCATGTAACCTTCGACACGGCACAGACTTTTGATGCTACGGGCTTTGGCTCAGACTTGACTTCACTCAAGACCACACCGTTGTCTAGGCTCAAGTTGATATGGAAGCCAAGCAAGATTGTCTTCAGCGACGGCAGTTCGATGACCGCTGACGCCACGGGTGGCGTTGAAGAATCACCGACGCCCTGATCGCGGTGCGGAAGGAACCACGTAGGAATGGCGGTTAGCCCCCTAAGGCGGGTCTCACATGAATGGCGACGATCCTCAAAAAGGATGCCGACCTAAGGGTCTTCACCGTTCCCCGAGGTCGCCAAGCGACTTCAAGCAGTTGCCGAGGGCGGTTTAGGTGGGTTGGGGTGTCGGCGGGTGCACAGTAACGAGGTCCCAGTTTAGAGCCGCGGGCTTGGTGCCCCACACTACGACCGACATCTGTTTCGAATCTGAAACAGCCACGTGAAAGAAAGCTCCGTCCTTGATAAGTATGTCATTGCCTCGGTGGGTAAAGATGCCAATGGGTCCCCAAAGTATATACTGGCCAGCCTCATTTCCATTCTTTTCGGTATTCTTATCAGCGTCGGCGGTCGCGCCATTGGTTTCGACGGCTAGCGTCGTGCCATCAGGAGCTACCAGTCTTTTCACCGTGAACTTCAACTCCCCACCGGCGTGCCACATACCCGCGCGTTTGACATGTGTGATCTCGCCATAGCCGGGCGAGCCCTTTGGCAGCACGAGTTTGCCCTGAACATAGTACTCCTCGACGGTGACCACTGCGAAGGTGTCCCCCTCGTTTGATATTCGTGAACCTATATCTCCTTGGATTCTAACGCTGATCAGATCACCAGAGGGCGCCATCACCGTGGAAGCTGAAGTGGGCTGTGTTGCCGGCGTTGGCGTGCCGCCTGATGCTGCTGCAGAACTGATTGCCAGAATCATAAGCGAAATGCCGATGTTCAGAAGTTTATTCACGTGGATTCTCCCCGGCTTCTGGTGTGCTTACTGTCCGTTTAGAGTCTCACGATCACCCACCGCGTCTGCTTCCTTTTCGCAAACTCGAAAAAACATATTGGCATCTCCAGGAAGCGGGGTGCTTGGAGCTTAGTCAGTTCAACAGCAAACCGAGCAGTTCCCTACACACCTGTTACACTGCTGGAGAAGCACATAAATTCGATACTAGAGCATGAAATCGAAACCAAGGCCGACCTGCTCGTGGAGCATGGTTTGAAAGACGATGAAGCCTTCGGGCTCGCACAAATGTTCCGACTGGGGAAAAGCGGTCCAATATGCGTGCAGCAAAGTAGAACAGCAGCGCGATCTCTGGCAAGAGATGGGCGATGTCAAAGACTACGATGGCGCTCGATACCTTCGGATGATACTCGGCGACGATCTGCTACCGACACGCGCCAGACCTGCCACTCGTTGGATTAACGAGCTGGGCGGCCGTTACCGGGCCGCATGTCTTGAGATCATAAAGCGAGACATCAACAAACGATGCCCGGGGCTCCAGCCTGGCGTGATAGGGTGGATTTACGAGCGGACCTTCGCCGTTGTCGGACTCGAGCGTGTTCATCGCGACGGTAACGACCTCAGGCCGCAGGAAAACCTCACGCTGGCCGCCATACGTGAGATCGAACTCAAGCTTCCGGAGTCGGCATGCGCGGACCCTATTTCAACACCAAGCGAGCTTTACTGCGTGGACGCATTTGACATTTTAGACTAACATGATATCCCATATATTTCAGCGCCCGATCTCAAAGGTGCGTCATTTCTTGAGCAAGCTCCGGCTACAGATAAAGGGCAACGCTCGTGACCTTCCGCTGCGAGAGTATGCCACTACCGATCAGCTGTGTTTTGCTGCTAGGCTAAACATCGTCGCACTAAGACACGGGCATCAACTGTTACGCGACGAGGCTACCAAGTATAAGACGCTCTCCCCTTTAGATAGTCATGGCAAGGAGAAGGCTGAGGTTGCGTGTATGCTTCTTGGCCACGGGTTCTTGATGCAGCTCGCAGTTCTTGATGACATCCTAAGCGCTCTTGAATACCGCGCCGCGAGTCTTACATCGAGGATAAGCAGACTCAAGGGCCAGCGAAAGAAATGGCGTCATATGCGAGATGATGCTGCACACTCCTTCGCAAGACTATATCGTGAGCGACGCCTTGGGAGCAACGATCCCGAGGATGAAGTCCTAGGGCCTCGAGCCGCATACTACAGTCGAGAAAACGACAGATTCGAAACAGGGTCTGGAGCACTCCTGGAAATCAAGGACGCAATTGATCGCGCAGAAGAGTTGGTTGATCTATGCTGTCCTGGGAAGCGCCGGTGAACGATGAAGATCGTAACTTACGCACGTGTCTCAACGATCGGACAAGAACGCAAAGGGCAGAGTCTGCCCAATCAGGAGCGAGCCTTTCTCGATTACCTTGAGCGGCACGATGACTTGCGCCTACGCGCGTACTCGGAATCGGCGAGCGCGAAGAGTGTAGCCGGCCGCGCTGAATTCGGCCGCATGATTGCTGATTTGGCTGAACTGAAGCCCGATGCAATAGTCGTTGATAACCTCGACCGGTTTACGCGAAGCCTTCGCGAAGGACTGAACATCCTCGAGGATCTTCGGGGGCACGGCGTCGGGTTAATGCCGCTCGATTGGCAGCGAAGAACGCCCATTAACGTTGACGATGATCGTGACTGGGGCGAAGTCGTTGAGGAGTTCACTCTGGCTGAGCGCGAGCGCCGAAAGATAGGCCGGCGAGTAAAACGCGCCTACGAGGGTCGCCGCGAACGTGGAGCAACAACAGTCTATCATCCGGCATTTGGGCTGCTTAAGCGAGGGGATCATCTTGTGCCTGATCCAGACAACGCTTGGATCATACAAGAGGCTGACCAGCGCAGGCTACAGGGAGAGTCGATGAGATGCATTGTGAATTGGATCGGCGCGGTTACGCCTGGGAAGTTGAAAACGCCTAAGGGGCTTCAACACATTCAGCTAAATACTAACTTTGTCACCGCAGGAGTGCGGACGCCAGAGGTCCAGCAGCAACTCAATCTAATCTACGCGCGCACCAGTTCCAAGTACGGCCGGATTTCGCCGCACGCTCACGAGTTGACCGGCGTGATCGCTTGCAGCCGTTGCCTCAAACTGGGCTATGCGGCAGAGAAGAGTCTGCTTTGGGGCGTGTGGATGAAAACAAACCAGAAAAAGATGCTCGTATGCCGGCGGAGGCGTCATCCAGACTTTTATGTGACCACCGATCGAGTTGAGCCGATGTTCGTAGAGTTCCTCGATCAATGGCAGGCCGACCCTGCAACGCTAGAGCGATGGGCCGCAGATGTCGACATGACTGCAAGCGCGGCCAAGGCTCACGCTCTCAAGAGGCGGCTATCGGATCTAGAGCAGCAACAGGCTGCGTTGAAAGCGAGGCGCGATGCCGCCTTTGACATGGTGGCGAATGATTCGCGAGCGCTTGCTAATCAGGCACGCAAGGCGCTGCTCGAGGTCGAACAGGACGAACGCACGCTGCACGTTCAGATGCAAGCGTTGACAGCTGAACTTTCCGCGGTAGCGCTCCCGCGAAGGCGAGATCCAGCCGAAATGGCGCAGCTGCTCTCACGCACCAGAGAGACGTATGCTATGGCGACGGCGGCTGAAAGGAACGAACTCGCGAGAGCGCTCTGCGCTGCGTTGGGATCGAATCCGTGCGCCGTGCGCACAGGCCGCCTCTACAACTCCATCAAATTGGAATGGCCGGAAGTGTGCCTATTTGAGGTCCGCCGTGTTCAGGAGCGGCAGCCAAAATTGGGGCGCGCAGCGGTCAACACAAGCAGCACCAGCGCTAGTAGAATCACAGCGTGATAATTTGTCGTAACGTCTACGAGAACGAAGGACAATTGCCGCACCTGGCTTCACGCCGAAGACTGCGGCCGACCCAAACTGCGGACGTACTGGTCGTGAACGATTTGGAATCAAACAGTGCCATCGACGGCGCCGTCAATCGCCAGCTGGATGTGTGTTGGCTCAAAGCCTCATTGCGGCAGGACCTGGTAAAATTAGCGGTAGAACCGGTCGAAAGTCCCACACAGCTGCGGTGGGGGACATCCGCATTGGAAAGGAACTAAGACGCATGGACATATTCGCCAGCTACGATCAACACGTCACAGCGCTAGCGCTGGAATACGAGAGGGAGTACGGGGCAGCCAGGCGGCACCTGAACATCTCTGATATCATCGACCAGACCGTTTTTCTTGGCGGCCTCGGCTTCGAGAGTAACGCCTTTCAAGAAGAAACCTTCAACAGTCGCTTCGTCGATGCTTGTATGCGCTTTGATAACAGCGGCGATGCGCTTCTGGTCAGCCTGAACGCTCTCTAGTCGCTCGATAAGCATACGTTCCGGCATCATGGCTTTGGCTTCGAAGCCGGCTGCGACTCCGTGAAACATGAACGTTGAGTGCGCGCATGCGTATCGCCTTTTCCCAGCAAGAAATATCACCGCACCGATTGAGTCAACGTTTCCTACGTTGTGCGTCGTGAGTTCAATCGGCAGACCACGCAGCGTGTTGTAAAGCGTAATTCCGTGCATCACTGAGCCGCCAGGCGTAGAGAGCAGTAGGTGTACTTGCTTCACGCCGTGGTTCGCAAGATTTGAGATACCGGCAATAAGAGCCTCGGTCGTGTTGGGATTTATCTCGGCCGAGAAGCTAACGAATGCTAGAGTCGGCGCCGGTTGAGTTGCTTGAACGCCTTGTTGCATGACCCTCTCTTTTCGGACTGATTACTTCTTGACCCGCGTATTCGTCGGTGTGTATCGGTTCCCGTGCAACGAGAAATGAAGAAGGCCCAGCGTTGAGCTAGGCCCTCTCTCTAGCACGGTCTCTATATTCTCTCGACCGCCTCGTTTGCAAGGTCGGCATCATTAGTCCCAGCTTCGGACAATGCGATTAGCGCTGCCTCCGGAATGCCGCGCGGGGTAAACGTAGCGAGCGTTACTCGCATGTGCGTGTGGTCATCAAGCACCGCAGCTTTGTATCGGCTTGACTCCGTGGAGATCCCACTCCAAGCCTCGAAGGAGATTACGTACTTGCCGCTGCGAGTCTTGAAGATGGCGGCGATATGCCCGCGTTTGGTCCAGGCATTTCTCAGCTTATCTAGCACGTCGACACTCGTCTCACCATCCCCAAGCAATTTGCCCTCAAAGACCAGAGGAATGTCGCCGTCACGATAGACCGTGAACTCACGCCAGCCTTCATACTTTTTCTCGTCACCGGGAAAATAGGCGGTCTGAGTTGGAGCCGAAGGTTCTTCGGATGGATCTTGAGACAGAACCTTGTTAGTCTGTGGCGATCTCGACATAGTTAACCTACTCAACTATCTGCGACACTTACACCCGGTCGCGTTGGGCTGCCACCACTTGGCGGCACGCTGTAAATTCGGCGCTGCGTTGCGCCCCCCTTTTCTTTGAAAGGCGGTCTCAATTTGCTAGTCTCCATCTACTCGTCCAGCGGTGACATTCTGTGGGAGCGCGGAGTTCGCGATGGTCAACCCTATGGGATGTCAAGCCGTTCTTATGCCAGAGACGGTACCCTCCAAAATATCATTGAGGCGCTCAAGGACGCGCTCGCCGAAGCCAGATCGCAGCTAGGGCTTTTTGAGAAAGGTGATGCTGTGGGTGATCCTTGCGCTTCCGCCACCCAGATCGAGCACGACATTCCAGTAACCAGTTGACGGGGCTGCAATCCTCGCAGGCAACCGGCTGTAATGCCCTCCGTAGAACTCGAACCGGCGTCCGCTCTGATAACTACTGTAGTTCAGGTCGGTCATCAGCATTACGTTGCATTGGTGGGAACAGTTGACGATAGCCACGTCGCCTTTACTGAGGTGCGTGCGCTTGTGAAGATGATGCACTGAATTGCTCCTATGTGCCAATGTGGCAACTCTCTATAACCTCTGGGGAAGGACTGCACGAGGGCCGTCCGGTTGTAGAATGCAGCACCCACCCGATATGGCCTGCCCTCAAAGAAGAGTACTCCTTCGGGGGAGACGAAAACGTTGACACCTTCCCGCCGCCATGCCCGTGGGTCGCCCGCGAGGCGTCGTGACACATGCTCTATCAAAGCATCTCGACGTGTCCACGCCACAACGCCAAGCGCGACAATAAGGGCAGCGACCAGAACCGCAAAGAGCGGCCAGGCTGAAGGCGCAGGCGTGGCAGTCACAGGAGCGGGCAGTAGTTGCGTATATTTCTGGGTGCTCACGGCGTGAGCCGACGTTTGCGCGCCGCTTGTTTCCCAATCGACCAGATAATCATCAACGACGAATGATGCAACAGCGACGCCGCTTCGCATGTGCACGATGGATTGAGGCAATCGAACGCCATTCACCGTAACCCACTGGTCGAATGCGAAAGAAGTGTCCGCGCCGGTACGGGTGTCGACCGCCCCGATGACGTCGGTCTGGCCGCCGTTGAGGTAGATGCGCGAACCCATTCCTGTGGTCCACGAAGTGCCGCCGGCGTCGCGAAGGGGGCTTGCCCCAGCAGCGGTTGCGAGCAGCACCGCCCACGTGTTTGCGATGGCGTCAACGTTCAGGGGGTCGTCAAAGACAACCGTCTGCGAACCTGTGCGCATCCACGACTGCCGGTTCGAAGCGAACACGTAAACGCGTGCCGAGCGTTCTTCAAGGGACCACGCATCGGAGTTCACTACGAGCGTGCCCGTGACCGTAGCCGATGCGTCGTCGGCCGGATGGGCGTGGTAACGAAGCTGTCCGTGGAAGGAGACCACGTCTGCGATCGCAACTGGAAGCGGCACGGTATCGGCGCGCGCGCAAACGCCAGCACATACAAAAGTGCCGATCCAAATGACAAAGAGCGCCGGGATGATGTGCCGCATGTCGTCCCCCGCTTAATGCCTGCGTGCTTTGATGAACATGCTACCTCCGCGCGAATGCGGCGTCAACGCGAACAGGCGAACGGCCACAACGCGCATCCAGTGCCATCACGCGGTGCGTCGCCAGAGGCAAGCCGTTTTCGTCTTTTCGTGCCAAGCAAGCGGGTGCGCGGGAGCGCGTCAACGCCCAACCGAAGGCGAAGGGAATCAAGATACGGGGCGAATACAGCCTCCCGCAGATTTGAGCCGGGGAGAGACTTAACATGGACAATTTCAACAAGCTGACCGAAAGAGCGCAATCAGCCATCGTGCGAGCTCAAAGCATAGCTCGCGAACACAGCGCAAGTGAAATTGACGCGGAACATCTACTCTCTGCACTCCTCGAGGATGCCGAAGGCGTCCCCGCTATCGTCCTCAACCAGCTCGGCGTTGACGTCGCATCGCTGCAGCGTCAGCTTGACGACATCTTGGCCAAGCGCACCAAAGTGTATGGCGGGAGCGAGCCAAGTGTCGGCCGCGATCTGCGCGACATCCTCACCCGCGCCGGGCAAGAAGCTGAAAACTTCAAAGACGATTATGTGTCCACCGAGCATCTGCTGCTCGCCATTGCCGAGCCACGGAGCAAGTCGGAAGCTGCAGCGCTCCTCAAAAAAGCGGGTGCAACGCGAGACGCCATCCTTAAAGCGCTTACGGCCGTTCGCGGCAACCAGCGCGTCACCGATCAGAATCCTGAAGGCAAATACCAGGCACTCGAGCGCTACGGCCGCGACCTGACAGAACTTGCGCGCCAAAACAAAGTCGATCCCGTCATCGGCCGGGACGAGGAGATCAGGCGCGTCGTTCAAGTTCTGTCTCGACGGACGAAGAATAATCCCGTCCTCATTGGCGAGCCCGGGGTCGGCAAGACGGCTATCGTTGAGGGTCTTGCTCACCGCATCGTGCGCGGCGACGTGCCCGAAGGGCTGAAAAACCGCCGCGTCATCGCTCTCGACCTTGGCGCACTCATTGCAGGCGCAAAGTACCGCGGTGAATTCGAAGATCGCCTCAAAGCGGTGCTCAAAGAGATCACCCAAAGCCAAGGCGAGATCATTCTCTTTATCGACGAGCTGCACACTGTTGTCGGCGCCGGCGCAGCTGAAGGCGCGATGGACGCCTCGAATCTGCTGAAGCCCATGCTCGCGCGCGGCGAGCTCCACGCAATCGGGGCAACAACTCTCAACGAATATCGCAAGTACATCGAAAAAGATGCGGCACTCGAGCGGCGTTTCCAGCCGATCACGGTCGGCGAGCCAACGGTCGAGGATACCATTTCAATCTTGCGCGGTTTGCGCGAACGGTACGAAGCGCACCATCACGTGCGCATCAAAGATTCCGCTTTCGTTGCCGCAGCGGTTCTCTCCAACCGTTACATAACCGAGCGCTTCTTGCCGGATAAAGCCATCGACCTCGTTGACGAGGCCGCGGCAAAGATCCGGATGGAGATGGATTCACGACCGGTCGAGTTGGATGAAGTCGAGCGGCGTGCCAATCAGCTCAAAATCGAACGCGAAGCTCTGAAAAAAGAAAGCGATGCCGGTTCGCGCAAGCGACTGGCAAACATTGAAAAAGAGCTGGCCGAACTCGAAGCCGAAACAACCCGCTTGCGCACGCTTTGGGAAGCAGAAAAACAAACCGTCGGCCAGGCGAGCGCGCTCAAGGAGCAGATCGAAGCGCTCAAAGAGCGCATCAGCCGTGCTGAACAAGGCTACGAGCCCAACGTCAACTGGGAAGAAATTTCGAGGCTGAAGTACCAGCAGCTGCCCGAACTCGAAAAGAAAGTCCAAACGATGGAGAGCAAAAGCTCGTCGGGCGCTAAGCTCTTCAAGGACGAAGTTGACGAGCACGATATCGCCGAGATTGTCGCTAAGTGGACGGGCATCCCTGTGACGAAGCTGCTCGAAGGCGAAACGCAAAAACTCCTGAAAATGGAAGAGCGGCTGCATCAGCGGGTCGTCGGTCAAGACGAAGCAGTGCGCGCCGTTTCCGCAGCGGTGCGCCGCGCGCGCGCCGGACTACAAGATCCCAATCGTCCGCTTGGTTCGTTCATCTTCCTCGGCCCAACCGGGGTCGGCAAAACCGAGCTGGCCCGCGCGTTGGCTGAGTTTCTCTTCGATGACGAGCATTCGATGATCCGTATCGACATGTCAGAATACATGGAAAAGCATAGCGTCGCGCGGCTCATCGGCGCGCCGCCGGGCTACGTTGGCTATGAAGAAGGCGGCCAGCTTACCGAGGCAGTGCGCCGACGGCCGTACTCAGTCGTGCTGTTTGACGAAATTGAGAAGGCACACCCAGATATCTTCAACGTGATGCTGCAGATTCTTGAAGACGGCCGGCTGACCGACGGCCAGGGCCGTACCGTTGACTTCAAAAACACGGTCCTTATCATGACGAGCAACATCGGCTCGTCTGCGATCCTGGAGTTCGCCGGCAACGATGAGCGCGTGCGCGCGCAAGTTATGGAAGCGGTGCGCGAGCAATTCCGTCCGGAATTCCTCAATCGTATCGACGAGATTATCATCTTCCAGAACCTCAAGCTGGACGACATCACGCGCATCGTCGAGATTCAGCTGCGTTCGCTCGGAGCACGGCTCGCCGAGCGCGGCATTGCGCTCGAGCTGACCGATGCTGCGAAGGAATATATCGCCAATCGCGGTTACGATCCGGTCTACGGAGCTCGTCCGCTGAAGCGAATAATCCAAAAAGAGATCGTCGATCCCCTTGCCGTGCGAATCCTCAACGGTGATTTTGTGCCGGGAGACAGGGTCATCGCTGACGTGCAGTCCGGCGAGATCCTCTTTCGGAAAAAGAGCCAGACAAAAACAGAGGAGAGGAAGCCGGCCGCGGCGCGCAGCTAAGGCTTAATCGTGTGCGTGAGCACGATCGTCGTGAGATTGCTTGACTGATCGATGAGCACGCTCTTTTCGTCGCGGTCGCCCATCTTGCCGACGAGAAACGACGCGATGGACCCGCCGCTCGCCTGCATGTGGGTTTGCTCAGAGCCAGCCGGCAAACGTTCCTTGTACCACTGGTAGGCTTCTTCGAACGGGTCTTTCGTCGAAATCGAAACCTGGTAGACCTTCCCGCCCTGCGTGTTGCTGACCGTGCTGGCACCCGTCAGTTTTGCGATCGCGCCGGGATACAAAGGTAGCCCAAGCTGAGAAGCGCTCACAGCACCCTTACCGATCACAGCCGTGCCCTGTTTGTTTGTGATCTTGACCGTATTGCCCAGTGTATTTGTTTCAACTGTTGTCGTGCCTTGATTGGTCACGATCGTTTTCTTGTTCGTGCAGGCCGCGAAATTCATCATGGCGAGGCAGCACAAGAGGATGAGGCATGGGCGCATGACAGCTTCCTTAATGGATACACCGAGGGGGGAACAAACCGGTACGACAAAGATCTATGCGTGCCCTCGCTTGCCAGTGCCAACCCCTACATCAGCAGGCAGCGACCTCCAGAACGCGCTCCGGCTCGGTCAGTACTTGCTCGTGGACGAGCCGCAGCCACAATACGCGGATGAGCGCCGCCACGGGAACGGCAAATAGCGCGCCCGCGATGCCGGCAAGCTCCACGCCCGCGATGATGGTGATAATGATGAGCGCGGGCGAGAGACCGACGCGTTTGCCGACAATCACCGGCGCGATGAGGTGCCCCTCGATTTCGTAAATAATGAGGAAAATAGCGAGCGTCAAAACTGCAAACCAAAATCCTCCGCGCATGTATGCCAACACTATTGCAGGCAGAGCACCTGTCACCGCACCGGCGTACGGAATCATGTCGGCAAGTCCGGCAAAGCACGCAATAAGGACAGCATAATGAATGTGGAGCGCGAGCAAAGCGACCCATATCATGAAGGCGAGGCACGCAGCGACGATCAGCTGTCCGCGAACGAACCCTTTTATAACCTCGTCGACGTCTGCCAAAATCGAAACAGCGCGCTCTCGCCAGGCTTGAGGGACCGCGAGCAGCGCGCTCGAGCGCAAACGCGGAGCATCCAACAGGAGATAAAACGCGATGATCGGCACGACGAAGACGATAGCGACGATTGAGCTTGTTCGAGTGATTATTGCGAGCGGCGGCACTCGAGTGACCGTCGCCGTAGCGTCGTCAAGAAACTGAACGGCCGCGCCTGCCACGAAACTGCGCGCCTCTGACATAGGTTGTTCGTCAGTGGGAGCAGCTGCCGCACGCCGTAGAGACGACGTAAAGTCTTGCGCCGCATGCAGCGCCATATTGGATTCGCGCAGCAGCCGGGGCGCGGCAAAATAGACGCCCGCAGCGATAATAATCGCGAGAATGGCGTAGATCGCCACAATGGCGATCCATGCCGGTATCCCTCTTGATTGCGCGGCGCACACCGCGGGGCAGAGAAGGTACGCGAACATCACGGCGCCGACGACAACGACGACTGCCAGCGCGATCTTGCCGAGCACCCACAATACGATGCCGCAAACGAGGGTGGCGAGAACGATAGCGGAAAGAACCAGGACGATGTGACGCACTCGTTCGATCGCCGGACGTTTGGCCAAAGGTGCAGTCTCTAGTGTCTGCAAACGCACGCATCCTCACCGCTGGTTGCGCGGCTAGAGCTGTTGTACCCGCAACCAAACGGGGTATAACAAAAAGGATAGGCATTCAACATCGGAGGATGACGTAATGGCGGGCAAATGCGGACACGTATCGTGCAAGTGCATGGACTCAGAGCTTAACGGCTACTGCAGCGAATATTGCAAGGCTCACGACAGAAACGTTGGCACTGAAGGCTGTGGCTGCGGCCATCCCGAGTGTACGAAGTAAGCCTACGCAGTGCCGCTGATGACTTCGTTAACGATGCGTTCTTGCTCCACGGCGTGTGCGCCAGGAAATCCTTCGCTGGGGCTTGCTCTGTCGGCCCGCCCGACGTAGTCGAAGACGATGCCCTTCGGTGTGAGCTTCTCGCGGATCCGTCGTGACACGAATGCACGAGCACCCATGTTCTTGGGCTCCTCTTGCACCCACGTTACTCGTTTGACGTTGGGGTATGAAGCCACAAGAGCCATAACCTGATCGTACGGAAACGGTTCAAGCAGCTCCACCCGAGCGATCGCTAAATCTCCAGCTTCCGCCCGCTTTGGGTTCGCACTAAGATCGTAGTAAATCTTTCCGCTGCAGAGCGCGAGCCGCTTGATAGCGTCGCGTTCCTTGACGGTTGGGTCGTCAAGCAGCGGGGAAAAGCCGCCTTCGCCAAGGTCACCGGCGGTTGAACTGGCAGCCTTGAGACGCAGGAGGCTCTTCGGCGTCATGATAACGAGCGGCCTCGCTCTCGCGCTTTTGGCTTGATCGCGCAGCAGGTGAAAATATTGGGCGGGCGTTGTGGGGTTGGCAATGCGGAAATTCCCTTCGGCTGCAAGCTGCAGGTACCGTTCGAGCCGCGCGCTTGAGTGTTCCGGCCCTGCGCCTTCGTAGGCGTGCGGCAGCAAGAGGCTAAGACGCGACGTCTGTTCCCACTTGGCACGTCCGGCGGCAATAAACTGGTCGACTATGATCTGCCCACCATTGCTAAAATCGCCGAACTGCGCTTCCCACAGCACGAGTGCTTGCGGCGCCTC
>Ga0207416_1002370_pt1 | contig 20808 bp, 12 predicted proteins | sample PaiPotPPM11metaG_FD_184107 | JGI IMG/M metagenome (GOLD analysis project Ga0207416, IMG submission 184107) | Iron sulfur acid spring bacterial and archeal communities from Banff, Canada, to study Microbial Dark Matter (Phase II) - Paint Pots PPM... ...
GGACCGGGGGTGACGGAGGGCGGCAGGCTCGCCTGTGCGAACTGCTGCTGCTGGTCCGGGGTGAGATAGCGGCGGGAGCCGGTGACGCGCGCGGCGGGGGTCAGGTCCGGGCGCGGTGGATGCGCGGCGAGCGGGTGCGGCGGCGGCGTGGCGCGGCGCGGGGGATTGCCCGCCTGCAGCGCGGGCCGCACGGTTTGGTGTGCGGTGGTTATGGCTGCAGCCGCACCCAGTGGGAGCGTGATCAGCACGAGGACCAGGAGCAGGCGCCGGCGGGGTAGACGCATCGCACGACTCCAGACCGATGTGGGCGCGTCGCGCTCATCTGGCAGGGAGCGAGTGCGGGCCGGCGGAACCATGCACTCGTGGCGGCCCGATTATGTAGGCTAGGAACACCGTTTGCCAGACGGGAAAGAGTGTCAGCCGGCCGCAATCTTGTTCGGCCTTTTGATGCTTTGTTGTCAGGGACCGTGTTGAAGGCCGGGGACGGACACAGCGGTCGAGCGCGGCACATCCCGCGGTACCGGTGAGGCACGCTGGGCCGGGGCGGGCGGCGGCCGCGCGGCGGCCCCCTGATCAAACCAGGCCACGGCGCACCGCCTCTGCCGCTAGCTGAGCGAGCGAGTGCGCCCCCAGCCGCCGCTTGAGCCGGTCGCTGAGGCGCTGCACGGAACTGGCGCTGAGCCCGGTCGCGGCCGCAATCTGCTTGCGACCCTGGCCGGCGACGTGGCCACGCAGCACGGCCAGCTCCTGCGGGTCGAGCGTGGGGAGCGGGAGCTGCGGCCCGAGCAGGCGCGTGGCAATGAGCTCGCGGCGCAGCGCTTCCACCATCGCGCGGGCGAGCACCACGGCATCGGCGCTGGCGATCAAGGCGAGTCCATCGCACAGCGCGGCGGTCGGTTCGGGGAGCCTGACGAACACGCCGCTGACACCGAGCGCGAGCAGGTCGAGGAGCGCCGCCGCCTCGAAGGCGGCAGTGCGCACCACGACGCGGGCGCGGAGCACCTGGGCGAACAGCAGGCGCAGGTACTGCGGGTCGAGCCGGCCAGCGCGGGTCGGGTCGACAAGGATGAGGTCCGGCTGGCTGGGGCCAAGGGGGAGGCCGTCTTTGAGGGAGCAGGCGGCGACGACGGCGAAGCGGGCGTCGCGGGTGAGATGCTCGGCGAGCAGCCTGCGCTGCTCCAGATCGTCGTCGAGAATCAGGACGCGGAGCGGTGCTTCGCGGGCAGTGACCATCGCGGGAGATCCTCCTGTGCAGGGATAACGGGCGCGGATGGACAGCGCGCCAACGCACGCAGCGCCAGCTACGGCGGCGGCGTGCGTTAGCCCACTCACTCCATAAACGCTGAAGCGAACGAAATTCGGCCAACGGGCGTCTGCTGCACTGGCCCGGGTCGCCCACTGGTGGACGCGGCCAACGCCGCCATACGAACCAGCGGCCGCAACCCGCAAGAGCAGCAGTTTGCGCTGGCACGAAAGCGAACCCGGGGAATGCTGTCCGCTCGGGCGCCAGCGGCGCGGATCAGCGACCTTTCGGGGCGGTGGGAGCGTCTGGTCGAGTGCACGCCGGCGCGCCGGCGGCTGCGACCGAACTAGCTGATGACGTTCGACGTGGGGTCGTCTGACATGGCCGCCGCGCGGCCATCGGGAAACGTGGGGCACGACGACGTGATGATGCTGGCGCTGCTGTGTGAGGCCGCGGCGGGGGCGGTGCCGCTGGTGGTGCAGGGGCGGCGGGGTGATGGCTGGGAAGAGGCGCCGCGTGGACCGGACCGTGGGCCACGCGTGCGGGCGCTGGAGTGAACGCGAGGATCGAGCGAGGCATATCTCAGTACCCACCGGACGTGCCGCCCCGTGAGACGGTGATTGTGTAACGCCTTGTGACACCTCGGCACAGGCGTAGAGGGACCTGGCAGCCGCCTCAACTATCGGTGTCTCAAAACGATCCTTTCTGAGATGAGCACGCGGTGTACGGCTCGCGCCGCTGCACCGCGACGATTTGATCGGCGGCCGCCGCTCCCGTGCCGGCTCGCGACGGCGTCGCCCGTCGCTGGCGGGTGGGCTGAACCGGCACCCGGACGGGACAAGCCGTCAGCGTGCCGGCGGCGTCAGCGTGGCCGCGGTGACCGCCAGGTTGCTGAACCGCCCATCAAGGGTTCCGGACCCGTACAGGCCCAGGACCAGTGTGCCCGTGGCGTACGTGTCGTCGTGGACAAGCACCACCCGCACGCCGTTGATCGCGGCCGTGATCGTGGTGCCGACACAGGCCAGCTCCACGTGGTTGACGCTGCCATCGGTCCGCAGCGGCGCCACCTTCGGGAGGTCTGGCGCATTGGCCAGGGGGACGACCGTCGTCTGATTGTCCCGCCGAAAGATCTCCACGGCGCCTGTGGCGAGGACGCGGAGGGCATAGAAGGATAGGCCCTGGTTCGTTGCCCGACACCGCACGGTCATGCCGCTGTCCGCCGCGCTCGTCTGCAGCGCCACGTCCAGCGACAGCACCACGTCCGCATACGTGCCCGGGACATTCGTCGCCCAGGTGCCCATTTGCAGATTCTGCCCGCGCATCACGAAGGCGCCGGCTTCCACCGTAAAGGCGACCCTGGGATCCCCCGAGTCCTTCGCTAACAGGTCCACCCCGGAGGCGTTCGCAGCGGGCGGCCACAGCCGCGCACCGAGCAGCACGCCCGGCAGTCCCGTGGCGGTTGCCGCAGCGACGGCGGCGCTGCGGGCGGTCGTTGGAGACGTCGCCGGGCTGGCAGCGGCTGCGCTGGCCGGGGTCGGCGTGAGCAGCGCAGCCCTAGCGGCAGCCCGCGGCGCGCCGGCGGTGGCAACGGGGACGCTCGCCGGCGCGCCGGCTGCGGCGGGGATAACCGCGCTCGGGGCCGTCTGGCCACGGCTGCCCACGCGCTGCGGGGAACCGTGCGTGCGGTTGGTCCCCGTGCCGCCGCTGCCCCGCACCGCGACGAGCGCGATGGCGCCGAGCACGACCGCCGCGGCACCGCCCGCGACCAGCAGCGGCCAGCGCCGGCCGCGCGGTGCGCTGGTCCGGGCGGACACCGGTGCCGGTTGGGGTGGTGCCTGCGCCTGTGCCGCGGCCGCGGGCGACGGCGTGCCGGCGGCTGCCGACGGCGTGGCGTCCGCGCCGCGTGCGGGCGGTGCTGCAGGGGTGGCCGTGTCCTGCGCCGCGGCCGCGAGCGCCGCAATGAAGGCGCTGCTGGTCGGGTAGCGGTCGGCCGGCGCCTTGGCCAGCGCCTTCAGCAGCACCTGCTCCAGCGCCGGCGTGACCGCCGGATTGCGCGTGCCCGGCAGGGGCAGCGGCGCATTGACTTGCATAAAGGCGACTTCGACCGGGGTGGTTGCGCTGAAGGGCACCGCCCCGGTCAGTAGCTGATAGGCGGTGATCGCCAGCGCATACTGGTCCACCCGCCCATCCAGCGGCTTGCCCAGCACCTGCTCCGGCGCCATATAGGCGGGGGTGCCCAGCCCCACCCCCGCCTGCGTCAGCGAGGCGCCGTCGTCGGGACGCGGTGCCGCGTCCTCCCCGCTGAACGCGGACTCCAGCAGGCGCGCGATGCCGAAGTCGGCGATCACCGGCGTGCGTCGGCCCTGCGCGTCCGGCAGGGTGAGCAGGATGTTGGCCGGTTTGATATCGCGGTGGATGACGCCCTGGCCGAAGGCGAAGTCCAGCGCCGCGGCCACCGGCGCGAGCAGCGGGAGGACCTGGGCTACCGGCAGGGGCTGCGTCAGCAGCTCCTTGAGCGTGCCGCCGCGGATGTAGCGGTAGCAGATATAGAGCTGGCCGTCGACCTCGCCGCTCTCGTAGATGGGCAGGATATTGGGATGCTCCAGGTGGGCGAGCACGTCGGCCTCGCGGCGGAAGCGGGCGCGAAAGGTCGGCTGGGCAGCCAGCTCCGGGCTGATGATTTTGAGCGCGACCTCGCGGCGGGGCTCCGCCTGGAAGGCGTGGTAGACGCTGGCCATGCCGCCCACGCCCAGCCGCGTCAGAATGCGATAGCGCCCGAACGGGCTCCCCGGGTCCAGGACCATCGCCTCCCTCCAGCGGCGGTACGGACCGGCCTGCGGGTGGCCGCGCCCGCGTCGGCGGGGCGACCGCGCCGGTCGCCGCGGCGAAGGCCGCACGGACCACGCCAGCGCGCGACCGACTTGACCGATTATGACGCAACACGAGAGCGGCTGGTGTTTTTCAACAGGCTGGGTCGTTTCCGAGTATACGGCTTCGTTCGGCTGAACGCTGGCTGCCCGAGCCCGGATCGTGTGCTACGGTCAGAGCCCAGCGCGAGATGGCCTGTTCAGGTCGCGGGGCTGAGCCCGGCGGGGGCATGCAGTTGAGTCGGGTTTCCTTCCGGTGCGCCCTGTGAGGATCCAAGCTAGCGGCCGCGCAAGCGGGGATCCCAGGTATCGCGGAGCGCATCGCCGAGCAGGTTGAAGGCGAGCACCGTGAGGGTGATCGCCAAACCGGGGAAGAGCGCGAGCCACGGCGCCTGTTCCATATACGCGCGGCCTTGCCCGGCAAGCATATTGCCCCACGACGGCGTCGGCGGCGTCGTACCCAGGCCGAGAAAGCTGAGCGATGCCTCGATGATGATCGCGTTGCCGATCCAGATCGACGCCAGGATCAAGATGGGCGCAGTGACGTTGGGCAGGACGTGGCGCAGCATGATGCGGCCGTTCCCCGCGCCGATCACGCGGGCGCCCTCGACGAAGACGCTTTCGCGCACCGTGAGCACGGCGCTGCGCACGACCCGCGCGTTGACCGGCATGATCACCAGGGCGATGGGAAAGATCGTGTTGATCGTGCCTTTGCCGATCACCGCAGCAACGACCAGCGCGAGCAGCAGGCCCGGAATCGACTGGACGCTGTCCAGCAAGCGCTGGACGATGAGGTCGGCTGTGCCGGAGAAGTAGCCGCTGACGAGACCGATCGCGGCGCCGATCAAGGTACCCAGGACGACGGTCGTGATGCCGACTTCGAGGGAGATGCGGGCACCGTACACGACGCGCGTGTAGACGTCGCGGCCGATATCGTCCGTGCCAAACCAGTGCGCACCGCTCGGTCCACGCAGCCGTTCCAGTGGCGCCGGGAGGGTCGGCCCGGTGGGCGTGAGCAGCGGCGCGAAGATCGCCGCCACGACCATGAGCAGCACAATCAGCGCGCCGACCGCGCCCAAGGGATTCCGCCGGGCGAAGCGCAGGGCCGCACTATGCCACTGTCCGCCGGGGCGGGCTGGCAGCGCGACGCCAGACGCATCGACGGTAACGGCGGACGAGAGCGCCATGCTTGGAGCCTCAGGCGAAGCGAATGCGTGGGTCGAGCCAGGCATAGCTCAGGTCCACGAGCAGATTGGTGCCGATCACGATGATCGTGAAGACCATGACCAGCGCCTGGACCAGCGGGTAGTCGCGAAACGTCAGCCCCTCAAGCGCGAGCCGGCCCAGACCGGGCAGCGCAAAGATCGTCTCGATGATGATCGCGCCGCCCAGCAGCACCGCCAGCTGGCCGCCCATGATCGTGACGACCGGCAGGGACGCATTCTTGAACGCATGGCGGATGATGACCGCGGCCGGGCCGATGCCCTTCGCCCGGGCCGTGCGGACGTAATCTTCGCGCAGCACCTCCAGCAGCGTGGAGCGCGTCATGCGCATGATGACCGCACCGAGACCGTAGCCAATCACCAGGGCCGGCAACACCAGTTGCTCGAGATTGGCCAGGGGATCCTGGGTGAACGAGCGGTAGGTGAGCGGCGGAATCCAGCCGAACCAGATCGCCATGTAGGTGATCGCCATCGAGGCCACCCAGAAGTTCGGCGCCGAAAGCCCGAGGATGGCAAAGACCCGGCCGGCGTAGTCGATCCCCGATCCACGGAACGCCGCGGAGATCACGCCGATCGGCACACCGATGGCAACGCCGAACAGCATGGCCAGCACGGTCAACTCGATCGTCACGGGAAACGCATCCCGCAGTGAAGCGTTGATCGAGCGGCCGGTGTAGATGGAGTGCCCCAGGTCTCCCCGCAGGATACGCCCCACCCAGATGCCGTACTGCTCGGGCAACGACTTGTCCAGGCCGTACTGGTGCTTCATCTGTACGATGTCGGACGGTTTGACCGTCCCCTGGTCGGCGAGCTTGGCGACGATGACGTCGCCCGGCACGAGGTGCAGCAGCCCGAAGACGAGCAGCGATGTCAGCAGCACGACCGGCACGGCGTAGATCAGTCGCCGCAGGATGTAGGTCTGCATCAGCGCCTCCGGCCAGCCGCACGCTTACCCCTTGTCTACCCAGTGCTGCACCCGCGCAGCACCGCCGTAGTCTGCGGTCCCGCCCCCGCGCAGCGCCATCGGCCGGAAGTTGCGAATATGCGGTTTGAGGAGGTAGAAGGCGTTCGTGTACGGCATCCACAGGCGCCAGGCTTGATCCTGTTCCCGCTGGAACAGCTGCTTGACCAGGTCACGGCGTTTCTGTACGTCGGTCTCCGCCCGGATCTTGATCGCCAGATCGTCAATCTGCGCGTCGTCGACATACCAGTAGTTGGCGACGGACTTCGAGTAGATGTTCTGATAGGTGAAGTCGTCCAGTGTGCTGCTCGATCCGATCTGGAATCCCCACGCCGTGCCCGTCCACTTGTGGCTGGTGTATTCCTGGAACCAGGTGGGATAATCGACCTGCCGGATCGTGAGGTCGACGTTCAGGTTCTTCTTCAGGTCCGCCTGCGCCAATTGTACCTGCGAGGTCATCGCGGTCGAGTACTCGAAGTACGTCAGCGTGTCTTTGAAGCCATCGGCCTTCCCCGCGGCAGTCAGCAACTTCTTCGCCCCTGCCGGGTCGAACTTCCAGTATGGCCCGCACTGATCCGGGGTGACCGCCGCGTCCTGGAAGTAGATCCAGGGGATGCCCCAGCCGTAGGTGGCGTGTCCGGAAAAGATGCTCTGCAACTGCGCGTTGCGGTCGATCGCCATCGACAGCGCCTGACGCACGCGGGGATCGTTGTAGGGCGGTGAGTTCGCCGCCATCGCCAGCCCGAACACGGAATGGATCGCCGCCTGTTCCAGCACCTGGGTATCCGCGTTGGACTTGACGATCGGATCCACGTCGGATGGGGTGAGCCCGGTGAGCGTGTCGAATTGGCCGGAGCGGAACCCGGCGATCCGGGCCGCTCCGTCCGGGACGAACGGCTGGTCAAAGCCGTCGATGTAGGGTTGACCTTTGACGAAATAGTTCGGGTTCTTCGACGCCTTGAAGCCGACTTTGCGCTCAAAGGCATCCATGATGAACGGGCCGGTGCCGATCGTCGTGGATTTGAGATCGCCCTGCTGGTCGATGATTTCCTGCGCGAACACCCACTGCGTCGGCGAGGTGAGAACCTCCAGCATGCCGCCGAACGGCTGCTTCAGCACGAACTTGGCCGTGTACTTGTCCGGCGTTTCCACGCGGTCGAGGAGGTCGAAGGCGCCGGTGTGTGCGCCGCTCTTCGCGTAGCCTTCGAACGTGTTCTTGAGGTCCTGTGAGGTCAACTCGCGGCCGTTGACCGGCGGCTTGTTGTGGAAGGTGACCCCTTGCACGAGCGAGAACGTCAGCGTGGCCGGATCCGGCTGCTCCCACTTGTCCGCCAGGTCGCCCTTGAGCGTGAAGTCGGTATTCACATTCGCTTCTGCGCCCTGGACCGTGCGCACGACCCGGTTGTGAATGGAACTGACGAAGTTGTGCAGGCCGTAGGAGAGCGTCAGCCGTGGGTCGAGGTCGGGCGGCTCGCTGGGCGTGGGATAGGAGATGCGGCCGCCGGTCTTGACCTGCGCGCTGCTGGGTGTCGCCACGCGATTGCGCGCCCCAACGTTCGGCGTGCCCGCAGCGCCCCCTGCGCTGCCTGATGAGGAGGACTTGCTGCTGCCGCAGGCGAGACCCGCCAGCGCCGTCGCCCCCGCACCGGCGGCAAGCGCAGCGAACTGGAGTGTGCGCCTCCGATCCAACCGCCGCCGGCTCAGCTGCTGCCAGTAGCTCCCGCGATCCGGCACACCACACCTCCGGCCTGATCGGCCCTGCGATCCTCGCGATGCTCCCGCCTGGTTGTTGCTAGGCATTGTAGAACCGCTGTCAAGCCGCGCACGGGTCGTTGGTGAACGCAGGCGCAGAGGCCGACCAGCGCGGTTCGCAGCGCGCTGGTCCGGAGCATAATGAAAGGCGCCCCTGCCAGCGGGCGTGGTACCCCGGTGCGGCCGCCACCGCGGCGAGACGAAGGGACCCAGCGGATGCAGCACATCCTCCGGCTCGGCCCACTGCTCTCCCTGCTGCTCCTCCTCGGCGCCCGCGGTGGCGTCGCGGTGGCCCAAACCCCACCGGCGCTCTCGCCGATCGCGCAGCTCCTCCAACCCTACCTGCTGCCCGAGTCCGCCGCGCCAGCTGGTTTCCACCTCAGCCGCGTGCAAGAACGGACCAACGTCTTGATTGCCGGGCTGCTCCAGGATCCCGAGCAGATTCGGCCACAAGTCGAGCGGGGACGGATCACCGGGGTGCGGCAGCTATTCCAGCAGGGGACAGCGGCCCGCTCGCGCTCTATATCTACCCGGTCCTCTACCGCGACGCCGCCGGGAGTCTGGCTGATCTGGCCGACAACCCGGCCGCGCCGGGCCAGACGCTCACCGCCTTCGACCTGCCGGTGCTCGGCGACGCGGCGCTGGGCCTGCTGATCCGCGGCACCGGCGCGGACGGCACGCCCTACGAGCAGCGGCAGATCGCCTTCAGCGCCGGCCGGCTCGAGGTCGTGCTGTACGAAATCGGACCCAGCGGGGCGCCGCGGCCCGACGATGTCCTGGCCGCTGCGCAGGCCGTCGCGCGCCGGATCGCCGCCCAGCCCGTGCCGCCGCCGAGCCCGGCGGAACGCGCGCTGCTCACCGACCAGACGAGCCCGGCCGCGATCTTGTATGACGCCTATACGTACTTGCTGGCAAGCGCCTACCCGCCCGTGCCACCCGCCACGGTGCTCACCGCCGCCTACCGCGGGGCGGCGGCCGTGCTGGGGCAGCCGGACCGCGAGCCCCCAGCGATTACGAGCGACGACCCGATCGCAGCCTGGGCGCAGTTCCTCCCCGCCTACCGCGCACTCGAGGCGCAGGCAGGCGAGCCGGACCTGCCGCGTCTCGGCTACGCGGCGGCCGACGCGATGTACGCGTCGCTGCACACCTGCCGCACCCACTTCCTCAGCCCGCAGCAGGGCCAGCCGTGCTCGCGGCGCTCAGCAACCACGCGCTCGCGACCGTGGCCGCCACCGCCACGCCCCACGCGCCGTTCCGCATCGAGCGCGTCTTGCCCGGCAGTCAGGCCGAGGCGGACGGGCTGCAGCCGGGCGATCAGCTCCTCGCGATCGACCACGTCACCGCTCAGCAAGCGGGCGGGGAGCCGCAGTTCCTGGCGCTCGCGCTCGGCCAGGCGGGGCAGCCGCTCACGCTCACCCTCCAGCGGCCCGGCGTACCCACGCCGGTTGAGATCACCACCACGCGTGAGCTGGTGTCCTACCCGCTGGAGCAGCATCAGGTGCTGCTCGGGACCATCGGCTACGTCGACTTCGAGGGCTTTGCTGCCGGCGCCGCAGCCGTGGACGCCCTGCGCGCGGCGCTGACCGAGCTGTCGGCCGCCGGGGTGAGCGGCTGGATCCTGGACCTGCGCCTGAGCACGGGCCGCTCGCTGAGCACCCTGCAGCGCGTCGCCGGGGTCTTCTTGCCCCCTGATACCCCGGTCGCGACCACGCGTGGCGTGGAGGGCGGCCCAACGGCACTGGGCAGCATGGGCACGCCGCTGGTGGACCAGAAGCCGCTGGTTGTGATGATCGGTCCGGGCACCGTCGCCGCCGCGGAGGTGCTGGCCCAAACGCTGCACGATGCTGGACGGGCGACGGTGGTCGGGTCGCAAAGCGCGGGCTGCGTGAACGACGGCCCACGGTACGGGCTGCTCGACGGTGGGGGCGTCGTCATCTCGGCCACCGCGGTGTACGCGGGGGCGAGCCAGACGCCGCTGGAGGACGCTGGCGTGTCGCCAGACGTGGCCGTGGCGCGGAGCGAAGCGGATCTGGCCGCGGGCCGGGATCCGCAGCTCGACGCGGCGCTTGCCCTCCTCGGGCAGGTCGTGCCGCTGCCCGAACGCGCCGCTATCGGGACTGACGCACGCGTCAGCGGTCTCACCACAGCGAGCAGCAGCGGGCTGGGCGCCCGCCGAGGAGTCGTGGGTGGTGCGGGGGTGTCCTGGTGGCCAGGCCCACCACGGCGCTGACCATCGCCCTCGTACGCGCCGAACACCACGCGGGCGCGGGTTGAGGGCAGGCTCAGCGTGTCCGGCAGCTGCCGCTGGATCGCCATGATGCTGTTGGACCCGTCCAGTGCTGCGCGTGATATAACGCGTATACGAATTTATGGAGCGCGAGCAGGCACCGGATCAGCTTCAGCTAACCGGCATCCACATCAATCTCGCAGACCACGCGATCAGATTCGAAGACCGCCCCACCGTGCCGTGGCGGTTGCGCTTCACCGGTGAGGCGGTGCTGTCGTGAGCGGCGATGAGCAAGTTGGCCGCGATCCGGGATAGGGCTGGGCCAGCTCAGGCCGATGCCTCTGCTTCACGGCTGCCGTCCGGGGTGCGACCTTTGACGCGCCACAACGGTCCCTTCAGGTAGAGCACGTGACCATGGTGGAGCAGTCGATCCACGATCGCCGCCGCCAGACTGCCGTCCTACACGATCTGCGCCCACTCCGTCAGGCTCTTGTTCGAGGTGATCAACGTTGGTCGCCGCCGTACGCCGCAGAGGGCGGGCAACAACACGCTCCTGTTTGGACCACTGCGAGGAGGAAGGATCAGGGTCTTTTGATTCTCGGCTGGGCACTGCGCTCACTTGCGGCCGGAACGCGGTAACGCTCCCGACAGGCTCGCCGCTGCGCGGCGACTTGCCGCGACAGTCGCAGAATCAAAAGACCCTGGGCCACCGCGTACAGGCCTTGACAATAGAACGTATGTTCTTTTATCCTGCCGGCACATGCCGCAGTCATGCCTGCCGCCGTGCATGCAGACGATCGGTCGGGATGCTGCCCGAGGAGGAACGTGGTGCGGTCGTCGCGGATTGCCTGCGTCCTGCTGCCGAACCTTGCCGTGCAGGTCGTGCTCCGCCAGCGCCCTGAACTCGCCGGGAAACCGGTGATTGTCGGTGGCTATCCCCACGAACACCGGAGCGTGCTGGACGCCTCGCCCGAGGCATTGCGGACTGGCGTCTCACCGGGGATGTCTCTCCGCCGCGCGGCCGGGCTCTGTCCCGCGGCCACCTTCCTCCCCCTCGACGCCGCGCTCACGAGCGCGGCGTTTGCGTCTGTCCGCGCGGTTATGGAAACTTTCAGCCCGACCGTCGAGCCCGATCCGCCCGCTGCGGTGTATCTCGACCTCACCGGGATCGACCTCCGCATGCTCGGGCGGGACGGATCGCCCGGCGAAGAGGCGCTGCTGCATGCCCTGTCTGCCGAGGCCGCCGGCGCTGGTGCGGGCGATTCGGTGCGCGTCGGCGCCGGCAGCGGACGGTTTGTCGCCGCCGTCGCGGCCCACCTCGCCGACGCCGGCGGGGTGCGGATCATCCCGGCGGGAACGGAGCGGGAGACGCTGGCCCACCTGCCGGCGACGCTGCTGCCCGGCTCGGCGGAGCTGCAGCGTCGGCTGCACCGCTTCGGGCTGCGCACGATGGGAGATGTTGCTGCCCTGCCGCTCGGTCCGGTCCAGGCGCAATTCGGCCGCGACGGTCTGCGCCTCTGGCATCTGGCGCACGGCGACGATGACCGGCCGCTCAGCGGTCGTCGTGTACCCGAGCGCATGGTGCGGGAGTGGCGCTTTACCGACGCCGTCAGCAGCATCGCAGCACTGGATCAGGCCTGCGCGCGGCTGCTCACGACGCTCACCCCGGAGCTGGCAGAGCGCTACGTGAACTTCCGTCAGCTAACGCTCACGCTGCTCCTCGAAACCTCAGCCCCTTCGCGTTCCGCGACGGAGCGCGACACGGGTGAACGGGGTTGGCAGCACACCGTCACCCTCCACGCACCGGCGAATCAGCCACGGGTGGCGCTGCCGCTGCTGACCGCAGCCCTCCATGACCTGGCCCTGCCCGGTCCCGTGGCGGTCGTGCGCGTGGCGCTGCATGACCTGTGTCATGAGGACGGTCAGCAGGAGAGCCTCTTCAGCAGCACCGCCCGGCGGGTGACCCAGCTGGGCGAGGCGGTGCGGCAGGTGGAGGCCCGCTGCGGCCGCAACCTGCTCCGGCGGATCGTCCCTGTCGATCCCCGCTGCCGCATCCCCGAACGCCGCCATGCCCTGGTCGCGTTCCAGCCGGCTGGGGAGCGGCGCCCATGACGACCGCCGATGACGCTGAACCGCTTGGCCTGCCCCGGCTCATCGCGGTCGAGACGGACGCCGACAGCGGCGCACCGCTGCGCCTGCGACGCCACGGCCGGACGCTTGCCGTGCTCTCGGTGCAGGAGGCATGGCGCATCGACGACGAGTGGTGGCGCCAGCCGATCGCCCGCCACTACTACCAGATCGAATGTAGCGGCGGCGTCCTGATCACGATCTTTCGCGACGGCATCACCCAGACCTGGTGGGAGCAGCGCGCCTGAACCATGCGCTACGCGGAGCTGCATCTGCACACGGCCTACTCGCTGCTCGACGGCGCCTCACAGCCGGAGGAGCTGGCGGCCCGTGCGGCAGCGTTGGGGATTCCGGCGCTCGCCATCACCGACCATGATCGCCTCTCGGGTCTGCTGCCCTTCGCCACCGCCTGCCGGAACGCCGGCATCAAACCGATCATCGGCGCGGAACTGACGCTTGCCGGCGCTGACCCGGCGACGCCGTATCATGTCACCCTGCTCGCCCGCGACCAGCGCGGCTACGCCAACCTCTGCCGGCTGCTGACGGCGGCGCATCTGGGCCAGGAGAAGGGCCAGCCGGCGGTGGACTTCGCCACGCTGGCCCAGCACCACGAGGGGCTGATCGCGCTCTCCGGCTGCCGCATGGGGGAGATCAGCCGGCACCTCGTCGCCGGGCGTCGCCAGGAGGCGCTCGCCGCCGCACAGCGCTACGCCGGCGCCTTCGGCATGGACGGCTTCTACCTGGAGTTGCAACACACCCGCTGCCGCGGGGATGCCGCGCTGATTCGTGGGCAGGTCGCGCTCGCCGAGCACCTCGGGCTGCGCACCGTCGCCACCGGCAACGTCCATTACCACGTGCCCGAGCGCCAGCGCCTGCAGGACGTGCTGGTCTGCATCCGTCACCGCACGACGCTCGATGCCTCCCACCACCTGCGCCGCCCCAACGCCGACGCCTATCTGAAGTCGCCCGCCGAGATGGCGCTGCGCTTCGCCGCCTACCCGATCGCCCTCACCAATACGCTGCGCATCGCCGACGCCTGCACGGCGACGCTCGACTTCAGCGCCTACCGCTTCCCCGACTACCGTGTGCCGGACGGCCGCTCAGCCGATGCCTATCTGGAGCAGCTCTGTCGAGACGGCGCGGTGCGCAAGTATGGCCATTGCTCTGGCGAGGTGGAGGAGAAGCTGCGCTATGAACTCGACCTGATCCGCACGCACGCGCTGGCCGGCTACTTCCTGATCGTCTGGGACCTCGTCGCCTTCGCCCGGCGCAAGCAGATCCCGGCCCAGGGGCGCGGCTCGGCGGCCAACTCGATCGTGGCCTACGTGCTCGACCTGACCCGCGTGGACCCGATCCGGCACCGTCTCTTCGTCGGGCGCTTCCTCAACGAAGAGCTGGAGACGATCCCGGACATCGACCTGGACTTCTCGCGCGAGCACCGGGAACAGGTGATTCAGTACCTCTACGACACCTACGGTCGCGACCACGCCGCGCTGGTCTGCACGTTCGTGACCTTCCAGGCGCGCAATGCCGTGCGTGAGGTCGGCAAGGTGCTCGATCTGCCCCCCGACGACCTCGACCGCATCGCCCGCCACCTGCATCACTTCGAGACGCCGGAGGCGGACTTCGCCGCCCAGATCGCGGCCACCGTGCCCGGCATGGCGGAGAAGATGGCCTCGCCGCTCTGGCAGGAGTTCGCGGCGCTCTGCACCACGATCGCCGACTTCCCGCGCCACCTCTCGCAGCACGTCGGCGGCATGGTGATCGCGTCGTGCCCGTTGGCCGAGCTGGTGCCGCTGGAGCCGGCCCGCATGCCGGGGCGGATCGTCACGCAGTGGGACAAGGACGGTGTGGCCGACGCCGGGCTGATCAAGATCGATCTGCTGTCGCTGGGGATGCTGGCGCTCATCGACGAGGCCGCGGGTCTGGTGGCGGAGTCCCGCGGCTGGCGCCTCGACCTGGAGCACGTCCCACTTGACGACGAGGCCGTGTATGCCCAGCTCTGCCAGGCCGATACGGTCGGCGTCTTCCAGGTCGAGAGCCGGGCCCAGCAACAAAGCCTGCCCCAGTCACAGCCCCGCACCTTCCTCGACATCGTGGCGCAGGTGGCGATCATCCGCCCGGGCCCCTTGCAGGGGAACATGGTCCACCCGTATCTGCGTCGGCGGCGTGGTGAGGAGGAGGTCAGCTACCTGCATCCGCTGTTGGAGCCGGTGCTGGAGGAGACGCTCGGGGTGGTGCTGTACCAGGAGCAGTGCATTCGCATCGCGATCGAGGTCGCCGGCTTCTCCGCCGGCGAGGCGGACCAGCTGCGCCGCGCCATGAGCCGGAAGCGCTCGGTGGAGGCGATGGCGCAGCTTGCGCAGCGCTTCACCGACGGGGCGGCAGGACGCGGTGTGGACGGGGCGATCGCCCAGCAGATCTGGGCGATGTTGCAGGGCTTCGCACAGTTCGGCTTCTGCAAGAGCCACGCGGCGGCGTTTGCCTGGATCACCTACCAATCGGCGTGGCTGCGCCGGTACTACCCGGCGGCGTTTTACTGCGCCCTGATCAACAACCAGCCGATGGGATTCTACTCGCCCGAGGTCGTGCTGAACGACGCGAAGCGGCACGGCGTGGAGGTGCTGCCGGTCGATGTGCAGGCCAGTCGCGACCGCTGCACGCTGGAGGACGACGCGGTACGGCTCGGCTATCGCTACGTCGCCGGGCTGGGGGAAGTCCAGCGGGAACGGCTGGACGCGGCGCGGCTGGCGGGGCGGTACGCCTCGCTCGGGGAGTTCTGCCGGCGCAGCGGTCTGGCGCGGGAGGCGGTGGAGAACCTGATCGCGATCGGCGCCGGCGACAGCTTCGGCCTGCACCGGCGGGAGCTGCTCTGGCAGCTGGGCCTGATCTACCGCCCCGAGGTGCACCACGCGGCGACACGGCGCCGGCGGCCCACCGAGGCGGAGGTCATCGCCAAACGCCTCGTGCCGGTGACCCAGCGCGCACCGCAGCCCCTGCCGTTCCGTCCCGTGCAGGAGGCGTTGCCGCTGCCCATCGCCCAGGACATGGTCGCTCTGACGCCGATGACGCCGCGCGCGGAGGCGGAAGCGGACTACGCGATCAGCGGCCTGTCGCCGCGCTACCACTGGCTGCAGTTCTTCCGCCCGCAACTGGCAGAGGACGTGGTGAGCAGCCGGCAGCTAGAACGGCTGCCGGACGGCACGACCGTGCGGCTGGCGGGGCTGGTGGTGTGCCGGCAGAAGCCGGGCACGGCGAAGGGGTTCTTGTTCATCACCTTGGAGGACGAGTGGGGCTTGGCCAACGTAGCCGTACGGCCCGACGTGTACGAGCGCTTCCGATCCCTCTGGCGGCTGGAGCCGCTGGTGGTGGTCCGCGGCGTGGTGCAGAAGCGGGACGGTGTGGTCAACCTCATGGCGCAGCAGGTCGAGGCGCTTGCGGGCGCTGACCTGCCCTCTGTTCCGGACGCGCACAGCTTCCACTAAGCAGGTAGCCCAGGTTAAGGTGCACCTTTTCTGATGTCCGGTCAGCGACCCACATCCACGCCTGTGAGCCTTATGGACCACGGCCTCGAAAAGTGCACTTCAACTGAGGCCACCTGCTTAGTGAACACCTCGTTGTATCGGGTCGAACCTTTCCCAGGAAGCGTGAGGTAGGTAGCGGTCAGCCGCTGACCAGCACCACAGCTAAATCCGACTCCAGATGTGGGGGCGGCGGCGTACGTCATTCCGATCTCGCGCGCAGCCACCTCGTTCTGGCTCCCGACCCGTCCCTGCTCCTCCCCGCCCTTGCCAATGGTGCCGTCACCGGATGAAGCGGCGGCGGCGGGCGGCGGTGCGGCCGGGGCGGCCTGCACCCAGCCCAGCCCCTCCAGCGTGGTCAGCGTCGCCGCCGTGTCGCTGGCGAGGCGCCCCATGAGCGACTCGAACAACGCGATGCTCAGGGTGTCGCCGCCCATGTCGAAGTTGGTGCCGCCCAGCTCCACCAGCAGCAGCCCGCTGGGGTCGGTGGCGCTTCCCGGGTCGTCGCCCGCGTAGCTGTAGGGATGATTGGACGCCGGGTCGTAGATGCAGTGCGGGCTGGGGTCGCGGCTCAGGAAGCGGCCGGTGGTGGCGTCGTAGAAGCGGGCGCGGAGGTAGGTGAGGCCGGTGGGGTCGGCCTGCTCGCCGGCGAACTGGCGCTCGTCGTACAGGCTGCCTTGCTGGTTCACGACATTGCCGTAGACGTCGTACTGGTAGCTCACGGCGTTGTTCCCGGCGCTGTCCACCTCGGCCAGCACCGAGCCGAGCCCATCGCTGAGGTAATAGTACACGGTGCCATCGCTATGGATGTGCGCGTAGAGCCCCGTGGCGCCGTAGAGGTACTGGTCGCCGCTGTCGTCCAGCACCTGGCCGTTCCCCGCCGCGTCCCAGGTGTAGGTGCTGGTGCTGTTGTCGTTGCTGTCGTGGCGGCTCAGCCTGAGGCCGTCGCCGTTGAAGACGTTGGTGGTCGTGTCGCCGCTCTGCGTGGCTGAGGTGAGCTGGTTCGAGGCGTTCCAGCCGAAGCTGGCACCGGCGCCTTTGTTCGTCTGGTTGCCGGCCGCGTCGTAGGCATAGCTCGTGGCGCCCTGCCCCGGCGGCGTGACGCTGGTGAGCTGGTCGGCGTTGTCGTAGCCGTAGCTCGTGGTGCCCGCACTCGTCGTCATGCCGGTGCGGTTGCCCACGGCGTCGTAGGCGTAGCCGGTCGTCTGGCTGCCGCCGCAGCTTGCCGCGGTGCGCACGCTGGTCAGCCGGTTGAGATTGTCCAGGCAGTAGTATTCCGTGCCCGCTGAGCCGCTGGGCAGGTAGCTGCCGGCCAGCGTCTTGCTCGTCCGGTTGCCGTCCGGGTCCAGCGTGTAGCTGGCCTGGGCGATCGTGCTGCCGCTCTTGCTCCAGGTCGTGCTGGTCAGGCGGTTGGCCGTGTCGTAGAGCAGCGCGTCGCTGACGCCCGTGCTTGTGGGGAAGCTGATGCTCTGGAAGCGGTTGGCAGTGTCGTAGTAGTAGAGGATCTGGTTCTGCTGCCAGTCGGTGACGCTCGTGAGGCGATTGGCGGCATCGCAGGCGTAGGTCAGCGGCCGGGCGCCGTTGGGATAGATGATCTGGGTGCGCCGGCCCGCGGCGTCGTAGCTGTATTGCACCGTGTTCTGGTTGCCGTCGGTGACGCTCGTCGGCCGGTTGAGCGCGTCGTAGAGGTAGCTGGTCGTGCCCGTGGCGTCGCTCATGCTCAGGCGGTTGCCGTCGGCGTCGTAGCTGTACGTGATCGCGTGGTCGCCGTTGCTGAAGCTGGTCTGCGTCACCGCGCTGCGCAGGTCGTAGGTGAAGGTCGTCACGATGCCGCGGGCGTCCTGGTGCGTGGCCGTGCGGCCGATGGGGTCGTAGCTGTAGCTGTGCTGGGTGACGCTGTTGGGGTCCACGACCGTGAGCACCTGGCCGGCGTCGTTGTAGCTGTAACTGCTGGTCTTGCCGCGCGCGTCCTGCACGCTGGTGCGGTTCCAGCCGGCATCGTAGCCGTAGGTCGTGACGCCGCTGTTGGGGTCGGTCACGGTCTTCAAGAGCCCGCGCGGGTCGTAGGTGTAGGTCGTGGTCTGGTTCACATCGGTGCGGGCGGCCCTGGTCGAGACCTTTTGGCCGGCGATATTCAGCGTCGTGGTGGTCACGGCATTGACCCCGGTGGGATCGACTGTCACGGTGTCCACCTCGCCGCTGCTGATCGTGTACGTGTACGAGCTACTATGGCCCAGCGGGTCGGTCACGCTCGTCACGCGCCCGGCGGCGTCGTAGGCGGTCGTCGTCTTGTGCCCGAGCGCGTCGGTCGCACTGGTGCGGTCGGAGTAGCCGTTGCCGTTCTCGCCGTAGCCGTAGCTGGTCGGGTGCGACAGCGGGTCGCTGACCGTCGCCACGCGGCCGCTGCCGTCGGCCAGCAGCGTAACGCTCGTGGTGAAGCCGCCGGCGTTCTTGCTGCTCGTGAGGTTGCCCTTGCTGTCGTAGCTGTTGGTCGTGACGTGGTGCAGGGGATCGATGACGGTCAGCACGTCGTTCTTGCCGTCGTAGGTCGTGGTCGTGGTGTAGCCCAGCGCATCCGTCTGCGTCAGCGCGTTGCCGCTGGTGTCGTAAGTCGCCGCCGCGGTCACGAACTCACTGGACGGGTTGGCAGCTGGCTGACCACCGTGTCGACGACGTTGTTGTCGCTCTCGTAGTCCCAGTGCGAGACGACGTTCGTGGGACCCAACAGGTCCGTGGTGCGCAGGGCGCTGTCGAAGAAGTAGCTCCAGACCTTGCCGCGCTGGTCGGTCACCTCGGTCGCGCCGGCGGCGGGGAACTGGTAGTGGTAGCTGACCATGCCACGCGTGCTGCCGTCGCCGGCGTCCTGCTGCGTGGCGACGCGGGCGCTGCTGTCGTAGCTGTTCGTCAGGATCGGGGTGCCCTGCGGGTCGGTGGCGCCCGCGAGCCAGTGGTTGCCGCCGGTGTCGTAGCTGTAGCTGATCGTGCCGCCCAGCATGGTGCCCACGCCGGTCAGGTCATTCCCGCTGTAGCCGTAGTAGACGATGCGCCCGGCGTTGTCGTTGACGCTGACGATCTGGCCGTTGCGATACGCGATGCTGAGGTAGCGGCCGCTCTTGTTGTCGGTGACCTGGGTGACGTAGCCGCCGGCATTCGTGCTGACGCTGATCGTGTTGCCGTTGCGGTCGGCGATCAGGCTGAGCGCGTAGAAGCCGCTGGGACCGCCCGGACCGCCCAGCGTGGCGCACAGGCCGCCGCAGCCGCCCGGGGCGGCGGCGAAGCTGTACTGCGCCTGGTCGGCGGTGGTGAGGGTGTAGCTGCCGCTGCCGGTGGTGAGGCTCGCGTCTACCCCCTTGGCCGCGCTCCAGCCGCCGCCGTTGGCCAGAAAGGCGTAGGCGCCGCCGCCGGGAGTGACCACTACCGCCTCGGCCGTGCTGCCGGCGCCGTAGACGAGCAGCCCGGCCTGCCAGTTGTGCGTCCAGCGGTTGCCGATCGGCGGCGTCTGGCCGGGCAGGATCAGTGTGCGCGTGCTGTAGGCACGGGTGAAACTGAGCATGCCGGCCACGCCGGGCACACTGATGTCCGTGGCGGCAAGGTCGAAGGCGCCGCTGACGCTGTCCACGCCGGCGCCGGTGGCGGTCGAGAGCGCCTTGGGGAAGCGCGGCGCCGCGGCCACCCCCACGGCCGGGATGCCGCGGGCGCTGGGGCCGTCGAGCCGGTCGGCGTAGGCGACGCTGGGGTAGTGCACGCCGCTGTCGGAGTTGGCGCCGATCACCACGAGGCCGAGCTGGCCGGGCGAGCCGAGCGAGCTGGGCACCTGCACCTCGGCCTCGACCCAGGTGTTGGCCGGGGTGGGGCCGGGGCGGCTGTCGTAGAAGACCTGCGTGTAGGTGTTGCTCTGTGGGTTGTACCACTTTAGCTGCAGCGCCGAGCCGTTGTTGACGCCGTTCTGCACGTTGTCGATCAGCTGGTAGCCGATGCGGAAGCTCGAACAGCTGCCGCCGCCTGAGCAGGCGCCGGTGAAGTCGAGCGTGAGCGGCGTGGACCAGTACTGGTAGTTGGGCGGCGGACCGGAGGGGCCCACCGACCAGCCGACGGGCGTGCCGCCGTTGCTCTGCGCGCTGCCGCCGAAGTCGGGGTTGACGATCCACGACACGCCGGCGCCGCTGGGGTTGGCGAGCGGCCCGAGGCTGCTGGTGAAGCTCCACCAGGTGTTGCTGTAGGGCGAGCAGGCGCCGCCGCCGTTGCAGGCCTGCACGTTCCACGAGTAGCTCTGGCCGCCGAGCAGCCCCTCGCTGGGCGGCACCGTCGTGGAGAGGCTGGTGGTGGCGGCCAGGTCGCCCAAAAAGTGGCCGGCGGGTTCGCCGTAGGGGTCGTAGAGGTCGACGTAGTACTGCGTCACGCCCGGAATCGCACCGGCGGGCTGGCTCCAGCTCAGCGTGAGCGCCGTCGGGTGCTGCGCGTCGGGCAGGGTCACGCTGGCGCCGTTGGCGAGGCTCAGCTCCAGCGGCGTGCCCGGCGCGGTGGATGTCGTGTAGGTCCACCAGTTGCCGAAGTCGGAGCAGAGCGCCCCGTTGCAGGCGTTGACCGCCCAATCGTAGCTGTGGCCGGCGGCCAGCCCCTCGCTCGGCGGCGCCGTGGCGAAGAGATCGGTGGTGGGCGCCAGGCTATTGAGGAAATTGCCGCTGACGTCGTCGATCAGGGCGACGACGTAGACCGTGCTGCCCGCCACGGCGCCCGATGGCTGGTACCAGTTGAAGGTCGGCGTGGTGCCGCCCGCGGCGGCGAACTGCTGCACGAAGCCGGGGGCGCCGGCGGGCGGCGTGACGAAGAACTGCCAGCTGCTGCTGGTGGCCGAGCAGTTGGCGCCGTTGCAGGCGTTCACGTCCC
>Ga0207416_1002371_pt1 | contig 20797 bp, 21 predicted proteins | sample PaiPotPPM11metaG_FD_184107 | JGI IMG/M metagenome (GOLD analysis project Ga0207416, IMG submission 184107) | Iron sulfur acid spring bacterial and archeal communities from Banff, Canada, to study Microbial Dark Matter (Phase II) - Paint Pots PPM... ...
TCTACCTGCGCTCGCGCTCGCCCCTGCTCCGTCATCGGCCCACACTCCTTCGCTCCAGCGACTCCAGCGACGCGGCTATCCTACCGCCTCGGACCAACTGGCCGGCGCGAAAACGTGTGGCGCACTTGACGCTGCAACTCCGGCTTCGCCAGTCGTCGGCCGCGATGGCCAATCCATTCCGTTCCTCCACGGAGGTTCTGTTGACTATCACCGAGGAGCTGGGGGAGGTGGCGCAAGAGGTCGCGCTTCTGGAGAAGGTCGGTCCCAAGGCTGGCTGGCAGAAGGAGCCCAGTCGGGAACGGCTGGCCGAGGAGATCACGCATCTCATCAACACCGTCGTCGTCCTTGCCGACTCGCAGGATATCGACCTGGACGAGGTTTACTCCCGATGGTTCGACCAGCCGTAGCTGTCGAACCAGACGCCGCGCCGGTAGTTGTCGAGCGCCTGACGCACGTAGGGAACAACGTTGTCCGGCAGCGAATCGCGCGGATGCCAGGATAGCTCGTCGCATTGGCGCGGCTCAGCATTGGTGACCTCGCCCGTCCACCGTGCCGCCGTCAGGAAGAAGTCGATCCGCTCGTCCTCGGCCTTGCGGTGCATGATCCCGACCATCGTGAGGTCGCGTTCCGCCACGGTGATCCCTGCTTCCTCAAGGGCCTCACGAATCGTGGCCGCTCGAACCTCCTCGCCGCCATCCAGATGGCCGGCGATCACGCTGTACTGGCCATCGGCATAGCCGGTGTTGCACCGCCGCGATAGGAGCACGTGACCATCGCGGAGGAGGAAGAGGTGGACGGCAGCAAGCAACCGGAAGCGGTCGGCGCGATGGCTGTTCACTGCTTGCGTGCTTCGGTGAGCAACCCAGCTCGCTTCTCCTCCTCATACAAGCGCTCAGTCACAAACTCCCGGAGCAGGATATGGTACTCCCTCCGCTGCGATCGAGAGCGCGCCATAAGGCGCTCCAGCGTGTGCGAGTCGAGGTCGAGCGTTACCGAGATGGTACTCGGACGCGCAGAGGGAAGCTCCCCCTCCGCGAACGGTTCGGCCTGGTCCCAGATCGCATCGCTGAACTCATGGGCAGTATACACGCGGTACGCTGGCCATCGCTACCGACTGTTCGGATAGCGCCACGCGTTTGCCAGTGTTGGCCCTGGGCGGGGATAATGGAGACATGAGCGCAACGCTACACGCCCCGCCAGTATCGCTCGCCCCTTGGGCCGAGGTCGTGCCCGGCGTTGGCCCGGTGACGATCGATGTGCTGTTGACGCTGCAGGACGACGGCTACCAGTACGAAGTCGTGGAAGGGACCTTGGTCCGCATGGCCGGTAGCGGAGAAGAGGCATCAACCATTGCCCTGGATCTGGGGGCCCAGCTCCTCTTGTATGTGCGGCCCCGGCGTCTCGGGCGCGTGACGGGAGCGGACGGCGTCTACAAGTTCCCCGGCGCGGAAACCGGCTTGGTCCCCAACATCGCCTTCTTTCGGGCGGAGCGGCGCGACCAGATTACCGACCGACGCCGACCGGTCCCATTCGCACCCGACCTGGCCGTCGAGGTCGCATCACCCGACCAGCGGCCGGATGGGATGGCCGCGAAGGCGCGGCGCTACCTGGTCGCCGGGGCGCGCCTGGTCTGGGTGCTCTGGCCGGCAAGCCAGCATATCGACATCTGGCGCGCTGGGCGCCCGCGGGGGCCGGCGGCCAGCCTCAACGGGAGCGACACGCTGGACGGCGAGGACGTGATTCCCGGCTTTGCCTACCCCGTGGCAGCGATCTTCGCCGACCCGTTGGACGAGGCCAATGCGCCAAGCACGGAGGCGCCGGCCTGAGCGATTTCGGAGCAGACCTCCGGCGGCGCGCCGCCCGCGCGGATGAAAAGCCCCTCTCCAGCTTGCTGGGGAGGGGTGGGGGAGGGGCACATTCAGAGCAGGCCGATCCGGCGAATCCAGGCATTCGTCAGCGGAGGCGGGTGCCCGACCCCGAACGTGGTCCGGCACACGGTACGGTCCACCGGACCGCGCTCCGCGAGCGCGCCATCGGGGGACGTGACCCTCAATCCCACCAGAAGCCCCAGATGTGGGTGTATCGCACGAAGGCGGCGAGTCCCTCGATGCTGTGGGTCGGGTCGTCGTGCTCGCCGGGCAGGCAATCGGGGGAGTAGCCAAAGTACTCCCACGCCACCTCCAACGCCTCGCGGTCGGTGGCCGGAGGCCGGCGTATCAGCAGCTCTACCGTGTCGAACTTCATGGCCAGCACCTCGGCGCCGTGGCGCCGGCTCCAATACTTGAGCACGGCCACGTGCTCCGCCGGTAGCGGCGCCTCGTTCCAGCCGCCGAACTTGAGGTAGGCCGGGACCTGCCAGCTCTGGCGTGTTGGCACGAGGGCCAGGTAGACCAACGGCACCAAACCGCGCGGGAGACGCCCACCGGCGTCGACCATCCGTTCGTAGCCGTGCTGGTAGAGGATGTCTAACTCGTTGTCCGGCGGAGCGTGCAGCCAGGCGTTGTGCTTGGCGAGCATCTCGCGTATGGCCGCCGCGTCGGGCCAGGCGCCGCGCGGCGGGCGGTAGTGTTCGGTGATCCGGTCGATCTGGGTCTCCAGCCATGCCGGCACATCAATTTTCACCGCCGCGGCAATGATCTGGTGGGCGCTTCCCCAACCATTCTCTCCATCCAACTCCATGGCGCCGGCGTGCCGCCGGGCCCACTCCTCGTCACCGAGGAGCACCGGCCAGTAGCCGGTCGTGGCGACGATAGCGCGCAAGGCGTGCCAGGTGTCCAGGGCCTTCTCTCCCCGGACGACCAATCGGTAGACGGCGCCGTCGACGCCGGTGTACAGTGGCGCGAGCGTCGTTACGTCGATCCCCTGACGCACCAGCACGCGGCGCAGTTCCTCTTGCGTCGCCGGCGGCCCTTCGAGCAGCGCATCCTCCAGGGTGAAGAAATCGCGCCAATCGCGCTCCGGCGGCTCCGGTGTGGCCGGGCGCGCTCGCGTCACTTCCGCCGCCAACGCCAGCTCCGCCGCGCGGTGCGCGTAGCTCGGCGGCGGCTCGGCCGGAAGGTGATTGAGGAATGCGCTGACGATCTTGTCCAGGTAACGGCGCAGCGGTTCGGGCCGGAAGTGGAGATCGACGACGGCCTTGCCGTTGTCCAGATCCGACATCCAACGATCAGAGAAGGGCGAGACCTGCAGCGAGGTCAACTGGTGGGCTCGCAGCTCGGCGTCGGTCACCGACACCATGCGCGGCAACGTCGTATTGCCCAACAGGTCGGCCAGGATGGTGATAAGGTCGACGATCGCCAGACCCGCATACTGCGCCAGGTTGTAGGCTTCGCCGAAGGTGCGCTCGTCGCCGAGCAGGCCCACGATCGCCTTGACCACATCGCCGCTGTAGACGTGGCGCAGCCGCTGGGAGCCGCTCTCGGGGATGAGCAGCGGCCCGCCGTCCAGTAGTCGCCAGAGGTAGCTCTCGACCCGGCGGAACGGGTCGCGCTCGCCGTTCACCATCGGCAGCCGCAGGCGGGCGGAGGCCAAACCCTGGGCTTGCCAGGCCGCGACCAGCGCATCCTCGGCCTGCCGCTTCTCCACGCCGTAGCGCCAGGCCTCCCGGTCGGCTAACTCTTCCGGTTCGGGCAGCAGCGGCCCGGCATAGTTCTCTTCACGCGCCGGCCGCGGGCAGTCCTGCCGCACCAGGTAGACCTGGCCGCTGCTGATGAAGACGTAGTGGCCGGCCCGCGTGCCAAGGGTTTCGACGACGCCTTCCACGTCGGTCGCGGTGTAGGCGGCGAAGTCGACGGTCGCGTCGAAACCCCGGCCGGCGAGCAAACGGGCGAAGTCGGACGTGGTCCGGTCGCCGCGCAGCCGTTCCACCCGCTCGCCGAACGGGTCGGGCCGCTGCCCGCGGTTGAACATGCTGACCCGGTGGCCGGCCGCCAGCAGGCGCCAGACCAGCTGGTAGCCGACGAAGCGGGTGCCGCCGATGACCAACACCTGCATACTTATGGCTCCTTCCCCGATCGCGGTTCGTCCAACTATGGCCGGGACCGAACTCTTGGTACCATTATCACTCGAAGGAGGTGTCGACCGCTGGCGATGGCTTCGCTTTTTGACCGGCCAACGATGGAGCAGCTTCGGGTGCGCCGAGAGCAGATCCTGCGCATCGCCGCCAGGCGCGGCGCTCACAACGTCCGCGTGTTCGGGTCCGTTGCTCGCGGCGACGCCCAGCCCGGCAGCGATGTCGACTTCCTCATCGACCTCGATCCCGGGCGCACGCTCTTCGACCTGAGCGAGCTCATCCTCGACCTGGAACAAGCGTTAGGGCGCAAGGTTGATGTGCTGGAGATCGCGCAGCCGTCGTCGATGGCGCACACGATTCGGGAGCAGGCGGTACCGTTGTAATGCCGGTGACGCGCGACCCGCACTTGTTGACCTACATTCGCGACAGCATCACACGGATCGACAACTACAAAGCCGGCGGACGAGACTCCTTTCTGCAAGAGCCAATGATCCAAGATGCCATCATGCGGCGGCTCGAAGCGCTCGCAGACGCGGCCAACCGGCTCTCAGACCAGATCAAAGCACGTCACCCGGAGATCCCCTGGAGAGCCATATACGGTTTCCGCAACGTGGCGGCGCACGGCTATCTGGGACTCAATCTGGACCGAGTTTGGGAAACGCTGGAAGCAAACCTGCCTGCGCTGAAGGCAGCCGTCGAGGAGGAGCTCAGCCGGCTACCGTCCTGCTGAGGCGACGTCCCGACCAGGCACTGACCGGGCAAGCCCGGTCCGCCGGCCAAGTGCGCGCCCAACGGGCACGTCACTTCCCGGCGTGGCTGTAGGCCCGACCGATGGCCACGTCCCGTTGCTGCGCGGCCGCGGCCAGGGCGTCTTTGGCCGTCTGCTTCTTCTGGACGACACCGATGATGGCCTGGTCCATGATCGACCAGCACTCGGCGTAGGCGGCGATCAGCGGCTGCGGGCGGGAGTAGCGCAGCACTACTCCCGCGAATTTGTCGAGCGGATAGGTCGGATCGTGGACGTAGGCGCTGTCCTGCAGCGACTGGCGCGGCGGGAGGCCGCTCAGCGTCTGGTTGTAGGCGAGCAAATTGTCCTTGCTGGCCAAGGTGGAGAGCCAGGCCCAGGCCAGCTCGGGGGCCTTGGACTGGCTGCTGATGCCGTGCCAGTTGGGGAAGACGTTGGTGATCTAGGTTTGCCGCTTGAGCGGCGGGGCCACGGCCAGGTCGTGGACGACGTCGGGGCTGCCCTTGGCGATGCCGAACATCGTGCCGTTACCGGCGAGCTGAGCAGCGTACAGGCCGATCCCCAGGGCGGTGGCGCCGGTCGGGACCTTCGACACGGTGGTCCCGGGCGGGTCGATGAGGCCGATGAGATCCGTCCAGTACTGCAGCGCGTCGCTGCCCTCCGGCGAGTCGAAGACCGCCTGGCGGCCATCCGGGGAGATGACCTTGCCGCCGTTCTGCCAGAGGTAAGGGAAGAACTGCTGGTTCCCAAGATACTGTCGATGGAACGCGTCGTAGGCACAGTATACACGCAGTATACAGACGGTAGGCTGGCCATCTCTAGCGACACGCATGCGGGGTTGACAGGGCGGACGCGGCCGCCATAATCAGGAAGACACGAACACTGGATGACCGGGAATCGCAACGTCGACTGCCTGGCGGCGACTGGAGATTGTGGCCGCCTCGCCGGAACTGGGAAGAGAGGTAGTGAGTTATGTCAATGTTGGTCGCCCAGTGGTCTCGACGCGCCGTGCTTCGGCAGGTCGCGACGTTGGCGGCGGCGTTGCCGGTCGCCGGGTTGGCCGCCTGCGGCGCCGCGACCACCACGGTACCGGCTCCCACCGTAGCGGCGACATCCTCATCCACCGCGCCGGCTTCGCAGGCGGCGACGTCCGCGGCGCCGGCGCAGAATCCGCCCGCCGCCGCGGGAGCGGTCCATATGACCTACATGTGCGACATCGGCGGCCCCTACATGACCGTCGCCAAGAAGTGGGCCGACGACTTCAGCAAGGCGAATGCCGGCATCACTATCGAATACCAGCCGGTGGTAGACCACTATCCCGACAAGCTGCTGGCCTCCTTCGCCGGCGGCACTCCGCCCGACACCTTCCGCTATTTGCAGGAGATCATCCCGATCGACGGCGCGGTCCTGCGCAACATGCTCCTGGCGCTGACGACCTACATCGACCGTGACAAGTACGACCTGTCCGACTTCATGCCGCAGGCCCTCGCGCTCTACCGCTGGGGCGGCAAGCTCTACTCCCTGCCCCGCGACTACGGCGCCCAGTTTGTCTTCTACAACGTCGACCTCTTCAAGAAGGCCGGATTGGACCTGCCGCCATGGCAGTGGGACGACACCACCTGGACCTACAGTAAGTTCCTGGACGCGGCCCAGAAGCTGACGGTCAAGAGCGGCAGCAACACGTCGCAGTGGGGCTGCCTGGTCAATGTCGCCTGGCGCCCCTGGGCCACCTTCGTCTACAGCAACAACGCGACAGTCGTCCAGTCCAACGACAACGGCGAGGCGACCGCCATCACACTCACCGACAGCGCGGCCGTCGACGGCATGCAGTTCCTGCAGGATCTGATGTATAAGCATCAGGTCGCGCCGCGCCCCACGGTTCAGCAGGAGTTGGGCGGCTCGCAGCTGTTCCTAAACGGCAAAGTGGGGATGGTGATCGACAACCCGGGCGCGGTGAAGTCGGACCGCGACATTAAGGACTTCGCCTGGGATGTCGCGACTATCCCCATCGGCGACCACGCTACCAAACGCGGGACGGGAGGCGGCGGCACGGGCTGGGCCGCTGCCCAAGTCACCAAGCATCCCGAGCAGGCCTGGCAGTTCATCCAGTACATCTCCAGCAAGCAGGCCGAGCTAGATGAGGTGGCCATCGGCGGCACCACGCCGTCGCGGCTTTCCGTGGCTACTTCGCCGGAGTTCCTCAGCCCGACCTTGCCGCCGAAGAGCGCCAAGACCTTCCCCGACGGTCAGGCCCACGTCGTCCGCGACCCGGTGAATCCCAACTGGCCCCAGATCTCCCAGCAGGTGCTGACCCAGCAGATGGCCCGCCTCTGGAACGGCAGCACGCCGGCCAAGGACGTCGCGTCTGCCATCAAGCAGCAAGCGGACCCGCAGTTGCAACAGGGGCTGCAACAGAAGGCGCAGGGGTAGTGGACGCCGGAGTCTCCAGGATTGCTGCCCCATGATCGGTGCTGCTCCGGCAGCGTCGCCGGTGACCTCGCGCCGCCGAAACCGTCGTGCCTGGCGCCGCAACGCCGAGGGCTGGCTCTATGCGTCCCCCTGGATCGCCGGCTTCCTGCTGTTCACGGTCGGTCCCATGCTGGCGGCGGCCTTCCTGTCGTTGAGCGACTGGAACCTGCTGACGCCGCCGCGCTTCGTCGGGCTGGCCAACTTTCGGCAACTGATCACCGCCGATCCGCTCCTCTGGCAGTCGCTCAAGGTGACGTCGATCTTCGCCGTCGTTGCCGTGCTGCTCAGCGTGGCGATCGGCATGTTCCTGGCGCTGCTGCTCAACGCGCCGATTCGCGGGCTGCGCTGGTACCGCACCGGCTTCTACCTGCCCTCGGTGCTCTCCGGCGTCGCGGTGGCGCTCCTCTGGAGCTGGCTCTTCTCCCCCGACCTCGGGCTGCTCAACTATGCCCTGGACAAGGTCGGCATCCACGGGCCGGACTGGCTGGGCCAGCCGGGCTGGGCGCTGCCGGCGCTCATCATTATGCACCTCTGGGGCGTGGGCAGCGGCGCCGTCATCTACCTGGCCGGGCTCCAGGGCATCCCCACTGAGCTCTATGAGGCGGCGCAGATGGATGGGGCCGGCGTGTGGCGCCGCTTCCGGAGCGTCACGCTGCCACTGATGACGCCGGTCCTGTTCTTCCAGGTGGTCGTCGGCATCATCGGCGCGCTGCAGACCTTCACCCAGGCCTACGTCATGACCAGCGGGGGCCCCAACAACGCCACGCTCTTCTTCGTGCTCTACCTGTACCAGAACGCCTTCCAGTACTTCCGGATGGGCTACGCGGCGGCGCTGGCCTGGGTGCTGTTCGCCTACATCCTGGCGCTCACGATCGTGGTCTTCCGCTCCTCCAGCTTCTGGGTCTACTACGAAGGTCAGCTCGAGGGAGGGAAGCGCTGATGGCACGATCGGTCGCCCGCCCGATCGCCTCGGCCAGTCTGGAACAAACACGTCCGGTTGCAGGCTCCCGCCGGCTGCGGCGCACACTGGCATCGGTCGTCATCCACGGCGTGCTGCTCTGCGGTCTGATCGTTATGTTGACCCCGCTGATCTGGATGCTCTCCACCTCGCTGAAAGACCCGGCCTACGTCTTCAACTTGCCGCCGCAGTGGCTGCCCCGGCCGGTGCGCTGGAGCAACTACGCCCAGGCCTTCCAGCAGGCTCCCCTGCTGCGCTACTTCGCTAACACCGTGTTGATTACAGGTCTGGACGTCGTGGGGAAGCTCGTTTCCTGCTCGCTAGTCGCCTTCTCCTTCTCCCGCCTGCGCTGGAAGGGGCGCGACCTGGTCTTCCTGGTCATGCTGTCCACCCTGATGCTGCCGCCCCAGGTGACACTGATCCCGCAGTTCGTCGGCTATCGCCTGCTGGGCTGGGTCAACACCTTCCTGCCGCTGATCGTGCCCAACTTCTTCGGCGGCCCCTTCCTTACCTTCCTGCTGCGCCAGTTCTTCCTGGGCCTGCCCCGCGAGCTGGACGACGCCGCCCGCATCGACGGCGCCGGGACCTTCGGCATCTTCCGACGCATCATCCTGCCCCAGGCGCGGCCGGCGCTGGCCGCCGTGGCCATCTTCGAGTTCACGGGCGCCTGGAATGACTTCCTGGGCCCGCTGATCTACCTGAACACGCCCGACCACTTCACCCTGGCGCTGGGCCTGCGCTCGTTCGTGGCCGAGTGGGGCCCGCAGTGGCACCTGCTCATGGCCGCTTCGCTGGTCACCCTCTTCCCCATTATGCTGGTCTTCTTCCTCGGCCAGCGCTACTTCATTCAGGGCGTGGTGTTCTCCGGGGTGAAGGGGTAGCGCGCGGCCAGCCGCCACGCGTTTCCCCGTGGGGTATATTCCCTCCAATCGTGAGACGGAGCCCTCCCACGTCCGGAGCGCCACTGAGGCGACGCGACGTGCGCTTTCGAGCATCGTGTCGCCCGCGAGCCGTATCATGGACGCATGGCCGCTACCACCATTGAGGAGCCGCGCATGTCGACGGTTACAGACATCGGAACGCTGATCGTTCGCTCGCTTGAGGTACATGACGGGCGCCCACGAATCTCCGGCACTGGCGTCACTGTGCATCGCATCGCTGCCTGGTACAAGATGGGCCTCAGCCCGGATGAGATACCAGCACGGATCGGCCATCTCACGCTCGCCCAAGTGTACGCAGCTCTCGCCTACTACCATGCGAACAGGATCGAGATCGATGCCGACCTCGATACCGATGACGCGGAAGCCGAACGGCTGGAGGCAGAACATTTGGCCCGTGGGCGGTGACCCGAATTCGGTTGTAGCTGGACGGTGAAGGCAAAATCGTACTGGTCGTCCTCGTACCGGGCACCACCGCCTGACCGCTGCCTCCGCGCCGTTACCTTCACCCGCAGCTCCCGAGCGGCAGGATCGAACGCCAGGGTGAACTGGTAGCACGAGCGGTGATAATCGAGCCAAGGCCCGCGGTCAGTGCCGCCGCCAGCGGCGCTGCAGGCTGGGCCACGGTTGTCCGTGAGCACGAAGGAAAGGCTGGGATCGTAGCGGCCAACGGGCGGAACCGCGGAGGCGGCGGTGCAGGTGAGCACGAAGCCGTTGGAATATTGTTCCAGAGCAATCAGCGTAACCTCCAGCCCGTCACGGCGCTGGGATTGACCAATCGGGACCACCCGTAACAAGGCGCGTCGGGGTGGAGGGAAATCTCGCGTGCCCGCACTAGTCGCCGTACCGGGCATTGGCGACCCGGTGCGGCGGGCGTTCCAGCGTGAGCCGCGGCGGGGCCCTCGCCCACCTAAAGCAGCCATGATGATGGTCACGACAGAAGCAACTATGACACCGCTGACAGCGGCTCCGGTCGCCAGCTCACCGCACTCCGCAAGATGGACCTGCTTTTTTTCGGACCCTGACACCCACAATACACCAAACGGATGGCAGTTGAAGCCCTGAGAGTTCAATGTCCCATCCTCCCCGTTGAGGCAGCCGGCTTCCTTGGTTCCGTGCGGCCGGTTCGGCTCGACGTCTACGACGCCGGCCCAGGGTCGGAGGCGCTCCCGCATGCCCAGCAGCCCCAGGCCCTTCAATCCGCCCTCCTTTCTCTCCGGCGGATTGCACCCACGACCATCGTCCGCGACCTGCAACCGGATGCGCGCTCCCTCTCGCCGTAGCGTCACCCTGACCTCGCTCGCCTGGGCATGCTTGAGGCAGTTGTTCAGCGCTTCCTGGGCTGCGCGGTAGAGCGCCGTCTCCAAGCCGCGATCCAGTCGCCCGAAGCAGCGCCCATCGGCGGTCTCGACCTCGAGCACGGCGCGCAGGTCTGAGCGGCGGACCCGCACCTCGCCCACCAGGCTTTCCAGACCGGCCGGCAGCCCCATGTCGTCCAGCTCGGGGGGACGCAGGTCGTTGCAGATCGCCCTGAGCGCCTCATCGATCTCCTCCGCCGCCCGCCGGCAGTGCTCGGCGCGAGGCTGGTCCGCCAGCTCGTCGAGGTCGCGGATGAGCAGCACGACGCGGGCCAGCGGGTCGTCGTGGATGTCCAGGGAAATCCGCTTGCGCTCCTCCTCGTGGGCGTTGAGCAACTGCCCACTCAGCGCGGCAAGCGCCTGCTCCCGCTCGTTGAGCGCTGCCACCTGCATCTTCAACTGATCCACCAGCAGCGCGTTGCGCAACGCCGTCGCCACCAGCGGCGCCAGGGTCGCCAGCAGCGCCTGGTCCTCCGGTTGCAGCTCGACATCGTGCCGCTTGGGGCCAACGGCGAGCACGCCGATGGTCTCCCCTTCGGCGACGAGCGGCGCCAGCTGGCCGCTCCGCCCCGGATGCTGGGCAGCTGTCGGACGCTGTCCGGCAGGGTTGCGGTTCAGCAACGCGAACAGGTCCCCATCAACAGGGCAATCGCCCCAGCGGTGGGCATCCACCGGCGGCGCCGTGCCAGCAGTCAGCGCCGCCCAGGACAGGTCGAGTGTCCGACCGACCCGGTCGAGCACGTGTGTCGCGATGGCGCCCACCCCCAGGAGTCCGGCGATCTCCGCGCTGAGCCGCTGCAGCGTTGGCGCATAGCGGTAGACGTCGTGGAAGAGCCAGCGCTCCAGCGCCCGGCGCAGCCAGCGCTGCAGGAGGGGAAACGTCGCGGCGACAAGAGCGACCCGCAGCAGGGTCGATCCCAGTGCCGCGGATAGGGGCGCCGGCCAGGCTCCGATCTCCCGGACGAGCGCATCGATGCCGACGGCATAGCAGCCAAGCAGTGCCATCCAGACAACCAGCGCGACGAGCCCCCTGCGGACGACCCGCTTGATCCCGAGGAGCTGGCGGCGCCATGCGCCTTCCGCAGTCTCCTCCGCAGCCCGCGAAGCGCCGCACGCTCGACCCCGGACAAGTGCTCCTCGTTGCTGCCCGGTTGGTGCGCCGTTCCAGTGACGTTCCCAGTGACGTTCCCCCGGACCATGGCGCGTACCGCCTCGTGAAGCGCGGACAAATCCAACGGTCTTTCCTTTCGGCGGATGTTGATGCAGGCGGCCGGCGTAGACAACGGCCCAGCGACAATACTCTGCTTATGCCACACGAGATGCCTATTCACCCAGGGGTTTTCCCTAATCCTCAGCGGCAGCAACTCACCGGTCCAGTTGCACGGCACACGCCCGGTGGTAAGCTTGGTCGGAGGAAGGGGGCGCCTACCATGTCCACGCCGGAGCAACCCAAGGTCGAGCCGCCAGCCCGTTGGGAAGACCTCCGGGCCGATGGGACGTACGAACACAACCCCTTCGCCGCCGACGTTACGCCGAATGGCGTGAACCGCTCCGCGCTGCGCCGCAATCGCGCGCTCACCCCCGAAGAGCGGCTGCGGCGCATGGTCGCGTCCGCGCGACAACTCCAGAAGCTCCGGGGCAGTTTCCGACCCAGCCGCCGTGACGCAGTTCGATCCTGATCGGCTCCTGCTGGTGCTCGTCGAGCACGAGGTGGATTTTGTCGTGATCGGCGGTATCGCCGCCACAATCCACGGTAGCCGCTACGTGACCGACGATACCGACATCCTCTTTGAGCGATCGCGAGAGAATTGTCTCCGCTTGGCACAGGCGCTGGCCCGGCTTGGCGCGCATATCTGGTCGCCACCTGACGCCGGGCAGCCGACTCAGGCCAATCGTCGACGACCCTGGCAGACTGAGGCAATCGCGGCGATGCATCGCATTGATCCGGGCGTTCTCGGTCTGTTTAACATCTATCACTTCGTCACCATCTATGGCGAATTCGATTGCATGGCGACTGTCCCGGGCTCGCCGCCGTACGAAGAGACGAGAAGACGAGCCGGCAGTGCCCTGATCGGAGGCCATTCCGTGCCGATCGTGGATATCGATGACCTTATCGCCATGAAGCGCGCAGCCGGACGTCCCAAGGATCTGGCGACGGTGGACGAGCTCCTGGAGCTGCGCAAGCTCATCGAAGAGGAAGCATCGCGCCACGATGTCGAAGTGGACGGGCCGAGCTCGGACGAATAGTCCGGAATATCAGCGGCGGATCACTCCGCTCTCGCCCGGCCGAGGTGCGGCTGGCTGCGTGGGCGTGGCAACGTTCCTGCACGCCCTCCCGTTGCGGTTTCCCTCTCCGCGCCCACGGTAAACGGGTGAGGTCCCCTCCTCGCGAATGCGCCAGCACCAGCTTACATCGGGCTCTTCTGCCCAACGACCGCGTACATACCCTCCTGCCCGTGCGACGAGGGCATCGTTCCCAGCGCGACCGCCGGGCCGGCACGGAGTCCGGCAGCCTCGAGGATGCCGGCGCAGGCGTCCGGAGCGAGGCGATTGGGTCGCTGCTCGTCAGGCGATGGCTGCAACTCCACTACCAGGATCCGTCCACCCGGCCGCGTGACGCGGACCAGCTCGCGCGCCAGGACATGGCGCGCCTCCTCATTGAGGTCGTGGAGGACGAGAGAGCAGAGCGCGACGTCGGCCTCGCCATCGGCCAGCGCCAGCGGCGTACCCTCCGTTACCTGCAGCGGCAGGATCAGCGAGCCGACGCCGATCTCGGTGGCCCTGGACATGACCAGACGGAGCATCTCCGCAGAGGTATCCAACGCCCAAACCACGCCTCCCGGGACGACACGCCGCGCCGCCGGTAAGGTGAGAAAGCCGGGGCCGCAGCCAACATCGGCAACGCGATTATCTATCCCGATGCGGGCAAGGTCCAGCAGCTGATCGGGAGGAGAGGCCGCCGCGCGACGCGGGCCGATCATCCCTTCGATCCACTCAGCATCGTAGCGAGGCATCGCTGTTATTCCTCCTCCGCAATGTCCCGCCGCAACCGGCGCGGCCATGGCGTCAGCTCAGGCTTGCACACCTCGGGCCGCGGCAGCAGCCCAGCGGCCTCTACCACGTTTGGGATGGCCCGGCTCCAATTGATGGACATCAGGTGGACGCCGGCAACGCCCTCCTCGGTCCGCACGGCCTGGATGGTCTCAGCGGCGAGTCGCATTCCTTCTTCGGCCGGGTCCGCTGCCTGGACCAAGCGGCGCTCCACCGCCTCAGTCATGCCCACGCCCTTGATGTGCTCGCGCATATAGGCTGCCGACTGGGGCGAGCGGACCAGCATGACACCGGCCAGAATGAACGCCCGCCGGTGGAGGCCGAGCTCCCGCGCCTCGGCCATCCAGCGTCGGAACAGCTCAATGTCGAAGATGGGCTGCGTCTGGATGAACTCGGCGCCGGACTCGATCTTCTTGCCCGTCCGGACCGCGCGCTCGATGTTGGGGTTGGCCACCGCGCCGATGAAGACCCGTGGCGGCTCGCGCAGCGGCGTTCCGGAGACGAAAGTACACTCGTCACGCAGGGTTCGTACGGTGCGTACCAATTGGAAGGAGTTGAGCTCCAGGACATCCTTGGCATCGGCGTGATCGCCCAGCTTCGGGGAATCCCCGGTCATGGCGACAATGTTCCGGACGCCGAGCGCCGCCATCGAGAGTACATCGGCTTGTAGCGCGAGCTTGTTGCGGTGCCGTCCGGTGATTTGCACCACCGCTTCGTAGCCGGCTTGCTCCAGGATGACCCCGGCGCCCAGGCTGGACATGCGGGCGAGTCCGCGCTGGTTGTCGGTGACGTTGATGGCGTCGACTGCGCCGCGCAGGTACCGGGCGGCACGCTCCACCAAATCGGAGTTGGCGGATTTGGGCGGCGCGATCTCACCGGTGACCGTGAAGACTCCCTGGCGCAGCAGCGTTTCCAGCCGGCTGACGGGCTGCGGGTTCACGCGCCACCATAGGCTTCGTCGAGCAGATCCATCAGGTGTTGCACTCGTACGGGCGACTGCCGCTGCCGTAGCCCGCCGGTCAGTTGCATGATGCAGCCGGGGTTGGCCGAGACGATCGTGTCGGCGCCGGTGTCCAGCGCGTTGCGCAGCTTGCGCTCAGCTAACTGTTGCGACATGCCCGGATTGGTGACGTTGTAGATGCCGGCACTGCCGCAACAGAGCGCGGACTCCTCCATCTCGACCAGACGCAGCTCGGGGATCGCCCGCAGCAGACGCCGCGGCGCTTCGGTGATGCGCTGGGCGTGGGCCAGGTGGCACGGCTCCTGGTAGGTCACTTTTCTCGGCAGCGGCCCCGGCGGCGTGATGCCGATCTGGTCGAGGTACTCGGCAGCGTCGCGCACCGACGCCGAAAAGCGCCTGGCGCGCTCCTCCCACTCGGGGTCGCCATGGAACAGGTGCGGGTACTCCTTGAGGGCCGCCCCGCAGCCGGCGGCGTTGACGATTACAGCCTCCAGGCCTTGCTGCTCGAAAGCGACGATATTGCGCTTGGCGCAGGCCCGGCCGGTGTCCGGCTCGCCGGCGTGAACGGCCAGCGCGCCGCAGCAGCCCTGCCCGGCCACGGCAATCACTTCGCAGCCGTTGCGGGTCAGCACGCGGGCGGTAGCGCGATCGGTATCGGCGAAGGCCGTGCTCATGATACAGCCGGCAAACAGGCCGACGCGATGCCGCACCTGGCCATCGGGCGGGAGCCAGCGCTGGCCGATCGGCACGACGAATTCCGTAGGGATCTCCGGCAGGAGCTGCTCTTGCTGCTCCAGCCTCAGCAGCTTCAGCAGCCCGGTCGCGTGGGCAAGCCGGCGCAGCCCCGAGCGCTGATAGAAAAGCGTGCCGACGGAGAACAGGCGGAACAGGCGCATGTCGCCGAACAGGTGGTCGAACACCACCGCTCGCAAGAGCCGCTCCCACGCTGGGCGCGGGAGATGCCGCTCAATCTGAGCACGAGCAGGCTCCACGAGCCGGCCATAGGCGACTCCGGAGGGGCAGACCGCCTCGCAGGCGCGGCAGTTGAGGCACTGGTACATCTGCTCCTGAAAGACCGGCGAGTCCAGCTCCAGCCGCCCAGACGCAACCGCGCTAATCAAGTGAATGCGCCCGCGCGGCGAGGAGGCCTCGTTGCCGGTAAGCTGGTAGGTCGGGCAGGTCGGCAGGCAGAAGCCGCACTGGACACAGCGCGCCATCACCTCATCGGGTGGCACGTCGCGGCCACGGAAGCCGTGCGGAACTGGCGGCGGACGCAACGCCGTTGTCATTCTGTTAGATCCTCCCCACATACCGGCCCGGGTTGAGCGTGCGCTTCGGGTCGAACTGCTCTTTGATCGTGCGCATGAGCGGCAGGCTAATTGGCGCGGTCCCCCACACATCCAGCGCCCGCTGGACATCTGGGGGACTGGCCAGGATGGTTACCTGTCCCCAACGTGCTGCCAGGGATTCCTGCAGCGCGGGGAGGGTACGCGCAAGGCCGCCGGCGCCCGGCGTGAGTCGGAAAAATAGCGTGCCGGTTCCTGCGTGCGCGGCGAGCAGCACTGCCGTCCCGGCCCCGCCGCACTGCCGCTCGACGTGCTCGATCAGCTCGCCAAGCTGCGTGGGCAGTGTGGCCACACGCAGCAACGCTTCGTCTGGGACCGCGGCCCCGGGCGCGAGGAAGTTGCTGCAGGCCTGCCACCAGGCCCGCATCGCGTCGCCTTCGCTCCAGTCGAGTTCCAAGGTCCGGTCACGGGCCATCTGCTCCACTTCACGCCGCTTGCGGGCCAGACCGTTGATCGAGCCGGTGAGCCGTACGGCCAGCCGCCAACCTTCGTCTTCCGTCGCCGGTACGCCGGGACCAACCAGCTCCAGGCTGTCCACCGCCAGTTGCGAGCCGGCCAGCTCCGCCGACAGCGCCAGCAGCCCCGATTGCGGCCCAGCCACGTACGCCGTCGCCTCGCCAACCGGCTGGGTGAGTACTTTGAAGTTCAGGCGGAGGATCAATCCCAGCGTGCCGAGCGCACCCAGATGCAGCTTCATGAGGTCATAACCGGACACGTTCTTGACCACCAGGCCACCGCCCTTCGTCACCGTGCCATCCGGCGCCGCCACGACGATGCCGATGAGCAGGTCGCGATAGCTGCCGGGGCCGAAGCGGCGCGGACCAGCCAGATTCGCGGCCACGACGCCACCGATCGTGGCGCGGTGCGGATACGCCGCGTCGAATGGCAGCATTTGGCCGTGAACACCGAGCGCCGCCTGCAGCTTCTGTAAGGTGCAGCCGGCCTGGACCGAGATCGTGAGGTCGGCGGGCTCGTAGGTCACGATTTGGTCCAGGCGCTCCATGCTCAGGACAACGTCCAGCCGTTCCGGCGGATGCCCCAGTGCCTGCAAGGTACCGCCGCCCCAGGGCGCTACCGCCAGCCCGGCGGAATCGCACGCTGCGAGCGCCTGGGCCGCCTGGTCCTCGGATTCGGGAAGCAGCGCCAACGTAGGAATACACCCTTGAACGGCGTAGCGGGCGCAAGCGTCGCCTTCCAAAACGGCACACGGGAAGTCCGGCCGCGCGAGCGTGGCGCCGCCGGTCAGCTTAGCAGGCATAGATCCCATCCTTGGCCAGGCGGGCCGCCAGGCGCTGATCGCGCACTTCCCCACAGCTCCGCACCGGAGGAAAGATCTTGTCGGGGTTGAAGAGGGCGCGGGGGTTGAAGCAGCCTTTCAGCCGGGCCATCGTGGCCAAATCCTCCGTGGAAAACAGGTAGCTGATGTGGTCCCGCTTCTCCAGCCCAATGCCGTGCTCGCCCGACACGACACCGCCCTGCTCGACGCAGAAGCGCAAGATCTCCATGCCACCCCGCAACGTCCGTTCCACACTGGAAGGGTTGCGGCGATCGAAGAGGATGTTGGGGTGCAGGTTGCCGTCACCGGCGTGGAAGACGTTGGCAATCGGCAAGTTGATGTCGCGCGCGACCTCCTCCACAAATCGCAGCGTCTCCGGCAGCTTGGTACGAGGGACGACGCCATCCTGAATGTAATAGTTGGGAGCGAGCCGCCCCAGCGCGCCGAGCGCCCCCTTGCGGCCCCGCCAGAGCGCCTCGCGCTCCGCCGGGGTGCTGGCGCTGCGAATCTCCCGTGCCCCTTGTAGCCGGCAGATAGCCTCGACGCGCTCTGACAGCTCCTCGACCGACTCCCTTAGCCCATCCACCTCCACGAGCAGCACGGCCCCGGCGTCCGGTGGATAGCCGGCGTGGTAGGCCTCCTCCACGGCGCGGCAGCAGAGCTGGTCGATCATCTCCAAGGCAGCCGGCACGATACCCGCGCCGATGATCGACGACACCGTGTTGGACGCCTCGTCGATGGAGCCGAAAATAGCCAGCAAGACTCGGATTGCCTCGGGCTGCCGAGTGAGACGGACGGTGATGGCGGTCGCGATGCCGAACGTGCCCTCCGAACCGACGACGACGCCGGTCAGGTCCAGCCCTTGCGGCTCTCCGGCCGGCCCCGCGGTATGGATGATCTCGCCCGTCGGCAGCACCAATTCCAAGTCTAGGATGTGGTTGGTGGTAGCGCCGTAGGAGAGGCAGTGCGGCCCGCCGGAGTTTTCCGCCACATTGCCGCCGATGGTGCAAACCTTCTGGCTGGACGGATCGGGCGCGTAGAAGTAACCGTGCCGCTCGGTCTGATGGGTGAGCTCGTAGTTGATGACGCCCGGCTGCACGACAGCGCGCCGGTTGGCGTAGTCGACCGAGAGGACGCGGTTCATGCGCGCGGTACCGACCACGATCCCGCCGCAGATGGGCACGGCGCCGCCGGAGAGGCCGGTGCCGGCGCCGCGCGGCACGACCGGAAGCCCCTCCTGATAGGCCAGACGGACGACCTGGGCCACCTGCCCGGTCGTTTCCGGGAAGACGACAACCGACGGCGCGTGGGTATCCAGCGAGCCGTCGTACTCGTACACCATCAGCTCATCGGGACGAGAGATCACGCCAGCCTTGCCGGCAATCCGCTCCAGCTCCGCGACGAGGGCTGCTCGATCCATCGCTGTCTCTCCCTTGCGCTGTTGTCATTCTACTGCCTGTGACGCCCCGGGCACGAATGGGAAGCCAGTGGCACCTTTGGGCATGGCCAACATGGCCCGCGCGCCACGATCAACACGATTAATGTGGCCGCCAAAGGGTTAGGGGCCCCCAAGCAGTGGGGAGAGACCACCTGCCCTACGACATCCGGTCGGCTGCTCTGCCTTGTTGTCGCTTGCCAATGCCTGGGGTAGGCCGTCCATGGACGGCTCCCGACGCTGAACCGTCGGGCTAACAGTTTTGAACCCGGCTGAAGCCGGCTACCTACCAACTTGCCATCCCCGATCTCAACTTCGCGTGCCAGGTGCGGACGATCGCCAGTGCTCAGGGACGTGGGTACGTGCGCCTCCTCGCCCATGACATCGAGCAGTACGCGATGCTTCAGGAGGCCCTTGGCGCCTCGATGGCCGACCTCCACATGTCCCCCGAACGGAAGATCGAGGCGCTCTGTGAGACGCTGCGCCAGGCCTGGCGCGCGCCGCGACCCGTCGGCCTCACGATCGCACCTGAGGATGAGAAGGCGCGAACACTGGGTGAGCTGGTCAACCGGCTCTGGGAGGATCTCGGTCGCCCTTGCTCGGAGCGCGTCGTGACCCGGGCGCTGCGGTTCGCCGAACGACGCGCCGCCGCCTTCGACCTCGACCGGTGCGTCGTCGTCCACGGGGATCCACATCACGGCAACGCACTGCAGGTGATGGCCGCTCGGCCTGGAGCGGAATCAGGCTTCGTCTTCGTGGACCCCAACGGCTTCCTGGCCGACCCCGCGTACGACCTCGGCGTCGTCCTTCGCGACTGGTGCACCCAGTTGCTCGCAGGGGACGCACTCGCGCTTACCCACCGCTATTGCGCGCTGCTGGCAGCCCACACCGGCGTCGACGAGACCGCGATTTGGGAGTGGGGGTTCCTTGAGCGCGTGTCCACCGGCCTCTACGCGCTTCAGCTCGGCGCTGGGGATGTCGGCCGACCCTTCCTAGAAACGGCGGAGGCGCTCGCGCGATAGCGAGCCTCGCCGTGTCGCCACTCGCTGGCGCTCCGGGGCTGATCCATCCCGACGCGTCCGGCTGGCGTGCGCCTCGCCAGCACCTGTACATGGCGCCGCTCGTCCGACCCGGGAAGGTCGCGCCAGCCCTGGCCCGAGCGGATAGTGTCGACGGCGACCTGATAGCGCCAACCATCGCGGAACGTGAGGTAAGGCCGGAACGCTTCTCCGCGGATGTCGGCCACGAAGTCGCGGGCCAGCGCGCACCATTTGTTCTGCACGTTGTCACCGACGTTGGGAAGCTCGTCGAGCAGCCGCTGGGGCACCGGCAGGGGCTCCGGCGCTTCCCCGAACGCACGAATACGCGACACGTCGTAGTCGAGGACGCCCCTGGCGATCAGCGTCCCGCCGCTGCCATAGAGCCGGAAGCCGGCGGCCTCATCCGCGACCGGCAGACCGGGGCCTACCACGCTCGTCGCCGTCACGCGCCCGTTCGGCGTCGCGAACTCCATGATCGCGGTGAAGGCGTCGTCGGCGTCGACGGGCCGTTGGGCGTACCTGGCGGCCTCCTCGGGCGTCAGGCGGAGGTGTCGCCCCTCCCGGAAATCGTGCAAGTCCGACACAACCGGCGCGTGATCAAGGTGCCCGCGGGCTGTCCCAGTCACGCGCAGCAGCTCCCCTCCTGCAATGTCCGACAGGATGCCCAGCGCGTGGGGGAGGCCGTTGTTGAGCAGCCCGCCGCCGTCCGCGACCCTGGAGGCCCAACTCCACGGCAGGATGCTCACCGGCCCCGTACGCACGGTGCTGACAATCTCGTCGAGCGTCCCAATCGCGCTGTCGCGCACCAGCTCAGCAAGCCATTGGGTGGAAGGGCCGTAGCGGTGCGTCGCGGCGTAGGCGTGCTTGATGCCGGCGTCCTTGACCAGCCCGTACAGCCGCCCCGCCTCCTCGCCGGTCACAGCGAGCGGCTTCTCGCAGAGGACGTGGACGCCGACGGCGACCGCCGCCTCGACGACCGGCCCGCGCAGGGCCGCCGGCGTGGCGATCGCAACGATGTCGGGTCGCAGCCGCTCGATCGTCTCCCGCCAGTCGGTCGACACGTCGGGAACGCCAAGACGATCCGCCACTTGCCGTACCACGGAGAGGAGGAACGCCAACGGGAGGATGGGCGCGAACTGTGCATTGCATGTAACGCCTACGGCGACGCTAAGCTCCTCTGTTTCTCGCTGAGGGATACGGGCGCGATT
>Ga0207416_1002373_pt1 | contig 20779 bp, 20 predicted proteins | sample PaiPotPPM11metaG_FD_184107 | JGI IMG/M metagenome (GOLD analysis project Ga0207416, IMG submission 184107) | Iron sulfur acid spring bacterial and archeal communities from Banff, Canada, to study Microbial Dark Matter (Phase II) - Paint Pots PPM... ...
GTGGACGACGGGACGATCGCAGAGGTAGCCGCCAGCCACGGGTTGGAGGTGCCGCCGCTGTCGGCCCACAGTGCTCGGCCGCTCACCCGAGGAGGACTGCTTCTGGGGTACACTGCCTTCGCGCCGGGGCAGATCCGTGGGGCGGTGACTGCGCTCGCACGTTTCCTGGAAGCGACAATTGGCGCACCTGGAGGGAATCGAACGGTATCGTTGGGTCCTGCTGAGATGAGGTAGGCTATGGGCTGATCACAGTTCGTGGGGGAGAGGATGCGGTGCCAGCGGTGCCAGGGAGAAGAGTTCGTCAAAGCAGGCTTCGATCGGTTCCACCGCCAGATGTCCCGTTGCTCGTCCTGCGGGCGTCGCCACACACTCCGCTCCCTCTCGGCGCTCTGTGGCTATCGGTTCACCGAAGAGATCATTGCTCTGGCCTTCCGCTGGTATCTCCGGTTCCGCTTACCATATGCCGACGTTGCTGAGCTCTTGGCGGAGCGGGGTATCCACGTCGATCCGTCCACCATCCATGACTGGGTGCAGCACTTTACCCCGCTCTATCAAGGTGCAGCTCGTCCTCGCCGTGATCATGTTGGAGACCGCTGGTCAATCGATGAAACATATCTCCGCATCGGGGGACGGTGGTGCCATGCCTTCCGGGCGATCGATGAGGATAGCCAAGTCATCGATGTCTACGTAAGCCCGACACGAGATACCGCAGCGGCCCAAAGAAGCCGATGTCGTAGCCGAGCCCTCTCGCAACCGGGAAACCGAGTACCTGGTCGTCGCCGCTTATCGCCACCGAGGCGATCTCGCGCAGCCGTTCGGGCGAGACCAGCCGAGTGCCGTCCACTGCGCCCAGCAGCGCCGCGTACATGCGCGCCACGGCACGGGCGGACATGGTCCCCCGGCGGGGATGTCGGAGGTCAGGACATCGGTCCGGTTGCCGAACGCCGCCGTGGGCTGGACCGCCCGCGGCGCTGCCTTCAAGATGGGGAGACCGTCAGGCCCCGAGGCAAGCACCTGGGCGTTGCCCTCGGCTTCCTCCAGCCGGGCCACCCTCCCCAGTTCCGACTTCGGTACGCCAAAGTACAGCTCGTCGCCGACGCCGAGCGGCCCAGCCACCTCGTCCCGCAGGACCTGCGAGATGGGCTTGCCGGTGGTCCGCCGAATGATCTCACCGATGAGGTAGCCGTACGAGAGGGCGTGACGGCCGGTCTTGGTCCCCGGCCCCCACCACGGCGTGGCATCGGCGATCAGGGCGCACATCGTCTGCCAGTCGCCCAGATCCTCCGGCGTGAGGTCAGCCGGCATGCCCGGCACACCGGCCGAGTGGGTCAGCGCATGCCGCACGGTCACACCGTCCTTGCCGTGTGCCCCGAACTCCGTCCATAGCTCAACGACTGGTGTGTCATAGCCGAAGACTCCGCGCTCGACGAGCACGTGCGCCACGGTCGTGGCCACACCCTTGGCGACCGAAGCGCTGTTGAACAGCGTGTCCGGGGTGACTGCACGGCCGATTTCCGGGTCAGTGACCCCCGCGACGGCGTCGACGACCAGCTCCCCGCGCCGGTACACCGCAACCTGCAGCCCCCTCTCGGCTCCCGATTCGACCAGGTGGTCGATGGCTTCCTGGACTTCCTTCCGAGTATCAATCATGATCGTTCTCCTGCTCAGCGGGCGTTCCTCAAGCAGCGCGTGCCGGGGTGCGTTGCTGGGCACGTGACTGTCACGTCTCCTGCGCGTTCGTTGGGGCGTCGCTGGATTGTGCTCCTCTCCTACGGCCAGCCGGCGAGAGCCTTGTCGACCGGCGCGTCGACCTGCTGCCTACTGTCGACTCCCGGCTGCACGATCGCCTCGGTGCTGGGTGGCGTCGGCAATGGTCTTATTGGCCTTCTTGGTGATGGTCTTGAAGTAGGGCTCCGCCACTAGCAGCACGTAGGCGTCGTCGTTGATGACCAGGGCGTTCATGTTTTCGTTCGCGATCCGCTTGTCGAACCAGAAACCCAGCTCGGCGAAGAAGCGACTCGACGTGGCAAGATCCTTCACGGGGAGATTGACAGTGAGCGTCGTCGGCCTGAACGTCAACCGGCACATCCTGTGTGGGGTCGTCGAACGTGCAATGCGAGAGGCCCCGCGGGTCGTATGTCACGACGGTGTAGTCGTCGGCAAGCAGCGGAACTGCCGGGGCGAACACGCTACCGTCCGCAGGCCCACCAGGGATCATCAGCAACACGGGACCCGATCCTCGGACCTCGTAGTAGAGACGTGCGCCGGGCACGCTCAGCATGTCGGCAGTCGTCGTATTCATCGAATTCACCTCCATCATTTGGCCGTGAAGCCTTTACCCCCTCCTCAGTTCGAGCGCATCAGCCGTCTCCCGATGCGATGTCATCTATTCGCCCCGGCGACGGCGACCCGTATTCGTCGTGGCGGCGGATCCAGAGCTCGGGCGGGTCACCCTCGTTGCGTCCCTTCGGCGCCCGATCGAGCAACGGGTAGAATCCGAGCAGTATCTCGAGGCCACGCGCGTAGCACGAGTAGGTGTGATAGACGATGCCGTCCTCCAGCGCGAAGGCGCTCAGTCCTGGCCCTTCCGCCATGTATCCCGCCGGGTCAGTGCCACACTCGGCCGCGAGCTCCGCAACGGGACCGACGCCTGCCTCCAGGAACGGCCGCAGCTGCTCCTCCGTGTGCGAGACGTCAAAGTCGAAGTTGAAGTCGGTTCCCATCGACGAGACCCAGGTGAACGTCCAGCCCATACGCCGCTTGTAGGCCTGCAGCCTCTCGAGCGGTGCGCGTGAGACGCAAAGGAACGTCACGTCACGCGCTTTCAGGTGTTGAACAGCGCCGTCGAAGGTGTCGGCCGCGGCCGAGCAGACCGGGCAGCCCGCTGCGTACGAAGGCCCGAACATGAAGTGATAGACGAGCAGCTGCGAGCGCCCATTGAAGAGTTCCTCCAAAGGCTTCGTGCCGTGGTCCGTCTCGAACCTATACTTCTTCTCCAGGCGTACCCACGGGAGTTCGCGCCGCCGCCTCGCGAGCTCGTCGCTCGCGCGGGTGAGCTCTTTCTCGCGCTTCAGCAGCGTCTCACGGGCGGCTTGCCACTCCTCGCGCGTTCCTATCGTGTGATTCGTCATGGCGTTTTCCCCCTTTTCTTTAACGCTACATCGGAGACGTGGGTCCCGTTCGTGCCCCACCGAACATGGTGGCTGGATCATGGACGGCCGCCATCATGAACAGCGTTCGCATGTTCACGCCTCCCAGCATACATGCAAAGCAGCCGCGGTCCAGCTCGATCGTCTGCAGGACCGCACCTCCTTCGCGCCATAACTTTCGGGGCTACTGTGTAACCGCCACGCAGAGCAGAACAAAGCCGGTGAGGTAGAGCCATGATCGCAGACCCTGGAACAACTCCCATCTGTTCCGGGTGGCCTTCCAATCGTCCGGCGGATGATTCGCGTCCCACTTCCCAGTTGCCAGATTGATCGGGACGTTGAAGATGAGGGTTGCGATCAACGCTGCGGTGTTTGCTCCTGCTGCAAGCCAGCGAAACGTTGACTCCGTCGTTGCCAGCCCTGCTCCTCCAAATGCGTAGATCAGGGAGAGCGTCGTTGTTGCCGTCATCAACAGCGGCATGGTGCGGCCGAAAGTTCGCAGCAATCCTTGCTCGACCTGAATGTGGTAGGTGGGTGGAAGCCGCCTGATGACTGGATGGACGAACGCATAGGAACCGAATTCGGCACATGCCGTGAAGCCGCTGATGACCAGCAGGGCGAAACGAAGCAGCGTCATGCTGACGGGGCCGAGAGGTGTGTATCCATGAGGGTGCTTCCTCCTCCGGTCCTCACGAGGAGACTTCCATCGTCTGTCGCGCCGCCTCACTCTGAGCGAGGAGCGAGACAAGGTATGCTGCCAGATCGGCACGCGAGAGGTGCGCCGAGGCGTGATAGCTCAGCGCGGAGCCCGTACGATACCGGCCACTTTTCGGACCGTCGCTCAGACGCGAAGGCCGGACAATGGTCCAATCAAGATTGCTCATCCGGATGAGCGCCTCCTGTCGCTCCTTGTCTGCAAGCTCATCCCTCAGGATGATCGGGAAGATGAGGTACCGGAAGAGCAGTGGCACCCGTGTCGTCTCCGACGGGTCACCATGCTCTCCCACGCGACTCATAAGCGCCATCAGGTCCAGTGTCTGTTCCAGACGCCCGCCCACGAACAGGCGATCGATCACTCGCATGATGCCGATTGGGACTGTGATCACGCGCGTGCCCGGTCGCAGCATCGAACAGTAGAGCCGGAGGGCATCAGCGATGGTGATTCCTTCAAGACCGCGCTCAATCGCTGTCTCGTCATTCACATCTCCGGAGATGTAGTCGAACCCGCTACCGAGCAGCCACTGTGCACGCTCGGCATTCCGCACCAGCAGCCGCACTCGCCAGCCTGCGACGAGGAGGTGGGCTGCAACGACTCGACCCAATAGACCGGTCCCGCCTACAACGAAGACGCTGTGCCCGACTCTCGATGTAATCACGCACCAACTCCGGCGCCAATGACGTATCAATCGTTATCCTATCACATGATACCTTAGAGCCAAAGAGGTCGAAGCTCGCGTCGCGCAGCTCGGCACGGACCTACCGTAGGGCGAGCGCAGCGAGCGCTGCATCTACCAGGTCCTCCGCTGGGGGCCAGGGCATTTCCGGTTTGCTGATGCGGAGATCCGCAATGCCATGCAGCTGGGTCCACAGCAGGAGTGCGATGAATGTGCTCCCCGGGTCATGCGGTCCCTTCCCACGCTCCAGACAGCGGGTGACCGCCCCGACGTGGTCCTCGAACGCGGGCCTGCCCGGGTGTTCCATCCCTTCAGTCAAGCCAAGGGGTGCCGGTCCCAGGTCCATGGCACTGAACAGCAGACGGTAATGACCGGGGTGGTCATGTGCATACCGGACGTAAGCGTGGCAGCGTCGACGAAGAACATCACACGGGGCAGTGCTCGTCGCCTCAGCCGCCCGCATGACGGTCCTGAAGTGCTCGAAGCGGGCCTCCACAACCGCTCGCAGCAAGTCGGCCTTATCGGTGAAGTGGCGGTAGATGGAGGGCGGGGTCACGCCGACACGGTCGGCGACCGCGCGGATCGTCACCTCGCGGCCATCGCCGCGTTGCGCCAGGAGCGTCGCTGTCGCATCCAGCACTTCGTCTCGCAGCAGCGCACCCTCGCCACGACGATGCCGGCGCCGTCGAGCACGGGGAGAGCGCAGGCCATCAGTGTTGACGGTCATTTATGTGATTATTGTCCAATGGATTCAGTTGCAGCGGTGGGTTGCCCGGCAGTCGAGCTCGCTTCCCCCGCCGACGCAGTCCCTATCGATGTGGCCTCATGGTCCCGAAGCTCCACAGATTGCCCTCGAGGTCACGGGCGCTGTAGCCACGCTGTGTGCCCCCTGCGGCGTCGTGAGGCTCATTCACCACCTCGACGTCGGCAGCCTTGGCTCGCTGGTAATGGGCATCCAGGTCGCCGATTGCGATGTACACCCACCCGTGACCGGTGTGGCTGCCATGAAGATCTTCGGGGCGCTCGGATTCGACGAGCACCATCCCATCGCCATGCAGGAGGGCCGCGTGGTCGATGCCGTCCGCGTCATCCTGGTCGAAGATCCGGGATTCGAGGCCGAATGCGTTCTCAAGCCACGCAAGCGCGGCTTTGACATTGCGATAGATGAGGGCCGGGTAGACGTCCACGAGCCCTTGATCCTTTCCGATCTCTTTCTCCGGTTCCAGCTTCCTGGCCCGGGCCGAGCAGTCAACCTCTCCAATGATCGGCGAACTGGTCGCCTCGCTGGAAGGACGCTGCTATTCTGTCTGTTCACGCTAGGTCTAGCAAGGACTCACCGCGGGGCTGCACCGGTGGTTTTAGTCCTTCTGCTCAAAATGGATCACCGCCCTGATGCCGAAAGCGCTGACCGGTACCCGAGAAGCAACAGGGTTCCAACCGCCGAGATCCGCGGCCCTCGATGAGCGCACGATCGCCTCTACACATACAAGCCTGTGTGACGGATTGTATGACGGAATCCATCCACACTATTCGCACCATTCACAAGAACCAGAGAAAAACCCCGCCAGGTTGCGGAACCTGTGCGGGGTATTCGCGCCATTCACACTGTTCACTTGGTGGGCTCTAACTGAGCTATAGGGACATGAGGTGTCTATTTTTGGCTTGTAGAAGGCAAATTTGGGTCGTCGCAAGCCCGACTGACCCCCAATCTGACCCCCACAAGTATCTCACTGGCCTTCTCCAGCGGTCAAGAGTGCCGTGGGCGGCGCCAGCTCGACATCGCCAAAGATGCGTTGCATGACCTCCACCACTCCCTCGAGTCCGGTCGAAGTCAGGTGGCTGTAGATGCGGTGCGTGGTCCGGTCCGTGGCATGCCCCATCAGGGACTGCGCCACCTTCAGTGGCAGGCCAGCGTCCTGGACCATGGTCGTGACGGTATGCCGAAAGGTGTGAAGCGTCACGTCTTCGATGCCCAATCGACGGGTGATTCGCCGGAATTCATCTGCGGGCTCGCTACGGAAGTAAAGCCTGCCGGTCGGGCTACAGAAGACGGTTCCGTGCTCCGCCCAGAGTCCTGCCTCCTGGGCCCGCTTGCATTCCAGCCGCTGGACATCCTGGTGCCAGCGAAGAATCTGGCACGCGAAGGGAGGAATGAGGACGTTGCGCTCTGCTGCTCTGGTTTTGAGTGTCAGCAGCCGCACGCCCGGCTGGCCGTAAAAGCGGCCGGTCTGCCGCTCGATGCGGAGAACGCCCGTGGCAAGATCAAGGTTCTTCCATTCGAGGCCAAGCAGCTCACTGATCCGCATGCCGGTCAGCCCAAGGAGCCAGAACGCCGCGTACCAGCGAGTCCCGTGAGCTTCTTGAAGAATTGCCTTTACCTCGTCGACGGAAAGGATCCGTTCCTTCGTCGCCTCTACCCGCGGAGCCTTCATGCGGTGCATCGGGTTCTTAGGGATGTACTCCGCATCGACACAGTACTCGAGCGCCATCTTCAGCACCCGGAAGGTCAAATTGAGTGTTGACCGAGAGAGTGGCGGCTGCTTTGCGTCACCGCGCTCCAGCCCTGCGAACATCTTCTCGATGTGTGGACGCTTCAAGTCCTTGAGCTTGATACTGCCAACCCACGGCAGGACATACCCGACGCAGAGTCGGTAGTTGTACAGGGAGTTCGGTTTGACTGTCTTGGGAGCCACGTCCTCCAACCACTGGAGGAGGACGTCCCCGGTCTTGCGCGTATCGTCCACGACGTAGAGGGCCCGCTCTGATTCAACGAGCTTCTGATCGCCGTTCTCGATCATGTACTAGATTGCGCGATGGGACAGAGACAGCATCTGGGCCGCCTTTGCCGCCGTGACCCATCGTCTGGGTTGTTCCAGTTCGGCAATCCTCTGTCAGCGTGGGGTGTAGCCTGAGGCAAGCCGCTGGGAGCGTTCTCCCCGCAGCGACCTGGACTGAGACGCCGGCAACCAGTACCGACGATCGGCAATCTCTGCTTGTGGCTCTCGCCAAATGCGACCAAGTAGCCCGTGAGGGTTGGTTGGATCGTCGACGCGCCATCGGCAGGTGAGGAGCAGCGGAAGAGAGACACTCCGGCCCACAGCAGCGGCTCGCGACACTCGGACGATGCGCTCTTCCGCACCATTGCTCGTCGTCACGATCAAAACCGTGGGATAGCCGTGGTAGTCCCTTTCGAAGCGACGGGTCGTGGCGTAGTCGTAGTAGGCGGAAAACTTCCTGAAGTAATCGCGGCGGTTCATGGTGCCGCGATCGAACTCGAGAAAGAAGCCAAAGTGCCTTCCGTTGCGGCGGTAAATGCCGTATCCATCCGGACGAAGATAACGGCGGCTGCACGCGGTGGCGTTTTGCCATTCCACCACCGCGTCATCGCCTCCCGCTTCTGCGAACCGGCGAACCAAGCGATACAGACAAATGAACAGCTCGTCGGCACCGAGGGTGTGCGGCAGGTTCCAGAGGAGCTTCGTCCGAGTACCGATAGGCTCATCAGGTCCTCCGCCTGCGAAGCCCACCTCCCGGACGGCTACTGCCAGCGAGAGGCCACGGTAGGCAGCCACCATTTCGAGGCCTCTTCTGCTCAACTCCATCAATTGCAGGTTTGCAGTTCCACCGATTTCCTCCGGCTCCACGACTCGCGCGAGACCGCGATCAATAAGACGATTCCGGCGTCTCCGGACGGCTTCCTCGTGCCAGCCCAGCACGATCGCCAGCGAATCGGATGGTAGGAAGGGGTGACACGCCGCCATGTCTAGGAAGCGATAGTCGGCTGGTGTGAGGCTCAATGCGAGCCGACCGACCCCATCCGGCGCCCCCGTCGGAGCTTCCAACGCGTTGGCCACGAGCCGCGGAAGCGGGCTGGTCGACTGACGGACCCGAAGCGGTTGGATGGTTTTAGGACGAATGAGATGGTCGGCCGACACTCGGCAGCTTCCCTCAGCCCGCTCCAGATGCTGCAGGCCGGCGCGGAGCTCTGTCCACTCAAGGGCGTGCGCCGCTAGCGGCACGTCGAACCGGCCTCGCGCTATGTCGTCCAAGAGTTCGCGCCAGGCAGCAAGTCCATGGGCTCCGTCTGTCGCGATAAGAAGCGGTGGCACTGCTCGGGAGTCGACACGGCGAAGCTGGAGCAAGCGATCCAGTGCCGTCCGGTAGACCCCCGGCGGGAAAGTCCCCAGATCGGGAAGGAGCAGGTAGGAACGACTCTCGTTGCCCCACGACAGGGCAGCGAAGGCCGGAAGGGTGACCGACACGGGCGCCTTTGCCGTTGGGTGCCGATAGCGCCAGTGCCAGGGACGCTCCCAGGCCACGAGATGTGGCCGCCCATCCCGAGCGCCAGCGATCGCTCCGAGTAAGTCGTAGAGGGACGCAAGCTGAGGAAGTCGCGGCAACAAAGCAAGGAGGTCGGAGCCGCGCGCGTGATTTCGGCGTGCCAGCTCGGTTACTTCGAGATCCTGATCGAGGGCCAGGGCGGCGAGTCTGAGATCCGTGAGATAAAAGCGCTGTGGTGCCGACCCTCGCGCTGTCGGAGCAGAGAGACCGGATATGAGGCCAGCTTGTTCCAGCCGTGTCAGAGAACGGTAAACCACTGTAGTCGCGCGCACTCCGCTCAACCACTCGAGCACCTTTGCATCAGCGAAAGGCAAACGAACCAGCATCAGAATGATCCGGTAGTCGCTTGGCCTGTTCCGTGGCCAGGTGACCGCGTACTGCGCGTCTCGCCAGTTTGGTCTCTCGCTCATGCCGGCTCCGCCTCTCGCCAGAGTCCGCTCTCGTCGTCCATGAGTCGATGGAACGCGTCAACCGCGCCAGATTCACCCTCATCCATCGGCATTTGCTGCTGTAGTTCGGCAGTTGCTGCCTGCTGCCGTTTCTTGGTGCGGACCCTGGAGGTTCCGGAGGTGGGATTACCCTCCGCAACCCGACCCGGACTCTTGCTCGATCCGGGATTCGGTGCGTTCAGGTTCTGGAATGGCTCCTGGCGTTCGAGGCTCGCCAGGGCAGCCTTGATATCTCGTTCCACCGCGGCTCGGTCTCGGCCATAGCGAGCGGCCGAGTCTGCAGCCAGGTGGGCGCAGAGATCGGCGTCCGTCTGCGGTAGGGCATCGAGCCGGACCGAGAACGTTGGTGTGCGCTCGCCGTCGACCGAGAGCTTGATGTAGCACTGATGCTCGCCCAGAGCAACCAGGTCGGCCTCGTCGACCTCTCCCCCCAGCTCGCGCACTAGATACGCGGCGTCCTCCGCGCTGGTATGGAAGGCGAGGAGGCCGTCCAGATTGGCGAACACCATGGCTCGCAGGGCTCGATTCTGCTCCCGGTCGAGCGCGTCGAGCCGGGTCAGGCTCTGTGTTGCCAGGACGAGGTTAGCGCCGTACTTGGCGAGCTCGGACAGAATGCCCTCATAGTCGGCGCCCGGCATGGTGTGGAACTCATCCACGATAATGCTCATGGCGCGTCGATGCGATGAGTCGAGTGCTGCCTGCTCTCCGATGGCGAGGGCAACGAGATTGAGAAGAGTTGCGCCCAGGGGAGCTGAGGTGTCCTCGCCCACCGTCCCCTTGGATGTGTTCACGATGACGATGGCACCGGTGCGCAGCCAGGATAGAGGGTCAATGGTCGAACGCGGTTGCCCCACGATGGCTCGGGCAGCATGTGAACCCGCATATCGCTGCACCTTAGTTGTACAGATGGGTGCCCTGGCGGGCGTTCGAGGTGGTCCAGGAGGAATTCGAGCGGACGAAGGCGGCTCTGGAGGAAGCCAAAGCCGCCGATGGATCATCTCTTTGATTCTCGCGCCAATACGCCAATCACCCAGCGTCTATATTCCCGTTGAATCGCAACAGCAACTAGAACTAGCAATCAACGGTTGATGTGGTGGTCGTCATACACCACTCCGTGGGCGTGGCCTGCCGATATCGAAGCTGTAGAGCATGGCATGCCCAAGAGCATGGATGACCTGATCCGGGGGACACCGAGGTACCGGGCCATGTGCAACACGCGCGGTGCCATCTTGGGCTGATGCCACAGCGCCGCCAGCTGAAGATTGCCCGCGACGTCCCCTGGGGGTTGGCGCCTCATCGCTCGGAGCCCTCGACTCTCTCCTTCACTTTCCCTGTGTGGAAGGCATGTAATGCTGTGATCAGAACCCAAGCGATTCGTTCACCAAGATCGCTGTGGTCCGACCGGGAGCGGTCGCCTTGTTGATGACAAGGATGTTATTCACTCCGCTGGGAACTCCGTAGGCCTCTTTGGCCCTTCGATCCTCAAGAGGAAAGCAATACTCGTAGAGGCGTCGCAGTCCAGTGTTGAAATCGGGAACGATCTTCTGACCGCCGATGACGAGAATCACGTGGCCTGCTCCGGACACGATCGGACCGAGTTGGCTCCCGCTGGCCGATGCGATCAAAAGTGATCCCTGCTCTGTCACGGCGTGGACGCTGCCGACGACCCAGTCGGGTGCGGCGGAGAGTTGGCGAATCTCACGGCCCTGCATCTCGTGATCCATTCGATAGAGACGGGGGCGAAGCGGCTGATACAGGCCGGATCGCTCGATGTCTTCGGCGACGCCGATGACTTCGAGCGTACGGGAGGTGTTGTTGAAGACCTCAGCGCCCACTGGGAGGATGGACCGCACAGCTGCTCTCGCCTCTTCGCCGGAGTCCACTACACCGGCGGTGATTCCGCTGTGTTCGAGGGCACTGGCCACAGCGCGGATTTGCTGCTTCGAGGCCAGACGAGAGAACTCCGTCTCTGCCTCGATACTGGGACCCTCTACGGGTGGGTCCCCGGGTAGGCCCGCGGTTGGTGGGGTACCCATGTCACTCACCGCCAACCTCAGCGAGGCGTTGGTGGACCAGCGCAACTGCCATCGAACCCTCGCCTATCGCAGCTGCGCAGCGCTTGATCGACCCGCTGCGGACATCGCCAGCGGCGAACAGCCCTGGCAGGTTCGTTTCGAGCGGAAGCGGTTGACGAGACAGCCGCCATCTGTCAAGCGCACCGGCCGACGAGCTGACTTCAGCCCCTGTTCGCACGTATCCGGAGGCGTTGAGAGCAAGTCCCACCTGAGCCGCGCCTTCCGTGCGTGGCACACCGCCAATGCAAACGAAGAGTGCCTCGACGGGCAGCCGTGAGAGGACCGAGTCCCTTCCCGAGGAGACGATGAGTGCCCGAAGGTGGGTGTCGGATTCAAGGTCGACCACTTCGGTGTTCGTCCGAACCTCGACGTTGCTGAGCTTGCTTACCTGACTGATCAGGTACTGCGACATCGAGGCATCGAGGGAGCTACCGCGGACCAGCAGGGTCACGTGCGCGGCGTACCGCGAAAAGCGAATGACTGCTTGGCCGGCCGAGTTCCCACCTCCAATGACCGCCACGCGGCACCCGCTGCATGTGACCGCCTCGCTCGGGCCAGCTCCGTAGTACACGCCGGAGCCCAACAGATCATCGAGGGCCGGGATCTCAAGACGACGCCAGTCGACTCCGCTCGCCACCAGCATCGCGAGTGACCGCACACTTGTTCCGTCGGACAGGTGGGCCACGTAACCGAGGCCGTCTTTGGATACGTTCACAAGACGCCGAGCGAGAAGGATTTCTGCTCCGAAGCGCCGGGCTTGTGCGGTGGCCCGCGTCGCAAGTTCGCTTCCGCTGATCCCATGCGGGAAACCGAGGTAGTTCTCGATCATCGACGTTGTGCCAGCCTGGCCACCGGGTGCTACCACTTCGATGGCAAGGGTGCGCAGACCCTCAGATGCCGCATACACCGCGGCTGCTAGTCCGGCTGGACCGGCGCCCACGATGGTCAGGTCGTACTCGGACAAAGACGGGGCCGATACCATCCCGAGACCTGCTGCTACGTCTTCCACCGTGGCCGGAGCAAGCCGGATCCCGTTCGGGAGGACGCATAGCGGTAGTCGGCCGGGATCCATCTCGCTCGGAGAGACCAGCGCTCCGACCCTCTCCGCATCATCGAGGTCGACCCACTCATAGGGGACGCCGTTGCGGCTCAAGAAGTCACGAATGCTGTATCCGACAGAAGACGCCCGCTGCCCTACCAGGACGACCTGGGGAGTGACGGGTCGAGCGTCGTAGTCGAACATCGACATGCCGTTCGAGGCCTCAGTCATGATCTAGCTCCAAGGATGCAGCCCGGTGGCCCAACTCGTGTCGCGTTGCCTATCACTAGAGCACTTGCTTATCAGCTTTCGCCGAGTCGCCGGCTAGCTTCCTCTGCAACGAACTGGTGGCGGGCGATGGGGCTGCACTGCGCAGAGGCGATGAGCCCACTCACAGGTCTGGCAGTAGCCTCCGGAGACGGAGGCGCTCCCTGGGTGGGGCTGGACACTTCAGGGACCGTCCTGCGAACCGGCTCGACCCGACCAATCGAGGACGCAATCGTCAAGAAGGCCACAACGGCGCCCGCCGCCGCAATGCCGGCCGCCACCAGGAAGGCAAGATCGAAGCCCTGCACCAGCGCATGATCCAGCGTCGGATGGGAGCCAGAGGCAAGGACGCTATTGGTGCGCGAGGCTGCGATGGTCGCAAGCAGTCCCAAACCCACCGCTCCCCCGACTTGCTGCGAGGTGTTCAGGAGCGCAGAAGCCAGCCCGGAGTCGCGTGGCTCGACCCCGGAGACCGCCGCGTTGGTGATGGAGACAAAGGCGAAAGCCAGGCCGATGGGAAGAATGATGAAGGTAGGAAGGATATCGGTCGCATAGCTGCCGTGGTCGGGGAGGCGGGTCAGCAGGAGGAGACCTGCCGCGGCGATGAGCATCCCCATCATCAGCAGCCACCTCGCCCCGATCCGGCCGATCAAGAGGGGAGCCGAGGCCGCCGTGACGACCAGAAGACCGGAAAACGGCAGGTAGGCGACGGCTGCAGTGAGGGGCAAGTAGCCGAGCACCTGCTGCATGTAGAGGCTCAAGAAGTAGAATACCCCGAACAAGGCCAGGCCCAGCAGCACCGCGACGGCGTTTGCACCGGAGAGCGTCCGCGAGCGGAAGATGCTCAGCGGGACGAGGGGGTGAGCGGCGAACCGTCCTTCGATAACCAGGAAGATGCCGAGCAGCAGGGCTGATCCGACCAATTCGACGATGGTACGGGTGGCGCCCCAGCCGTAGGTGGTCGTCCCGACCATGGCATCCACCAACAGAACCAGCCCGAGGGTCGCGGTGATGGCGCCCGGGACATCGTAAGAGCGGGAGCGGTCCTCGCCATGGCTCTCGGGAAGGATCCTGGAGGCGGCCAGCAGGGTGGCAATGCCAATGGGCACATTAACAAAGAAGACCCAGCGCCACCCCGGCCCCTGGGTGAGCACGCCGCCCAGAATGAGCCCGATAGTAGCGCCTCCTCCCGCGATGGCGCCCCAGATGGCAAGGGCGCGGTTGCGTTCCGCCCCTTCCGGAAACGTGACGAGCAGGATGGAGAGGGCGGCCGGCGAGATGATGGCTCCGCCCAATCCCTGGACACCACGCGAGACCTCCAGCATGAGCGAAGACTGGGCCAGGCCACAGACCAGCGAAGCACCCGAGAAGAGCACGAGCCCGGTCATGAGAACGACGCGGCGACCAAGGAGATCCGCGGCCCGTCCACCAAGGAGGAGGAAGCCGGCAAAAATCAGCGTGTAGGCATTGATGACCCACTGCAGATCGACCTGAGAGAAGTGAAGAGCGGTCTTGATGGACGGAAGCGCAATGTTGACCACCGTGGTGTCCACGATGACCATCAGCTGGATCAGAGACACCACGGTGAGAATCGCGGTGCTCCGCGGAGCGGAGGTGGCGGGCTGCCTGGTGGCGGGCTGCTTGGTGGCGGGCTGCTTTACGTTTGGCGCGGTAGAGGACATGGGGACGGCCTCCTCGGTCACCCTATTCGATGTGTGATAAGGCTAGCGTACGCCTGCCGGGGAGCGGACACATCCCCCGAGCGGGCGATTGTGCGAGGCATGCCGCCCCAGCCGAATGGGGGAGGAGAGCTCCTTCCATTGCGCATCATCCATCGCGTGCCCTTTCCTTCTGCCACAGTGACGTGACCCCTACAGTGACAGGAAGGGCGTGAAGAGACGGACCGGGCTGTCGGCCAGCTGCGCTCTGAGCTCTGCGCTCGGCTCACCAAGGAGTTCGCTGGACACCAATCCCGTTGCAAGGATGGCCCGCCCTAGGTCGCCAAGGTTAGCGGCGTGCTCGATCAGCGCCGCGGAGTCCCGGTACCGCTCGAGGACGATGGCCTCGGACTGATCGTCGTTGAAGTAGATGTCGTACTGCAGCGTGCCGGTGTCCTTGGTCCGCACGATCTCCATGCACTGAGCGGACAAGCGCTTGAACTCCTCGAGCTTGCCTGCGTGAAACGTGAATCGACCGATCCCCTGAAGCTCACTCACGGCTCCGTCCTCCAGACTTAAAAGCCCAACTCCTGCTTCACCAGGATGACGGTGATGCGATCGGGGATGAATTCTCGGTTGACAATAAGCACCTTGTTCACTCCGCTGCCGATGCCGTAGGCTTCACGGGCTCGCTGATCCTCAAGTGGAAAGCTGTATTCATAGATCCGCTTGAACGCCGCATCGCGATCCGAGACGATTTTCTGGCTCCCGACGACCCAGATCACCGTGCCGGCCCCGTAGACAAAGGCCGCCAGCTGACTTCCACTCGCTGAGGCGATGAAGACCTCACCGTGCTCGGTGATCGCGTGGACGCTCCCGATCGCGATGTCGGGGCTGGCACCCATCCGCCGCATCTCGGGCCACTGCGTTTGCATGTCCATCGCCATGAGCTTGGGACGTACGGCGTCGTAGCGCGCCACCGCACCCGGCTCCTCCGGCTCATTGATCTCCTCCGCCACCCCGATCGTCTCGAGGGTGCGCGAGCCCATGGTCATGATCTGGGCGCCGGCAGGAAGGAGCTCAAAGACCTGGTGGCGGGCCTCGTCTCCCGTGTCGACGACGATCGCGCGCATGCCGTTGGCTTCCAGCGCGGCGGCCGTTCGTTCAGTCTGATCATCGGACGCCGGTTGTGCCCACGCGCTATTGGGTGTCAGTACGCTTGCCATGATTGATTCCTCCTAACTCTTTTCGCCTGGCAGGCTTTCCTCCACCGTACCGGTGTCGGAGCTGCGGCACTTCCCCCAAATAGCTGGTGGTGAGCCGACTCTCTCTCAGCTAATCGCATGGTCGCCCTGAATGGACACTCACCGAGCACTCACCGTTTACCGGACGTTTGGAGGCGAGGGTAGGAGTATTACGGGGGCAGGCTCCGCTATGATGTGGCCAACACACAGGCGGGCATAGCGTGAGACTGGACCGGGAGAGGCGGACATGGCGACAGTGCAGGGGACGTCCTTCGGGGCGCTCCTCAAGCAGCGTCGCCTGGCAGCGGGCTTGCTCTGTTTGCCGCAGCTGACGTCCTACTTGGCGGACGCTGACACGTGGTCGAGCGCGTCGATCTCGGCTGCCGACAGGGCGAAGCCGAAGACGGCGGCATTCTCGGCAATGCGGGCGGGGTTGGTCGATTTGGGGATGACCACGACGCGGTGCTCGATGTGTCAGCGAATCACCACCTGAGCCGGGCTGACCCCGTGCGGCTGGGCGATGCGCACCAGCCGCGGATCGCGCAGGTTCGACGTCTTCAGCGGGCTGTAGCCCTCGAGCTGCACGCCGCGCTGGCGGTGTCCCAGCAGGATCTGCTCATCGAAGAGCGCCGGGCTCCATTCGATCTGGTTCACCGACGGGAGCTGCCCGGTGGTGCGCTCGAGCTCATCGATCTGCGCCAGGCCGTAGTTGCTGACCCCCACGGCGCGCGTGAGCCCCGCCCGCTGGATCTCCAGGAACCGTTCCCAGATGTCCGGCCGCGCTCGTCCGCCGGGGGGCCAGTGGATGAGCCAGAGGTCCACGTACTCCGTGGACAGGGCGCGGAGACTCGCCTCGATCGTGGCGCGCTCGCGACCGGCATTGCCAGGTGGCAGTTTGGTCGTGATGACGACCGCCGCACGCGGCACGCCGCTGTCGGCCACCGCGCGTCCGATCTGGTCCTCGTTGCCGTACATGGTTGCCGTGTCGATGCGGCGGTAGCCAATGGCGAGCGCGCGGCGAACCCCCTGATGGGCCGAGCGGCCACCGGCCAGCCAGGTCCCGAGACCGAGCAGCGGCATGCGCACACCCGAACCGAGGTCGACGCTGTGAGCTATTGACTCATCTGCTTCCATCATGGGGGATTACCTGTACCAACTGATGACAAAGGCATAGGACGGTCAGGTTGGACGACTTCCACCGATCGGCCAATTATGAAGATCCCACCTCCTCTTGCCCAGGACAGGGACTCACCGAGCGCTCACCGTTCCCCGAGCGTTTCGCGGTGAGTCCACGATAAAATGGGACGGCAGGCTTCGGTATGTAGCCTTCGGGATCATGTGGCCAGCACACCCGAGGGGACGGGCGGGCGAGAGGACCAGGAGTGGGCGGCATGGCGACAGCGCAGGGGACACCCTTTGGCGCCCTCCTCAAGCGCCTGCGCCTGGCAGCCGGCCTGACGCAGCAGGGGCTTTCTGACCGAGCCGGCGTGAGCGCCAGAGCGATCAGCGATCTGGAACGCCAGCCGGATCGCAGTCCCCGACCGAAGACTGTCTCCCTGCTGGCTGATGCCCTGGGACTCGAGCGGGAAGCCCGAGCACAGCTCCAGGCAGCCGCGTGGCGCGGAAACTCCCTGCCCGACGTGCTGTCGGCGCGGGATCAGCGCGGGCACCCTCCGTCCCATCGTCTGCCATCACCGGTCGACCGCGGGTCGACCGGTAGCGACGTCATCCTGCCCGCTCTACAGTCTCCTCCTCTTCTCGGACGGACCGAGGAGGTGGAGGTACTTCGCCAGCTGCTCGTGGATGGCCCCGCCCGGCTCCTCACGCTCACGGGCCCGGCAGGGGTCGGCAAGACCCGGCTGGCACGCGAGGTGGGACAGCGATTCGGCGACGCCTTCCCGGACGGGGTCTGGTGTATCGATCTCACCGCAGTTCGCGACCCGTCTGAGGTGCCCTCTGCCATTGCCAAGACCCTTGGACTGCCGGACGCGGGACCCGATCCACCTCTTGAACGAGTATCCATGTATCTCCAGATGCGCGAGACCTTGTTGATCCTGGACAACTTCGAGCAGGTCCTCCCCGCCGCCCCCCTGCTCGATACTCTGCTTTCCAAGGCTCCCGGGCTGAGATTCCTGGTCACGAGCCGCGAGCTGCTGCATCTTTGGACCGAGCAGACCCTCCCGGTGCCGCCGTTCCCCCTCCCCGATCCCGATCATCTGCCACCGCTGGACCAGCTCGCCCAGATTCCTTCGGTCGCCCTCTTCCTCCAGCGAGCCCGGATGATCAATCCGGCCTTTCGGCTCAGCGACGAGAACGCCCGAGCGATAGCCGAGCTGGTGGTGGCTCTCGATGGCCTCCCCCTTGCCATCGAGTTGGCCGCAGCCCGCACCCGGCTGCTTTCCCCCCAGATGCTCTTGGAGCGCCTGGAGAAACGCCTCACTCTGCTCCACTGGGAGGCGCAGGATCTCCCGGAGCGGCAGCACACCCTGCGGGCGGCCATCGCCTGGAGCTATGACCTCCTCACCGACGACGAGCAGGTCCTGTTCCGCTGCCTGGGGGTCTTTGTTGGTGGCTTCACCTTGGAGGCAGCCGAGGCGATTGTCTCGGGCGAACCGGCCCACACGGTCGATGTCCTGGAGGGCCTGGCCTCGCTGGTGGACCAGAGTCTGGTGCAAAGCGAGCAGGATGGCGAGGGAGGACATCGCTTCCGCCTCCTCGAGTCGGTGCGCGACTTCGCTCTCGAACAGGTGACCGGCTTTGGTGAGGGTCAGGCCGTGGGGCGAGCGCATGCCCGCTACTTCCTGGAGCTGGCAGAGCGAGCCGCGCCCGAGCTGGTCGGACCAGGGCAGCGGGTCTGGTTCCTGCGGCTTGAGCACGAGCATGACAACCTGCGGGCTGCCCTCCGGTGGCTGTGGGACCACGGCGAGAACGAGCAAGCGCTGCGGCTGGCAGCAGCGCTGGGCTACTTCTGGGAGGTGCGCGGTTACCTCCGAGAAGGAATGACGGCGCTGGATGAGGCGTTAGCCCGCGTGCCCGGCGCCGATCCCCGGCTGCGGGCTAAAGCGCTGAGCCTCCTGGGCAGCATTCTCATCTGGCAGGGAGAGTCAGAGCGCTCACGAGCCGTGCTCGACGAAGCCCTGGCGCTGGGACGCGGCCTGGAGGATGCCGACATCATCGCGCGGTCGCTCGACCATCTCGGGTGGCGTGCGGCCGCCAGTCTTGGGTCCCCCGAGGAGCCCGTGGGGGAGGCAGAACGGCTGTTGGAAGAGGCGCTGAGACTCCGCCAGCAGCAGGGAGATCGGCGAGGCGCCGCCAATATCCGCACCCGACTCGCCAGGATCGCCTTGACCCGGCGAGACTACGAGCGGGCGGAACGCCTGGGGCAGGAGGCGCTGGCCGCCTACCAAGAGGTCGGTGATGAGACCAGTGCGACCGTCCTCCTGATCTTGCTCGGCATGGCCGCCGGCGAGCAGGGCGATACCGCCCGTGCGGTGGCGCTCCTGCAGCAGGGACGCGAGACCAGCAGCCGCCTCCAGGATCGGCGACTGCTCCTGTTGGTGAGCGATATGGTCGTGTGGTGGCTGGTAGGAGAGCAGGGGGGTACGCCCCGGGTGCCGGAGCAGCTAACGGTGCTCCTTGGGGCTGCCGACGCAATGGCGGACACGATTGATGCGGTTCCGGGCGGGTGGCGGAAGGTGGAGATGCCGCAAGCTGCTGCAGCGCTGCAGGCACTGCTGGGGACGGAACGCTTCGAGGCGGCGCTCGGCGAGGGACGGTCACTGTCCTTCTCCCAGATTAGCGAGCTCGTCTCGCTGGTGCTGAACGAGGTTGGAGAGGGCAGCGCGGGTGCCGAGAGCACCGGGTACCCTTTGGGTGTGGCACCGGGCGGAGACCGGCGCCGGCATTCCCTTCTGAGTGCGCGGGAGGAGGAGGTGCTTCGCCTGGTTGCGGAAGGGCTGACCAATAAGGAGATCGCGCGGCGGCTCATCATCACCGAGAGCACGGTGAAGACACATGTCACCTCGCTCTTCAATAAGCTGGGCGTGGACTCCCGGGCGCAGGCCGTCGCGGTCGCCGCGCACCAGGGCTTCCTGGAGGCGGTCGCAGGGTAGTCCCAGCGCCACCCAGAGGGTACCCGTGGAGCGAGCTCCGACCCGCGGACGTTGGCCAGCGACTGCCTGGCCGCCCAGTCGAGGCAGCCCCAGCGGCGACAAGAACGTCGGTGACCCGACGTCGGTCAAATGGGGGAGGGAGGGCTGATGGCGCGGAATCAGTCATCCAGGGGATGTTGGCACACGCTTACCGGCGTACCCTGGTCCCATGGCTCACCAGCTCTCTCCACTCCTGCCAGGTAGCGTGGCTCCGGACTTCAGCCTCCCGCGGTCGTCTTATGCGGCCGTCTCCCTGACCGACCTTCGTGGACGTCGCGTCATTCTGGTATTCTTCCCCGCCGCCTTTGAGCCGGTGTCGCGAGAGCAGCTCACCCTGTACCAGGAGTACCTGGCTTCGTTCGAGCGGTTGGACGCGGTACTGCTCGGGATCTCCACCGACCACACCTGGAGTCACGGTGCCTTCGCTCGGGCTGCCGGCATCAACTACCCGCTGCTCGCCGACGCTCACCCGAAAGGAGCGGTGTCTCGGGCGTACGGCGTGTATGACGAGCGGGCAGGGGCAAGCGCTCGGGCGCTCTTCGTCCTCGATGCGCGCGGCGTGATCCATTGGAGCCACACCTGTCCAGCGGCCATCAACCCGGGCGTTGGCGGGATCCTCACGGCTCTCGCGGCGATGGGCGGAGAGGAAGCCAACGCATGACGGGCACAACCAGGGCATGCGCCACGTCGCTGAAAGCGGTGTGACCCACGAGCAGGCGATTGACAGTAAGAAACGTAGGAAAGGAGCAAGTCATGGCAGAGCAAGACAACCGGACACAAGCGCTCGCGACCACTTGATTTTGTTACTACCGTACCGACCTGGAGGAGGAGCAGATGACCACACTCGACACGACGACCGAGGCACACGCCACCACGCGCCCAGCTAACGCCGAGGACCTCCCAGACTACGCCCCGATCCCCCGCGCCGCGTTCGGTCCTGCCCTCAACGAGCAGGGATACTACGTCGGGCGAGTCGAGCGGAACCTCTACTGGGTCACCGACGGCACCTACC
>Ga0207416_1002374_pt1 | contig 20768 bp, 20 predicted proteins | sample PaiPotPPM11metaG_FD_184107 | JGI IMG/M metagenome (GOLD analysis project Ga0207416, IMG submission 184107) | Iron sulfur acid spring bacterial and archeal communities from Banff, Canada, to study Microbial Dark Matter (Phase II) - Paint Pots PPM... ...
ATCGAGCTGTCAGAACTCCAACGCACGCTGCTCGAGCTCCTTGGCGTCCCCGCCGAGGCCTACCAATAGGCCTTCACGAGCCCCCGGGAAAATCGGGAAACCCACCTCGCGACCTGCGGAATGTCGGTTCTTATTGTGTGCACGAATGCTTTTTATCAAAGGAAAACTGAATAATCCTAGCACTCCAATATCTACTCCAACATTGAACCAGACACCAAGGTAGGCTGAGAATAACCCTTCTACGACAAGCCAAGCCGTGATGCCGAACAGCATAACCCTCATGAGTTCTGAATCATTTTTGCGAAAAGCAATTCGACCCACAGAAAAAAGTGTTATCCCCCAGCCGATCATGATCGCGCCATAGAGTGCACTTTCCCAAGGCAGCAAAACATCTCTGCCTATCATCGGGAAAATACCTAAGCCGAAGAACGCAAACACTATGCCCCAAAGTATAAGGATGACGGAGATGATACTAAACCACGTCATTAGGAATTTTTGGTTCATCCGGGAACGCCAGCCTCCACATTCTCTCGATTGCGCAGCAGCAACCAGCTGGCTCCTTTAACTGAAGACCCGGCGGCCTCCTAGTCAGGCAGCTTGAGCACCCGCCAGCCCGAGTAGCGGACCATCTTCCCCTCGCACACATTGCCCACGTAGTGCCCCGCGCAGCTGAACTGCATGATGCGCTTGCCGTCGCGCGCCAGCGCGGCCCAGCGGGAGCGCGTATCGGGGTTTTGCTCGATCCCGACGAACAGGAACCGCTCGTAGGGGAACTCCACGGTCCGAAGCTGCGCGGACTTGGTGAAGCCGATCGGGTATCGCCGCCGGCTCACCACGGCAGACACTTTGTTCTGCGCCAGGATCTGCCGCCACACGGAGACGAGCGTGCCCTCGAGGGTCATGACCGCTGAGTGTTCTGCTCCGGGCGACCACGACCTTCTGGAGCAGGCGGGAGAGATCTTCGCGGAGGATGCTGCGCCACGGTGCTCAGTCGTCTCGCACGCGGTCGCGCTCACGCTGCCGCAGATCGCCGCGCTTGATCTTTCCGGTCGTCGTCTGGGGGAGCGCCTCTACGAACTCGATCTCGCGCGGGTACTCGTGCGCCGCCAGCCGCCGGCGCACGTGGTCGGCGAGCTCCCGTGCGAGCTCCGGCGAGGCGCGCACGCCCACCCGGAGCTGCACGAACGCCTTCACCCTCTCGCCCCGCACCGGGTCCGGAACGCCGATCGCCGCCGCAACGGCGACCGCGGGATGGCCGGCCAGGCAGTCCTCGATCTCGGCGGGGCCGATCCGGTAGCCCCCACTCAGGATCACATCATCCTTGCGGCTCACAAACCAGAAGTAGCCGCCGGCATCCATCCGGGCGAGGTCGCCGGTGAGCGCCCAGTCGCCGGCGAACTTCTCTCGGGTCGCTGCGGGGTCGCGCCAGTACTCGAGGAACATCACGGGGTCGGGCCGGCGCACCGCGATTTCGCCGATCTCGCCGGGGGGAACCGGACGTCCGTCCTCGCCGACCACCTCGACCGCGTGGCCGGGGACCGGCCGCCCCATCGAGCCCGGCTTGACGGGCATGAGCCCCGCACAGTTGCCGAGCACCAGGTTCACCTCGGTCTGGCCGTAGCCTTCGTTCGGCGTGACCCCCAGGGTCTCTTGCGCCCACCGGATTACCTCTTCCCCCGCGGGCTCCCCGCCGGTGAAGATCGACCGCAATTGCACGCCGTAGCGCCCCCGGGGGTCGGCCACCTGGCGCATCATCTTGAGCATCGTCGGGACGAGAAACGCGTTCCGCACGTGGTGCCGGCCCATGAGCTCGAACGCCCGGTCCGGGTCGAACTTGTGCGGGCGATGGGCGACCACGGGCACGCCGTAGTGCCAGCTCGGCAGGAGCACGTCGATCAGGCCGCCGATCCAGGCCCAGTCCGCCGGGCTCCAAAAGCGGTCGGCAGGCTTTGGAAAGTAGTCGTGGTAGAACTCGATCGCGGGCAGGTGGCCCAGGAGCACCCGGTGCGCGTGCAGCACCCCCTTGGGCGGCCCGGTCGTGCCGGACGTGTAGATGATCAGGGCGGGATCGTCCGCGGCGGTGTCCACCGGATCGAACGCGTCGGGCGCCGTCGCGAGCGCCCGCGAGTAGTCCACGGTTCCGCCGGCATCGACAGCGTCCACCGTGACGACGTGCGAGAGCTGGGGCAGACTGGGGCGCAGCGACAGGACCGTTTCGACGCTCTGCGCATCTGTCACGGCCACCGTGCTCCCGCTGTTGCGCAGCCGGTAGTCGAGCGCGTCAGGACCGAAGAGCGTGGACAGCGGCAGGGCGATCGCCCCGAGTTTGTAGGCGGCGAGGTGGGCCACGGCGGTCTCGGGCCGCTGCGAGAGCACGATCCCCACGCGGTCGCCCCGCCGTACGCCGAGGCCGGCCAGGACGTGCGCGAACTGGTTGGAGCGCGCCCGGAACTCGGCAAACGTGTGCTCGGTGACGCGGCCGGCGGGGTCCTCGTAGATCATCGCGAGCCGCGCGCGGTCGTGCGCGTGCCGGTCGCAGACGTCTACGGCGATGTTGTACCGGGGCGGGATGGACCAGCGGAAGCGCGCGTAGACGTCCTCGTAGGAGGTCCCGGTGGGCAGGACCGTGTCGGCCATCTCACCGCACCCACAGCATAGCAACCCCTCCATAGAGCAAGGCCAGGAGCGCGCTGGAATCCGGCACGAAGAGAGCCGGCATGGACTACCGCTCCGCCGCGGTCTCTCGGGCCTTCTGCTTCAGGAATTCCTCGACGGTGCCCAGTCCGCGATATTTTCCCACACCGGAACGGATCAGCGCGCGCATAGACTTCCGGTCCTCCCGCAATCCCCGCGCCCGGGCGTCCTGTGCAAGAGGCACGAACCGCGCTATGCGCACGCCGCGGACGGTAACGGTCACGGCCTCGCCGGCACGCACGCGACGAAGGACCTCACCGGTATTGTTCTTGAGCTGTTTCGCCGTGATCTCACGCAACGACCGGGGCCCCTCACCGTCTTGCGAGTAAGAGCCTATCCCAAAACGTCAGACGGTAGACCGCCCATCCCTTGGGGCGGGCCGTCACGGGCGGGTCACGATGCCGGACCCTTTGAACGGCGCGTCATCGTCCAGAGCGGTGGGGCTCCCGGAAACGGGTGTGACTCGGTCGTGATGTCGAACCCGTGGCGTTGGTAGAACGTGTGTGTACGTGGGAACGGCGTCTCAAGATAACACAACGTTCGAGTCTTGTCCGCCTGCTCGAGGACCGGCACAAGCAGCCGTGAGCCGATCCCCCGTCCCTGCAGGCCGGTGTCGACGCCCATGAAGAACAGATACCAGTGCGGCGTGTTTGGATGGAGCGCGAGGGTGGCCTCAAAGCCCCGGAAGAGCCCCCCGGCAGTATGAGGGAAGAGCAGGCGCACGAACACCCGGGTCCACCGTTCGCGCACCCGGTCGCGGAAGGTCTTGGCACCGGCGGCCGGCGGCCTCCACACCGCCACCCCGGCGACTCGATCTTCCACGAACGCGGCGTACACGTGGCCGAAGCACAGGTGCGCGCGGATGATGCTGCCAAAGAATGCCCGAAACGCCATGTTTCGACGGCTCCGTGCGTGCAGGAAGAACGTCAGGATCGGGTCCTCTTGGAAGGCCCGCACCAGGACGTCGACGGCCTCCCCGACGCGGCGGTCTGGTAGTTGCAAGATTTCGGCGCTCATTTCCAGCGTCATGAGTCGAGTGTGACGAAATCGCCGCGGCGGATCGTGCCACTCCCAAGCACGCGTGCGTAGACGCCAACATTGGCTGAGAACTCCCCAAGGGCCTCCAACGCCATCCGCGGCGTATGCTGAGCGATCGCGCGCAAGATCCCCGGGTCGTACGGCAGGTCTCCCTGCGGCAGGGTCGTCATCACGCAGCGGGGGCAGGGTGCCGCAACGGTCAGCCGAACCTCAGGCCCGATGGTCAGCGTGCGACCGATCCACCCGAGCTCGATGAAATCCTTCTGGCCGGCTTCAAGCGCCACCACAATGTTGGGACGGAAGCGACGCACCTCAAACCGGCCTGCCGGATACAGCTCCCGAAGACGGTCGAGCGTGGCCGTGGTGAGCAGGTGGATGCCGCGGCGAGCCGTCTGCTCAAGACGTACCGGAGTCTCGTGCGTCGCGCGGTCACGCGGGAAGCGGGCGCGGAGATCAAGACCGAAGGGGACAGCTTCTACATCGTCTTCCCCTCAAGCGCCAGCGCGGTCCGCTGCGCTGTGGCGATCCAGCGGGCGGCGGTCCGGCATCGCCGTGACGCGCTCGCGATCGGGATCGGCATCCACGCCGGCGAAGCCGCCCCCTTTGACCGGCAGTACGTCGGCAGCGCTGTCAATATCGCAGCGCGCCTGGCGTCCGCCGCCGCTCCCGGCGAGATCCTCGTCTCCGAAACGGTCCGCAGCCTGATTCGGACTGCCGTACGCGTCCCGTTCGAAGACCGCGGACCCCTTGCGCTCAAGGGCGTCGCTGAACCGATCCGCGCGTACGCCATCCGCGTCGGTGAGCCCCCGACGCCATCGGCCGGGGAGGTCCCGCCTCAGAGGCCGCTGGAAGCGGTCCTGCGAGGCGACCTCGATGCGGTGCCACGGCTCGTCCGCGCACTGCCGCCCCGGGCCTCCGTCGATGAGCGCTGCGACGCCCTCGCCGCCCTCGTGATCTTCGCTGCGGCGCGCGGAGATCTGGAATCCGCCCTCAACCGGACCGAAAAGTTGCTGCCGCTCTCCCGGCGCGCGGCCGAGCCATCCTGGGTGCGCGCTGCCTACGCGCTGCGGTCGTGGCTGTATGCCCTCGCGCGCCAGCCCGGAGAAGCGCGGGCCGAGCTCGACCGCGCCTGTGAGCGCCCCGGGGGCGGCGCCGAAGCGTGTCTGGCGATGTTGCTTGCGGTGACGATCGGAGGATCCGCCGCACACGCAGCGCACCTCCGCCAACTGGCCTCGGCCTGCCGGGATCGAGCTTGCAGCCTTGCGTGCGTAGCCGTCACGGATGCGCTCCACGGCCGTCTGAATGTGGCGGCAGCCCACGACGCTGTGGCCGCCGTGGGAGCCCCATTTGTCGCGGACCTTGTCGGGTTCCAGCTGGCGGCCCGCGCTCGGGCGGCCGGAGGTGGTGACGACCTCCTATCGGCGCTCGCCCGTTCGGGTGCCGGCCGCCTGGCTGAACTTATTCTTGAGGCTGTGCAATAAATTCCGGCTCACTTTGCGTCTCTTGTTATGAAAGCCGGACCCAGGTCTCGCATGTGGCGGGGGGAATTCGACGTCATGCCGCACTCTGAGCACGACACGACGGAGGCATCGCCGGGGAGGCCCATCGAGTTCGAGGACGTGGTCCGGCCGCACCTGGAGTATCTCTACAGCCTGGGGGTGCGGCTGTGCGGCAACCGCACCGTCGCGCAGGATCTCGTGCAGGACGTGCTCCTGCGCGCCTTTCGCGGATTTGCACGCCTGCGGAACCGCGAGCGACCGCGTCTGTGGCTCACGCGGATCCTCACGCGGTGCCATCATGATCGCTTTCGATCAGAGCACGAGGCGGACGAGACCCTCAGCCTCAATGATGACTCGCGGTTTGACCTCTTCGACAAGATCACCGAGGAAGATCCGTTTCCGTACTCGGACCGCGTCCACCTCGATTTCCTCGAGTTGTTCGACGACGTGAGGATCATCGAGGTGCTCCGGCGGCTTCATCCCGCCTACCGCACCGCCCTCATCCTGGCGTACGTCTACGGATACAAAGCCCGGGAGATTGCGGAGATTACCGGCACGTCCGTGGGGACCGTCCTCGCGCGGCTCTTCCGCGGCCGCAAGCAGCTGGAGCGCGAATTGTGGGAGTACGCGCAAGGGCAGAACCTCATTGCGCGACAGGAGGTACAGGTGTGATCGGCTGCAAAGAGGCGGTTTCACGGCTGTATGCCTATCTCGATCGGCACCTCGGGCGCGTGCCGGAGGCAGAGGTGGAGGAGCATCTGAAGCTTTGCCGGCACTGCTGCGGCGAGCTCGAGTTTGCGAAGCAGGTGCGGGGGGCGCTCCGCCGGCACAGCTCGGTTCATGAGATTACTCCCGAGGTGCGCACGCAGGTCGAGGCGTTCGTCAAAGACCTAAAAAAGGACCGGGGGAAGAGACTATGAAGCCGGATGTCAAACACCAACCGGTCGCTCCAACCAGCGATGACCTCCTCGGACAAGAGGCGATCAAGCAATCGGTGCGCCAAGCCTATCGCGAGATCATCGGGAGGGGCGCCACGGATGAGGCTGTGCGCCGTCTCTACGATCCCGGGCAGCTCGCGCTCCTCCCCCCCGGGGCGACTGCTCAGGCGCTGGGGGTCGGGAACCCGGTTCGCGCCGCCGGGCTCAGGCCCGGAGAGGTTGTCATCGACCTGGGCTGCGGCGGCGGGATCGACACGATTCTTGCAGCATATGCCGTCGGCCCCGCCGGCAAGGCGATCGGGCTGGACTTGCTGCCCGAGATGCTGGAGGTCGCCTCCCGCCATGCCGCCGAAGCCGGCGTCGCGAACGTTGAGTGGCTGCAGGGGGAGATGGAAGCGATTCCCCTACCCGATGAGAGCGTCGACGTCGTCGTATCCAACGGCGCCATCAATCTCTCCCCACGAAAATCCCGTGTTTTCGCCGAAATCTACCGTATTCTGCGGCCTGGGGGCCGCTTCGCCGCAGCAGACAATTTTATCGATGATGACCTTCCACCGGAGATCCTCACCAACCCCGCGGCCTGGGCCGGCTGAATCTCGGGGGCCCTCGCGGAGCGTGCCTTCGTGAATAAACTGCAGAAAACCGGATTCACCGACATCCAGCGGGGCGAGGAGTTCCTCTTTGGAGTCGATGAGGCCGCGCAGTACCCCCTGTTCACTCCAGACTTGATCGCGCTGATGCGCCGTCTCATTCCCCCGGAGCGGCAGGCGACCGTCGCCCGGTCGGTGATCTACACAGCCCGGAAGCCGCGCCGGGGATAGCCGCGAGGAGCCGTTAAGCGCGCATCTCGATTCCCGCCTTCGTCCTCACGAAGAGCCACGGTCTCAGCCGCGTCACAAGGAGGGGTGGATATGGGATACTCGGTCGAGGGAAGGCTTCTGGAAGCCTGCTCGTGCGCAGGGCCGTGCCCGTGCTGGGTCGGTGATGACCCCGACGGGGGGACGTGTGACGGCATGCTCGCCTACCACTACGACAAGGGCGAGATCAACGGCGTGGATGTCTCGGGGCTCACGCTCGCGCTCCTTGCGCACATCCCCGGGAACATCTTCCAGGGCAACTGGAAGGTAGCGGTGCACGTGGACAAGCGGGCCACCCCTCAACAGAAGGAGGCGATCCTGGCGGCACACACCGGCAAGCTGGGCGGACCATTGGCGGATCTTGCGCCGCTGATCGGTGAGGTTCTCGGCGTGTACGATGTGCCCATCGAGTTCACCGTCAAGGAGGGCAAAGGAACCATCCGCGTGGGCGACGTGGTCTCGGCCGAGATGCAGCCGTACACCGATTCGCAGGGGCGGCCCACGAAGCTGGTGGACAGCATCTTCAGCACGATCCCGGGGTCGCCGGCATACCTGGGGAAGGCGATGTCGTATCGGGTCAATCTCCCGAAGCATAACATGCAGTGGGAATTTAACGGTCGCAACGCCGTGCTCGGACAGTTCCGGTTCGAGGCCTAGTGCAGGGGCGCCGAGGTGATCGGGGCACTTCGCACTCCGGATGACGCCCGCTGGTACCGACTGTCACTGGGGGCGCTGGTGCTCTCCGCGTGGGCGGTGCTTGGGGTATGGGGAGCGTCCCCGTTCGCCGGCCTGCTGAGCCACCGCGAGATCGGGGAGGCGTCTCTCTCTCCGATCTCGCGGCTGGCCATTTTCGTCTTCGGATGGACGCTCATGACGGTGGCGATGATGCTGCCCGCGAGCCTCCCGCTCATCAACCTCTTTCGCCGGCTGGTGGACCGACGTCCCGACCGCACTGGCCTCGTGGTTCGGCTCATCGTGGGCTACGTGGGCGTCTGGACGTACTTCGGGGCCCTGGCGTACACGGGCGATGCTGCGCTCCACGAGGCGGTGAGGCGGCTCCCCGGGCTGGCCGCGGGGGGGATCGGGGCAACGATCCTGCTGGCGGCCGGCGTGTACCAGTTTACACCGCTCAAGCATGCGTGCCTGGAGAAGTGCCGGTCGCCGTACTCGTTTCTCGTGGAGCAGTGGCATGGACAGCAGGCGGGACGTGACGCCCTCCGGCTGGGGGCCCGCCACGGCCTGTTCTGCCTGGGATGCTGCTGGACCCTGATGCTCCTCATGTTCGCCATTGGCGGCGCCAACGTGGGCTGGATGCTGGCGCTGGGAGCGGTCATGGCGGCGGAGAGGGGTACACGGTGGGGGAGGTACCTGACGCGCCCGCTGGGGGTGGCTCTGACACTGTGGGCTGCACTCTATCTCGCAGGCATATTGCCGTTCTCAGGCTCCTGATCCTCGAGTACCGGAGCGTCCGCGGGTTGACCCCGAACTCAGATGCAAGTTGGTCGTGGCACAATTTGGGATAGGTGCTAGACTAAAATCAACAAAACGAAGCCCGAGATGCAAGACGAGGAGGAATGGTCTATGAGTCTGTTCGTCGTCCAGCACCATCACGAGGCTAATCGTTGCCCAGCGCGCGACCCCGGGATGGCACAAATGCTGCTCAAACACTTGTCCCCTCAAAGCACCAAGAGCTACGGTCTTACGATCCACGCCGAAGCGGTTGTCAACAACGCGCACACGCTTTTCATGATCGTTGATGGACCTGACCGAGAGAGTGTGAATCGCTTCATGCAGCCGTTCGCCCAGGCTGGAACCGTTGAGATCCTTCCCGCATCCCCCTGTGAGGTAGTTGTCAGTCGGGGAGGATGCGACGCGGCGGGATGATTTGAGGTGACGGCGTCTGCGTCCGGGCAGCGGGCCGCGCCGGCGTCGCGTCAGTCCGAGTCGGCGCGCACGCAGAGCACGCACGCGGTCGGAGCGACTGCGACCTCGGCCTCGCCGTCCGATCGGAGCTCTGACGGCGCCGTCCGCCCGGGTCCGCCCCACCGCTCGTCCGCCGAGTCGAGGCGCACCCGCCAGCGTCCGTCCGGCAGCGGGATGCGCGCTGACTGCGGCGTGCCGGCGAAGTTCAGGACGGCGGCGACCTCGCTCCCACCGCTCCACCGGCGCACCAGCAGCACGCGCGAGTCCTCCCACCCGCGGACGTCCAGCGTGGCCTTGCTGAGTGAGGCAAGGGCCGGGAGCGCCTTCCGGAGGCGGATCAGTTCCGTGTAGAACGCGAGCAGGAGGCGGTGGCGCCCGGCTTGGCGGAGCGCGTGGTCGAGGCGGGACCGCGCAAACGTCGCCTCGTCCTGGGGATCGGCCACCTCGCCCTGCCAGCCGAACCTCGCGAACTCCTGCCGCCGGCCGCGCCGGACGGCCTCGGCGAGCGCCGGATCGGCGTAGCTCGTGAAGTACAGAAACGGGGCCGTCTCCGCGTACTCCTCGCCCATGAAGAGGAGCGGGACGTACGGTGACAGCAGCAGCGCCGCCGCCGCGACCTTGAGCGCCTCGAAGGAGACGAGCCCGCTCAGGCGCTCCCCGAGCGCGCGGTTGCCGACCTGATCGTGGTTTTGGATGCACACGACGAACTGCGCCGGCGGAATGTCCGTGGACGGCGCGCCGTGGCGGCGCCGGCGGAACACGGAGTAGTCTCCCGAGCGGACAAAGCCGTCCCGGAGCGCCCGCTCGAGGTGGGCCATCGTCCCGAAGTCCCCGTAGTACCCGGTCCGCTCGCCGGTGAGCACGGCGTGCAGCGCGTGGTGGAAATCGTCGCTCCACTGGGCGTCCAACCCGGTCCCGCCCCGCGCGGGCGGCCGGACGAGGCGCGGATCGTTGAGGTTGCTCTCGGCGATCACGTAGGTCCGGCGGCCGAGCCGTGCGGCCTGCGCGTGGACGGCCTCCGCCAGCTCTTCGAGGAACGTCCTCGCCGACGTGTCGACGATCGCGTGGACCGCGTCCAAGCGGAGCGCGTCGACGTGGAACTCCGTGACCCACTGGAGCGCGTTCTCGGTGAAAAAGCGGCGCACCTCGTCGCTCTCCGCCTCGTTGAAGTTGAGGGCCGATCCCCACGGCGTGCGGTACCGCTCGGTAAAGTACGGCCCGAACGCCCCCAGGTAGTTGCCTTCGGGACCGAGGTGGTTGTAGACGACGTCGAGGACGACGGCCAGCCCGCGGGCGTGACAGGCATCGACCAGCCGCTTGAGGCCATCCGGCCCGCCGTAGGCGGGATGGACCGCAAACAGGTTCACGCCGTCGTAGCCCCAGTTCCGGTTCCCCGGAAACTGCGCCACCGGCATCAGCTCGATCGCCGTGACGCCCAGGTCGACGAGGTCGTCGAGGCGAGCGCGCACGCCGTCAAACGTGCCGTCGGACGAAAATGTCCCCACGTGGAGCTCGTAGATGATGTAGGCGTCCAGCGGCGGCCCGGTCCATTCGTCGTCGGTCCACGGGAACCCGTCCCTGCCCAGGACCTGCGACGGGCCGTGCACGCCGTCGGGCTGCAACCGGGACGCGGGGTCGGGACGTTCCACCTCGCCGTCGAGCCGGTACAGGTACCGGGCGCCCGGCGCGACGCCCTCGACAACGCGTTCGAAATAACCTCGCTCGCGGCGCTCGAGCGGCACGAGGCGCTCGGGCGGACCAAACAGATGGACGTCGACGGTGCGCGCCGCGGGGGCCCAGACACAGAACCGGCACCGGTCCCCGCCGAGGTAGGCGGCGCCGAGGGGACTCTCCTCGCCGTCACGCATTCTCGGCGCCCGCCCCCAGGAGCTGCGAAATGCCTTGGAGAGGGATCCGGACCCAGTCGGGGCGGTTGTTGAGCTCGTACGCGAGCTCGTAGACGGCCTTCTCCAGCAGGTGCGCGTCCAGAAGCAGCTGGACCTCGTCCCGCTCGGCCGGCATGAACGCGGCGCGCCCGGCCGCGTCGAGGTAGCCCTTCATGAAGGCCACCGAGACCCAGTGGTGCCAGAAGCGCGCCCCCCACTCGAGCGCGGCCACGGCCTCCGGGCGCTCCGGCACGCCCCCCCCGGCGGCGTGGCGGAACAGCGCCGCGTACGCCGCGTAGTGAAACGAGCGCAGCATGCCGGCCACGTCGCGCATCGAGGATCGCTTGAGCCGCCGCTCGCCGAGCGGCCGGGCGGGCTCCCCCTCGAAGTCGATGATGACGAAGTCCTTGCCGGTGTACAGGACCTGCCCCAGATGGTAGTCGCCGTGGCACCGGATCTTCATGCCGGCGACCTTGCGGTCGAGGATCGCCCGGAACCGGCCGAGGAGGCCGGCCTCCTGATCCGCCACCTGCCTCGCCGCGTCCCGCGCCCGCTCCGGCAGGTCCGGCAGGCGGCGCCGCAGCGTCGCGAGCGTCTGCCGGGTCAGCGTGCGCGCGGACTGGTAGAGGGACCGCTGGTCCGACGAGGTGAACGGCTCGGGGGCGAACGCGGGATCGGCACGGTCCGAGGCGAGCGCGACATGGAGCTCGGCCGTCCGCTGGCCGAGCAGTTGGGCGTTCCCGAGGTAGGCGCCGATCAGCGTCGACGCGGCCTGCGGCAGATCGTGGCCGGCGAGCTCCACGAGGCGGGTGTGCGGGAACGGCCCGGCGTCAGGGCCGGCCGGGGCCGGGCGGGCGGCGATGCGCTCGTAAAAGCGGCCGAGCGCGTCCAGCGTGTAGCCCCACGCGTCCCCTTCGTTCGGGACGAACTTCTGGAGAATGGCGAGCGTCGCCGGCTCCTCGTGGTCCACCCGGTACTCGATCGCCCCGGCGACCGGCGGCACGTGCGGAAAAGCCATCCGCTCGGTCAGGAACCGTCCGACCTCGAGGTCCGGGTTCTGGCCCGGCTCGAGGCGGCGGAACAGCTTGAGAATGTAGCGGTCCCCGTACAGAACGGACGAATTGCTTTGCTCGCTCTTGAGCCCGGACGGCTCCGGCGCCGGCTCGCCCGCGGCGAGGACGTGGCGGAACGCGGGGGTCGGCATCGCCACGACCTCGCCCCCATCTCCCCGCACACGCCGGCGGCGCCCGATCGCGTCGAGGAGCGCGGCGCAGAACTCGCGATCCCCGAGCGCATCGTACAGCACGCCCGGACCGGCGTCATCGCCCGACAGCACGGACGCGACGACGCCGTGGGGAAGCTCCCGCCGCACGTGGTCGGCCCGCTCACCGGCCGCACACGCGAGCGGCAGCGCGTACGCTTCCGAATCCCCATCCGTGTAGTCCACCTGGACGACCGCGAGGTAGGCGGCCGAGGCTGCGTAGGGGATCCGCAGGGCCTCGCGGATCCGGGTCGAGCGGATCCGCCGGGCCTTCCCGCCGAACCAGCGCCGTCCGCGGAGATATCCGGCGAGGACGTCCTCGAGCGCGGCGCGGGCCGGCTCCCGGAAGACACTCTCCCACGTCCCCGACGCCGTGAGGACGGGGACCTCGGCGTCTGTCCCGGCGTCCGGGCCGCCGGACGCCGCCGCGCGCGGGGGCTCCAACGCAAACCAGTAGAACGCGTGGGGCCCGAGCGTGACGAAGTACGGGACGTCCCCGATCGGCGGAAACTCCGTCCGGCCGAACAACTCGACCGGGACCATCCCGCGGAGCCCCGGGAGCGCGAGCTCCGCATACTGCACGAACCGCGAGAGGTTCGCGACGACCAGGATCAGCTCGTCCCCGTAGCGGCGCAGGAACGCCAGCACCTTGCGGTTCTCCGGTTGGAGGAACTCGAGGGTGCCCCGGCCCAGCGCCTTGAAGCGCTTGCGGAGGGCGACGAGGCGCTTCATCCACCACAGGAGCGAGTGGGGGTTGTTCTGCTGGGCTTCGGCGTTCACCGTCTGATAGTGATACTCGGGATCGATGACGACCGGCAGGTAGAGCTGCTGCGGGTTGGCGCGGGAGAAACCCGCGTTCCGGTCGGCGCTCCACTGCATCGGCGTCCGGACGCTGTTCCGATCGCCGAGGTAGATGTTGTCGCCCATCCCGATCTCATCGCCGTAGTAGAGGATGGGCGTCCCCGGAATCGAGAACAAGAGGCCGCTCATCAGCTCGATCCGCCGGCGGTGATTGCCCAACAGCGGCGCCAGGCGCCGGCGAATCCCCAGGTTGATCCGCGCGTTGGGGTCCCGCGCGTAGACGCGGTACATGTAGTCCCGGTCCTCGTCCGTGACCATCTCCAACGTGAGCTCGTCGTGGTTGCGCAGGAACAGCGCCCACTGGCAGGTCTCCGGGATCGGCGGCGTCTGCTGGAGAATCTCGACGATCGGGAATCGGTCCTCCATCCGGATCGCCATGAACAACCGGGGCATCAGCGGGAAGTGAAAGGCCATGTTGCACTCGTCGCCGTCCCCGAAGTAGGCGCTCGCGTCTTCGGGCCACTGGTTGGCCTCCGCGAGCAGCATCCGGTGGGTGAACCGCTCGTCGATGTGCCGGCGGAGCATCCGGAGGAACGCGTGGGTCTCCGGGAGGTTCTCCCCCGTTGTGCCGTCCCGCTCGTAGAGGTACGGCACCGCATCCAGCCGGAGCCCGTCGACGCCTTGCCGGAGCCAGAACTCCACGACTTCGAGCATCGCCCGGCGGACGTCGGGGGAGTCGAAGTTGAGATCGGGCTGGTGCGCGTAGAACCGGTGCCAGTAATACGCCTTCGCGACCGGGTCGAGCGTCCAGTTCGAGGGCTCGAAATCCCGGAAAATGATCCGGGCGTCCGGGTAGCGGTCGGGCGTGTCGTTCCACACGTAGAAGTCGCGCCACCGGCTCCCGGGCGGCTCCCGGCGGGCCCGCTGGAACCAGGGGTGCTGGTCCGACGTGTGGTTGAGGACCAGCTCGGTGATTACGCGCAGCCCCCGCCGGTGCGCCTCTTTCAGAAAGGTTTGGAACGCCCGCATCGTGCCATAGGCGGGATGGATCCCCGTGTTGTCCGCGATGTCGTAGCCGTCATCCTTGAGCGGCGAGGGGTAGAAGGGCAGGAGCCACAGCGCGGTGACCCCGAGGTCCTGGATGTAGTCGAGCTTCTCGGTCAGGCCCCGGAAGTCTCCGATCCCGTCTCCGTCGCTGTCGTAGAACGCGCGGACGTGCACCTCGTAGATGATGGCATCCCGGTACCAGAGCGGATCGCCCGCCGGCGCCCCGCCGCCCTTCCCGCCCGGCATCCGCTCAGGCATGGCGTGCCTCCCGCTCGATCCGAAAGATGTGGGCGGGCGCGGTCTCGGGGTTGAGCGCGACGTAGTTCGAGGCCCCGCGCCAGCCGTGCCGCGCCCCGCTCAGGAGATCGTGCATCTCGTACGGCTGGTCGGACGCGAGCCCCAACCTGCCGAGGTCGAGCCCGGTCCACCCCGCCTGGGGGCGGTGGGGATCCAGATTGACCACCACCACGATCACGTTCGCGCGATCCGCCGTCTGCTTGCTGTAGCAGAGGAGCGCGTCGTTGTCCGTGCCATGGAACCACAGACTCCGGTCGCTCCAGAGCGCCGGGTTGTCCCGCCGGATCCGGTTCACGCGGGTGATCAGGCCGCGTAGATTCCCCGGGCGGTCGAGATCCCAGTGCTTGATCTCGTACTTCTCGGAGTTCAGGTACTCCTCGCTCGCGGGCGGGGGGGCGCCCGGGGCGGCGGACCGGTTCTCGCACAGCTCGAACGCGGGGCCGTAGATCCCGTAGTTGGCGCCCAGCGTCGCCGCGAGCACGAGCCGCACGGCGAACGCCGGCCGGCCGCCGTCCTGCAGGTACGCGGTCAGGATGTCCGGGGTGTTGGGCCACAGGTGCGGGCGGTAGAACTCGCGGACGACGGTCTGCGTCAGCTCCGTAAAGTAGTCGGTCAGCTCGTACCGGGTGTTGCGCCACGCGAAGTAGGTGTAGGACTGGATGAACCCGATCTTCGCCAGGCGGTACATGATCTTCGGTCGCGTGAACGCCTCGCAGAGAAAGAGGACGTCGGGGTGCTCGCGCTTGATCTCTCCGATCAGCCACTGCCAGAACCCGAACGGCTTGGTGTGCGGGTTGTCCACCCGGAAAATCCGCACCCCCTGGTCGATCCAAAAGCGCACGACGCGGCAGAGCTCGTCCCACAGGGCCCGCCAGTCCCGGGTCTCGAAGTCCAGCGGGTAGATGTCCTGATACTTCTTCGGGGGGTTCTCCGCGTACTGGATCGTCCCATCCGGCCGGCGGCGGAACCACTCGGGGTGCTCGGTGACATACGGGTGATCGGGCGAGCACTGAAACGCCAGGTCGAGGGCAATCTCCATCCCGTGGCGCCGCGCGCTCCCGATGAGCCGCTGGAAGTCCTCGAGGGTGCCGAGCTGGGGATGCACCGCGGTGTGGCCGCCCTCCACCGCCCCGATCGCCCACGGACTGCCCGGATCGTCGGGCCCCGCGACGTCCGCGTTGTTCTTCCCCTTCCGGTGGGTCCGGCCGATCGGATGGATCGGCGGCACGTACAGGACATCGAACCCCATCCCCGCGACGTAGGGCAGGCGCGCCTCGCAGTCCGCGAATGTGCCGTGGCATCCGGGCTCGGCCGCGCACGAGCGGGGAAAGAACTCGTACCACGCGCTGAATCGGGCGCGGTCCCGGTCGACGACGACCACCAGGTCGTTCCCGTACGCCGCCGCGTCCGCGCGGCCCGCGTGCCGGGCGACCAAGCGCGCGAGCTCGTCGGACAGGGCGACCCTGATCGCGTCCGGGCCGCCGGCGCGCAGCGCGTCCGCGTAGGCGGCGAGCCGGGCCGCATCGACGCCACCGGCTCGGCGCGCGGCGGCCTCCACGAGGCCGGCGCCGATCATGACGTTGACGGCGACATCCTGACCGGCACCCACGCGCTTGGCGAGGTCTTGGGCCCAGGACGCGAACCGGTCGATCCACGCCACGAGCGTGTAGTGGAAGCGGCCGATGTCCCCGACCGTGAACGCCGCCCGCCACCGGTCGTTGCCGATGTGGACGAGGGGGACCTCTGTCCACTCAGGCACGTCCTCGCGGCGGTGCCGTAGGACGCCCGCCAGGGCGTCGTGGCCGTCGGCGAAGATGTCAGCCTCCACTACGACCGCTTCCCCGACCGTGCGCTTGATCGGGAACCGGCCGCCGTCGATCTCGGGCGTGACCGCCTCGATCACGACGCGGGACTCGTTCTCCAATGGGCGCCACCTCGACGCTGCTACTTATTCTCCGCCGCCGCCGGCACACTGTTCCCGCCTCCCCGGACGCCCGGGGCGCGCGATCCGTATGCGGGACCCATCCACCGAGGACGCTAGGGTGTCACGAGCGCGGCGCCGGCAGCCCCGGACGCCGCGCGGCGCTTACCGTACCGTGACGATGTCTTCCAGCCGGAGGTCCCCGCCGCGCGCGGTCGCGACGGTGATCCGATCCCCGCCCTGGAGGGCGGTGTCGCCCCGAGGGACGAGCATTCGGGGCCCGCGGCGCACCGCGACGATCAGGGCGTCGGGGGCGACCGCGAGGGTCGTGATCCGGCGGCCGACGACCGCCGAGCCCGCGGGAATCGGGAAGTGGAGCAGGCGCACGCCGAGGTACACGCGTTCGGCGGGCGTGCCGCGATCCACCTCATCGAGGATCTCCGGGAACCGCGGCGGGTACAGATCGTACAGATACCGGTACATCGCCTCCAGGAGAAAATCGACCTCGCCCGCCGCCATCCAGGTCCGCTGCAGGTGGTCGAGCGAGAGGAACACGTTCCGGCAGTGCTCCCGGGTCTCGAGCAGCAGCCGCTGCCACAGCGCCGGGGTATGGAAGTTGCCGTCGAGCGCCCGGTAGGCCTCGAGCAGGTTCTCGACCCCCCGCCCGGCCTTGTCGCGAAAGTCGGTCGCATAGTCGAGCTGCCGCAGCGCCTCGCTCGGCTCGTAGTCGGGCCGCTCCTCGCGGAGCCGCTCGAGGCCGAATCGCAAGTACGCGATGCGGGTGTCGAGGAGGCCCTCCGGCAGCCGGCCGACGCCGACGAGGAGCCGGGGATCGAGCCGGTCCTCGGCCGCCGGGAAGCGGTCCGGATAGAACCGCAGCATCATCATGAGCGCATCGGCGATCATGAGTCCGTACAGGTACGGGCGCTTGTTCAGGGTCTCGCTCGGCTGCCAGCCCCAGTTGTCAGCCTGTTTCAGCAAACGGAACCCGACGGCCAGGCGCTTCTCGAGCGGGAACCGGGAGAGCTGGTAGCCCTCGTCGGCGAGCACGCCCGCGTGGACGCCGATCATCGGCCCGCACCCAAAGACGCGGAGCAGCCAGGCAAACAGCCCGACGAGGTACTTCCCCGGCTCCCAGTAGATGAACGGATGCGCCCGGAAGATCTGCGGAACCGCGTCGATGCCCCCGTACTCCCCCGCGTCGAGCGGCGGGTAGTGCCCATCGGAGCGCAGGAGGACGCGGGTCTCGGGCGCCCATCCCATCCCGTTGTGGTCCGCGCGCGCCGAGGGCGGCTCGGCCAGCGTATCGAGATACTCGTCCGGCGTCTCGAAGCGGATCTCGATCGTCGAGGACGCGAGCACCCGCGTCCATGCGGCGCGCAGCAGGTCGAGCGCCACGTCGCCGAAGTCCATCAGCTCCAGGTCCTGAATGTACAGCATCAAGCCGCCGTCGGGGGCCGCGGCGAGGGCGTGTTCGAGGATTCCGGCGTACTCGTCGACCCCCTGCGCGCGGTCGATCGGAAACGTCAGGTGCCGCTGCTCCCGGTACTCCGTGTCGAACACGTGATACGCCCCCATAATGTAGCCCTGCGACTTGACTTCCTGGGGGTACATCCGCGTGATCGGACGCCAGATCTCTTGGGAGACGCGAAAGTGGCGAGGCAGCGCGACCAGGCGCCGGCCCATCAGGAACGGCCGGTGCACGTAGTCGTACGACGGGTCCGACACCGTCAGCACGCCGTTCCGGTCGTTGAGGTGCGTATGGACGATCGCCTCGATGCCCGCCTCCTCGAGCACCGGGAAGAAACGCGGATGCGCCGAGCACTCGGTAAAGAAGAAGACGCGGTGCCGGGGCCGGGGCGCGCCGACGAGGTCGTGGATCGCTTCCTCGTTCAGGCGCAGCTCCTCGGCCAGCTCTTCCGGCTCGAGCAGCGCCGCGTGCGTATGGTGGGCCGTGGTGTACAACGGATAGATCACGTCCGCGCGGTAGGCGCGCTGCAGCTCCTCGTACGTGCGGGGGAGGATCAGCTTGATCTGGTGCAGCAGGTCGTTGGAAATGTCCATGGTGACGCGGATCCCCATCGCCCGCGCAAAGACGAGGAGATCGCGATAGATGTTGCGGCCCTCCTTCGCGCGACGCCGGAGGTAGTTCTCGGGGGGGATCGCCTGCGCGACGCGCGTGTCGGGGACGCCGGCCTGGAGGTGCGCGGGCAGGTCCCACAGCGGCTCGTGGGCATGGAAGGCGAGGACCACGTGGACGCACTTGGCCATCCTAGACATCTTACCCCTCGGACGGCGTCGCTGCCGGCGGAACCCACGGGCGTGTGACGTACAGCCAAAACGCCAATCCCGCGTACCGTCCGTAACCTCTGAAGCGCCTCCGAATCGTCCGGTCCGCCGCGCGCCGCACGCCGGAGAGGCGCGCGTAGGCCGGGCGGGTCCACGAATCGAGGACGAGCAGGGAGTACCGGCCGAGCAGCAGCATGATGTGCGCGACCGCGTACGGCCCGACGCCGGGGAGCGCCGCGAGGCGGGCGGCGACCTCGTCATCCGAGACCCCGTCCGGGCCCGCGCGGCCGAGCGCCTCGAGATCCACCCGGCCGCGCGCGACCGCGCGCGCCAGATCCCGGAGGTAGGGCGCGCGATACCCGGCGTGGACGACGGAGCGGTAGAAGCGGACGCCGGCATCCGCCATGGCGTCGGGCGTGGGGAACGCGCGGCCGCGCCAGCCCGAGGCGGGCGCGCCCGGCGCCGGCTCGCCGAGATGCTCGACGAGCGCGCCGACCATCCGCCGGGTGAGGGCCCAGGAGCAGTTCGTCGTGCAGACCGTCTTGACGACCTCTTCGAACACGGTCGGGCTCCGGACCATCCGGCCCGCCCCGGCGGACACCCACGCCAGCTCGGGATCGGCGCCGGCCAGCGCGTAAAACTCGGCAAGACTCTCGTCCAGCCGGAGCACGTGTTTCACGGCGGCCAGGAGGCGCGCGCGCCCGCGCGGCCCAAGCGGCCGCCCGCCGACCTCCAGCGCGCCGTAGCCCTCGCGGCCCGCCTTGATCCGCACCGTGCGGGGACGGACGCCGTCGAACGGCACCGTGATCTCCAGTGTTCGGGCGGCCTCGTCGACCCGCATCGGCGGGAGGTCGGTGAAGCCGTGCGAGAAACAGGTCCGCCAGAGATCGATCGGTTCGCCCGCGGGTCCGACGAGCGGGAACTCGAGCGTTCGCGCGTCCTCGGTCATATCGTCATGTTCGTGATTGCTATCGCCACCCCTGTCGTGGCGATGCGACCGGTGCGCACGCGCGGGCGGCGGCCGCCGTCACACGAGGCAGCTCAGCACCGCCGAGCCGGTTCTGGCCGAGGACGCCCGCGCCGCGCAGGCGCCGCAGAATTTCCCCCATCCGAAGCCCGCCGGTCAGCGGCACCGCGGGCGCCGGCCGGGGGGCCCGGCGCAGTTGGTTGACCAGCCGGTCCCGCGCGACCTCGCGCTCCCACTCCTGCCGCCGCTCGGTGATCAGCAGCTCGAGCGCATTCGTGTTGAAGTGCATGGGCGTCCTCCTCCGCGCGAACTTCTACTGCGCGTCAACCGGCGTCTCGCCGGCCGCTGCCGCGAGCAGGGCGGTCCAGTGAAGCAGTCCCACCAGCCGGCCGCCGTCGAGAACCGGGAGCACCTCGATCGCGCTCCGGCGCATCAGCGCGGCGGCCTCGTCAAGCGGCGTTTTGGGCGTCACCGTCTCCGCTGCGCGCAGCGTCGTGCGGGCGACGGTCATCCGCTCCAACACGTCACGCAACTCGTAGACGTCCAGCGTCGTCGCCTCGGACGGAGTCAGGCGGAGCAGCGCGCGCTCGTCCACCAGGCCGAGAAACCGGTTCCCCTCGCACACGGGCAGCGCCGGCACCCGGTGCTCACGGAGCAACCGCAGCGCCGTTGCGATCGTGGTGCGCGGTGTGATCACCGGCAGCGGCGAGGTCATCCACGTGCGAACACACGCCGTGCGCAGATCGACACTCATGTGAACACGCTCCTCTCGACCCCAGATCGCGTCATTCAATCTCGACCCGCGCTATCTGGGGGTTGCCGCCGATCCTATAACCTGCTATTATTATCTTGCTGGTGTGATCGTAGCATAGACGAATATAACTTGTCAATGCATTTACGAAGGTTATCGGCTGGGCGCCCCGGATTCAGATACCGGGGCGTCGAAGGAGCGCGGATGACAGAGACATCGGTCAAAGAGTACGCGTTCGACTTATCCGGTGGGCGGCTCTGCCTCGACTTTGCGAACACCGTGAGCGGATCGCGTGCGCGCCCGACGGAACGGCTGCACAGCTACGACGACCTGATCTCCTGGGCCCGGCAGGCGGGGACGGTCGACGAACGGGAGGCGCAGCGGCTCGCGCAGGCGGCCCGGCGGCACCCCGCCGATGCGGCCCGAGTGCTCGCCGACGCGGTCCACCTCCGCGAAGCGCTGTTTCGGATCTTCTCGGCGGGAACTGAGGACCGCCTGCCGCAGCCCGGTGACGTCGAGGCGCTGAACGCCGCGCTCCCCGTGGCGCTCGCGCATCAGCGGCTCGAGGTGGGGGCGGACGGATTCGTGTGGGGCGGGGC
>Ga0207416_1002375_pt1 | contig 20758 bp, 18 predicted proteins | sample PaiPotPPM11metaG_FD_184107 | JGI IMG/M metagenome (GOLD analysis project Ga0207416, IMG submission 184107) | Iron sulfur acid spring bacterial and archeal communities from Banff, Canada, to study Microbial Dark Matter (Phase II) - Paint Pots PPM... ...
GGGGGATAGGGGGCCGGCCGCTTCGGGATGAGCATGCGGCGGCGGACGCTGAGCACGGGCTCGCCGCGCTGGTTGACGGCGCGCGTCTCGACGTAGACGATGCCGCGGTCGGGGCGGCTGTCGCTCTCGCGCACCTCCAGCACTTCGCTTTCGGCGTAGATCGTGTCGCCGTGCCAGGTCGGACCGAGGTGTTTTACGCTCTCGTACTCCAGATTGGCGATCGCCTTGCCGGAGATGTCGGCCACGCTCATACCCACGGCCAGCGAGAAGACGAGCGTACCGACCACCAGCCGCCGGCCGTGCTGCGTGCCCTCGGCAAAGGCGGCGTCGGAGTGCAACGGATGCTGGTTCAGCGTGAGCTGGGCGAAGAGCGTGTCGTCGAACTCGGTGATCGTACGGCCGGGCCAGTGTTTAAACACGTCGCCCGGCTGGAACTCTTCCAGATAGCGCCCGTAGCGCTCGCGCCCGTCGAACACCCGGCCCATGTCGCTTCACTCCGAGAGCGTAGGCCGCAGGGCGAATGGGGTCGTCGCGCATCCTACGCCCTACGCCCTCTGCCCTGCGCCCTACACTTTGTATCGCTCCAGCAGTTGCCGCGCGATCACGATGCGCTGGATCTCGTTCGTGCCCTCGCCGATCAGCAGCAGCGGCGCGTCGCGGTAGTAGCGCTCGACCGGCAGATCCTGCATGTAGGCCACGCCGCCGTGGATGCGCATGGATTCCAGTGCGCAGAACTGCGCCGTCTCCGTGGCGAAGAGCTTGGCCATGCCGGCTTCGAGGTCGCAGCGCTCGGCCGCGTCCTTCTTCTGCGCCGCCTGCCGCACCAACAGGCGCGCCGCCTCCAGCCGCGTCGCCATCTCTGCCAGCTTGAGCTGGATCGCCTGGTGCTGCGCGATCGGTTTGCCCATCGTCTCGCGCTGCTGTGCGTAGCGGATCGCCGCCTCGAAGGCCGCGCGGGCCACGCCCAGCCCGCGCGCCGCGACGTTGATGCGCCCGACTTCGAGCCCGCTCATGATCTGCCTGAAGCCCTGGCCCTCGCTGCCGCCGAGCAGGTTCTGCGCTGGCACGCGGAAGTCCTCGAACAGCAGCTCGACCGTATCGACGCCGCGGTAGCCGAGCTTCTGGAACTTCTGGCCAACGCTGAAGCCCGGCTCGCCCTTCTCCACGATGAACAGGCTGGTGCCGCGGTGCGGCGGGCTGGCCGCGGGATCGGTCTTCACGAGCAGCGCGAACGTGTTGCCATGCAGGCCGTTGGTAATGTAGGACTTCTGGCCGTTGATCACGTAGTCGTCGCCGTCGCGCACGGCGCGCGTTTTGATCGCCTGCAGGTCGGAGCCGGCGTGCGCCTCGGTCAGGCCGATGCCGCCGCGGCGCTCGCCCGTGGCCATGCGCGGCAGCCAGCGGCGGCGCTGCTCGTCCGTGCCGTGCGCGAGCACGTTGTAGGCCATGATCAGGTGGCTGTTGAGGACGCCGGTGAGGCTCATCCAGCCGCGGGCGATCTCCTCGATCAGCGCGGCGTAGGTCATGAAGCCGAGGCCGGCGCCGCCGTACTGCTCCGGGATGATCGCGCCGAACAGACCCATCGCCTGCATCTGTTCGACAAGGGCGAAGGGATACTCGTCGGCCAGCTCCAGCTCGCGGGCGACAGGCAGCACCTCGCGCTCGACCCAGCGCCGGATCTGAACGACGAACGGATCGGCGGGTGCAGCCCCGGTCATGGCGGCGTCTCCGGTTGCGGGCGAGTCGCTGCATCTCACCCTACGGCACGCCCGCGGTCGCGCCAAGCGCCGTCGCCAGCGGCCGCACCGAAGCCGCGGTGTCGAGCTCACCGACCAGGCGCACCAACTCGTCCAAACGCTCGGTCGGAAGCACCGCGCCGGCCAGAGCGCGGAACTTCGTTTCAAGCCCGGCGGGGGTGAGCGGGTTTTCCGGATCGCCTCTCGGAAACTCGACGCGGGCACAGAACTCGCGGCCGTCGCGTGTGCGCACGCGAGCCGTGGCGGGCCAGCGCGCCGGATAGGCGGCGTCCAGCGCCGCATCGCGCACGCAGGCGACGCGCAGCATCAGCGCCCGCACGGCCGGATCGTGCAACAGCTCCTCGCGGTGTTCCTGTACACCGGCGCGGCCATACAGCAGCGCCACGGCCGCGCCGTACGGCAGCGAGAACTGTGCATCCACCACCGTGCGCGGGTCGAGCTTGCGCTCGCGCGGCTCCGCGATCACGTTCCAGGCCACACCCAGCACGCCCAGTTCGACCGAATCAACGTCCTCGGCGCGGAGGGCACCATTGCGCACACATTGTAAGAGCGCGTCGAGCGGCGCCTGGTTGTAGCGGCAGCAGGCGTGCGCCTTGATGCTGGTCTGCAGCAGTTGTGGGGGCGACCAATCTTCCTCAAGCAGCGGCTGCGGATGCGCTGCGCCGGAGAAGGCGCCGAACAGGCCGTGCTCGCCTTCAAACACCGTCACCGGCCCACTGAAGCCGGCCAGCGCGAGCCGCGCCGCGATCAGGCCGCCGTGCGCCGCCCAACCCGGATGCAGCCGCTTCACCAGCGAGCCATCGCCGAGAAACGCCAGCAGCCCGCCGGCCTGCGAACCGGCGATGCCGAACGAGGACGCGATCTGCCGCGGCGCGGCGCCGAGCAGCAAGCCGGTCGCGGCGGCCGCGCCGAACACACCGCACACGGACGTTGGATGAAAGCCGCGGGCGTACTGCTCGGCCGGGCCAAGCGCCATGCCGATGCGCGTCATCACCTCGTAGCCGGCGACGACCGCCGTGAGCAGGTCGCGTCCGGAGGCATCCTGCAGCTCAGCGGCCGCAAGCGCGGCGGGGATCACAGCCGCGCCGGGATGCGTGGACGAGGGCTGATGCGTGTCATCCATCTCCAGCGCGTGGGCGGCGGCGCCGTTCAGCAGCGCCGCGTACTCGGGCAGCGCCAGCGCGCGGCCGCCGATCACGGTCGCCTCGCCCGGCGGCACGTGGCTCAGTGCCGTGCGCAGCAGCACGGAGGATGGTGAAACCGAGCCACCGAGGGCATTGCCGAGGAGATCGAGCATGTGCGCCGTCGCACGCTGACGTACCTCCGCCGAACGCGCCGCGCGGTCTTGATAGAACGCGCGGGTACGCAGAGCCAGGCGTTCGGCAAGCGTGGCAGTTTTCGGCATGAATCACCTCAGCGCAGGTATCCGCGCCAGGAGTCATCAACTCGTATCCTACCGCGGCGGCCCGGCGTCCACGATCCCGCGTGCTATGCTTGCGGCCATGAGCGAGCTGATCGACGAGCGCCGGCTGGATGCCTGGCGCACGTTTCTCAAGACTCACGCGTCCGTCGTCGAGCGTATCGCCCGCGATCTGAACGCTGCCGGCGTCGTGCCGCTGGAGTGGTACGACGTGCTGGTGGCGCTCTCGGGTGCGCCGGGTCGGCGGCTGCGCATGCACGAGCTGGCCGAGGCGATGGTGCTCAACCGCAGCAACGCCACGCGCCTGGCCGACCGGCTGGAAGCGGTCGGGCTGCTGCGGCGCGAGCCCACGCCCGGCGACCGGCGCGGTACCTTCGCCGTCCTGACGGAGGCCGGCCTGGCCGAGTTGCGCCGTGCCTGGCCGATCTATGCACAGGCGATCGACGCCCGCTTCGCGCAGTTCATCTCGCGCAAAGAGGCGGCGCAGCTCAGTGAGCTGCTCGGCCGCGCCCTGGAAGCCGCACGGGAAGCGTCTCCGCCAGCAGGGTCGCCGGCCCGTGCCGCCGCCGGCAAGCTGGATCCCGGTGTCCGCAAGCTCGCGCGAACCGACGGCGGCCGTGGCGTCTACTCGTAGCTCGCACAAGGATGGCGGCGCTGCACGTGGGCAGCCACGAAACGTTCTGTCTACGACGAAACGACGCCTGCGGATGCGGACATAATCGTTGTCAAGCGGCTTACGTGCGGTAAGATAAGGACATGGACGAGCATGCCTCGGTCAGCGCCTTCTGCCCGTACTTCCATCGCGCCGTCGAGCTGATCGGCCGGCGCTGGACGGGCGCGATCCTGCGCGCCATGCTCGGCGGCGTCGTGCGCTTCAGCGACCTGACGCATATCATCCCCGGCCTGAGCGACCGCATGCTTTCTGAACGGCTCAAAGAGCTGGAAGCCGAGGGCATTGTCGAGCGCTCGGTGATTCCCGAAACGCCGGTGCGCATCGAATACCGGCTCACGGCGAAGGGCCACGCCCTCGGCTCCGTGGTCGAGGCCGTGGGCGACTGGGCACACGACTGGCTCGCTCCCGAACCCGCCGCCTCGCGCTAGCCGTTCGCAGCGGCGCGTGCCGTGCGTTCGCCGATCAGCGATCGCCCGTCTCCGGTGCTCCTGTCGCATGTCCGGCGCAACGCACATGCCCCCTTCGGCGCGCGTCGGAGTAGCCCACTGGCCAAAAGTCCTATCGGGGACCGTTCATTTGTGTGATGGGGAACTGACGCGCGCGGCTGCACACTGGTAATAGAAGACGGCCGTAGCCGTCGCCCAGGATTGGGGAACCGATCATGTACTCGTGCATCATTTGCCACTTCGACGCGGAACTGGACGATGTGGCCGTGCTCGGGGGCGCTCGTAGCTGTGTCTGCCTACGCTGCTACTCGCGCGAAACCAACTCCGACCGCCCGATGCCACGGCGCCTGCGCCAGGATCTGATCTCGACGCTCGCCGGCATCGGCGTCGCTTGATGCGCCTGGTCCAGCGCTCTGTTCACCATTGCACCCGCGTGCCCGCTGGCCCGGACGCGGCGTTCCCGGGTCTTACCCTCAGCCTGACCTGACGGCCGGCGGCTACTCTCGCCGGTGGCTCCATCCCGGAGACTTCCCGCAACGCCCCGCGCTGTCATTCCGCAAAAGGCTGAGCACCGCCGCCTCATCCGGCTCAAGGCCGTTCGCCGTCCGCTGCAGCCGATGGCCGAACGCCCATGACAGCCGGCCCTCAAGATAGGCCTCGACCACGGCGGGATGTACGTAGCAGGCGCGGCAGACGGCGGGAGTGTTGCCCAACTGCTCGGCCGCCGCTTTAATCGCCCGCGCCGTCTTCTGTTGTGCTTCGGTTTCTGACGCGAACCTGCCCGCCTCGCGCAGCGCCACGGCGGCGGCCACTGTTCCCGCCCAGGTGCGGAAGTCCTTCGCCGTGAAGTCCTGGCCGGTGATCCGTCCGCAGATAGTCGTTTACATCCGCCGAATCCACGCTGCGGCGCTGGCCCTCGGCGTCGAGATATTGGAACAGCTGGTAGCCCGGCAGATCGCGCAAGCGTCGCACGATGCGCGCCAGCGTACGGTCGTGCACGGCGATCGCATGCCGCTTGCCGGACTTGCCGCGGAAGGCGAAGCGCAGTCCGGCGCCGTCCACATCGACATGATGTAGGAAAAGCCGGCCCCACGCCGCCGACGGCGAATGCCGGGCTGCGTGTCGCTGATATAGCGCAGGCCAGCGGCGATCGCGGCTGACTCGGGCGCGGGCCGGGCGCCGGCGCCGCCTTCACTCTGGGCCTCGCTTCGAGCGACCACACCTCCACTCCTTGCGCGGCGGGCCGCTCTATCATCTGCAGCCGGCCGGGGCGGAGGCCATACCTCTCGTATGCAGGCCGCCCGGTCACGGCGGCAGCCTTGCCCGGCTCGGTTCAGGTGCAGAGCGAGCGACGGCCTGGTCCGATCGGCGCCGGCGACGCGGAGACCGTGCGGAAAAATACTGCCGGCCCGCGGCGGGCAACCGTTACGGAACAGCAACGACGTTGCCGATTGGGCGCCGCATGCGCTGCAGCCGCGGCGGCGCGATGGCGAATGTCATAACGGAAGCGCCGCAACGCCGTCCAGCACTTCCGCAAAACGACGCACCGACAAAGGCAAACCCATCGAAAGGTGGGGACGCAAAGCCACGGGCCTGCAGCCGCGCGGTGCGCAAGCACCGCGTCCGCGGAGCGCAGGCAGCCGGGCTGCCGAAAGCGCAGACCTCCCCGGTCTGGCGCACCGCTGTCGGGCACCAGACATCGGCGGTTTCACGACCGCCGGGGAGGATTCCGAGTGCTCGCTCCCTTCCGCTCCCGCCGCACCCGCTTCTTCGCGCTCTCTGCCGCCCTGCTGCTGGCCGGCTTCGCCGGCAGCCGCGCCGTCGATCAAGGCGCCACGGCCGCCTCCGCCGCGACGTCCAGCGTCAGTGTCTATCACGACGCGCTGGCCAGCGGCTGGCGGAACTGGTCGTGGAACGCCAGCATCGGCTGGAGCAACAGCAGTCCGGTCTACGCGGGCGCGCACTCGATCAAACTCACGATCACACGGGCCTGGGGCGCGATCCAGCTTCACTCAGACACGGGCGCAAGCAGCGTGCAGTATCCCTATGTGACCTTCGCCGCGCAGGCCAGCCAGTCCGGGCAAGCGTTCGACGTGGCCCTGACCGACACCAACAACAATCAGCTTGCGCCGTTTGCGCCGCTGACCAATTACGGCGGCGAGCCGGCGCCCGGCTCGTGGGTCGTCTACACGATTCCCGTCGCCGACCTGGGCGGCAGCGGCAAGCAGATCGGCGGCTTCGTGCTGCAAGAGGCGCAGGGCAGGGCACAGCCGGCGATCTACCTGGACGAGATCGCCTTCACCAACGGCGGCGGCGCGCCGACGCCGACCGCCAGCGCCACGCCCTCGCCGACGGCTTCGGCGACTCCCTCCGCCACGCCCTCGCCCACCCCTCCGCCGGCGCCGTCCAGCGGGCGGATCGTGATGGGCTACTTCCCGATCTGGGTGGTGAACTCCGGCTACACCTACCAGAACGTCGATTTCTCGGCGCTGACGCACATTGCCCACTTCTCCGTGACGCCGAACGCCAACGGCTCGATCAGCATTCCCGACTGGGGACCGTTCCCGGACATGAATCTGCTGAATGCGGCGAAGGCGGCCGGAGTGAAGGTCATCCTCGTGGTCGGCACCGGCGACGATGCCACGGTGACCGCGAACTTCGCGCAGATGGCGAGCACAGCGGCGACGCGCCAGGCATTCGCGACGAACCTCAACAACCTGCTGAACCAGTACGGCTACTCCGGCACCGAGCTGGATTGGGAGTTCCCGGCGAACACGACCGACAAGGCGAACCTCACGGCGCTGATCGGCACGCTGCGCGCCACGCTCGGTGCAAGCAAGACGATCTCGATCTCCGCACCGTCCAACAACTGGAACGGCCAGTGGTACAATCTGCCGGCGCTGAACCAGTATCTCGACTGGTTCAGCGTGATGACCTACGACATGAGCGGCTCCGGCTGGTCGCAGCAGGTGGACGACAACTCCGCGCTCTACGCCGGCCGCAGCGGCGAAGAGAACGACAGCGGCGACATGGCCTACTATGAGTCGTTCGGCATTCCGCGCAGCAAGATCCTGATGGGGCTGCCGTTCTTCGGTCAGCAGTTTAACGCGGCTACGGCGATGTACCAGGCGAACAACGCGCCCACGGCCGGCTCGTCGCAGGACTACAAGGACATCGCTCCGCTGATCGGCAACGGCTGGTCGGCCTTCCGCGGCGCCAGCTCGGACGTGCCGTACCTGCTGCACAACGGCTCAGCCGGCGTGATCTCGTTCGACGACGCGACCTCGATCGCGGCCAAGTGCGGCTTCGTCAAGAACAATGGGCTGGGCGGAGTCATGATCTGGCACCTGGGCAAGGACGCACTGGCCGGATCGCAGCCGCTCTTGCAGGCCGCGAAGAGCTGCCGCTAGGGCGTGTCTGAATAATCGACGGGCGGCCGTAGCCCGCATTGGATTGCCGGTTTCGGCGGCCCCTCCCACGCGTGGCGAGGGTGAGAAGAGGCCTCACGACCAGCCACGGAACGATGATTCGAACATTTTTCAGACACGCTCTAGCAGCGTCGCCAACCGCGCGAATCACAGAGCCTGACCGGAGCGCTGCGGTTGGGCTCCGGCCCTGCTGTTTGCTGTCCGCGTGCGGGCCGCCGTCCGCACCGAGCGGTCAGTCGCCGACAGTGGCGGCGCGGGGCATCACCCAGATGGAGCGCGGCTCGGCGCCGTGCAGCGTGACGCCGGTGTCGCTGGCGGAGGGCTCGATCTGGCTGGTGATGCGGATGCTGGTAGGCATCAAATACTCGACCGTATCGCCCCTCAGGCGGAAGGGGCGGTCGTGGCCGGGGTAGAGCACGGAGCAGTGCGCGGTGATCTTGCGTGCGCTTTCGCGCGCCTCGGCTTCCGTGGCGAAGATCAGGTACGGCGTGCCGGCGAGGGCGCAGCGGGCGTTGGGCAGGGCGTCGCCGGTGACGCCGATCGTCTCGCCGTTGTTTTCCACCAGTAGCGTCATGCTGCCGACGGTGTGGCCGGGCGTGTCGAGGATGCGCACGCCCCTGTCGATCTCGTCGCCCTCGCGCACGGAGCGCAGCTTCATGCGTTCGAGGATCAGGCCGGTGTAGCTGGGCGTGGCCCAGTCGCTCGGATCGGGGTTGGCGGCGTAGTTGCGTTCGGCCTCATGCACCAGCACTTCGGCGTTGGTGAAGAGGTCGATGTTGAGCATGTGGTCCCAGTGCGCATGGGTGAGCACGACGGTGTCGATATCCTGCGGACGCAGGCCGCGCTCGCGCAGCTTCGCCAGCAGCAGCTCGCGGCGGCCGGTGTGGGCAACATCGACCAGGATCGTCTTCGAGCCGCGCACGAGCGTGACCCCGCAGAAGGCGGGGCTGCCCTGATCGGTGCCCAGCGAAAAGCCCTGCAGCAGCAGTTCGACTTCGGCCATGACCTGCCTCCTGTTTACGCCAAACACGGCAGAGCGCCGCCCTATGGGTAGCGCCGGGGCAAGCGCCTGTCAAGGGCCGCGTCGCCTACCCCTCCCTCGCGCAAGCGCTCGGATTTGCTTGGGATGTCTCCGACGGTTGCGCTGCGCTCTGGCCCACAGGGGAGGGGTTATTCGAGAACGATCGATTGTCCTCAGACCAACCCTTCCCCTGTGGGGAAGGGAGACGCGCGTGTACGCGCGGCGGGGTTAGGCGCGCCGGCCGCGGGGGAGGGCCGGCAGCGCGCTTTGCTATACTTGGCTCGCATGCGGCCCTTCGCGCCGGGGTGGCGGACGCCGCAATCTTGCCAGGCGGGAGCAGCTATGAATGGCGGGATCGTCGGCGCCGTGCGCCGCAACCACGCGCTGGAGCACGGCACGGTCTCGATCCTGCTGGGCAAGCTTGGTCCGGACGTGCGCCTGGCCGGCCGCGCCGTGGCGGACGGCTTCTACATTTACGGCAAGATTCCGACCGACGCGATCACGAGCAGCGCACGTGAAGCGTTGCTGCGCTTGAAGGCGGGCGAGGCCGGGCTGGCGGTGACGCCGCTCTGCGGCACCAACATCGCCGTGGCCGGGGTGCTGACCGGGCTGGCCAGCATCATGGCGCTCGGATCCTCGAAGAAGCGCTTCGAGCGGCTGCCGACGGTGTTCACGGCGGCGATGTTCGGCGTGCTCGCCTCGCAGCCGATCGGGCGGCTGGTGCAGAAGCACATCACGACCTCGCCCGACCTCGATCACGCCGCGATCACCGGCGTCTCAAGCACGGCCCGCGGCTACGTCCACAAAGTGCAGACCAGCTTCGAATAGCGCCATTGTCGCCAGCGCTGTCACGTTGTCTGTGCTCTGACGATCGCGCGGCGACTCTCGTACGGCCAACTCCGCGGGTCAATTCGCCGCAACGCTCCTGTGAACGCGATCATGCAGCGCGCGCGCCGCATGCGCGTATGATGCCAGCGTCCTTCCGCGACGATCGGCATCTGCCTGTGCGACCGGCGCGGCGGCCGGACGCGCAGCAAGTTGCTATACGCTTTCAACCGACGAGGCGCGGACCATGACCACCACCGAACTTCAGGCCGGCGAGCAGCTTGAGGCGATCCGTCAGGGCGTGCGCGAGCTGTGCAAGCAGTTTCCCGACCAGTACTGGCGCGAGATCGACGAGCAGCGCGCCTATCCCGAGGATTTTGTGAATGCGCTGACAAAGGCGGGCTATCTCGCCGCGCTGATTCCGCAGCAGTATGGCGGCGCCGGCCTCGGCGTGCTCGAAGGCGCGGCGATTCTCGAAGAGATCAACCGTTCGGGCGGCAACGCCGCGCCCTGCCACGCGCAGATGTACATCATGGGCACGCTGCTGCGCCACGGCAGCGAGGAGCAGAAGCAGCGTTACCTGCCCAAGATCGCCACGGGCGAGCTGCGCCTGCAGGCCTTCGGTGTGACCGAGCCCAACTCCGGCTCCGACACGACGCACCTGCAAACCACGGCCGTGCGCAAGGGCGACCGCTACCTCGTCAACGGCCAGAAGGTCTTCATCTCGCGCGTGTTGCAGTCGGATCTGTTGCTGCTGCTCGCCCGCACCACGCCGGTCGAGCAGGTAAAGCGCCGCACGGACGGGCTCAGCGTCTTTCTGGTCGATCTGCGCGCCGCGCGCGGCCACGGTCTCGAGGTGCAGCCGATCCGCACGATGATCAACCACGCCACCAACCAGCTCTTCTTCGACGACCTCGAAGTGCCCGCCGAAAACCTGATCGGTGAAGAAGGCAGCGGCTTCAAATACATCCTCGACGGCATGAACGCCGAGCGCGTGCTGGTCGCCTCCGAGGCGATCGGCGACGGCCGCTGGTTCGTGGAGCGGGCGGTGAAGTATTCGAACAGCCGCGTCGTTTTCGACCGGCCGATCGGCCAAAACCAGGGCGTGCAGTTCCCGATCGCACGGGCGCACATGCAGGTGGAGGCGGCGGAGCTGATGCGTACCCGCGCCGCGCAGCTCTTCGACGCCGGGCAGCCCTGCGGCCCCGAGGCGAACATGGCGAAGTTTTTGGCGTCCGAGGCGTCCTGGGCGGCGGCGAACGCCTGCCTCGACTGCCACGGCGGCTACGGCTTCACCGCCGAGTACGACGTGGAGCGCAAATTCCGCGAGACGCGCCTCTTGATAACCGCGCCGATCAACAACAACCTCGTGCTCGCCTACGTAGGCCAGCACGTGCTCGGCATGCCGCGCTCGTACTGACCGGTGAGTGGCGAGCAGGGAGTGGAGAGTCGGGAGTCGCGTGATGGATATACTTACAACCGAGACTGAGAAAAGGATCCGTATGTCCGGTTGGCCATTTGGCTGCGCTTCGGAGCGCCCATTGGCTGTCCGAGCCGTCTAGGGGCTGGGGAGCGGGCGGACCAAAGATCGGGCAGTGCCGATGATTTTATTCGCCTGCACCGGCCCCCAGAAGCGCGAGTCGCTGCTGTTGGGGCGGTTATCGCCCATCACGTAGTACTGGTCTGACCCCAGCACGACGTGGCAGTACTGCCCCTGGCAATCCGTGCGCTGCTTGATATAGGGCTCCTCAACCTGCTGACCGTTCACCGTCACCACGTTGTCGTGCACGTCCACGGTGTCGCCCGGCTTGCCGATCACGCGTTTGATGAAGTCCTTCGAGTCGCCGCCCATCTGCGGCGGCGGATGGAAGACGATGATATTTCCCCGGTCCGGTGTCTGAGCCGCGGCATCGACCTGAATCCGATCACCATCGTATATGATAGGCTCCATCGACGAGCCCGCGAACTGGTACTCCATCAGCGAGGAAGATGCTCCGTGCGTGGGGGGCACAGATGCTGCGGTGGGTTTCATTGGAGAACGCCCAACTATCAGCATTATCACCCCAATCAGGCCGATGATGATGCCAAGGATGGCCAAGAACGCCAAGGTAACGATTACTGCGGGTGTGGTCCGCATGGTAACGTCTTCCACTTACTTCGAGGTGGACTCTTGGTCACTTGATAACTTGATTCACCTAAACTCATGTCTTTACCAGCTCTGCCGAATGGTCGCGGCGTCGCGTTCCCGTACATCCTTCAGGGAATGCCCGAGCGTACCGCCTCGTGCGCCGGACCGATGTTCCAACTATGGTCGATGAGGGGATAGGTTGGCAAACAGGCTTTAGCGTCCGTAGACGGACACGTGGAGGCTGCTGGCGGCGGTGTAGGGCTCGCGGTTCCAGCCACCCCAACGCTGCTTCAGACGCAGCCCGGCGATTCGCGCCATCAGGTCGAGTTCGCTCGGCCAGGCGTAGCGCGTGACGATCGGATTCAGGCGCATACCGTCGCGGGAGAGGGTGACGTGGCTCTCGTCCAGCCGCTGCAGCACGGGATCGTGACGCCCCACGTCCAGGCGGACCTGATCGACGCCAACGGCTTCGGCATCCACATACTGATCGTCGCGCAGTCGGTGGAGGAAGGCGGGCACGAACGCCTCTACTACGAACGCGCCCTCGGCACTGAGATGCGCGGCCACGTTCTCGAAGCAGCGCACCTGGTCGTCCTGGGTTAGCAGGTTGAAGAGCGTGTTAAAGACCACGTAGATAAGACGGTAGGCGCCCGAGACCGGCACGGCGGCGAAGTCGCCCATGGTGACCGCGATCTGATCCCCTCCCGGCTTGGCCCGCAGCCGCGCGACCATGGCGGGGGAGAAGTCGATCCCGTCGACGCGGATGCCGCGAGATGCAAGCGGTAGCGCGATTCGCCCAGTGCCGACCGCAAGTTCCAGCGCCGGCCCACCAGCGGCAAGCTGCGCGAGGAAGGCGACGGCCGCCGCCTCATCTCCCCGTTGGACATCGTCGTAGATCTCGGCGACGTCCTCCTCAAAGCTCATATGCGGCTCATAGCGCTCCAAAACGTGCTCCTCCAGCTCGCCACGGCACACTGTAGAGCAGACGTGGTCCGCGCATCAGGACGGTCGAGCAACGGGCCACGAAGCTGCCGGAAGCAGTCAAGATTTGCCAGGGCGGGTTCAGCGCTCAGTGTGTGCGGACGCACTAATGTGAGTACGAGGTGGACCGAGCACCGGCCGCGGACCCGCTCGCGTCCGCAGACGTCAGGGCCGGGATGGCCATGCGCAGCGTCGCGGTACGCACGGGCAATGCGAGCGGCGGTGCTTCGCCGTCCGCGGCATAGGACGACAGCACCGCGCGACCGGACATTCCTCAGAGAACGTCCCGGCACGCCGTCTCTCAGTCGCTGGAGGCAATTTTACTACAGCGCACTTCAGCCACGGCTCAGGCCGGCCGGGAATCGGTGCGCGCCTCGGTTGGCGGGTTGTGCTTGCCCGCCAGCTCTGCGGCGACCGCCAGCCCAAGGTCGATCGCGGCCTCCGGGGAGAGCGCCTCGCCCGCGGCCCATTCAGCGGCGAAGTCCGTCCCACCAAGCTCTGCTCGCGCCCGCGCCACGGCCGCCGCGTGCGTTTCCGCCGCGATCTGCACGGGCATACCGCCCTGCTCCCCGATCGACGGCGTTCGCGTAACGGTCGATTTTCTGTATTCAGGGTTTCCCGATCTTGACAGCTCATATAACTCGGACTACTCTGCCGGCGCACCGCCTGCCGACCGACCCGCGCTCCCGCACATTGACCATCGTTCGGCGTCGCGCCTGGTTCGACAGTGGGGCCAAGAATGCACACTCATCGTCTGGGTCAGGTCGCCGTCACCGCAGCGTTCTTCCTGGCGGTCGTCATCGCTAGCGTTACGGCCGCGCGGACCCTGCAGGGTTCCGTTGACAGCCAGGGCCCATCGGTGCCCGCGACGTCCGCTGCCCGGGAGGCAACGGGGGGCCTCCTGCTGACACCGGTGCCGGTCGCCTCGCGGCCAGCCCTGGGGACGCCGGTGATCGGTCCCACCCCGCTGCCACCAAACCCCGACACTCGCCAGGGAGGCTGGGCGCTCCCGTACCTGGAAGTCGACCGCACCAAGCCGCGGAACGACATTACCGTGAATGCCATTGCCGTGGGACCATCGGTCAAACCCTCGACAACGGTGGCTTGCCAACCGGGCAGCCTGCGCGACGAACCGCTCGATCAGGTTACGCAGGCCGCCGGCCCGGTATTCGCCGACCCGAAGTATCTGCCGCCTGGCGCCGGTAGGTCTGGCGGCACAGCGACTTTCTGCACCAGCCAGGCTGGGCAAACCATCTTCATTGCAACGTATGCGACGTACGCCGTTTCGCCAGACCTCGCTCATGGTCGCCGCGGCGGCCCGTTCGAGATTTATCGCGGGTTCAGCACCTCGGCGGTGCACATTTCAATTCCCGACGAGCGCTGGACCGCCGGCACTATCGCTGGCCGTCCAGCCGCCATCGCCCGCCCGATTCTGGCCAACGGCCTGGGCGAATCGGCCATCATCGTCGTCGGTGACGGAGGCGTCCTCACGAAGGTGCAGGCCAGTGGCCTGACGCTCGATGAGCTGCTGCGCATCGCGGAGGGGCTGTACTAATGGACCGCAAACTCTCCCTGTTCGCGCTTGCTGCGACCGTGGCGGGCGTCGGCCTCGCCGCCGTCGCCAGTCCCAAACCGAGCCGGGCTCAAACCGGTGCGGTGCAGACGGACGTAGCCATCAACCCCGGCGGCACAGTGTACTTCGACGGCAGCAACTACGTCTCTGGACTCTCCTGTGGGTGGCACTCCACGTGTCTCTCGCCCTACGCTTACGGACCGGGGCTCGACTGGGCCAGTCCCAGCGGCGGAGCGGTGAGCTGGCGATCGTGGAGCTGGCGCAGCGATGCCTGCACCTGCCCCATCGGGCAGACCCAGGTGCGCATCGCTGATTCGAACTGCTATCAGATCGCCCAGGACATTGGGGACTGGTATTCGGTCTTCCGCGGGACGGAGCTCTATATACACACTACTTCGCCATGGGGCGGTTACTGGAATACGCTGACGGCCGGCGCCCAGTACTGGTACAACAACGAGTGGCTCATCGGCTACGCGGTGTCTCAGGATCTCCCGAACTGTCCGTTTGAGGGGTCGCACACCCACCAGCAGTCTAACAACGGGTTCACCCAGGCCAGCACCTATCCCTCGTCGGTCGACTATCATCCCGACCCGCCCTATACGCCGTATCCCGTCACGGCCAATGGATGGTGGCAGAATAACGTGGTGTGGTGCTTCTACTGCTGACGGGTAGCAATCGCATGTCGCGCGTAGGTGAGCGTAGCGGAAAGCAGCCGATGCGAACGCCGTCCGGCGTGCGCCTCTGGCCGGCAATCCTGCTTGTTTTCGCGGGCTGCTGTCTGACCGTCGGCAGTACGCGCGCACAGGCCGGTGCCGCCATCACGCTTTCGCCGAGCTCCGGGCCGGGCGGCACCTCGACGGTCGTGAGCGGATCCGGCTTCATGCCGGGGGACACCGTCTTCGTCGAGCTTGTTGGCCCCTCGGGGGAAACGGGCCGACTGGCCACCGTGTCACCCGGTCCCGACGGGCGCTTCGCCGTCACCGTGACGATGCCAGCAGGAGGCCCGATCGAGCCGCTCCGGTTGATGGCCTATCCGGTGAGCCTGGGTCTGCGGTCGCCCGCGGCGATTCAGCAAGCGCCGAAGGCTGTCTTCACACTCACTCCTGCTACCCCAAATACCCCAAGCCTGCCCAGCGCAGGCACGGGGGCAGCCGCAACGGCGCCAACCGTTCTCCTGGTGATGTCGCTGGCGCTGCTTCTTGGCTGTACCGCTCTGCTTGGGATCGGTGCGCTGCGGTTGCTTCGGTAGGCCCCCGCCGTTTCGCATCTAACGGGATAGGCTCTTACTGTGCGTACCTCTGCGGCGTGGGGCCTGACCGCGGAAAGCACCACGTGGCCGGCGCGGGCCGCTCGCGGGCTATCAGCCAGCGCTACCCACCGACAGCAAAGCCGCTCCCGCCGCCGTCGCTGCCTCCCCGCTGCCGGATCATCGAATCTGCGGGGGAGCCTGGCGACGCTACCACGTTCCATGCCGGCCACGATGTCAGCGCACGGCTGCGGTCGCACCGTGCGCTTCCAGACGGTCGTGGAAAGCGCTCCCGGCCACATAGCTCTCTGACGGCGCGATGGGATTCGGTATCGGACATCGGGCAGGGGGAACCTACCAGTAGCTGACTCTGCGAGTCGTGTTGCCATGCCTTCCGATCCGAGGTCGGTCAGGCGATGCGTGCCAGTGTCGTCGCAATCGGCGATGATGTATTGGACGCGGCCTGATCGAGTTCCTGTCGCGCCTTAAGAGGCAGGCGATGCATCTCCCAAAGCACGTCGAGGTCTGCGAGGTGGGGATGCGCGATGGGCTGCAGATCGAGCCGGGCTTTGTTTCGACCGAGGAGAAGATCGCGATCGTCGACCGGCTGAGCGGCACGGGGCTGCGGCGGATTCAGGTCACGTCGTTCGTGAGCCCGAAGGCAGTGCCGCAGTTGCGTGACGCGGCCGAGGTCTTCGCCGGCATCCGCCGCGCGCCGAGCGTCGTTTACTCGGCACTGGTGCCGAACGAGCGCGGCGCCCAGCGCGCCGTCGAGGCCGGCGTAGATGAGCTGGACACCGTGCTCTCCGCCAGCGACACGCACAACCTCGCCAACGTCAACATGACCACGGCCGAGTCGCTCGACCGCATGTCGGCGGTGGCCGAGATCGCGCGCCGGGCCGGTGTGCCGGTCGTGGCCGGCGTGGCCACCTCGTTTGGCTGTCCGTTCGAGGGCGAGGTGCCGCTGGCACGGCTCGAATGGGTGGTGCGCGGGCTGGTCGATCTGGGCGCGAAGAGCGTCTGTCTTGCCGACACGACCGGCATGGCGAACCCCCTGCAGGTGCAGCAGACGTTCGAGTACCTGACACCAAAATTCCCCGGCGTCGAGTGGCACCTGCACATGCACGACACGCGGGCGATGGGCATTCCCGGCATCCTCGCGGCGATGGAGGCGGGCGTCACGCACTTCGACGCCTCGTTCGGCGGGCTGGGCGGCTGCCCGTTTGCGCCGGGCGCCTCGGGCAACGTCTGCACCGAAGATCTCGTGCACTGCCTCGACGCGATGGGCGTGCAAACCGGCGTGGATCTGGAGAAGCTGGTGGAGACGGCGACGCGCGGCGAGCAGGCGCTGGGCCACCCGCTGCGCGGCCAGATCATCAAGGCCGGCCCCTCAACGCGCCGTTACGATCCGCCGGAAGGCGTGCGCGAGCGGCTGGCGGTGCGGTGAGCGTCGAGTCCTACATCCGGGCCATGCCCAAAGCCGAGCTGCACGTCCATCTCGAAGGCTCGATGCAGCCCCGGACATCGCTCACCTTGACGAGGCGGAACGCTTCCTGAGCCGCGGCACGGTGCTGTACCGCAAACAATGCCGCTGCCAGCTTCAACCGACTGTGTAGCGTTTCGCCGGAGAGCCTATGGTGAGGGGCTGAGCCTATTGCTCGCACTCGGCCTCCCGACGGCACATGAACCATACTCTTGCATCCGAACAGCGGACGAATAATGGCACTACCTCGTGTGCTATCCCTTGATAGCTGGCTATACTTTGAACCATCCCCTCACCTGAACGACGCGTGAGGGGACGGTCGCACCCGGCATAGGCTTCGGGTGAGGATTGAAACGCGCCGTGGTTTGAGCAGGCGCGGGCCGCGGGGCTGCGTACCGCGCTGCATGCCGGCGAGCTGTGCGGGCCGGAGAGTGTATGGCAGGCGATCGACGCGCTCGGCGCCGAGCGCATCGGCCACGGCGTGCGCTCAGTGGAAGACCCGGCGCTGCTCGCCACACTCAAACAGCGCGGCATCGCGCTCGAAGTCTGCCCCACCAGCAACGTCTGTCTCGGCGTCTGCAAGGGCTACGCCGGCCACGCGCTGCCGGCGCTGCTCGTCGCGGGCGTGCCGCTCAGCATCAACAGCGACGACCCGCCGCTCTCCGGCACCACGCTCAGCGACGAGCTGTTGCTTTTGCACACCGCCTTCGGCCTCGACATCGAAACGATCGACGAGCTGGTCCTCAACGCCGTGCGCCACAGCTTCCTGCCGCAACAGCGACGGAGTGAGCTTGAGACCAGGTTTCGTCGGAGCTGGCCTCGCTGCGGGCGGTCCATCTCACCCGATAGTGCAGTTTGCCGCTGCTTCTCTCGGCGCTCGCCCGCACGACTGATCACAGCGCGCCCGCCGGAAAGAGCGCTGCCACTCGGCAACACGTCCACTCGCCGGGCACGCGTTCCTGCTATTGCAGAGCGCCGCCCGAATGGGCAGGGCCGTTCAGACGGTGCGAAGCGAGGCGCGGTGCGGCACCATAGAGGGTAGAGTCGGGCGTTCGCCGCGGCGCGGCCCGTCGATCTTCTTCTGGAGCACGGCATGTTCTTTTATGGTCCCGGCGGCGGGCCGGGGCGGCAGCGATCGCGGCCAACGCGGCCGGCATGGCCCACGATGCGCCGCGCCACGGCCCTGCTCTGGCCGCACCGCATCACGATGGCAGGCTATCTGATCACGATCGTGATCACCGCGACGGTGGGCCTGGGGCCGCCGCTGCTCTTCCGCCGCATCATCGACCACGCGATTCCCGGCCGCGACGGCCTGCAGATCGACGCGCTGGCGCTTGCCATCGCCGCGCTGGTGACCTTCGGCGCCCTCGTCGGCGTGCTGCGCTCGTATCTCAGCAACCTGGTCGGCCAGGACGTGGTCTTCGACCTGCGCGGCACACTCTACCGCCATCTGGGCGGCATGTCGCTGCGCTGGTTCACCGCCAACCGCACCGGCGAGGTGCTTTCACGCATCAACAACGACGTGGGCGGCGTGCAGAGCGTGGTCAGCGACACGCTCGGCGCCGTGATCGAGAACGCGATCACGGCCGGCAGCACGCTGGCGCTGATGCTGGCGCTCGACTGGCGGCTGGCGCTGTTCTCGATCGCGCCGCTGCCCTTCTTCATCATTCCGGCGCGGCGCGTGGGCAACGTGCAGCGCGGCATCTTCACCGAGACGCAGGAGCAGATCGCGGACCTGAACGCGCAGATGCAGGAGACGCTCTCCGTCAGCGGCGCTCTGCTGGTGAAGACCTTCGGCCGCCAGACCGACGAGTACAAGCGCTTTCAGCAGACTTCGCGCCGCATCCGCGACCTCAACATCCGCCGGGCGATGGTCGGCCGCTGGTTTCAGATGGCGATGGGGCTGTTCAGCGCGATCGCGCCGGCGGTCGTCTACTGGTACGGCGGGCACCGCGTGATCGGCGGGCAGGCCTCGATCGGCACGGTCGTCGCCTTTGCCGCGTTCGTGCAGCGGCTGTTCGGGCCGATCTCCTCGCTGCTGAACGTGCAGATCACGGTGCTCAGCTCGCTGGCGCTGTTCGAGCGCATCTTCGACTACCTCGATTTGGAGCACGAGATCGCGGACAAGCCCGGCGCCGCGCCGCTGGCGAACGTAGAGGGCCGGCTGGCGTTCGAGCACGTCGGCTTCTCCTATCTGCGCGGTGTGCCGGCGCTGCGCGATGTGGATTTTGAGGTGCCGCCGGGCAAGTTCGCGGCGCTGGTCGGCCCCAGCGGCGCGGGCAAGACGACGATCGCCTATCTCGTGCCGCGTCTCTACGACGTGGACAGCGGCCGCGTCACGATCGACGAGCACGACGTGCGCGACGTGACGCTGGAATCGCTCGGCAGGGCGATCAGCATGGTGAACCAGGAGCCGTTCCTCTTCCACTCCTCGATCCGCGAGAACCTGCGCTACGCCCGGCCCGAGGCGACGGACGCCGAGATCGAGGTTGCGGCGCGTGCGGCCAACATTCACGAATTCATCGCTGGCCTGCGCGACGGCTACGACACGGTGGTGGGCGAGCGCGGCTACCGCCTCTCCGGCGGCGAGAAGCAACGGGTGGCGATCGCGCGGGCGCTGCTCAAAGACCCGGCGATCCTGATCCTGGACGAGGCGACCTCCAGCGTGGACACGGGCACCGAGCGGGCGATCCAGCAGGCACTCGAGCGGCTGACGCGCGACCGCACGGTGCTGGCGATCGCGCACCGCCTCTCGACGATCCTGAAGGCCGATCTGATCCTCGTGGTCGAAGCCGGCCGCGTGGTGGAACGCGGCACGCACGCCGAGCTGTTGGCCGAGGGCGGCGTCTACGCCCGCCTCTACGAGCAGCAGTTCGCGCCGGACGAGGCAGTCGGGCTGGTGGACGCGCTGCCCGCGGGGGACTGATAGGTGTTTAGGCGGCCCGCGCCGCCGACATTCCTGCCTCGCGACCTGCGTTTTGAGCAGACAGATTCGCTTGCGCTCGGCCCTCACCCGATGCTACATATCGAATAGACATCCTCCGAACCGGCGTCGCGTTGCCAGCCGCCACCCCATATAACGGCGGTGCTCTGCGCCATGCCCCGAAGCCTGCACTCCGTATGCGATCGCCTACTGGAGAAGTCCAAGGAGGCGGCTCTGAATGCCGTTCAATCATACAATAATCCTCATGCATCCTTCAGGTCCGAGACTTTCATTGTCCTTATGACGATCGCATGGACTTATCTTATGCACGCTTACTACCGACGGAAGGCAATTGAATATCGGTACTATGACACAAGGAGTGGACGACGCAGATACGATAGAACCAAGAGAGGATCCTGTCGATATTGGGAACTGGAGCGATGCTTGGACGATGACAACTGCCCGATAGACAGCGCCACTAAGCAGAACCTAAAGTTCCTTATCGGATTACGGCACGAGATCGAGCACCAGATGTCAACTCGTGTGGATCACGTCGTCAGTGCGAGATACTTGGCCTGCTGCCTGAATTATGAATTTTGGATCACTAAGCAGGTAGCCCAGGTTAAGGTGCACCTTTTCTGATGTCCAGTCAGCGACCCACATCCACGCCTGTGAGCCTTATGGACCACGGCCTCGAAAAGTGCACTTCAACTGAGGCCACCTGCTTAGAGCCTATCCCGCTAGGCATGAGAGTTGACCATACTGGGAGGTGAAACCAGCGACGGCGAGGGTGGGCATGGACGCGACGAACCGCACGAGTGGCGTGCAGGCAGTCCGGTACTGGGGCATGCCGG
>Ga0207416_1002376_pt1 | contig 20755 bp, 16 predicted proteins | sample PaiPotPPM11metaG_FD_184107 | JGI IMG/M metagenome (GOLD analysis project Ga0207416, IMG submission 184107) | Iron sulfur acid spring bacterial and archeal communities from Banff, Canada, to study Microbial Dark Matter (Phase II) - Paint Pots PPM... ...
ATCCGCCGCGCGACCTGCTCATGGGTCAGCCCTGCCGCGGCCCGCAACTCCCGCAGCTCCGCCCCCAGCCGCAGCCGCCGCACGTAAGGGCTAATCATCCACAACCTCCAGAACTACCGGAGACGCAGCGCGCGCACCGCGGTACGGGAGAACGGTCCGACTCGCCGCAGCCGCCAGTCCGGCCACCGAGTTATCTGCAGTGCGCCTCGCAGCGCGGCCGACGCAGTGGGCATCCCTGCGAGCCCGGCATTCGGTCCCACAGCCTTCGCCCACTGGTGCTCTTTGGGGGCCGACGACAGGCACGGTCCTTCTTTCGCGCTGCCTGCAGGCGGGATGGCAGTGAATCATCGCTTTCGGCCGACCGCGCACCACATTGGCAGTGGGCGGCCCTGCTTGGCAGCTTCCTGGCCGGGGTCGGGCCGCCATTGCGGCAACTGCACCACCCCGGGATCGACCAGGTCCATGCCATCGAAGAACCGCGCGACCTCGACCTGGGTGCGCAGGATCACGGACTCGCTCATCTGCCTATTGAGCCGGTCGAACGTCTCGGCAAGCGCCTCGCCATGCACATCACTGGCCAAGTGAGAGATGGCCAGGTAACTGCCTGGCGCCAAGCCCTCCGTCAGCCGGGCCACGATCGCGTGCGGATTCTCGCTATCGGCGAAGAAGTGCAGGATGCCGAACAGCACGACCGCGGCCGGCCGACCGAAATCCAACGTGTCCGCAGCCTTCCGCAGGATTGTCTCCGGGTCGCGCAAGTCACCGTAGATATAGGCGCACGCGCCCTCTGGCGTGCTCGTCAGCAGCTTGTGGGCGTGGGCGAGCACGATCGGGTCGTAATCGACGTAGACGATCCGCGCCTCGGGCGCGGATCGCTGCGCGACCTCGTGAACATTGTCCTCCTTGGGGATTCCGGTGCCGATGTCCAGGAACTGGTGGATGCCCCCCTCACTCGTCAGGTAGCGGACGACCCGGCCGAGAAGGGCACGGTGGGCGCGCGCGTCGGCACGAACCCCAGCTAGGCCGCCTGGCCATGCGGCATAGGCCTGCTCGGCAGCCTCACGATCAACAGCGAAGTTCGCCTTGCCACCGAGGAGGTAGTCGTAAACACGCGTGACATGCGCGACGCTCGTGTCGATCTCGGGCCACCCGTCTGTTTCGGTTAATCCGTTGTCCGTCACCGCAGCCCTTCCTAGGATTGTCCGATCTTCTCAAGAACTCGTACTGTCCAGATCTATTGATAGTCCTGAGTATCTATCTGTTCAACACGATCGGCAATACCCGTCATGAGGGATAGCGGGACGTCTCGCGTGCAGGTCCTCACACAGACTCGGTTGGCATTGCCTCACCAGACGGCATCGGCGCGGACACCCACAAGGCCCTGGCCATCGATGCGGTATGCCGTAGTAGTGACTGCGAGAGCCCTCCCGAGCGGCGCAATCTCGGTGACCGCGAGTTTTACTCGGGTATCGTGAATGTGCGAGATTTTGCACTGTACGGCCCAGCGTTCATCGGAAGGTTGTGGATGATTAGCCCTTACGTGCGGCGGCTGCGGCTGGGGGCGGAGCTGCGGGAGTTGCGGGCCGCGGCAGGGCTGACCCATGAGCAGGTCGCGCGGCGGATCGGGGAGTCGCGGGCGCAGATCTCCCGGCTGGAGAACGGGCACGTCGTCGACCAGGCCGACGTGATGAAGATCCTGGACGCACTGGGGGTGGACGGCCAGCGGTGGACCCAGGTCATCACGATCGCCCGGGAGGCGGGTGAACGAGGATGGTGGGAGTCCACCCGGGGGATGGGCGAGCGGCAGGCGCTGTACGCGAACCTGGAGGCCGGCGCCGCCCAGATCCGCGAGTACAGCCAGACGTTCATCCCCGGTCTGCTGCAGACCCCGGAGTTCGTCCAGGCCAGGGTCACCGCCGACGCCACCTTGGAGCCGCTGACCGGAACCGTGGACGGCGTGCTTGCCGGGAACGCCGGCCGGCAGCGGATGCTGCGCCGCCCAGGGGCGCCCGGCTACGAGGTGATCATTGACGAGATGGCCATCAGGCGGCTGGCTGCCCCGCCGGAGGTGGTGAAAAAGCAGCTCTACCACCTCACCACGACCTGCAACGGCAAGCCGGGCATCACCGTTCGCGTGCTGCCGGTCGAAGCCCGGGTGGACAACTTCACCGTGCCCAGGTGCACATTCTCGCTCTACACCTACCCCGACCCCGGCGACCCGGCCGTGGTCGCTATCGAGACCGTCACCTCCGACCTGGTGCTCACCGGCCCCGCCGAGGTCGCGCCCTACGACCAGCTCTACGCCCGGATCCGCGACGCCGCGCTGCCCCAGTCCGACAGCCTCGACCTGCTCACCAAAGCCGCCACCGAACTCCCCACCCACTAACAACCAGCAAGCTTCTCCCGTACCGTGGGCAAAGGAACATCTGTCATGGATAACAGCAAGTACACGGGCTGGCGCAAGTCGAGCCGCAGCAATAACAGTGGAAACTGCGTCGAGGTCGCTGTGACCGACCGCGCGGTCGGCGTGCGCGACTCCAAGCAGCACGGCCACGGGCCGGTGCTCGAATTCACCCGCGCTGCGTGGGAGTCATTCATCCGAGCCGCCAAGGATGGGAAGTTCGACCTGTAGCGCCGACTGAGCCATGACTGCCCAGAGCGCCACCACGCCCAGAAGATGGCGCGCGTGCACGCCGCCCGCGCTCGTACCCTCCTTGACCTGATCGCTCAGTACGGTGGCCTTCGGCTAGGCAAGCGAGGGAACAGACCAGGCTCGAGGACGCCAGTTCAACCTCGCTGGTCGCGTCTGTGCTGTGCTGGTGCGGCACCGATGCAAGGCAGGCGCCACCTGGACCGGCCAGTGCCAGCCACCCCCGGGAAGCGCAGTCACGAGGGAGCGGACACCGGATGATCGAGTGCCGGACGCCGGGATGCCACTTGGTGGTCTACGAACGGGAGCACGACCCGGGGTCGGCTCGATTAGCGCTTCACGAAGGTTCCGCGACCGGGCACGGTCTGCACCAAGCCCTCCTTAACGAGGATGTCGATGCCGCGGCGCACAGTGCCGACCGCCAGCCCAGTCTGCGCGGTCAGTTCCGTGATCGAGGGCAGCTGCCCTGTGATCTCGCCGCGCTGGATCTGCTCTCGCAGCTGGGTAGCAGCCTGGCGGTAGGGATGCTCAGGTGAGGCGGGGTCGATCCTCATGGGCCGCGATCCTAACAGGGCTTGCCATGGTGAGCCCTGCCACGCGAAGACAACTGCCCGCCCGGCTCGTCGCCGCCAGGCTTGCAGCGCTAAGGTCTCCGGCACGAGCGATGCCAGCAGGGAACCACTGCTCGAGCTCGGCGATGCTACGGCCGTCGATCATGGTTACCCGTCGTTGCGGACCTGCAGCCACTCGCCGCAACGGCGGTCGGTAGCGCAGGCCAGCCAGACGACTTCGACGCCCCTGCCACCCTCTGTGCGGTACCCAGCGGCCATGCCGCCTTGATGTCGCACTTCACGAGCACAAACCGCCTGTTTCCGGGGGTATCCCTGGCCGGCGATGTGGCCTGCCCGGCAGGGTCAAGCCGATGCGGTTCGTGGAGCTGGCAGGGGCCGGGCGAGCTGCCGTTTCCAGCGCGGCAGCCGGGCCGTGCGGCACGCGGCGATTGCCTGGAGCACTGCCTGCTGGTGCTCGCGGCTGGCAGCCCCGTGCCCGGAGCGCCAGGTCGCCCACACCTGATCCCGCAGTTGCGTGGACAAGAGCTTCCAGTCGCGGCGGCACATCAGCCGGGTCGCGCCGATCGGGTCGCCGCAGCCCGCTACAGGGCACCGGCCCGGCGGCGGTAGCAATCCCAGGGGCTGTCCGCCGGGGCCTTTGCCGCGGCCTGTGGGTAACGATGCTGGTGTTTGGCGTTCGGCCAGCTGGCTGGTCATGGTGCATCTCCTCACATATCAAGCTAACGAGGGCAACGCTATTGGCAGCGGCTGACATTCCGGGCAAGCCACGACGACAAGGGCCGGCGTTGCTGCAAACGGTCAGCTGCCTTAGGCCGATGCGAACCCGGAGCGGCCCGCGTGACTTGGGCACACCGGGCAAGCTGCCGGCGGCCTGCGGCATCCGCTGACCACGACCGAGATGCTTGATTACGCCTAAGGCGAGTTATGTGGGTTGATCACGGCGCGTCGCGTTGATCATGAGAGGGCCTCTGCGGCAGACATGCGGTTGTCGAAGACCGTTGCAACCGCAGAGGCCACCCCTATGCTGCCGACCGAGGACCTGTTCGTCTACGTGTATGTGCTGATCGATGACCTGATGACTGCCAGGATCATCGCGATCCCGCGCAGGCCGGGCCCAGTGCCTGCCTGCAGCGACGCCGAGCTGCTCGCGATCGCGCAGGTGCGCCATCTGCTGGGCCGCCGCAGCGAGGCCGCGTTCCTGGCGGAGGTCGCGCGCGACTGGTCGCACCTGTTCCCGTGCCTGCCGCACCAAAGCGAGGCGAACCGGCGGATCCGCTGGCTGCGGGGAGCATTCGAGCAACTCCGCGTTCACCTGGCCGTGCAGCTGCCCGCAGACGACTGCCAGCAGATTGACACCACCGCGCTGCCGGTCAAGCACACCTCGCGGGTCCGCGGCCCCGATTCCTGGACCGGGCCCGGCGGGCTGCATGCCCGGTTCGGCCGCGACGCCGCGCATGCCGAGTGGTTCTACGGCTTCCGCCTGGCGATCCGGACCGACCTGGGCTCGCGGATCGTGCGGGCCTGGAGCATCGTGCCCGCCGCTGTCAACGAGCGCGAGGTGGCCACTGACCTGCTGGAGACCGGGCCCCCGCCGCGTGACCTGCTGCTGGACAAGGGCTTCAGCGGCGCCGCGTTCGCCACCGGGCAGGCCGCCCGCGGCACCGCCGTGCTGATCCCGCCCGCCAAAGGCCAGCGCCACCGCATGCCACCGATCCTGCAGAAGATCATCGCCGAATGGCGCAACCGGATCGAGACCACCTTCAAGGAGATCACCGACCAGATGGAACTCGCCCGCCACGGCGCGCACACCTTCTGGGGCCTGCTCACACGCACCGCCGCGATCATCGCCGCCCACACCCTCATGCGCGTCTGCCTCGCCGCACAATAGATCAACCCACATAAGACGCCTAAGTGATCCCTGCCGAGGTACCCGCGGTCCGCAGCCACGGGTAAGGCGCCGGCCAAATGCGGCCGGGATCTGCCCAGCACCGAAACTGGTCAGGCGCGGGGCAGAACCGGGGCCCGAGTTGCGGGCGGGCTGCCCTCGACTGGTCCTGAGCAGAACGCGCCGGGGATACGGTTAGAGGACGGCGCGGGGAAAGAGCTTCACTTCAGAGTCGCGGCCCGGCGAGGCGTGCCTTCCCCGGCGCTGCACAAGGTGGCCCTTGGCGAGGGTATCGGGCTGGCCACGCGCAAGAGGAACCAGGAGCATCCGTGCCCGGACTTAACTTCGACAAGCTCACAGGGCCTTCTGCTGCCGACAGCGAGCTGCACCCCCGTGACATCTTCGCGGCATTGCCCGCGAAGTCGTCACGGTACGAATATCTCCGCGATGTTCAGCGGGAAGTCTTCGACGACTGGTTCGAGCAGCGCGGCAAGCGCGATCTTGTTATCAAGATGAACACCGGCAACGGCAAGACCCTCGTCGGCCTGCTGCTGCTGAAGAGCTCGCTGAATGAGGGAGCCGGGCCTGCCGCGTATCTCACCCCCGACCCGGTGTACCTCGTTGACCAGGTCGAGGCGGCTGCCGGTGATCTTGGGCTCAGTATCTCGCGGGACCCGCGTGACCCGGCGGTGGCGTCCGGCTCGGCGATCCTCCTCGCGACCGTCAAGACGCTGTTCAACGGGCGCAGCAAGTTCGGTGTCAGGCCGGAGGGGCGCAAGATCAAGCTCGGCACGGTCCTGATCGACGATGCGCACGCGTGCCTGACCACTGTGGAGGAGCAGTTCGAGATCCGCCTTCCCGCCAGTCATCCGGCGTACGGGCGGCTGCTGAGCCTGTTCGAGCCTGCGCTCCGGCAGCAGCAGCCGGCGACCCTGCTGCAGCTCCAGGACGAGGACCCGTACGCGGTTATGCTCGTGCCACCGTGGGACTGGCAAGATCAGCAGGGCAAGGTCTTGCAGATCCTGCACCCGTATCACGATGACGACGAACTCGGCTGGGGTTGGCCGCTGATCAGCGACGTGCTTCCGGTCTGCCGCTGCGTGTTCACCGCGCACGAGGTGCAGATCAAGCCGCCCTGCCCGCCCGTAGACCAGGTTCCCAGTTTCACCCAGGCGAAAAGGCGCCTCTACCTCACCGCGACCCTTGCTGACGACAGCGTCCTGGTCACGCACTTCGGTGCCGATCCCGCATGCGTCCGGGAGCCGATCACCCCAGGCGCCGCGGACGACATCGGCGATCGCATGATCCTCGCGCCGCAGGAAGTGCGGCCCGACTGGAGTGACACGGACATCAAGGACTACGTGACTGAGCTCGCCCGGTCCTACAACGTGGTCGTCATCGTCCCGTCAGCAAGCCGGGCCGAATTCTGGCGCGACGTGGCTGACGACGAGCTATACGCGCACAACCTGCGGGACGGCATCGACCGGCTTAAGGAGAGCCGGGCCGGCCTAGTCGTCTTGGTAAATAAGTACGACGGGGTCGACCTGCCGGATAACGCGTGCCGCGTCCTAGTCATCGACGGGCTTCCGGAGGCATACAGCGGCATGGACCGCATCGAGGCGTCCGCGCTGGATGACACCATCGCGATGACCGCCCGCCAGCTGCAGCGCATAGAGCAGGGCATGGGCCGCGGGATCCGGTCCCGCGACGACTACTGCGTCGTGATGCTCGCCGGGGGCAGGCTTATGCGCCGACTGCACGACCCAGGCGCGCTCAGCCACTTCAGTGCCGCGTCCGGTGCCCAGCTCCGGCTGTCCCGGCTCGTAGCCGAGCAACTCGCCGAGGGCGGCATCGATGACCTCCGGGCGGCCGTGGAGCAGTGCCTTACCCGCAACCCCGGCTGGGTCCGCGCAAGCCGCAACGCGCTCGTGGGCGTTAAGTACGGTTCCGGATCCGTGACCGGTACCGCCGCGTGCCAGCGCCGCGCCTTCGACCTCGCCAGCCAGCAGCGCTACAGCGAGGCCGCCGATGCCCAGCAGATGGCCATCAACGCCGCCGCCGAGCCGCGCGAGCGCGGCTGGCTCAAGCAGCAGCTCGCCGCCTACCTGCATCCAGTCGACCCAGTCCGCGCGCAGAAACAGCAGATCACCGCACTCGACGATAACCGGGCACTGCTGCGCCCCCGGCAGGGCATCGCCTACGTGCGGCTGACGGGCCGGGCCGGCGAGCAGGCCGGGGCAGCCTCCGGATTCCTGGGGGATCTCTACGCCTCCGGTACCGACCTGCTCATCGGAGTCAACGCCATCCTCGACAGCCTCACATTCGATCCTGACCCAGCACGGGTCGACCCGTTCGAGCAGGCCGTCGCCGACCTTGGCACGCACCTCGGGCTTGTCACCCAGCGACCGGAAAGGGACTTCAAGCGGGGACCCGATGACCTGTGGGCCTTCGGCGGCCAGGCATACGCCGTCATCGAGTGCAAGAGCGCGGCGGTGACGGACTACATCCGCAAGAAAGACCTCGATCAGCTCTCCGGCGCGCTGAGCTGGTTCCGGGAGCAGTACGAGCTGCCCGCATCCGCGGTACCCGTCATGATCCATCCTTCGAACAAGCCCCACCAGTGCGCCGCAGCGCCGCCGGGCTCCCGCATCATCACTGCGAGCACGCTGCCCAAGCTGCGGGACGCCGTCCGCGCATGGGCGGCTGCGCTGGCTGCCGACGACCAGTACCGCAATCCCGACGCCGTACGCCGGCAGCTGCTTGAGCGCAAGCTCAACGGGCGCTCCGCGATCGAGGCGTACGCCCGCAGCACCCTCGCGTCGCCGTAGCCGAAGCCGACTGAGCAGTCCGGCCATCCGGTCGTAGATATTGATAGCTAGTGCCGTAGCAGATCACGTTGGCCCTGCGGACAGGGGTGGTCAGGTGGCTGTCGCAGGCGTGGTTGATCCTTGAGGCTGGCTTGGTGAGTGAACGCCTGCGGGTGCGTGAGATCGATGATGATGAGGGCCAGCGGCTGGTGCGGATCATCCGGCGAGGCAGCGGGTCGGTGGTGACCTGGCGGCGGGCGCAGATGGTGCTGTTGTCGGCGCAGGGCATGGACGTGGCCGCGATCGCGAAGGTTGCGTTCACCAGCGAGGACCGGGTCCGGGATGTGATCCATAACTTCAACGCTGACGGTTTCGGGTCGTTGTACCCGAAGTACAAGGGCGGCCGTCCGCCGAAGTTCACCCTGCCGCAGCGGCGGGAGATCAAGAAGATCGCTAAGTCCCGCCCGGCCGAGCATGACCTGCCGTTTTCCACCTGGAGCTTGTCGAGGCTGGCGGAGTTCATGGCGGCCGAGGGGGTGGTCGATGACATCAGCCACGAGGGGCTGCGCATGCTGCTGCGCGAGGAGGGCGTCAGCTTTCAGCGGCTGAAAACCTGGAAGACCTCCACCGACCCGGACTATGCGGTGAAGAAGGCCCGGATCGAGTACCTGTACGCGATCGCCGACGGCGAGGTGACCGCCGAGGACGGCGAGCCGGAGGTGATCTTTTGCGCCGATGAGTTCGGGCCGCTGAATCTGCAGCCGCGGCCTGGGCGGCAGTGGGCCGCGGTCAGCGGCAAGGGCAAAGAGGCAGGCCGGGCGCCGCGGCGCCGGATGCGCGCCACCTATACCCGTACCGCCGGGGTGCGGCACCTGTTCGCGGCTTACGAGCTGGGCGAAGACAAGCTGTTCGGGCACATCAAGCCGCGCAAGACCCGGGGCCGGTTCCTGGAGTTCTGCCGATATCTGCGCTCCATCTACCCGCCCGAGGTCCGCATCGCCATCGTCTGCGACAACTTCAGCCCGCACCTGACCACCGCCAAAGACCGGCGCGTCGGGGCCTGGGCCAGCGCGAGCAACGTGGAGATCGCCTATACGCCGACGAATTCGTCCTGGTTAAACCGTGTGGAGGCGCAGTTCACGGCCCTGCGCTACTTCGCACTCGATGGCACCGACCACGCTTCGCACAAAGAGCAGGCCAGCATGATCCGCAGGTACATCATCTGGCGCAACAATCACGCCTACGACGAACGGCTACGCCAGGTCGTCACCCGGGCGAACGTTGCCTGATGCGGCACTAGCACGGCCTCGGTGCGCGGGATGGCAGGCATCGTCGCGGGCGCCAGCATTATCCCGGGCGCCCATGCCGGCGGTCACGGCAGGCGCTGATACCGGTCAGCCGTGACGGCCTGCCCGCCGGGCGCAGAGGTCAAGGGCGGTCCTGGTCGTGGCAAGGGCCGCCAAGGTTCCGGTGACAGTGAGCTCAATGTTCGCCGTTACCCGGTTCAGCAGGATGCCAGGAGCGGCATGGCCTATTGTTTCGGTGGTGAGGTAGGCGGCCATGCCGCGCATGTCCCCGTGGGCGATAGCCGAGCAGGCCTTCCAGATCACCACCGCGGCCCAGGGCGCAGATGGTGCCGGGGAGCCGACGGTCTCCGCGATCTCCCGGTAGCCAGGCCCCTTCCTGATCTGCGCGGCGTCGGCGCCCGCAGAGCGGGCGAGGACCATAAGCTCGTCGAGCCGCATGCTCATCGTCCGCGCCGAGGGCGAGCCGATGATCTCCCGCACGCTCAGCAGCTCCTTGGCCTCGGCATATTCCTGCTGAAGCCTGCGCAGCGCCCGCGTCGCGCGGTCGTCCGGGGCGAGCAGCCATGCCGCGCGGCTGGCGTTCTCCAGCGCGCCGCGGACCAGGGTGAGCTGCCCGTAGGTGTGCAGCCGGGCCGTAACGTGCTCTGGCCCGGTCCACAGGAACAGCGAGTCCCGCAGGCAGCCAGCATGGGTAGGGGATTTCGCCGGGGCCTGGCGGCTCTCGGCGAAAAGGCCCGGAAAGACACCCGAGCGAAGAGACACCGGGAACTACGCGGCGTGCTGGCCGACACCAGTTACCGTCCCCGCGTAAAGTGCTTTTCCGGCAGGCACGGCTTTGTCGGTCCGGGAGGTGGCGGGTGGAAGCGGAAGCCCCGGCCTGGTTGCGGCAAGCCGTGAGCGTGTTCGGTGAGGAGTGCCGGCTGAAGCTGGCCGGCCCGGGCGACCGCGAAGCGGCTATCCGGTCTCCCCTGGAAGCGCTGCTGCGCAGTGCCGGGGACCGCATCGGGGTTGATGCGGTCTTCCACGATGAGGTTCGCGACGCCGAGCGGCGGGTCCGCCCGGACTATGGCGTGAGCATCGCCGGGGTCATCAGCGGATATGTCGAAGTCAAGGCACCCGCTCATCAGCTGGACCCAGCGAGGTTCACCGGGCACGACAGGCTCCAGTGGGAACGGCAGCGCGACCTGCCCAATCTGGTGTACACCAACGGCACGCACTGGCGGCTCTACCAGGATGGCGAGCTGGTTGCCGGACCGGTGATCCTCGCCGGCGGGGACCTGGCCACGGCCGGACGGGAGCTGACAGCATCCGCCGGGCTAGAGCACCTGCTGACCGACTTCCTGCGCTGGAAGCCGCAGCCGATCACGGCGGTCGGCGCGCTCGTCCGGGCGGTAGCGCCACTGACAAGGCTGCTGCGCGGGGAGGTCCTCGACCAGCTCGCCGCCGAGCGCAAGGCCGTCGCGGCCGGCGCGGACCCGTACGGCCAGCCTTTCACGGGCCTGGCCCGTGACTGGCGGGCCCTGCTGTTCCCGCAGGCCAGCGACGCCACCTTCGCTGACGGGTACGCCCAGACCGTGACGTTCGCGCTGCTGCTGGCCCGTACCGAGGGCATCGACGTGACTGGGCAGCCGCTGCATGAGATCGGGGCAGCGCTCGGGAACGACCACTCCCTGATGGGCAAGGCGCTGCAGCTGCTCACCGACGACATCGCCGCTGACTTCCGGGTCACCCTCGACCTGCTCGTCCGCGTCGTCGGCGCCGTGGACTGGTCCCGGGTCCGTCGCGGCAAGCGTGACACCTACCTGCACCTGTACGAGCATTTCCTCGAGCTGTACGACAACGACCTCCGCAAGAAGTCCGGGTCGTACTACACCCCGCTTGAGGTCGTAGAGCAGATGGTCCGCCTCGCCGAAGACGCCTTGGTCACCCGCCTGGGGAAGGCGTCTGGGTTCCGCGACCCGGACGTCCTGACCGTCGACCCGGCGATGGGAACCGGCACCTACCTGCACGCGATCCTGGAACGCGCCGCCCGGGCAGCCTCGCAGGCCGACGGCCCCGGCGCGGTACCGGGAGCCGTGTCCCAGGTCGCTGGTCGCGTGGTGGGCTTCGAGCTGCAGATGGGCCCGTACGCGGTGGCAGAGCTGCGGACGTCGGACCTCCTCGCATCCCACGGCGCGGCACCACCGCCCGGCGGCATGCGCCTGTACGTCACCGACACCCTCGACGACCCGTACGCGGCGCAGACCCAGATCGGGTCCGGGCTGCAGCTGATCGCGGCGTCCCGCCGCAAGGCCAACAGGATCAAGGCACGGGCCAACGTTACCGTCGTGATCGGCAATCCTCCTTACAAGGAACTCGCGATGGGCGACGGCGGCTGGGTCGAGAACGGCGGCCAGGAGCACGGCACCGCGAGCCGGGCGATCCTGGAGGACTTCTTCGTCACCGGCGCCGGCCGGTTCAAGGCCAAGCTGAAGAACCTGTACATCTACTTCTGGCGATGGGGGACGTGGAAAGTCTGGGAGTCCACGGTTAGCATGCCCGGCGGAGACGCCGGGATCGTCTGTTTCATCTCTACCTCCGGCTATCTCACCGGCCCGGCGTTTTCGGGCATGCGCGAGTACCTGCGCCGGCACGCATCTGAGGGCTGGGTCATCGACCTGACGCCAGAGGGCCAGACCCCCCAGGTGCAGACCCGGATCTTCCCAGGGGTGCGGCAGCCTCTGGCGATCGGCATGTTCCTGCGCCAGCCCGATGCCAGCGAGCAGGTTCCCGCGGTGATCCGCTACCAGGCAGTTACTGGACGGCAGGAAGACAAGTTCGCCGCCTTGGCCGGCATCGGGCTCGACAGCGGCGGATGGCGGGAGGTCCGCACCGGGTGGACGGACTCCCTCACTCCGGCCTCGGCCGGGAACTGGGACACCTACCCCGCTCTCTCCGACCTGATGCCCTGGTACTCGCCCGGCATATTCCCCACCCGTACTTGGGTCTACGCTCCGAGCGCCCAGACACTCGGCGAGCGCTGGCGCACCCTGTTGGGCGAGACCGACCCGAAGACGCAGGCAGCCATGTTCAAAGAGGGCCGAGACGCCACGCTGGACAAGGCCAAGGACCCGCTACCCGGCACCGACACTCACCGTGCGGACCCCGGCCCGCTCCGGGCGGACCGGGTAACCCAGCCCCACCCGGTCCGGGTCGGTTACCGGTCCTTCGACCGCCAGTGGGTCTTGCCGGACAGCCGGGTGATGGACATGCCCCGCCGCGACCTGTGGGCTGCTCGCGTTCCCGGCCAGATCTTCGTTGTCGAGCAGCATGCGCACGTCATCAGCGACGGCCCCGGCGTCGTCCTGTCGGCACTGATCCCGGACTTCGATTACTTCAATACCCGCGGCGGCCGGGCACTGCCCTATCTCTACCCGGACGGGACCCCGAACCTCGCCCCCGGCCTGGCCCGGGCACTGAGCGATGAACTCCGCCGCGAAGTCACCAGCGCCGACCTGCTCGCCTACATCGCCGCCGTCGTAGCGCACCCGGCCTACACCCAGACCTTCGCCGACGAGCTGACCACCCCCGGCATCCGCGTCCCCGTCACCCGCGATCCGGACCTGTGGGCCCAAGCCTCCAAGATCGGCGAGCAGGTCATCTGGCTTCATACCTACGGAGCCGCTTGCACTGGTCCGGGGCGGCCTAAGGGGAACGTGCGCCTGCCCGCAGGCGACCGCACCCAGCCGCTGTCCATCAAGCCAGTCACCGCCATGCCCGCGGCCATGTCCTACGACGCCGACCGCACCACCCTATTCATCGGCGACGGCGAGTTCGCCCCTGTCCGCCGCGAGGTCGGGGACTACACCGTCGGCGGCAAGAACGTGATCAGATCCTGGTTCAACTACCGCAAGAAAGAACCCGGCGGGAAGAAGACATCCCCGCTCGATCACCTCAGCCCGGCCGCTTGGGACCCGGACTGGACCACCGAGGCAATCGACCTGCTCACCGTCCTCACTCGCCTCACCGCACTCGAACCCGCCCAGGCCGACCTGCTAGCCCGCATCATCGCCGGCCAGGTGCTGTCGGCGGATGACCTGTACGCAGCTGGAACCCGCTGGCCGACCATGCCGAAAGACCGCCGCCCCCACTACAGCTACGACAGCCTCCGGCCGACGGAATCACCAGAGGGCCAAGCCACTCTCGGCTTGTAGGAATAGCCCGCTTCCCTGCTCCTGGCGTCGGCGGGCCGCTGGGTGTCAAGCGTCGGCACAAGCACACCATCAAGGCCAGGCCAGGTTATCGGCCAGGCACTTACGTTCGTGTCTCACACTCACCCGGAGTGGCAGCCGCCGATTTGTCACATCCTGCTTTGATAATTGAGACTGCGCTGCTGTCCGCTGGTGTCACGGATGCTGGCGATCACAGCTTCGAGGTGACGTTGTGCGGCCCAAGCGGAAGAAGGCCACGGCGCAGACCCTGGCGGGAGAGGGCGGCATCGCGGTCATCGAGCGACGCGTAAATGAGATGGGCTACCCGTGGCACGACCGGCGGGTGGATCACGGGATCGACGGCGAGATCGATCTGGTCTCCCCGGACGGCACCCCGCTGAAAATCGTGGTCATGACGCAGAGCAAGGCGCGCGGCCGACCCTTCGCGTACGAGACCGACGACGGCTTCCAGCGGGCCGCGGACCCGGCGGACCCTGACTACTGGCTCAGCGCCAACGCCCCGTGATAGTGGTCTTGTCCCGGCCGACCGAGGACCTGGCCTGGTGGTTCGACCTCTGCGCCGAGTTCGCCGACGCCCGCCGCCGCGCTGAGCGCACCGGTCACCATCAGCAAGCACCAGCAGTCCTCCACAAGTCTGCCGCGGCGATCACGCACACCGCCGCGCCCCGCAGGTCTGGGAATCTACCTGGCCTCACCGCCGAAGAAGGAGATCTTGAGCTGCCAGTCCGGGGCTGGCCGCTCCCCTGCACCTTGCGGCGGCGGCGCGGGACTACCGTCCACGACTCCACGAACCCGGAAGACCCGGTGCTGTGTTCGCTCTTGCGAAATGGCCACCTTCGTGCCTGGCCGCGCGTCGGCCACCGGATACTGGTACTTCTCTGTACACTCCTGCCTGCGCCCAGCGTCCAACGCCGAAATGAAGATGATGCAGACATGTGCGCCGCCCCGACCATACTTGAGCCGCCTCGCGGCCTCGCGCTTAGCGCATTTCACATAATATGTCCTGGCCTACACCGTGTGATCCGCTTCCCTCGCCCAGTAGATCGGGCGACCAGGCAAAGTATCGAACGCTCAATCGGTCAGAGGATTTTTCAAGCCGGCAGCTTCGGATACGCCGCCGAAGACGTAACAGTAGAGGGCGCTGAATCGGTAGATGTAGAGTGTGATTCAGATCGTCAACTTCATTTGTTCGATCTTCGCAACTGCATAAGGGATCAGGCGTCGCGCGAGAAACTGCAAGCGAGATTCGGCTTCGGTGGCGAAATACAGATAACCGGTCTAGCCGGCGACGTCGAGATTGACGGATTGCGCGTGGAGCGCCGACTGCGCCTCCGTGTTAGCGAGAGCGATATCCCTGAGAGGCAGACTTGGATAGTCGGCAGACATGATACGCGATACCTTGTAGCCGGAACGCTCGCCGACCGACAAGTACGGGAACGCGCTGTAGGTGAGACGGCTGAGAGGCTGTCAGGAGACGGGCCGACCAGAGGCGAGGTGGTGAATACACCAGGTCGGGAGATAACCTTGGCCGCTAAAAACGGCAACACTACCGTGGAGCCGTCCGATTATACTTTGACAGTAAGATCATCTTACGTAACCAGATATCACAATGCCAATACCCTGAAGAGGCTGCAGATCGCTTCGGGATCCCTTACTGCGACTGGTCAGAGAAATCGATATGCAGTTAAGGATCGTTACAAAGCTCTTGCGGAGGACATGGAGCAATTCGGCTGGGCGATAACTATGCCGGGCAACCGAGAGGCAGTCATCGAGAGAGCCTGGACAGAGATCCGAATCCAGGGCGGTGGCGCATGAGCGTACTAGACGCGAGGATGCTCCGGCCTCCCCGTTTGGGCTTCGATCCAGCAATACCGTCAAGGACGGACACACAAGCCTATCAAGGCCTTAAGCGCTATGGTCCCTTTGACGCGTCACGCGTTAATCTGCAGGAACGATCGATACTGATCGTGTTTCCTGAGTCCCTGAAGCCGCTGGCTGCCAAACTAATACGAGCTCTTCAGGACGGCCATGGCGGATTTCCCGGCTTTGGCCAAATGTTCCGACTCCCATTCGCTAGGGATAATGTTGCACCATTGACGATCACAGGTAATTTCTCTACGCCGACAGCGTCCGCACGCAGCTATCGCGAAGCAATAGCAGATTGGAATTCTAAGTCATCGTATGGCGATCCCGAGCTCGCCCTGGTTCTCATACCTCATTCTGAGCGATGGGAAACTGAGCGTCCCTACTACGAGGCCAAGGCATCCTTCGCTCAGCTTGGTATTCCTACTCAGATGGTCACGGCAGAATTGCTTCAGAACGAGCGGGAGTTCGGATGGTCGGTCGCAAACATTGCACTGGCAATGTTCGCAAAGCTTGGCGGCGTACCGTGGATCGTTGAAGCCCCTGCAGCTGATAAGGATCTCGTCATTGGCATCGGTCGCGCAGACATAAGAAATCAAGGCGACTTGCGCCGAATCTTTGGCTATGCACTTAGCTTCACATCGAATGGCGCTTACCGGCAAAGCTGGTCGTTCACTCCAGCCGCCGACGAACAAACCTATCTTGCCCGCCTAGAGGAAGCCATCGTAAACGCCCTCAATTCCTCCCGGGATACGGATGAACCGGTCCAACGCCTAGTTATTCATCTGGGCAAAAGAACCAGCTGGAAGGAGGCTGCCGCAGCGCAGCGGGCCATGACCGCAGCGGATATTTCTCTTCCAGTTGCGCTGATGAGGCTCGACGACTCGTCCCTGTACGACATCGCAGACGGGCGTGAGGACACGCTTGCGCCTCCGAAGGGGCTAGCTGTCCATCTCGGCACTCGGCAGGTGTTGTTGCAGACCGAGGGCCTAACGGCAACGGGGGTCCCAACCGGTCCTCTTCTCATTGAAATGGACGAACGTAGCCAGGTGGGGCAAGAAGCTCTAGACGACCTTGTCTCACAGGCATTCCGCCTAGCCCACGCCAACTGGAGAGGTTTCAACGCTCGATCGCAGCCGGTCACTCTTCTTTACGGGGAACTGCTCGCTCGGCTCGTCGGATACTTGGAGGAGGTTGAGACGTGGAATCCAACACTTCTGCGCACCGAACTCCGGGACAGGCCGTGGTTTCTGTAACTGTTGCGACATCGAACAGGCTTCACGCGATCGCGCATCGGGCGGTATTGGCTGCAAGAAACGTTGACGACTGGTGGGATACCCCGCTTGAGACGGCCTTGGCGATCACGGATCTTGCTCGCCATACCCATGCTCATCTTGGCGATGCGGACCGTGCACTGAGTCGTATTCGCCGATGGTGGAACGAAGGCGAACCACGGAGGACAAGCAGTGACGTTACAGCTCTCGCGCTGGCAGCTCGTGCCTCAGCGGAACTTCAGCAACGGGAGGCAGGCCTGCTGTCAGCTGCGGTGCAAGGCGTTGATGACCTGGCTCGACGCGGTCCGTCCATAGCCCCCGAGTTGCATATAGCTTTGTGTGCTTGGGCACTCGATCCTCTGGTTCCCGACCGGGACGCCGCCCCATGGCCAGCGATTCGTGCCCGCCTTGAGCACGCAACAGAGATTCGCGCGAACGAGCCATTGAGATGCTACGCAAATGCCATAGCGCAGCGCTCATTCAACTCCGCATGGCTGGCCGAAGAGCTAGTCAGTCAGATCGGTGCTGCGGCCGGCCCTAGCGATTCCTGTATCCTCGTCTGGCTGATAACTGTATCTTGCGAGAAGATGTCGCTTTTTCTTTCTAAAGAGGACAGTGCACTGCAGGTTCTTTTTCGCCGTCGCAGCGAACTCACGGAGCGACTAGCAGGGGAAATAGACGATCAAACATTCAGAGAGCCGGAAGCACCTGAATTCGACCCGGACGACATTGATGTCGCGCGAGGCAGTCAAATATACCTCTCTTCGTTTGAAGCTGTGCTTCTGGATTTTGCCCTGGCAAGCAGAGAGCCAAGCCATCCATGGGTAACCTACGAGGAAGCCGAGAGTCTATTCGGGCAGCAAGCCGAACGAGCACGGGCGGAACTCGACGCCACAAGGCGCAGGCTACTGCAACTGGTGACCGTATTGATAGCTGCGTTGAGTCTCGCGGCGAGCGTGGCGCTCTGGTTCGCGCTACGAAGCAACCATATTGACAAGTCCGTCGCCAATCCTGCGGCGGTCGCGCTCGCTTCCGCAGGTTTTATGGTAGCGACTAGATCCGGTGTCAGCGTTACCAATCCAACGCTATTTGATGCGCTGGGTATTTTTTTCGGCACTCTAATGTTGCTGGCAGCAGCCGTGGCCGTCAATCAAGCGCTTCGTAAGCCCTACATATCTGACGTTGGCGGGCTTGTCGCAGGAGCACTCATAGCGTCGGGCGCCGTCTTGCTCTGGGCTTTGCTCAAGCGGCGAAAATAGGGAGAGCTGGCCAGGTAGGAAGCTCCCTCGCGCAGACCGCGGGAGACGCCATGCTCGCGAGATTGTTGCTGCTGGATAGAGCATTGCAGTCCCGGCCGTTTTCAGGGTGAATGACGCCACGTATTCAATACGGATGACAGTAATTCTCTGAGGGTGAGAACCGGCGCAAGCCAGGCCTCTTCACGGATGGACCTAGTAAAGCCATGATCAAGCGACTGGCTGCCGCCGCGAGAGATGCTGCACAGGGGCGGGTTCGCTCGGCCGGACGGTTCGTGCCCTTCGTTACGGATGAGTGTCGCGGCGGCGTGGCCGTGCGTCAACCGGGCTCTCGCTGCGCTTGCCGCCGGCGCGGGCAGAGATCTTTCCCGCTGATAAGCGCTCGCCGCCTTCCTTCCGGCCGTCACGCTCGGGGCAGGAAACATCTTCCTCTCGGCCGCCGCCCGGTGGGACTCCCGGGCTGTGGCCGCGCTGGATCGAATCCTTGCTGGAGGGCAGGAACCGACTGCCCTCTCCAGGCGAGGAACGGGCGTGGATATGACTGTTTCTGCTGAGGCAGGTCGGCTGACGATCCGGCACGCGGACTTGGAGCGACTCGGCCATACGCAGGGCTGGCTTCGCACCCGATGCTGCGACCAGCGCGAACGACGCCATGCCGCGATCACCCGCCCAGTCGCCGACGGCTCAGCCACTGCCACGTTCGCCGGAAGACTCCCCACGCTGCCCACCACCACCAGCAGCGCCCGGAGCAACATCCCTCCACGACTGCCAGACCGCGAGTCAGCCAGCAGCGTCGTGGACGCCGCCGCGATCATCCGGTCAAACCGAGAACGGCGTCAGGGCCGCCACCCATCCCGGCTGTCCGTGCAACTCGACCAGCATGTGCATGTGCAGGTACGAGACCGTCGCCGCGATCAGCGCCAGCAGCGCCACGCAGCCCGTCGTCGTCCACCGGCCTGAATCGGCCGGTTCAGCGGCACCTGGCGCAGACCCCCGCGATACCAGTTACGTCATCAGGACTGCGCACGTAACGGGTCCTTTGACCTCTCGCCGTCATCGGTACCGTCCCGCGAGGCACTGAAAGGTCCATCGCAGGTACATCGCAGGTCAGTAAGAGGTCAGCGGAAACTGGGGCGGCACCGGCTAACCGTGGAGCCGGTTCGCCCATGGCTGGTCGTTGCATTCTGCAGGCCAAGCGGGCCACGCTGGTGCGGCCTGCTGTTCTGGCGAGACAGCCCGCATGAAGCGCCGCGGGTCAGCTGGCACGGTTCCGCCCCCCTCCGCGGCGACACCCCGGCACCAGCGGCGTTCTCGCGACGGCCCGCAGATCCCGCGGACCGTGCGGCCCAGACCGCCGACCCGCTAGTGATCTTCTGGGGCTGGTGGGGGCACTGGGCCATCGAGATCCAGGAGGCAACGGTTCGGATGCACCGCTGCCTCCGCTTCTTCGCCAGAGCGATCCGGCCACGCCACCGGGGTTCATGATCGCGGACGCTGTCCGCTATATGTCCGTGCACAGCTAGACTCAGCGGGACTCTCATGGACTCAGCGGGACCTTGTCGGGCTAAAAGCAGCAGCCCGCGAGTCCGGGAAAATCCAGCTCACGGGCCGTTTCCGCAGGTAGTGGCAGGTGTTGGGTTCGAACCAACGTAGGCTGAGCCGACGGTTTTACAGACCGCTCCTTCTGGCCGCTCGAGCAATCGGCTTGGCCGGGGCCCCCTGATGCGCAACTGGGTCATGCTCTCGTGGCCGGTGTAACGGTGAGCCAACTGCAAGCGCATGCTACCCGCCATCCGCCTGCACCCGCCATGACCATGCCAGGCCGCGCCTGGTTTCACTTTCCCGGGCGGCGGCATCGCGGACGCCGTGACCACCGCGAACCAGCCGCGGAAGGCGGAATCCCTGCACAAGCCCTGTACCTTGAAGGCGGATGCGGCGTTCGGCGGCCACACCCACCTCCCGCCAGCAAGGCTGGAAGGCTTGCACGTTGAACGCGCCGGGTGTCGACGGGTCATAGCCGGTGGCGTACGCTTTCTCGCCCCTGGAGTGCTGGGCGTAGTTCCACAGCGCGGTCACCGTGTTGCCGTCGTAGTAGTCCATGACCGCGAAGTTCTTCCTCCCGCCCGCGGGAGCTGTTCGGGCTGGCCGTTGAACGTGAAGCCGTTCAGGCCTTTGAGGGAACCGCCGCTTTTATGCGGGCTTTGACTATGTTGCCGGGAAGGTATGAACACAGTCGGGGGGAAGAGTTGCGCAGATTGGTGTGCCGGCTTGCAGATGGAGCTGTTCGAGGTCTCGGTGCAGTATCAGTGCTGTGATGGGCGGGTCGGAGGCGAGGCCGATACGCGCGAGCGGTCGGGTCGGGACTATCTGCTCGACTGTCGCGGTGAGGCTGGCGCCTGCACGGACGTCGGAGGCGCGCGTGGCGAGTAGCACGTCTTCTGGCCGGTAGTAGATGTACACGGGGCCTTGGATGCCGGGGGGCGCGGTGTCTGGGAGGACGAGCAGGCCGGCCTGGACTGTTCCGCCGGTGGCGGTGCCGGGTCCGAGGTAGGACCAGCCGAGCAGGCGGGCGGTGTCGGGGTCGGCGGGCTGGGCGGTGACCTGGGCGACTGGCCCGGTCTGGCGGAGCTGGCCGGCGATGATAAGGGCGAGGTCGTGGCCGATGGTCAGGGCTTCGTCGCGGTCGTGGGTGACGTGGATGGCGGGGATGTCGAGGTCGGCTAGCAGTTCTTGCAGCAGGGCGCGCAGGTCTTCGCGGGTGGGCTGGTCGAGCGCGGACAGGGGCTCGTCGAGCAGCAGCAGCCCGGGCTTGACGGCCAGGGCGCGGGCGAGGGCGACGCGCTGGCGTTCGCCGCCGCTGAGCGAGCGCGGTGAGCGGCTGGCCAGGTGCCCGATGCCCAGGCGGCGCAGCAGCGTGGCGGGGTCTGCGG
>Ga0207416_1002377_pt1 | contig 20752 bp, 23 predicted proteins | sample PaiPotPPM11metaG_FD_184107 | JGI IMG/M metagenome (GOLD analysis project Ga0207416, IMG submission 184107) | Iron sulfur acid spring bacterial and archeal communities from Banff, Canada, to study Microbial Dark Matter (Phase II) - Paint Pots PPM... ...
GGACCGCCCGGGGCTTCGCAGGGCTTACCGAGCTCTTCGGCAGGTAGTTCGATGAACCGCCGGATGCCGAACGGCACGTCCGGTGGTGTGGGAGGACGGGGGCGGTGACGCCCCCTCCTACCCGATTTTGTTCCGGAGACACATCCGCACGGACGATCCGAACATCGCGACAAAAGAAAAGCGCCCGATCAAATCAGGCGCTTTCGGAGGGTTGAGGGCTTGCGGCTACAGCGCTTTGGTCGGCACGCGCAGGTGCTGGCCGACGCTAAGCTCGGCGCCGCGGAGGTGGTTCACGGCGATGATCTCGTCGACGGTCGCTTGGACGTCGCCGCCCGGCGCGGTATCGCGCTCGGCCAGGGCCCAGATGGTCTCACCGGGCTGGACGCTCACGGTCGTGTAGGCGACCGGCGGTGCGGCGTGGACCGTGCTGGAGAGGGCGGGCAGCGTGAACGCCAGGCTGAGGCCGGCTAAGGCCACTAGCGGCATGAGGGTCAGCTTCCGTTTCGTCCCGCGCATGTTGTGTATCGTACCCCCAGATGTTGTGCCGAACGCTCGTTCGTCCCCCATATGGTACCAAGGCTGGTCCTGCCCGTCAAGGGATGTTCGAACGTATGTTTGCCTCACGCGCGAATTCTATGGTATAGTCGCCGCAATGAGGGCGGCGCCTACCCGGGTGCCGCCGATCCGCAGCGTCTCAGGTCGCTGTGCCTACAGGGTGGCATTGTCAAAAGGGGGACGCGATGGCCGACGGGGCCACGACCGAAAAGCAGCAACGGATCCTCGACGTGATCCGCGAGTTCACGTCCGACCGCGGCTACCCGCCGTCGGTTCGAGAGATCGGCGAGCGCGTCGGCCTGTCGTCGTCGTCGACGGTGCAGTCGCACCTCAAGACGCTCGAACGGCGCGGATTTCTCAAGCGCGATCCCACCAAGCCGCGCGCGCTGGTGGCGACGCCGGATGCGGACGCGCCGCCGGCGGTCGATTCGGTGACGCTGCCGGTTCTCGGACGGGTCGCGGCGGGCGTACCGATCACGGCGGCCGAGAATCTCGAAGACCATTTCATCCTCCCCGCGGCGTGGGCTCCGCGTCGCGGCGGCTTCATGCTGCACGTCAAGGGCGACTCGATGATCGAGGCGGCGATCCTCGACGGCGACCTCATCGTCGTCGAACCGCGCCCGAACGCCGAGAACGGCGAGATCGTCGTCGCGATGATCGACGGCGAGGCAACCGTGAAGCGCTTCTATCGCGAGGACGGACGTATCCGGCTTCAGCCGGAGAACTCGGCTATGGCGCCAATCTACGCCGACGATGTTACCATCGTCGGTCGAGTCGAAGCGGTCATCCGCAGGCTCTGAGGCTCGACCGGCGGTCGGCGGTGCGGGACCGCAGCTGCCGACCGGCAACGGTATCGTCGCTCGGCTCGAGCGCGCGGTCGCGCCCTACGCGCACCGGTTCGCCGACGCGGCGGCCGTCAAGGCGCTGCGCGAGTCGCTGCCGATCGCGTTCGGCGTGGTCGTGCTGTATCTCGCCGCGCTGTACTGGTTCTTCCCGTTCGTCGACTGGGCCGGGTATTTCGCGCACCTGCGCGACGGCATCGGTCCCGGTTTCGCGCTCGCCTCGATCGTGATGACGCTCGTGCTCTCGTTCCGGCTCGCCGTGCGGCTGCGTTACGCCGTCGTGCCGATGGTCGGATTCTCGTTCGCCGTCTTCTGGATCGCCATGCCGCGCCACGCGGTGCGTGCGGTACTGGAATTCATCGGTTCGCGGGGCCAGGCGGGTTGGGGCACGTTCGCGACGACGCTGGGGGCGAGCGGCTTGTTCACCGCGATCCTCGTGTGCCTCGCGACCGCCGGCGCGATCGTGCTCGGCCGGCGGCGTTTCGGTCCGTTCGCCGGCGATCTCGCCGGCGGCCTCGCGCTATGCGCCCTCGCCGGCGTGCTGAATGCCGTCAACTTCTCGATCGCCGGACTGATCGCGACCGCGATCGCGCCGCTGGCGACGCTCGGCGACAGCTTCGTCGCGCTCGCGCTGATCACGGCGATCGAGGCGATCCTGTGGCTGGTCGGGATCCACGGACCGGCGCTGCTGGCGGCGCTCGTGCTGCCCGTCTACCTCCACCTGCAGCTGCAGAATACGGCGGCGCAGCAGCACCACGATCCGATCCCGCACATCGTCGTCGTCTCCACGTTCTTGTTCGTCTTCCCGGGCGGCGCCGGCGCGACGCTGCCGCTCGTCGCGCTTCTGCTGCGCAGCCGCGTTCCGCGCTTGCGCAAATTCGCGTACGCGACGATCCTGCCGTCGCTGATCAACGTGAACGAACCGGTGATCTTCGGCTTGCCGCTCGCCTACAACCCGGTGCTCGCCGTCCCGTTCGTGCTGGCGCCGGTCGCGCTCGCGTGCACGACCTACGCCGCGATGGCCGTCGGGCTGGTCGGCAAACCGCTGTTCTACGTTCCCTCGACGCTGCCGGCGTTCGTCAACGTGTTCGTCGCCACGCTCGATTGGCGCGACCTGGTCCTCGTCGCCGTCAACCTCGCGCTCGCCGCCGCGATCTGGCTGCCGTTCGTGCGCGTCTACGAGCGCGCCGAAGCGGCGCGCGCGGCGAGCGCGTAGGCGAAGCCGGCGATGATCGCGACCCTGCTCGACGGCGTGCCGCTCGATGCGCGCGTGCGCGCGGCGGCGGAACGTGCGGCGCCCTGGCTGGAACGCCGCGATCCGCGTTCGACCGCCGTGCGGGCGCGCGTGCTGCGCGCGTTCCTCGACGAAGGAGTTGCTGAGAGCGACCTCGCCGGCACGACCGGCTACGGATACGACGACCCGGCGCGCGAACGCTACGAGTCGCTGCTGGCGCGCGTCTTTCGCGCCGAACGGGTGCTCGCCCGGCTCTCGATCGTCAGCGGAACGCACGCGATCGTCGCCGGCCTCGACGCGCTCGTCGCGCCGGGAGCGCTGCTGCTCGCGGCCAACGGCGCGCCGTACGACACGCTGCGCCATGCGATCGTGAGCGCACCGTACTCGCTCGTCTCCCGCGGCGTGCGGTACGCCGAAGTCGAGCGCACCCCGTCCGGCGAGACGGATCTGCCGGCCTTGCGCGCCGCCGTGCGCGCGGAACGCCCGGCGGTCGTTTTCGTGCAGCGCTCGCGCGGGTACGCGGTGCGGCGGTCGCTCTCGATCGACGCGATCGCCGCGATCGTCGAGACCGTGCGCGGCGCGCACGCCGGCGCGCTGATCTTCGTCGACAACTGCTACGGCGAGTTGGTCGAAGAGCGCGAGCCGCTCGAGGTCGGAGCCGACATCGTCGCAGGCTCGCTGATCAAGAACCTCGGCGGCGGCCTCGCGCCCTCCGGCGGCTACCTCGCCGGCGACGGCGCGGCGCTCGAACGGATCGCGGCGCGGGTGTTCGCGCCGGGGATCGGCGCGGGGCTCGGTCCGACGCTCGGGTTCGGCCGGGCGCTGATCCAGGGACTCTTCTACGCGCCACTGATCGTCGCCGAGACGCTGCGCGGCCTCGACTTCGCGGCCGCGCTGTTCGCCGAGCTCGGCTACGCCGTCGATCCCGCCCCGGGTGAGGCGCGCACCGACATCGTGCAGGCGATCCGCCTCGGCTCGCGCGAGCGGCTGATCGCCTTCGCGCGCGGCCTCCAGCGGGCGATGCCGATCAACGCGCGCTTCGCGCCCGAACCAGGGCCGGTTCCCGGCTACGTCGACCCGGTGATCATGTCGAGCGGTTCCTTCGTGAGCGGGGCGACGATCGAGCTCTCGTGCGATGCGCCGCTGCGGGCGCCGTACGAGGTGTACCTACAAGGCGGGGTCACGGCCGAGCACGCGGCGCTGGGCGCGGTGCTGGCGGCCGAGGCGGTGGCGGCTTGCTAGGTCTCGCCGTCGTCGCGCGGGGTTTTCTGCTCGCCCATAAAGCCGTAGAAGAAGTAGGTCGTGCCGTCGTCGGTCTCGATCGCGATGCGGGTGTCTTCCAGGCGCGCCGAGACGACGCGGCAGCCGACCATAGCGGCCAGAAGCTCTTTCGCCTGCATGAACTCGGCGGCGCGGAGCGCTTCGGGCTCGATCTCGAGGAGAATAGAATCGTCTCGTTTCACCAGCAGTGGCTTCCTTCCGGAGAGGACCGGCCGTCCGGGCCGAGCGAAGGCGGTCCGGCGATGTACGTCCTCGAGGTGATGAGCGGGCCGCTCGACGGCAAGACCTGGGCTTTCGAGCGGGAGATCACCATCGGTCGAGATGACGCGGTGGCGACTGCCTGCATCACCATCGATCGGTATATCTCTCGTAAACACGCGCGGCTGTTTGACGAAGGGGACGGGAATCTGCGTCTGGCCGACCTGGCGAGCCGGAACGGGACCCGGGTCGACGGCCGGACGCTCGCCGAGCCCGAACCGATCGATCTCGGTCAACCGTTCGTGATCGGGCGGACGACACTGCGCGTCCAGCGGTCCTGATGTGCGCATAGCGCGAACCCCCGCTGAGGTGCGCGAAGCACTCGCGTCGGAAGAGCGCCCACTGGGGCTCGTACCCACCATGGGCGCTCTCCACGCCGGTCACCTGGCACTTGTGACGCGGGCGCGGGAGGAGTGCCGGACCGTCGCGGCGTCGATCTTCGTGAACCCGCTGCAGTTCGGGCCGGCCGAGGACTTCGCGCGCTATCCGCGTGCCTTCGAGAGCGACGTCGCCGCGCTGCGCGACGCCGGCGTCGCGCTGGTCTACGCGCCCGACGTGGCGACGATGTATCCCGCCGGCTTCGCGACCGCGGTTGACCCCGGTCCCGTCGGCGCGCTGTACGAGGGGGCCCTGCGGCCTGGGCACTTCCGCGGCGTCGCGACCGTGTGCGTGAAGCTGTTCGCGACGGTCGCGCCCGACCGCGCGTATTTCGGCGCAAAGGACGCGCAGCAGGTCGCCGTGCTGCGGCGGGTCGTCGCCGACCTGGACCTGGGCCTGGAACTGGTCGTCGTGCCGACCGTCCGCGAAGCCGACGGCTTGGCGCTCTCGAGCCGGAACGTCTATCTCGACCCGCCGCAACGCGCCGACGCGCCGGCGCTCCATCGGGCCCTCGCGGCGATCGTCGACGCCGTTCGAGGCGGGGAGACCGACCGCGAGCGCGCCGTGGCGTGCGGCCGCGCCGCCCTGGCCGATGCGGATGAAGCCTATCTCGACGTCGTCGACCCGCTCACGTTCACGCCGCTCGATCCCCTCGCGGCGAGCGGTCTGGCGATCGGCAGCGTGCGGTTCGGGACGACGCGGCTGATCGACAACGAGCCGATCGGGGAGGCGTTGTGAACGGCCGGCGCGTCCTGCTCGGGGTGACCGGTGGAATCGCCGCCTATAAGGCCGCCTCCCTCGCCAGCCGTCTGGTGCAGCAAGGGGTCGAGCTCGACGTCGTCATGACGCAGAGCGCGGAGCGCTTCGTCGGCGCGGCGACGTTCGCGGCGCTCGCGCGGCGGCCGGTCTACACGTCGCTCTGGGAGCGCGTCGAGGGGATTCCGCACATCGCGCTCGCACGCGAGGCCGAGGTCGTCGCGATCGTCCCGGCGACCGCGAACGCGATCGCGTCGATCGCGCTCGGCCTGGCGCACGACCTGCTCACCAACGTCGTCCTCGCGACGCGCGCGCCGCTGGTCGTCGCACCGGCGATGAACACCGCGATGCTCGAGCACGAGGCGACGCAGGCCCACATCGCGACGCTGCGCGCGCGCGGCGCGACGATCGTCGAGCCGGGCGTCGGGTTCCTCGCCGAGCGCGAGCACGGCGCGGGCCGGCTCGCCGACGAGGACGCGCTCATGGCGGCGATCGGCGCGGCGCTGGAGCGTCGCGAAGATCTGCGCGGCGAACGCGTGCTGATCACCGCCGGCCCTACGCGCGAGCCGATCGATCCCGTGCGATTTCTCTCGAACGCGTCGAGCGGCATCCAAGGGATCGAGCTCGCGCGCGAAGCGCTCGCGCGCGGCGCCGAGGTCGATCTCGTGCTCGGGCCGACGGCCCTGCAGCCGCCGGCGGGCGCGAACGTCGTCCGCGTGACGACGGCGCGCGAGATGGAGGCGGCGGTCAACGAGCGGGCACCGCATGCGACCGTTGCGATCGGCGCGGCGGCGGTCGCCGACTGGCGGCCGGCGACCGTCCACGAGCACAAGGTGAAGAAGACCGACGAACCGCAAACGATCGCCCTCGAACGCAATCCCGACATCCTCGCAGGCCTGGGAGCGCGCAAGGGCGCGACGTTCCTCGTCGGGTTCGCGGCCGAAACGGAAGACTTCGAGCGCAACGCACGCGGGAAGCTGGAGCGGAAACAGCTCGACGCGATCGCGGTGAACGACGTCCGCGGCGAACGCGGTTTCGGCCCGGTCCACAACGCCCTGGTGCTGCTCTACGGCAAGGACGGCCGGCGCGATCTCGGCCACGGCTCGAAGCGCGAGCTCGCGGCGCGCCTGCTCGATGCAATCGTCGATTTGAAACGCAACGGGCGCGCCTAGTGCTGCTGTGCATCGACGTCGGTAACACCGAGACGAAGCTCGGCGCGTTTGACGCGGCCGGAACGCTGATCGGGAACTGGCGCGTCACCACCGCGCGACGCCGCACGGCCGACGAGTTCGGCGTGCTGTTCCAGGCCTTCTTCGCGGCATCGCGCTTCCCGATCGACGGCATCGAGGCGATCGTCGTGTCCTCGGTCGTACCCGTCGTCGACCGCCCCCTCGCCGAGGGCTGCGTGAAGTACTTCGGCGTGACACCGACGTTCTTCTCGGCAGCGACGCAGCAATCGATGGTCGTGCGCACCGAACGCCCGCGCGAGGTCGGCAGCGACCTGATCGCCGCCGCGATCGGCGCGGTCGGCTACGTCGGCGCCCCGGCTATCGCGATCAACTACGGAACGGCGACAACCTTCGGGGCAATCGACCGCGACGGCGCCTACGTCGGCGTCGCGATCGCCACCGGCCTTCAGGTCGCTCTGGACGCGCTGGTCGGCCGAACGGCGAAGCTGCCGCAGGTCGCGCTTGTCGCGCCGGAGTCGGCGATCGGGCGCGAGACGGTCAGCGCGATCCAGTCGGGGCTCGTCTTCGGCGCGGTGGGACAAACCGAAGAGTTGGTCCGTCGTTTCCGTGACGTCATCGGCCAAGATGCGCGCGTCATCGCCTCGGGCGGGATGTCGCCGGTCGTTGCCGCTGAGACCAACGTGATCGAGGTGGTCGAACCGCATCTTGTGTTGCACGGTCTGCGCATCGAGCACTTGCGCGCCGGCTAGTCTGAGCCGCTCGTCGGATCGCTCTGCGACGTTTCCTCGGTCTCGTACTCCCACTTGCCGATCTCGTGGTATTGCCGCAGATCATCTGCGGCGACGGGGTCGTGATAATGGCGTTCGACGGTGCGGATGACGTCTTCGACGTGCTCGCGGGAGAGGCGACCGAGAATGCGGGCGAGGTCGGCCTGGTCGATCGCGCGCGCCGAGTCGAGCTTCATCAACACGAGATAGGCGAGCGGGATGACGCGCCTTCCGCTTGCGTCGCGCGAGAGCGGAGCGGAGAATGCTTCTTGCGCCCAGGGCAGGGCGCTTGTGATGAGATCGATTTCCTGACCGCCGCCCCGCGGCGTCCAGGCGCTCCCGTGGAGGCCCAAGGCGGCATTGGGAAACACCAAAGTACGCGTTTTCTTCCACTCGCCGTCGCGAAGGCGAGCCTGCGCGTCTTCGTAGTGCTCTTCAGCTACGAAATAGTCGACGTCCTTGGTGTAGCGTTCGGGCGCGTACGCTGCGGCAGCGAAGGCTCCAACCAGGACGACGGGGACGTCCCAGAAGATCTCCTCTATCACGGGGGCTCCGTTCAGTGTGCGCGGCAACTCCATGAGGCGGCGCATGTCGCTCCCCGCTCCCCGCGTGTTCAATCGTCTCGCGCGGGACAGGAAGAACCTGCGGCGTGAGGCTGCCGATGATACGTCGAGCGGAGGGCGTTGGTGCATCGATCTCGTGTCCTGAGCCAGGGTTTGGAGTACTTCGCTGCGGCACCATGCCACCGCCCGCCGTGTGCCAAGCCTGCGGCATGTGGGGTTGCCCTTCGGCTTCGCTCAGGGCAACCACGGGGGTCTCGACTAGCTCGAGGTGACGGGCGGAGTGACGGCAAGGTCGGGGTGACGGGGGGTGCCGTGTGGTACACTCCTTGGTCGTGACCGCTCCCTGTCACCCCGAGCTTGTCGAGGGGCCCTCATCGTCCACCGTCCCGCCGCTTCGCATCGGGCCCATCGCGGTGTGGCCTCCGATCGTGCTCGCGCCGATGTCGGGGGTCACGAACCGGACCCTGCGCGCGCTCTACAAGCCGTTCGGCTTCGGACTGACGGTCACGGAGTTCGTCTCGTCCAACGCGCTGCAGTACGGCGCAAAGCGCACGATGGAGATGATCGACCAGCACGGCGTCGAGAAGCCCGTCTCGACCCAGCTGTGGGGCAACGACCCCGCGATGATGGCGCAGGCGGCGAAGGTCGTGCGCGAGTGCGGCGCCGACATCGTCGACATCAACTTCGGCTGTCCTGCACCGAAGGTCACCAAGACCGACGGCGGCAGCGCGTGCCTGCGCGACGTCGACCGCTGCGAGGCGATCATGAAGGCCGTCGTCGACGCCGTCGACTGCCCGGTCACGATGAAGATGCGCCTCGGCTGGACCGAGAACGATCTCGTGTTCGTCGAGGTCGCCAAGCGCGCGCAAGCGGTCGGCGTGCAGGCACTCACCTTGCACGCGCGCACCGCGAAGCAGTTCTACAAAGGGAGCGCGGACTGGTCGAAGATCGCAGAGCTCAAACGCGCCGTCGACATCCCGGTCATCGGCAACGGCGACCTCTGCGACCCGTACGACGCGATGCGCCGCATGCGCGAGAGCGGCGTCGACGCGGTGATGCTGGGACGCGCGACCCTCGGCAACCCGTGGCTCGTCTCGCGTCTGCGCGCGCTGATGGAAGGCCGCGAACCGGACGCGACGCCGGCTGCGCCCGATCGCCTGCGCTTCGCGGTGCAGCACTATCTCACGATGGTCGAGGAGTGGGGCGAAGCGCGCGCGGTGCCGCAGATGCGCAAGCACCTCGGCTACTATCTCAAGAACTTCGCCGGCGCGAGCGCGCTGCGCGAGCGCTTGATGCGCACCGAGACCGCGGCCGAGACGGTGGCGATCCTCGACGACACGATCGCGCAGCTGGACGCGTATCAGCACGAGCTCGCCGTCGCGTGATCGCCGGCACCGACCTCGCGCAAGAGGCGTTCGACAACTATCGCGCCTACCTGAATCCGCCGCTCGCGCGGGTGATGAAGCTGTCGGGCTCGCCGGTCGAGGTGTCGGCGCAAGGATCGACGATCACCGACCACACCGGCAAGACGTACCTCGATTTCGCGGGCGGGTACGGCGTGTTCACGCTCGGCCATCGGCATCCGCGGGTCGTGGCGGCGGTGAAGGACCAGCTCGACCGGATGGCGCTCTCGGGCCGCACGATGTTCAACCCGCTGATGGGACGGCTCGCGAAGCGGCTCGCCGAGCTCGCGCCGGGTGACCTCTCGATCTCGTTCTTCGCCAACAGCGGGACCGAAGCGGTCGAAGGCGCGCTCAAGCTCGCGCGCGCGGCGACGCGGCGTTCGGGCGTCGTGACGACCGACGGATCGTATCACGGCAAGACGCTGGGCGCGCTTTCGGTCAGCGGGCGCGACGCGTTTCGCGATCCGTTCGCGCCGTTGCTCGACGGCATTCGGCGCGTTCCGTTCGGTGACGCCGAGGCGCTCCGCGCCGCCGTCGACGAGAGCGTCGGCGCGGTGATCGTCGAGCCCGTTCAGGGCGAGGGCGGCGTCAACGTTCCGCCGCCGGGGTACTTGCGTGAGGTGCGCGCGATTTGCGACGATGCCGGCGCCGTGATGATCGCGGACGAGGTGCAGACGGGCCTCGGGCGGTGCGGTGCACTCTTCGCCTGCGATCGTGAGGACGTCGTCCCCGACGTGATGACGCTGGCCAAGGGGCTCTCCGGCGGCGTCATGCCGATCGGTGCGTTCATCGCGCGGCCGGCGGTGTGGAATGCCGCGTATGCCAAGGCGCCGCTGCTGCACACGTCGACCTTCGGTGGAAACGAGCTGGCCTGCGCCGCCGCGCTCGCCGCGCTCGACGTGCTGGTCGACGACGATCTCGCGGCGAACGCGCGCGCCCGCGGCCTGCAGCTGCTCGAGGGCGCGCGGGCGACGATGATGCGTTATCCGGAGGTGGTGGCGGACGTGCGCGGTGCGGGACTGCTGGTCGGCGTGGAATTGCGCCGCGAAGGCTACGGCGGGACGATCATCCCGGAATTGCTCAAGCGCGGCATCACCGCGGCGTGGACGCTGAACCAGCAGCGCGTGATCCGGCTCGAGCCGCCGCTGATCGTGACGGAAGACGAAGTCGCCCAGGCCGTTGAGGCGTTCGACGGCGCCGTCGGCGCGGCGTTCGACGCGCTCGGGGTGCTGGCCTGATGCCGTACGTCGAGAGCACGATCGAGATCGACGCGCCGGCGGTCACGGTGTACGAGCTGGCCAAGGAGCAGGAGCGCTTCCCCGACTTCATGCCCGACGTCGAGACGATCGTCGTGCTCGAAAAACATGCGGACCGCGCGGTCACGCGCTGGAAGACGCTGGTGGAAGATGCGCCGATCGAGTGGACGGAGGACGACCGCTTCGACGATGCGGCGCTGCGGATCGACTACAAGCTGATCGAGGGCGATCTCGACACGTTCGAAGGCTCGTGGACGTTCGTCGAAACCGACGGCGTCACGCGCGTCGTGCTCGGCGTCGAGTACGACTTCGGCGTCCCGACCTTGGCCGAGCTGATCGGACCGACGCTGCAAAAGAAGGTGCGCGAGAACTCCGAGATGATGCTCGCGGCGCTCAAAACCGAGGCGGAATCACGGATGGTCCCGCAGTCGGCGCGCGGTACGCGCTGAAACTCGTCGCCGCGGCTGCGGCGCGCTGCGGAATCGCGGCGTGCAGCAGCTCGATCGAGCGCAGCAGCTCATCGGCATAGGCAGCCTCTTCGAGCCGCGCCGGCTCGAACGTGAGGGCCACCACGCGAAAGCCCGCCTTTTCCAGCGCGTCCAGCATTGCGACCGCCTTGACGGCACGCTCGGTGAGCGCGCGAATCCGCTGCAACGCGTCTTCGAGGCGTACGACCTCGCTGCGATAGTCGACGTAGCGCCGCGTTTCGGTCATCGCTTTGTCGCGGATCGCCGGCCAGCGCTCTTCGCGAAACGCGGCGACCTCGACGGCGGCGCGATCGGAGAACCGTTTCTTGCGCGCGCCGACGATGCGCCGTTCCTCTTCGTCCGCGCTGCGCGACCCCTTCGCCCGCGCGCGCGCGAGCACGGCGTGCTCTTTCGGGGTGAGCTCCGTCTCCAGCGCGATCCGGTCGCTGATCCCGGCGACTTCCTCGCGCCAGATCTCTTCGAGCGTCGAGGGTTCCTGCAGCGCGCCGAGCTGCGCGCGCCGGCTAGCGAGCTGCTCGCGGCGCGCGTCGAAGATCTGGCGCAGCGCGCGCACGCCGGCGCGCAGCGTTTCGACCCACGCGTTCTCCGTCGCGGCCGCGGGGTTGTCGAAGCGCAGATCGATGCCGAGGCCGACCGGATGCACGTCGCCCAACCGCCACATCTCCCGCGCCCCGGGGATCACCCGCACGCGGCTCCCGGTCGGCGGCACCGCTCCCTGGACGCGGAACGTGACGAACGACTCGCCCGTGTCGACGCCGGCGAAGACGGTCTGCGGATCGAGCTGGTGGACGAAGGCCAGAACGCCGGAGTAGGCCGAGTCCGGCAGCCACACCGGCTCATCGACGTCGTCGTAACGCCGGTTCCACAGGACCGCCCACAGCGCGTCGTGCAGCCGCGCGGTGATGGTGTGGTCCTGCGTCGCGTGCTCGACGACCGCTCGCACGCTGGAGCGGCGATACCGGGAGGTCACGCTCGCTCGGTTCGGGCGATCCATCCGACTCTCCCGGCGTGCGCCGGACGGATCGCGACCTCCCTTAGTCCGGTTTTACGAACGCGACGATTGCGTTCTCGGTACGGGCGTTGGTCCAGAATTTCGTTCCGTCGAAGGCCAGGCCGCGGGCAGCGAACGGGATCGACGCCAGCTCCTGGATTGCGGGCTGCTCCCCGCGCGCGTCCAAACACAGCAGCCGGTAGTCGTCGACGTCGCGGCTTTCGGTGGTGATCAGGTAGAAGCGGCCGGCGACGATGACCATCCCGGTGATCTCACGCGGAACGGGGATCGTGCGCAGCACGGTCCCCGTTTCGTCCAACTCCAGAATGCGCCGGTTGTCGCGCTGGCTCACGTACAGCCGGTCGCCGTCGTACGCCAGGAACGACCCGGTGAGATCGGGGCAGGGAAGCTTCTCCGATTTGAAGTCCTTGCCCATGATGTAGCGGCGGATGTACCGGTCGTCGTTCTCGCCTTCACCGACCACGACGCGGAGCGCGTCGCCGGTCACCGTGATCCCGAATGGCCTGCCTGGCGCCTGTGCCTCCTCGAAGACCGTCCCTTGCTGGGCCTTGAGCCCATAGATCCGATTTGTCCCGAAGGAGCCGATCCAGAGGTCCGTTCCGTCACATGCGATCCCGATCGGGGCGGGACACGGGGCGGGGATCCGGAGCAGCTCGTCGATGGCCTCGAACGTCTGATTCATGCCCCCGGACCTTTCCCGGCCGGGTTCGCGGGCTCCCGGCGCCGGACGGCGAAAAAGCTCCGCCGGGATGGCCAGATTCTGCTTTGTGATCCACCCCCTATCGTTCGAGGACGTCGTGCGCTACGAGCCGGGCGCGCGAGGCAAGGGCAAGCCGATCATCGCGAAAATCCTCGAGTGGATGCCGGCGTACGCCGCCGCCCACGTCACCGGTATTCGGACGCCCGACGGGCGCGAGACGGAGGGATGGTTCGTCGCGGCGCCGCTGCTGCCGTCGCAGATGCTCGAGTTCCCGCGCGAGCAGGTGTACGACCGCATCCTCAAGGCGATCGACATCGGCGTCGAGCTCGGCGCGCAAGTTGCGGGTCTCGGCGCGTTCACCGGCGTCGTCGGTGACGGCGGCGTGACGATCGCCGAGCGCGCGCCGATCCCCGTCACGACCGGCAACTCGCTGACCATCGCCGCCGGCGTGCGCAGCCTCTTTCGTGCCGCCGACGAGATGGCGATCGATCCGCGCGAGGCGACGGTCGCCGTCATCGGCGCAACCGGCTCGATCGGCGGCGCGTGCGTCGAGTTGATCGCGCCGCGGGTCGGCCACGTGATCTTGGTTTCGCGCAACGAGACGCGGCTGCGCAAGTTCCACGAATCGATCGCGTCCGCGTTGCCGTGCGGCTCGTCGTACACGACCGACATCTCCGCGGCGGTGCGCCGGGCCGACATGGTGCTGACCGCGACGTCGTCGACGCAGGACGTGATCGAGCCCGAAGACCTGCGCACCGGCGCGGTCGTGTGCGAACTCTCGCTCCCGCACGACGTCTCGCGCCGCGTGGCGCTCGAACGCCCGGACGTGCTCGTCGTCGAGGGCGGCAACATGCGCGTTCCCGGCGACATGAAGTGGTCGCGCGTGCGCGAGCCCGGGTCGCCCTTCGACATGGGTCTGCCGGCCGGAACGGCGCTGGCCTGCATGTCCGAGACGATGGTGCTCGGACTCGAGGAGCGCTGCGAACCGTACACGCTCGGCCGCGGAATCGACGTCGCGAAAGTCCGCGAGATCGACGCGCTCGCCGAACGCGACGGCTTCTCGCTGGCCGACATGCGCGCGTTCGACCTGCCGATCTCGCGCGAACAGATCGCCCGCACCCGCGCCGCCGCCGCCGAACGCCGCGAGGCCTCGGCGTGAAGACGGTCGTCTCGGTATCGCTGGGATCGTCGTCGCGCGATCACCGTACGGAGGTGGAGCTGCTTGGGGAGCGGTTCGATATTTCGCGGGTCGGGACGGATGGGTCGATCGATCGGGCGATCGCGCGGCTCAAGGCGCTCGATGGGACGGTCGATGCGATCGGGCTCGGTGGGATCGACGTGTATCTGTACGCCGGCAAGGACCGTTACGCGCTGCGTGACGGCGTGCGGCTGCTCGAGGCGGTGAAGCTGACGCCGGTCGTCGACGGAAGCGGGTTGAAGAACACGCTCGAGCGGCAGGCGATCGCATTCATGCACGAGACGCTCGGCGTCGAACTGCGCGGGAAGCGCGTGCTGATGGTCAGCGCGCTCGACCGCTTCGGCATGGCGCAGGCGCTCGTTCAGGCCGGCGCCGACGTGATCTTCGGCGACTTCATCTTCGCGCTCGATCTCGACCGGCCGGTGCGCGGGCTCGACGAGTTCGAGGAGATGGCGCGCCGATATCTTCCCGACGCCTGCAAACTGCCGTTCCAATTCTTCTACCCGACCGGCAAGAAGCAAGATCGCGCGCCGCAGCCCAAGTACCCGGAATACTACGAGGATGCCGAGATCATCGCGGGCGATTACCACTTCATGCGGCAATTCATGCCGGACCGGCTGGACGGCAAGACGATCCTCACCAACACCGTCACCGCGAAGGACGTCGACTTCCTGCGCGGACGCGGGATCGCGCGGCTGGTGACGACGACGCCGGATTTCGGCGGCCGTTCGTTCGGAACGAACGTCGTCGAGGCCGCGCTCGTCGCACTGCTGGGGAAGAAGTGGGTCGACGTCACCGAGGACGACTACCGGAGGCTGCTGCGCGAGCTCGACCTCAAGCCGCGCGTCATCGAATTCCAGGCCGCATAAACCGTTGTCGCTGATCCGAAACCTGTTCGCGCGCCAGGCGCACGATCGCGAACGCTTGCCCTCCGACGGCGTTCCGCTGCGGCGCGTCTTGGGTGTGAAGGCGCTCATCGCGGTCGGTCTGGGCACGATGCTTGGCGGCATCTTCACGACGGTCGGCACCGGCGCGCACGCCGCGGGGCCGGCGGTGATCGCGGCGTTCGGCCTCTCCGGCGTGACCTGCTTCTTCGTCGCGTTGTGTTATGCGGAGCTCGCGTCGATGGTCCCGGTCGCCGGGAGCGCGTACACCTATGCCTACGCAGCACTGGGCGAGGTGGTCGCGTGGGTGATCGGCTGGGATCTGATCCTCGAGTACGGGATCAGCGTCGCGCCGCTCGCCGCGACGTTCTCGGGCGCCCTGCAGCAGCTGCTCGGCCGGCTCGGCGTAACACTGCCCGCATGGGCGCAAACGGCGAACATCGTGGCGCCGAACGGCCAGCTCGACCTCGCGCACTCGCAGGTCGACCTGCTGGCGTTTTTCACGATCCTGGTTCTCTCCGTTATTCTGTCGATCGGCATCCGCGAGTCGGCCGCGACGAACGTAGTGCTGGTCGTCGTGCAGCTCGTCGCGCTCTTCGCGTTCGTCGGCGGGGTCGCCGGTGCGATCCACCCGCACGCGTATCATCCGTTCGCGCCGTTCGGCCTGGGCGGGATCGTGACGGGTGCGGCGGCCGTCTTCTTCGCGTACATCGGCTTCGACACGGTGACGGTCGCGAGCGAAGAGGCCGTCGACCCGCAGCGCGACGTACCGCGCGCGATCATCGGCTCGCTCGTGATCGGCGCGGTCCTGTTCTCCGCCGTCGCCGCGGTTGCCGTCGGTGTCGTCGCGTGGGACAAGATCGACACCAACTCCGGTTTGCTCGACGCGGTCACGCATGCCGGCAACAACCCGTGGCTGTTCGCGCTCGTTCTCCTCGGAACGGTCACGGGGACCAGCGCCTCGATGCTCATCTCGCTCTTGGGTCAGGTGCGCATCTTTTACGTGATGTCGCGCGACCGTCTGCTGCCGCGCGCATTCGGCGCGGTAAACGCGCGTACGCGTACGCCGCTGATCATGACGATGTCGACGGGGATCGTCGTGGCGGTCTTGGCGCTCGGCGTTCCGCTCAGCGTGCTGCTCGAGTTCGTCAACATCGGGACGCTCTCGGCGTTCGTGATCGTGTGCGCCGGCGTCATGACCTTGCGCTTCACGCATCCGGGCGTTGCGCGACCGTTTCGCGTTCCGTTCGGTCCGATCGCGGTTCCCGCGATCGGGATCGCGCTCTGCACGTGGCTGACGGTCGGGGGCCTCGCGCCGCTGACCTGGCTGCGCTTCGCGATCTGGTTCCTCGTCGGCGTCGCGATCTACGCGCTCTACGGCTACCGCAAATCGGCGCTGCGCGAACGGTGAACGCGCAGCCGCACCTCCACCGCGTGCTGGGGCTGCGCGACTTGATCGTCGTCGCGGCCGCGGCGATGGGCCCGGCGTTCTCGCTCGCGACGACGATGGCGGCGATGATCGCGGCCGCCGGACGATGGGCGTGGCTCGCCCTGGTGATCGTCACGGTGCTGATGGCGATGGTCGCGGCCGGATACCGCCGGCTGGGCGAACGGATGGGCGATGCCGGTTCGTCGTACACGTGGATCCGTTCCGCCTTCGGGCCGGAAGCCGGTGCGTACGGCGCGTGGGTGCTGCTCGTCGCGAACCTGTTCGCGATCCAGGCGACGGCGCTGCCGGCCGGGACCTACACGCTCGACCTCCTCGCTCCGTCGCTGGCGGGGAACGCCTTGGCCGTCGCCGCGGTCGCGTCGGGCTGGACGATCGCGGGCGCCGTCGTCTTGTGGGTCGGCCTTCGGCCGACCGCGCTGCTGGCGCTCGCGCTCCTCGCGGCCGAGGTCGTCGTGCTGGCGGGCGCGGCGCTGCTCGCTGCGGGGCACCCCCGAGCCGATGCGATCGCCTTTACCGCTACGCCGCCGGAGTGGGCCGGGATCCTCGGCGCCGCCGTCGTCGGGATCTGGATGATCGACGGGTGGGAAGTCTCCGCCTCGACCGCCGAGGAGGCGCACGGGAGCTCATCGAGCCCCGGCGTCGGCGGGCTCGTCGGCCTGGCTCTGACCAGCGTCGTGCTGATCGCGGCGCTGCTGGCCTTTGGCCGGGTCGGCTCGGCCGCGGGCTACGATGCGCACCAATCGGACGCTTTGGCGTACGTGGGCGGGCTGCTCGGCGGACAGTGGCCGCTGCTGCTCAGCGTGACGGTCCTCGCCTCGCTCGCGGCGTCGCTGCAGACGACCCTCGTGTACCTGAGCCGCAGCGTGCTGGCGATGGGACGCGACGGTCTCGTCCCCGGCGTTCTCGGGCGGCTTGACTCGCGCGACGAGCCGGCGGCTTCGATCATGGTGATCGCGGCGCTCTCGGTGGGCTTCTGCCTCGCGTCGGGTTTGTGGCCGACGGCGACGTCGGGCTTCCAGGTCGCGCTCCAAGGGACGTCGTGGTTCCTCGGGCTGCTCTTCGCCCTCTCCGCCGCAGCCGCCGTACGGGTCTTCCTGCGCGAGCCGGATCGGCGCTGGAGCGGCGTGCTCTTGCCTGGTGCGGCAGCCGTCGGCTTGGCCGCGGTCCTCGCGGTCGGATATTTCCATGAGGAGGGTTCACCCAGGGTTTTCATCGCCGCCTCCGCAATCATCGGGCTTCCCCTGGCCATCTGGAGAGGCCGTGCGGTCCGCCGCACGTCGAAAGCCGGGGCTGGAGCATCGCTCGGGAGTCGCTTTTGAACGACAAAGAAATCGTTTTGACCCGTGATGGTCTGAAGAAGCTCGAAGACGAGCTCGACGACCTCAAGACCGTGCATCGCCGCGAGGTCAACGAGCGCATTCGGCAGGCCAAAGAGTTCGGCGATATTTCGGAAAACGCCGAATACGAGGACGCCAAGCAAGAGCAGGCCTTCGTCGAAGGACGTATCCTCAAACTCGAATCGATGATCCGCAACGCGCGCGTGATCGACGCGAGCGACTACGTCGCGGACGAAGTGCACCTCGGCGCGACGATCAAGGTCGTCGAAACGAGCTCGAAGACGGGGCACGAGTTCACCATCGTCGGTTCGGCCGAGGCCGATCCGAAGAACGCTCGGCTCTCCAACGAGTCGCCGCTCGGGCGCGCGCTGATGGGCCGCAAGAAGGGCGAGACGGTCGACGTCACCACGCCGCGCGGTCAGATGAAGTACAAGATCGAGTCGATCAACAAGGACCCCAAGAAAACCAAGAAGGCCTCCTAAACCCATGAGCGATCTCGTCGCGGCACGGCGTGCCAGACTCGCCGCGCTGCGCGAGCGCGGGGTCGATCCGTTCGCGGCGACCCGCTACGACGTGACGGCGCACGCCGCCGAGTTGGCTTCGAAGTACGCCGAGCTTCCCGAGCAGGGGCGCGCCGAGGCTCAGACGTGGTCGCTCGCGGGCCGGATCATGTCCGCGCGCGGCCAGGGGAAGGTCATCTTCTTCGACCTGCACGACCGCACCGGGCGCTTCCAGCTCTTCGTGCGGCAGAACGACGTCGGCGAAGAAGCCTTCGCCATTGCGAAGGAAATCGAGCGCGGCGACATCGCCGGCGCGAGCGGCTTCGTGTTCCGGACCAAAACCGGCGAGCTTTCGCTCTACGTGCGTTCGCTCGAAGTCCTCGGCAAATCGCTGCAGCCGCTCCCGGACAAATGGCACGGCCTGCAGGACGTCGAGAAGCGGTACCGCCGGCGCTACGTCGACCTCATCGTGAACCCGGCGGTGCGCGACGTGATGATCGCGCGTTCGAAGATCGTCGCGGAGATGCGGCGCTTCATCGATGCGCACGGGTTCTACGAGGTCGAGACGCCGACGCTGCTGACGATCGCCGGCGGCGCGACGGCGCGTCCGTTCCTCACCCATTCGAACGCGCTCGACATTCCGCTCTCGCTGCGCATCGCGACCGAGCTCTACCTGAAGCGGCTGATCGTCGGCGGGATGGAGCGCGTTTACGAGATCGGGCGCATCTGGCGCAACGAAGGGATCGACCGCACCCACAACCCCGAGTTCACCATGCTCGAACTGTACGCGGCGTTCTGGGACGTTCAGGACATGATGCGCTTCAACGAAGAGCTCATGGCGCATCTCGCGCGCAGCGTCCACGGGACCGAGACGGTGATGTACGGCGAGGACGCGATCTCGTTCGCGACGCCGTTCCGCCGCATGGACTATCTCGGCGCGTTCAAGGAGTTCGCCGGCATCGAGCGCGAGCAGCTGCTCGATCCGGACCAGTGCTTCGCGCTGCTGCGCGAGCACGGGATCCCGGATTCGCCGTCTCACGCGCACGCGCTCGACAAACTCTTCGAGAAGATCGTCGAGCCGCATCTGCTGCAGCCGACGTTCGTCTACGGCTATCCGGTCGTGCTCTCGCCGCTGGCCAAGCGGATGAAGGACGATCCGCAGCTCACCGAGCGCTACGAGCTCTTCGCCGCGCACATGGAGCTCGCCAACGCGTTCACCGAGCTCAACGACCCGGACGATCAGCGGCGGCGCTTCGAACTCTCGATCGCCGAGAAGGAATCCGGCGACGAAGAAGTCCCGCCGCCGGACTGGGATTTCGTGCGTGCGCTCGAGTACGGGATGCCGCCGACCGCCGGGATCGGGATCGGCGTCGACCGGCTCGTGATGATGCTGACGAACAACGCCTCGATCCGCGACATCCTGCTCTTCCCGCTGCAGCGTCCCTTGCCGGCCGACGCGACGGACGACGACGACGACGAAGGGCCGGCCGCCGGCACGTGACCGGCGCGCCGGCGAGCGTCTTCCTCGAGGCGGGGCGGTTGCAGCTGTGGGACAAGCAGGCGAGCGATCTCGATTTTCTCGCATCGCTCAGCGCGGATCCCGAAGTGATGCGCTGGATCGGCGACGGGGCAACCTATCCGCGCGGCGAGATCGAGGCGCGGCTGGCGCGCGTGCTCGAGATCGAGGCTTCGCCGGACCACGAGCGCTGGAATAGCTTCAAGATCGTCCGGCGCAAGGAAGACGGTGCGCCGGTCGGTCAGGCCGGTATCCTGCGCTGCGAGATCGACGGCATCCCGCAGGTCGAGATCGGGTGGTGGCTGGCTCCGTTCGCCTGGAGCCAGGGCTACGCGACGGAGGCGGCGCTGGCGCTGCGCGACTATGCGTTCGCGGAGGTCGGGCTGCAGCAGCTCGCCGTCGTACTGCACGCCGCAAACGCTCGCTCGGTGGCGGTCGCGACACGGATCGGCGCGGGTGCGCCGCGCTTGGCGCAGTATCGGGACCGCTTGGTGACGTGCTACACGGTTCGCCCCGCAACTCCGGCCGTTTCCGGGTAGTCGAACCGGTCGTCATGCTGAAACTCGATCTGACTAATTCGTACCCGCGCTCCGTGCGCGAGAAGCTGCTCGGCGTCGTCCAACTCGGACGCGCGATCGACAAGGGCGGCGCATTCGCGAACGGCAAGAACGGCGAATACAACTACGACTGCCCGATGGACAAAGGCGTGCTCGGCTTTCTCGGCGTCGACGGTGAGAAATTGTTGGACGTCATCAAGAAAGCGAACAGCGAAGCGGACGTCGTCGCGTATCTGAAGCCGTTCGTCGATGCGAAGTCGCCGGCCGAGATCGCGGCGTTCAACGAAGAGTTCCTCTCGCATGGGCCGGCGCCCGGCAGCGATGGCGAGAAGTATTTCCTCAACCTGCGCGGTGAAGTCGCGCCGGATCGCACCGACGTCACGACGTGGCCCGATCTGCTCGATCTCGACGAAAAGCGCCCGGTCCCGCAGCGCGTTCCGGCCTGATCCCGGCGTACCGCAGACTCTGAAGCGAGGTCACCGCGAGGTGCCTCGCTTCTTTTGTGCGCCCGGCATGGACGCTTGACTTGGAGGTGAGAGTCCTCTACGGGGCCTGGTCGTGGCAACCGTTAGCCAAGGGCAAGGGCGTCCGCCGCGAGGCGGAGTCCGAAGGAAGCCGGCGGCAAAC